>Ga0265338_10001484_pt1 | contig 37948 bp, 40 predicted proteins | sample 42126metaG_FD_193579 | JGI IMG/M metagenome (GOLD analysis project Ga0265338, IMG submission 193579) | Rhizosphere microbial communities from Carex aquatilis grown in University of Washington, Seatle, WA, United States - 4-21-26 metaG | ecosystem: Host-associated > Plants > Roots > Rhizosphere... | reverse complement strand
GACGTCACTGGACACCTTCCTGGGGCCGGTGGATGGGACGACGGACAAGCGGCTGGCGCCGGGCGAGGAGCTTGATCGCCTGCCACCGGATGAGCGCTGTCACCTGCGCGGTGACCCAGGGATAGCGGAGCGCGCAGCGCACCAGCCGCCAGGTCGTATACGGATGGCGCTGTCCCTTCACGGTGGCGACAAGCGCCGGCTCCCCGCCGAGGTCGAGGGTGACACCGAGGCGAAGGGCGCCGGTAGGTTCGGCCAGCCACATCCGGTAGCGGCCGTCCACCGGCAGGAACGGCGAGACGTAGAAGTCTTTGCTGACCTCGGCCCGGCCGCGGGCGTCCGGGTGGACCAGGTACACGTGCCGCTCACCGTAGGTGTTGTGCACCTCGGCCAGCACGGCCGCCAAAGACCCGTCCGCGGCATGGCACCAGAACACGCTGAGCGGGTTGAAGACGTGCCGCAGCACCCCGGCGTTGGCCAGCATGAGGACTTGGCCGCCCGCCAGGTCGATGCCATGCCGGGCGAGGTAGGTGTCCACGTTGGCGCGGATGCTGGCTGCGGGATCACCAAGATGGTCAGCGGCGCGAAACCGGGCCAGCGGCCGCAGCAGCCACGGCACGTCAGGCAGGTCATCGAGGTCGACCAGCCACAGGTAGCTCCCGTACTGGAAGTTCCGGAAGGGCCGCAACCGGACGTGGGTAATCTCGCAGCTGAACAGGGCCGCGCTCACCAGCGCACCCCCAGCGCGCGGGCGGCCTGGACGCCTGACCGGCATCCGTCCTCGTGGAAGCCCCAGCCGTGGTAGGCCCCGGCGTAGGCGAGCACCGGCGTGTTCAGGCCCGGCAGGCGCTGCTGGGCCGCGACGGACTCGGGAGTGTACAGCGGATGCGCATAAACCATCCGCTGCAAAACGGACTCCGTGCGCACTCGGCCAGCAGCGTTCAGGGTCACCAGGTAGTCGATCGGCTCGGTCAGCCCCTGCAGCCGGTTCAGGTGATAGCTGACATGCACGTTCGCAGCCGAGTCCGTGCAGTCACGGAGCAGGTAGTTCCAGGAGGCCCGGGCGGCCGGGGCACGCGGCAGCAGTCCCGCGTCGGTGTGCAGCAGCACCTCGCTGCTGGTGTAGCGGAAGGCCCCGAGCACCTCGCGTTCCGCCCTCGTCGGTGAGACGAGCAGCCGCAGCGCCTGATCCGGATGGGTCGCTACCACGGCTCGCGGAAACCACCGGGCACCGCCGTCGCCATCATCGATGTCGACCCCGCCGCGGGCCCGCCTGACTGCCCGGACCTGGGATCCGAGCCGGACGGACGTGAGCTGCTTGCCGATCTGATCGACGTAGCTGCGCGAACCCCCGACGACGATGCGCCAGGCGGGCGCCCCGGTCACGGTGAGCATCCCGTGGTTGGCGAGGAACTCGAACAGGTACCGGGCGGGGTAGTTCAGTGCCTCACCCGGCGCGCACGACCACACGGCGGCCACCAGCGGAACGACGAAGTGGCCGATGAAGTACGGCCGGTACCCTCCGTCGCGCAGGAATTCGCCGAGCGTCTGGGCGGGCGGGCCGGGCGAGGCGAGCAGCCTGCGCGCGTCCCGGTAGAACGACGGAATGGTCGCCAGCATCCCCAGGTAGGCCGGCCGGGCCAGGGAGCCCGCGGTCGGGAACAGCCCGAGTGGGCCGCGCGATCCGGCGTATTCCAGGCCGCAGCCGCCGCAGCGCACCGACAGGCTCATCTCGGTATCCGCGGTCGTGACCCCAAGTTCGGCGAACAGCCGGACGAGGGTGGGATAGGTGCGCTCGTTGTGCACGAGGAATCCGGTGTCGAGGGCGAGCATCCGCCCGTCGGCGGCCGGGATGTCGTGCGTGTGCGCGTGGCCGCCGAGTCGCTCGCCGGCCTCATAGAGCGTCACGTCGTAGTCCTGCTGGAGCACATAGGCGGCGGTGAGGCCCGCCACTCCCGCGCCGATCACGGCGGCCTGCGGCCTGGTGGCCTGGTAACGGCGGGACTCCGCCGTCATCGTCTGGTTCTCATTCTCATCTGCTGCAACTCTCCCCGTAGAAAACAATACTAAACTATACTAAGTTTGATAGCGAGACGATCGCCAGGAGCCTGGATGCAGCTACGTGAGGCCGCCGACACCCTCGGCGTGCACTACCAGACGGCCTACGGCTGGGTGCGGCAGGGCGTCCTGCCCGCGAGGAAGGTGGGCCGCGGCTACGACATCCAGGACAGCGATGTCCGGTCCCTGGCCGCCCAGCGGGAGCAGGGCCGCGAACCCCGCCGGCACGTCCAGGTCGGCGACTGGGCCACTCAGGCGGATCACCTGTACTGGGAGGTCGTCCTAGGCGCGGAGACCCGGGCCCGCCGGTGGCTGGACGGCCTGGCCGACGGCGTGACCCTGCTCGACCTGTGCGAGCGAGTGCTCGCCCCGGCCCTGCGCCGGGTCGGCGACGACTGGGCGGCAGGCCGGCTGTCTATCGCGCAGGAACACCGGGCGAGCGCGATCTGCGAGCGGCTGCTCGCCGGGTACGCGCGGCAACCCCCCGGCCGGCCCCGGGGCACTGTGGTCGTGGCCACCCCACCAGGCGAACGGCACGGGCTGCCCGCCCTGATGGCGGCGACGTGCCTGCGCGAGGACCGCTGGCTGGTCCACCACCTGGCCACTGACCTGCCGGTGGCCGAGGTCACCAAGCTGGCGCTGGACGTCCGGGCCAGCCTCATCGTGTTCTCGACCACCACCCCTGACGCGGGGCGCCTCGCCGCCGACGCCGTCCGGGACATCACCACCGCCCACCCGGGGCTGGCCGTCATCGTCGGCCGGCCCGGAGACAGCCTGGACCAGCTGCCGCAACTCGCGCGGAACCCGCGCGGGCCGGCCGTGGATCAGGGCAGCCCCCGAGACCCGCGCGGCCGCCACCAATCCGGCCCGCAGGTCACGCCGCAGGAGTGAGGAAACCCACCATGGCCCACTACCAGGCCACCGTCGGCTCGCAGCGTTCGGCGCTGGACACGTTCCACTACCTGGCCACCTTCAGCAACGCGGCGCAGTGGGATCCGGGTGTCCTGGCCGGCGAGCGGCTGGATCCAGGCCCGGTCCGGGTCGGCACCCGCTTCCGGCTGACCGTGCCGTTTCTGGGGCGCCGTCTTCCGCTCATCTACCAGGTGACCGAGCTCACGGCGGGCCGCACGGTTGTGCTGGATGCCACCAGCGGGCTGCTGCGGGCCACCGACCGCATCTCGGTCACTGGCGACAGCGACAGCGCGACGGTGAGCTATGCCGCCGATGTCCGGCTGCGCGGGCCGCTCCGGCTGCTCGACCTGCTGCTGAGCCGGGGATTCCGCGCCGTCGGTGACCGGGCCACGGCCGGGCTGGCCCGGGCGCTGTCAGCGGCGCCGGCCCCGGAGCAAGGCTCGTGACCCCCGCCGCCCGGGTGGTGGACGGCCTGCTTGAGGCGAGCGTGGTCGGCAGCTTCTCCCGGATCGGCCTGGCCGTCCGGTCCCGGCTGCTGCCCGAGTTCACCGCCGGCCACGCGCCGTCGCTGTTCGGGCAGGTCGTCGTCATCACCGGGGCGACTTCCGGGCTCGGCCAGGCGGCCGCCACCCAGTTGGCGCGGCGCGGTGCGGCCGTCCATTTCCTGGCCCGGGACCGGGCCCGCGCGGTCCGGGCGCAGCGCCTGATCACCACGGCGAGCGGCAACTCGACGGTCAGTTTCGGGCTGGCCGATCTGGAGGATCTCGACTCCATCCGCACCTTCGCCCGCGAATTCACCGGCCGGCATGACCATCTCGATGTGCTCATCCACAACGCGGGCGCGATCCACCCCAGCTACCGGGCAAATGACGCCGGAGTCGAGCTCACCGTGGCTGGGCAGGTCATCGCCCCGTTCCTGCTGACCGAACTGCTGCTGCCCGCCCTGCGGGCCGCAGCTACCGCCCGGGTCATCACGGTCTCCTCGGCAGGCATGTACACCCAGCGGCTCGACCCGCCGACCCTGGAGATGACCGAGACCGATTACCACGGCGTCACCGCCTACGCCCGGGTGAAGCGGGCCCAGGTGGCGCTCAGCCGGGAATGGGCCCGCCGGGTCGGCCCCGGCCACGTCGCCTTTCACGCCATGCATCCCGGCTGGGCCGACACGCCAGGACTGGCGGCGATGCTGCCCGGCTTCCACCGGCTCATGCGGCCGATTCTGCGCACACCCGAGCAGGGCGCGGACACGCTCGTCTGGCTCGCCGCCGCCGATCCGGCTCACTTGGGCAGCGGGCGATTCTGGCACGACCGGCGTCCCCGGTCTGAATACCGGCTGCCGCGGACCCGCGAGGCGGGCCCGGGCGTGGCCGGCCAGTTGTGGGAGAGCGTCGCTGAACTAGTACCTGCCTAGAACCTTCGGATGGGCGGGGCAAGTCTGGGTAGGGGACAGGTAGCGACGACAGGAGGACGGCGATGTTCCAGGCTGGTGACATCCGGGAATGGCGCGGCCATGACGTGGTCGACGTCGGGGATCACAAGATCGGGACCTTGGAATCGGTCTACGTGGACACCGGCACCGACGAGCCCGCGTTTGCCACCGTCACAGTCGGCCTGCCGACGCGGCACCGGCTGGTCTTCGTGCCGCTGGCCGGCGCGACCGTGGGCCCCGGGTACCTCAAGGTCACCTACGACAGGAGCCTGGTCAAGGGCGCGCCGTCGATCGAGATGGACGGGGTGCTGCCCGCTGGTGACGAAGAGGCGATCTTCAAGCACTACGACTTGGACTACCAGCCTGGCGGCGGCGGCGAACGGCGCCTCGCCCGGCGCTGAGGCCAGGACGGTTGAGGCCAGGAAGCGCGCAGGCCAGGAAGATCGGAGAGGTGAGATGGCGCTGTTCCTGCTGTTGATCATTGTCGCGATCGCGCTGGGCATAGTCGGCGCGGTGGTTAAGGGCCTGATCTACGTTCTGATCATCGGCGTGATCGTGCTCCTGGCCGACATCATCCTGGTGGGCGTGCGGCTCGGCCGGAAAGGCAGGCGCCCGACCCGGTGAGACCGGCCAGTGCAGCCGGGCCAGGGCAGCCGGGCCAGTGAGACCGACCAGATAGCGGCCCCTGCCTGAACACTCCAGACCGCGGATACGTTGTCATTCATGGGCAGGCCGACGACTCTGCGGACGGGAGCCCGATGATCACGCGGTTTAGCAGCCTCGCCCCCCGGCGGAAGATCCTCGTCGGCGCCGTCGCCCTGCTGGTGTTCGCGGGCGCCGCCACGGCGGCTGTCGCCGCCGTCAGCGCGGGCGCGAGCCAGAACGCGGCGACCGGCCAGCAGCCATCCGGTCACTACCCGGCGCAGGACCAGCCTGGGCCGGTGCTGCTGGTGCCCGGCTACGGCGGCAGCACCAGGGCACTGTCGGTGCTGGCCAGCAAGATCCGGTCCGGCGGCCGGCCAGCCACTGTGCTGCACCTGCCCGGCAACGGCACCGGCAGCCTGATCCAGGATGCCAGGGTTCTCGACACGGCCGTCACCCGTGCGCTGCGCGGCGGGGCACCGTCGGTGGACGTGATCGGCTACTCGGCGGGCGGCGTGGCCACCCTGCTGTGGGCCCGCGACGACGGCGGATACCGCAAGGCACGGCGGGTGATCACCCTTGGCTCACCGTTCCACGGTGCCTCGCTTGCCTCGGCCGCTGAGGGCTTCGACCCGGGAGCGTGCCCGGCCGCCTGCCAGCAGCTCATTCCCGGCAGCAGCCTGCTGGCCGGCCTGGCCCCGGGCACGCCAAGCGGCCTGCGCTGGCTGTCGCTGTGGACCACTGACGACCAGACCGTCGCGCCACCGGACTCGGCGCGGCTGCCCGGCGCGATCAACGTGCCGATCCAGTCGGTCTGCCCGGCCCAGCAGATCAGCCATTCCCAGCTGCCGACCAACCCGGTGGTCACCACGATGGTCCTGCAGGCCATCGGCACTGGCGCGATCAAGCGCCCGACGAGCGCCGACTGCCGCGGCTGACCCGGGCCTGGCCCGGCAGCACCAGCCAGGCCGGGGGCCAGCCGCAACCGCGCCGGGGGGCCAGCACGGGCCGCGCCGGGCCGGTCAGCTCGTGATGTCCTTCGTGGCGAAATGCGCCCAGGCCGCCCCGAGGAACACGGCCACGTAGACCGCTTGCACGGCGAACCCGCGGTCGATGTTGCGCCACAGGATCGGCTGGCGGAAGAAGTCCACCCAGGCCAGCCAGTACCGGGTCGGCAGGTAAGGGCTGACCGCATCAGCCGAGTTGAGCGTGACCAGCACCTCGCTGGTGATCAGCGCCGCGAGCGCGCCCAGGGCCGCGCCGAGGGCGGAGTCGGTGACGGTCGACAGGAACAGCGCGATCGCGCCGACCCCGAGCATGGACACCCCGATGAACGCGATCGCGCCGAGCGTCCTGATCAGGATGTCCGTGGGCGTCAGGCCGCCACCGGACAGCGAGGTCGCGGCGACACTGGACACGTTGAAGCCGCCGCCTGAACTCACCGCGACCGGCTGCGAGCCGAACAGCAGTATCCCCGTCGCGTAGGCGGTGACCGCGATCAGCACCACCGCCACCAGGACGTACACGATGAGCGCGACCAGCTTGGCCGCGAGCAACCGGCTGCGGCGGACCGGCCGGGCCAGCAGGTACCGCAGCATGCCCGAGCTCGCCTCGCCTGCGATGGAATCCCCGGCCACGACCGCGACCGCGACGGGCAGGAAGATCGGCAGCACGATCGCGAGAGCGGCGGCGGGATACAGCGATCCGCTGGACAGCACGGCCGACAGCAACGCCGGCCCCTGGCCCGGCGGCGGCGCCAGGTGGGTGACCGCGACGAACACGGCGACCAGCACCGGGAGGCCGCACAGCAGCCCGAGGCTGACCCAGCTCCTCGGCCGGCGCACCAGCTTCACCAGCTCAACCCTGATCATCTAGGTCACCACCCTCTGCCTGCCCAGCATCGCCGTCGGCGCTCCCGGGCTGGCCGGCGTCGCCGCCAGTGCGTCCGGGCCGGCCGCCGCTGTAGCCGGCGTCATCGACCCGGTCGGAACCCGAGCCGGTCACGGCCAGCACCAGATCTTCCAGCGAGCGGCGTTCCGCAGTGAACTCGGTGACCCGGACCCCGGCCGCGATAAGACGCAGGTTGATGATGGCCGGGTCCTCCGCGACCACGAACAGCGTGTCACCTTCGATCCGCTCGACCCGCCCGTCCAGCACCGCTGCGGCGCGGTCCACGTCGGGACTGCGGACCATCACCCGTCCGGTCGGCCCCCGCAACACCTCAAGATCGTCCTGCACGACGAGCCGTCCCCGGTTGATCACGCCGACCCGCGTGCACAGCAGGTCGACCTCGGCCAGTTGGTGGCTGGACAGGAAGACTGTGGTGCCGGCTTTGTTCAGCTCGATAAGCAGGTCGCGGATCTCGCGGATGCCCTGGGGATCCAGGCCGTTGGTCGGCTCGTCGAGGACCAGCAGGTGCGGGGTACGCAGCAGCGCCGCGGCCAGCCCGAGCCGCTGGCGCATGCCGAGCGAGTACTGCTTCACCGGGCGGTTGTCGATCCCGGCCAGGCCGACCTGCTCCAGCGTCTCGGCGATCCGGGCCCGGCGGGTCCGGCGGCTGCCCGCCCGGCCGGACGCGTCCAGCAGCGCCAGGTTGGCCCGGCCGGACAGATGCCCGTAAGCGGACGGTCCCTCGACCAGCGCGCCGATCTGCGGCAGCACCTCGGCGGCCCGGCCCGGCATCGGCCTGCCCATCACCTCGATCTCGCCGCTGGTCGCGTAGACCAGGCCGAGCAACATTCTGACCAGCGTCGTCTTACCGGAACCGTTCGGTCCCAGGAAGCCGTACCGGTCTCCATCGCGGACGTCCAGGTCGACATGGTCCACGGCGAGCACTGGACCGAACTGTTTGGTGAGTGACCGCGTGACTATCATCGGCGCTCCGGTCTGTACGCCTGCAAGCTGGCGCCCGCTTCCTTGAGGAGTGCCGGTGTCACGGCGCCGGCCAGGATGTATGTCTCCCGGCGGAACCCGGCGTGCAGCAGGAACACGGTGATCAGGGGCGTGCGGATCAGGACCGCGGTCCCGTGCGGCAGCGCGACCGTGGGGGCGCCGGCCCCGGTCGCGGCGGCGATTATTTGTGGCCCCACGCTGCCGCGGGGCAGCGGCAGCAGCACGAGCCGGGAGAATCCCGTGCCGTAGCTGGCCACGCCGGCCGGGCTGCCGGGGATGGTGATCCGGCGCAGGCCGGCCAGGTGCCCGGGGAACGGGGTGCGGTCATGGTCGCCATCACCGTCGCCGCTCAGGATGCGATCCACGTCGGGCAGCGCCGTCGTGGTCACGACGACCCCCGGCGCCGGTTCGGGTATCACCGTGGCGTAGGCCGGCTGGCGCTCGGTGAGCTGCAGGAAATTGGTCACCAGGACAGGCTTGGCTGACCCGCGCCCGATGATCATGACCTCAACCGGCAGGCCGGTGGCCGGATCAGCCCAGATGTCGACCGCGCCGATGGTCGTCGTCGGGTCGGCGGGCACCAGCCGCAGGCCCGCCACGTCCTTCCCGGCCACCCGCCGCGACGGCAGCCGCGACAGGTGATCCCCGGGCGACGCAGTGTCCAGCAGCCTGCGGGCCAGCGAGGGCGGCAGCAAGTCGGACGCCCGGGGCAGCCGGACCGGCTGCGCGCCGACGATGCGGGTCAGCACGTTATGCCCGTAGTCCCACAGGTAGGTCCACGGGCCTACCTGGTAGATGTCGTTCTCCCCGGTGTCAGTGACGACAGCGGTCCGCCAGTTACCGGGAGAGTAATACCAGGCGTACTGGTCAGTGGTGCCGTCAAAAAGCGTGCTGACGCCGTGGAAGTCCGGCAGTACCGGCAGCCCGAGATCCACGGTGCTCTCGGTGTATCCCTGGTAAGGCACGCTCGCCGAAGCCAGGATGCGGGCCCGCAGGGCGGCCGCGCTGATCGTCAGCTGAGGGGGCGGCAGCGCCGCGATCACCGCGGGGAGCGCGCACAGGGCGGCGACTGCGCACACCACGATGGACCACCGTCGCCGCGCCTGGCCGCTGACGACGCTCACGCATGCCTTCGCATCGCCGCAGCCACCATCATCTCACCGTACGTCGGTCCGGCGGCCGACGCGGCGGGCTACCGGTACCGATGGTGTGACGAACTCCTTACGGCTCAGACCGTCACAGCCCGGACAGGCCGGAGTCAGGCCGTCCGGTCGTTGTCTTCCTGGTGCTGGTGCGACCCGCGCTTGGCCTTCGCATCCTCGATCTGGCGGATCAGTTCCTTGCGCACCTCGATCAGCGCGTGATCGAGATCGCTGGAGGTGGAGTTGGCCACTATCGCCGGCCAGCCCGGCAGCCAGGCCTCGAAGGTGACCTTCTGTTCGGGCCCGTGGCGGTCCTTCACCGAGATCTCGAGATCGACCTGCTCGGGATCCCACGCCGCCAGATGACGCTCAATACCGGACAGAAGCCCCAGCACATGGTCGCGGTGGGCGGCGCTAAAGCCAAAACCCAGGCGCAGCCGGTCCCCCAGGATCTGTGTCGAGCCGTTCTCGGCGTCGCTCATGACTCCAGCCTCCCACAGCCCAGCTGTCCCAGGCGGCTCGGAGGCTGTTCAGGAGCATGTTGAGCAGCGCGATCTGCCGGGCGATCTTCCTGATCATCGTCCCCGCCAGTCCGGCCCGGGAGATGATGCGCCACGTCGCCGCGGTGCCTCATCGCTGCGCGACTCCCAGTTGACGACCATCCTGGTGGAGGGACGGCATGGCTGACCAACGCCCCGGAACTGAACGCGAGGCCCCCGGAACCGAACGCGAGGCCCCCGGAACCGAACGCGCGAGCCTGGTCGCCTACGGGCGGCGGATGGTCGCGGACGGCCTCGTGGACGGCATGTCGGGCAACCTCAGCGTGCGCGCCGCCGACAGCGACCTCGTCGCGATCACACCGTCCGGGATCAGCTACGACGACATCCGCCCGGCCGACATCTGCCTGGTCCGGCTGACCGACGGTGGCACGGACTCCCCGGGCCGGCCATCCACCGAGACGCCGATGCACCTCGCGATCTACCGGGTCACCGGCGCCGGCGCGGTGGCGCATACGCACTCGCCTTTCGTGGTGGCCCTGTCGGCGGTCCTGGATGTGCTGCCAGCCGTGCATTACGCCATGGCCGACCTCGGCGGACCTGTGCGCGTCGCTCCCTACGCGAGGTTCGGGACGGATCAGCTAGCGGGCAACGCGGTCGCCGCGCTGGCCGACCGCACCGCCGTGATCCTGCAGAACCACGGCGCGCTGACCTACGGACGCACAATCGCGCAGGCCTACGGCCGGGCGCGGACACTCGAATGGCTCGCCCGCACCTACTGGCACGCGTGGATGGCGGCAGGCGAGGGGACGCTGAGGCTGCTCGACGAGGCCGCGCTCAACGAGGTTCGCGAGGCCACCCGCGCCATCGGCTACGGCGAAGGCGCGGCCGACGGGCCAGCCACGCCGTCCCCGGGCTGACCGACCGACGGATGAGGGCTCTTGACGCGCCTCGGCCCCGATCGCGTCCCGGTTCGCCCCTTATGTGGTCACCGAGCGGGTGAAGGGTCGAGTGGCGGCGGCAGAAACCGCGCTAGTTCGGCAGCGGGCGGGGCGGTGGCGGGGCCTCGCCTGGTTACCGACAGCGCCGCTGCTGCGTTGGCGGCGCGGACGGCAGCCTGCTCGTCCGCGCCGCCCGCCAGGGCAGCGATGAAGGTGCCGGTGTGCGCGTCGCCGGCGCCGTTCGTGTCGACCACGTCAACCGCGAAGCCGGGCACGGCGACCGGTTCGCGATCTCGACGGCCGATCAGGCAGCCGGCCGGGCCGGTGCGCACCAGCACACCTCGCCGGCCTGCCCGCCCGGCGAGCGCACGGGCCGCTTCAGCCGGGTCAGTCAGGCCGGTCAGCAGCGCGGACTCCCGGGCGTTGCAGGTGACCCAGTCACTGCGGGCCAGCACAGGGCTCGCCGCGCCGGCCGGGATGGACGCCGCGAGCGGCCCGGGATCGAAGAACACCACGATGTCATCGCCGAGCCGGCCCAGCCAGTCGAGCAGCGCATCCCGGTTGCTGGCGTGCAGCAGCCCGTACCCCGACAGGTAGACGGCATCGCGCGGCGCGGCGGTCACCCCGGCAAGGTCCTCGGCCGTGAGCGTCGCTTCCGCGCCGCGGCTGGTCAGGAACGTCCGCTCGCCCCCGGCGTCCACGATGGTGACCACGAATCCGGTGTCCAGGCCGGCCTTCGGCGGAAGCAGGATCTCGATGCCCGATGCCGCCAGGCCCGCCCGGGCCAGGCGGCCGAACGGCCCGTCGCCATGCGCCCCGCCGTAGGCCACCCGCAGCCCTCGCCTGGTGGCGGCGGCCATCACGTTGAAACCGCCCCCTGGTGTCGTCTCGGTGCGGTCAGCCAGCACATCGCCGCCGCGGTCTGGCAGCGCGGGCACGTCCAGCACCACGTCGACGACGACGTTGCCGAGGTGCAGCAACCGGTCAAACGGCCCCATCACGGATCCGGCCTCCCCCGTCCCGGCTCGCCCGGCTCCGGCCTCCCCGCCCCCGGACGGCCCGGCTCCGGACTCAGCCATCCCGGACTCAGCGATCCCGGATTCCCCCGTTCCGGTCCATGCGATCCCGGACTCAGCGATCCCGGACTCAGCGATCCCGGACTCAGCGATCCCGGATTCCCCCGTTCCGGTCCATGCGATCCCGGTCCCGGCGGTCCCGGCTTCCCCGGTCCCGGCTGCTGCCGCCCTGGCCTGCGCAGCGTGGGCCGACGCTCAGCCTGCTCCCGCAGCGCCAGCAGGTCCCCGGCGATCTCATCCAGGCGCAGCCCGTTGACCTGGGCGACCGTGCGGCGCGCGCTCGGCGGGAACGCGTCCACCCCGTGACAGGCCCCGCCGATCGCCCCGGCCATCGCCGCGATGGTGTCACAGTCGCCGCCGAGCGAGGCAGCGATCCGGCATGCCAGCCATGGATCATCGGGGGCGGCGGCGAGCACCGCGAAGGCGGCCGGCACCGACTCCTGCGTGGCCAGGCTGGTCCCCACCAGCGAGTACACGGTCTCGATGACCGCGTCCGTGCCGTGCCCAGGGCCGGGCCCGGAGACGAGCCCGGATACGAGCCCGATCGCCCAGGTGATCCGCGCCGCCACGTCGGCGGCCGCGACCCAGTGCCCACGCGCCGCGGCCCGGGCCGCCGCGTCGACCGCGACCTGCCCTGCCTCCGGCACCGAGGCGCCGGAGATCCCCGCGCTGACGGCGGCGGCGACGGCCGCCGCCCCGGCCAGCGCGACCCCCGTGTTGTGCGTCACCCGGCTGGCCTCGACAACACGCTCGACCAGGTTGTCCAGGTCTGCGCACGGCGTGGCGATGCCGACCGGGGTGATCCGCATGGCGGCCCCGTTGGTCACGCCGAAGCGGCCCGCCTCACCGGCATCCGCCCCGGCGAGCAGCGCCGCCAGGGCCCGCTTCGTGGATGGCCCCAGCAGGTCCAGCGAGCCGCGGGCCCGCATCGACTCCTCCCAGGCGAGCAGCCGCCGGGCCAGTTCGGCGGCGTCCAGCACGCCGCTGCCCTCGATGATCAGGTTCGCGAGCAGCACAGCCTGCTCGGTGTCGTCGGTGACGCTGCCCGCGGGCAGCCCGGCTGCGATTGGCTGGTCCGGTGGCCCCGGCTGGAACTCCGCCAGCAGGCCGCCATATCTGGCGACGATCTGCGCCCGGGGCAGCGACTGGGTCGGCATGCCGAGCGCGTCGCCCACCGCCAGCCCGTAGAGGGCGCCGGCTGCGCGCGACCCCGCAGCGGTCACTGCCGCACCATTCGCCGGGCCGGCGCCGCCCCGGCACCGGCCCGGACCCGGCGGGAGCCGGGGTGACAGTCTGTGGCGGTCACGGGCCCAGGACGTCGGCCAGGCTGACCACCTCGACCAGCGGGCCGTAGAGCCGCAGGATGTCCAGCGCCTGCCCGTGACTGACGTCGTTGACGCCGGCGCACGCGTCCGCGACGACCTGGACCGCTGCGCCAGCGTCCGCCGCCGCGAGAGCGGTGGACAGCACGCAGCAATCGGTCGACACGCCCGCCAGCACCAGCCGTCCGCCATCGCCGACCCGCGCGGCCAGTTCCGGCGTCCATTTACTGAACGTATCCGCATCCAGCGTGGCCCCAGGCTCAGCTGCGAAGTCAGCCACGAGCTCATAGATCCGCGCGTCAGGGGGCTGCAGCGCGAACGGCCACAGGTCGTAGTAGCGCCGCCACGCGCCCGTCGGAACCTCCGGCGCGATGAACCGGGTAAAGGTGACCCTCGGGCGGAACGCCTCGACCAGTTGCCGGACCGGGCCGACGATCTCGCCGAACCGGGGGGCCAGCCAGTCGCTGCCGGTCTCACCGAACACCCGCTGCATGTCGATGACGGCCAGCCAGCCCGCCGGTGACCCAGCGGGGGGCCCCGGCGACGCCGCGGCCGCCGCGGTCATGCGTGCGCTGGATTCATCGGCGCTGCGGTGGTCATCGGCTCTGTGGTCATCGGCGCTGGCTCAGGCTTGCGTTGCGGCTGCGGGCGCCCGCACCGGGGCTGACTCCTGGGCCCGCACCGCCGCACTGCTGAACACCAGGGTCACCAGGAAACCGATGGCCAGCGCGACCAGCACGCCGAGGTTGGCGTACTGCCAGGCGCCCGCCTTGCCGCCGAGCCCGAACGGCTTCAGCAGGTAGCCCTGCCAGGTGAGCCAGCTCGCTGAGCCGTTCGTGACCAGCCCCCAGCCCACGACGGTGCTGACCACGATGACGGCGAGCGGAAGGGCCCGGACATCGCCGTACCGGCCGGACGGCTGGAACAGCTCAGCCTCCGCGTAGTCTTTCCGGCGCAACGCGATGTCAGCCAGCATCACGCCGCACCACGCCGCGATCGGCACGCCGAGCGTGATCAGGAACCCCTCGAACTGGGCCAGGAAGTTCTTGGCGACGAACACGACATAGATCGTGCCCAGCACCATGACCGTGCCGTCGATCAGCGCGGCGACGTACCGGGGCGTCCGCAGGCCGAGAGTCAGCAGGGCCAGGCCGGAGGAGTAGATGTCCAGCACCGACCCGCCGACCAGCCCGAGCACCGCGACGATGACGAACGGCACCAGGTACCAGGTGGGCAGCAGCGTGGTCAGCGCCCCGATCGGGTCGACGGCGATCGCACTGCTCAGCTTGGCTGAGGAGCCGGCCAGCAGCAGGCCGAACAGGAGCAGGAAGATCGGCGCCACCGAGGAGCCGAACGTCGTCCATCCGGTCACGCCGCGGCCCGACGAACGCCGCGGCAGGTAGCGCGAGTAATCCGCGGCCGCGTTCACCCAGCCCAGCCCGAAGCCGGTCATCGTGAACACCAGAGCACCGATAAACTTCTCCGCTGAACCGGACGGGATGGCCGACACCGTGTGCCAGTGGATCTTGCCGGCGACCAGGATGATGAACCCCACGGTCAGAATCGCGGTCACCACGGTGATCACGCTCTGCATTCGCATGATCAGGTCGAAGCCCATGACACCGCCAATGACGGTCAGCGCGCTCACCACGATCAGCGCGATGACCTTGGTGACGTTGCCGCCGCCCCAGCCCAGGCGCTCGAACACGGTGGCGGTGGCCAGGGTGGCCAGGATGATCAGGACGGTCTCCCAGCCGACCGTGAGCAGCCAGGAGATCGCCGCGGGCAGCTTGTTGCCGCGTACCCCGAAGGCGGCCCGGCTGAGCACCATGGTCGGTGCCGAGCCGCGCTTGCCGGCCACCGCGATGAACCCGCAGAGCAGGAAGGAGCCGATGATGCCGACCAGTCCCGCGGCGACGGCCTGCCAGAACGAGATGCCGAAGCCCAGCTCGAACGAGCCGTAACTGATGCCCAGGACGGAGACGTTGGCCGCGAACCACGGCCAGAACAGGTCGCGTGGATGGCCCTTGCGCTCGGCGTCGGTGATCACATTGATCCCGTTCGCTTCGATCTGCAGCGGACGCAATTCCGCCGCACCGGGCGCGATGGTGCTCGGCGCGCTGTGACTGTCAGCCATGGCTAACCCCTTCATGCGGGTGATGCTGGTGCGGGCCGTGCGGGATGAAAAGGGCGCGGGACCGTAGGTGCCGCAGGACCAGTGCGGTGAGCAACCCGGCACCGACCAGGACAGCCACTGTCGCGGCGGCCCGTTTCGCCAATGGCTGCGGCGGCCGTGCGGCGCTGGGGCCGGCCTGGCTGGCGAGCAGCCGCTCGACATTGCCGGCGAACTGCTCCATCAGCCGCTGGCTCACCTCGCCGATCGCGCCGGGGGCGTACTGGGCGACCGTGCCCCGGATCAGCAGATCGGCGCTGATCAGCACCCGCGCGCTGGTGCCGTCTGGTTCCACGCGGACCGCCACATGCGCGTCAGCGGTGCCGTGACCGGCCCGTTCCCGCGCGGACGCGCGCAGCGTGGCGGTGCCGGCCGCCCGGTCGGCGGCGTCAAGGCGGACGGTGCCCGCGTACACGGCATCGATCGGGCCGATCCTGAGCTGGATCTGGCCCGCGTAGGTGCCATCGGCCACCTCGCCGATCAGCCGGCTTCCCGGCAGGCACGCGGCGACCTTCCCGGCGTCCAGCAAGGCGTCGAACACCTCGGGAGCTGGGCGGCCGATGCGCAGTGCACTGGTGAGTTCCACCCGGTGCCCTAGCTGTCCATGATCGCTTTGCGCTGCGCCCCGTCCACCGGGATGTGCGCGCCGTTGATGAAGCTGGCCCGGGGCGAGGCGAGGAATGTGACCAGCGCGGCGACCTCCTCCGGCTCGCAGATCCGGCCGAACGGTATCGATGCCTCAGCCAGTTCGTGCGCCCGGTCCTGGGTCACGCCCTTGTCGCGGGCGAATGCCTTCTCCAGGGTGTCCCACCGGTCGGTGTTCACCGGGCCCGGGTTGACGGTGTTGATCCGCACCCCGTACCGGCCGTACTGCTCGGCCACGGACGAGGCGAAGTTGATGTCGGCCGCGTTCGCCACCCCGGCGGTCATCTCCCAGTAACTCGGCTTCAGCCCGTCATTACCCACCACGAGCACGATGGCGCCTTCGCCCCGCTCGCGCATGTGCCCGATGACCGCGCGCACCGAGCGGACGTAGCCCATGAACTTCAGGTTCAGGCTCATCATCCACTGCTCTTCGGTCAGGTTCTCCAGCAAGCCGCCGGGTGAGCTGCCGGCGCAGGTGACCAGGATGTCGATGACGCCGAACCGCTCCAGCACAGCATCCACGCAGCGCTGCACATCGGCAGTGACGCTCATGTCGCCGGCCAGCGGCACGACCGCCCGGCCCGTGGCGGCGGCGATCTCCTTGGCGGTGACCTCCAGCGGCTCCGCGGTGCGCGCGGTGATGGCGACATCGGCGCCTTCGCTGGCGAGGTGCTGGGCGACCTGCCGGCCGATGCCCTTGCTGGCGCCAGTGACCAAGGCCACTTTCCCGTCCAGCCGCAGATCCACCGCAGATCCCTCCCGCCCTGAGCTGGATGGTACGTGAGCAGGATGGTATACCAAATATCAGTCCGGTGGAAGAGTGCAGGTCCGGCCCAGAATCGGCCGGTTCCTCCTACTACCTGAGACGACACCAGCTCCTCCCCGGACTGCCCGCGTGCCGGCCGGCCGCACCGCCGGCTCCCTAGTGAGCGCGGCGCATTAGGCCCGTCAAGCGCGCACAATGAACCGCGTTGTTGGGCAGCGCAATTAGCGCGGTCCGCTGTGCTCCCCCGGCGCGCACAGCGCACCGCACTACGCCACGCCCCCAACTGCTCACGGGACGATTCGCGTCATCGGCCCCGCTCTTCGATCAGCGCGGCGCGGTTGGCTTTGCCCAGGTGATTGCGCGGCACGGCCGGAACCTCGAAGATCTGCTTCGGGCACTTGTACCCGGCCAGGGCCATGCGCGCGTGCGCGATCAGCGCGTCCTCATCGACATGGCGGCCGGGCCGGGCGACCACCCAGGCCGTGACCTGCTCGCCCCAGCGCCGGTCCGGGACCCCGGCCACCACGGCCTCGGCGACGGAGGGGTGGCTCTCCAGCGCGACCTCGACCTCCCGGGGGTACACGTTCAGCCCGCCGGTGATGATGAGCTCCTTGATCCGGCCGCGGATCACCAGATGCCCGCTGACCTCGTCGACGCAGCCGATGTCTCCGCTGCGAAACCAGCCGTCCTCGGTGAAGGCCGCCTCGGAGGCGGCCGGGTCACCCCAGTAGCCGCCGAAGACCTGCGGACCCCGGAGCTGGATCTCGCCATCCGTGCCGGGCGCCGCCTCGCTGTCCCCGGACCAGATCCGGGCCAGCACACCGGGCAGCGGCAGGCCTACCGTGTCGCCGTGCGGGTCGCGGCCGGGGTTCGAGACGTCCAGGCCGCTCTCGGTGGTGCCGTACCGGATCACCGGCGGCCGGCCCAGCAGTTCCGGCAGCCGCCCGGCCAGCGCCGGGCTCAGCGGCGCCGATCCGCACCCGGCCAGCCGCAGCCCGCCCAGCGCCGGGCCCGGCCAGCGGCCTGGGGTTGCGGTGTCCAGCAGCGCGCGGTAGATAGTCGGGACGGCGAACAGCACGGTGGCGCCGCACGCCCGTCCCGTGTCGATCAGGTCGGCGGCGTCGAATCTCGACCGGATGTGTGCCGTTGAGCCGGCGATGAGCGTGGCGTGCACGCCCCCCAGGCCGTGCTGATGAAACAGCGGCAGCGCATGCACGAGCACATCATCCGCACTCCACCCCCAGGCCACCATGGCCGCACGGATGGATACCACCAGCTGCCGATGAGACAGCGGCACGCCCTTGGGCCGGCCCGTCGTGCCGGAGGTGTACGCGAGCACCGCCGTGTCCTGCGGCCGCGGGCGGATCGCCCGCGCCGGGCCAGCGGCCCGCGCGGGCGGCAGATCGGCCGGGGCGATCGTCAGCGGCGGGCTGGCCAGTTCGGCGAGGTGTCCCGCCGGGCCGGGATCAGCGAAGGCGATCGCGGCACCGGAGTCGGACACCAGATGCCCGAGTTCCGCGGCGGTGTAGCCAGGATTGGCCAGGACGACGACCGCGCCCGCCCGGAGCGCCCCGAGGTAGCAGCGCAGGAAACCGGGACTCGACCCGGCGGCGAGCAGCACCCGGTCGCCGGGTTCCAGCCGCCGGGCCAGCCAGCCCGCCATCCGGCCGGCGCCGTCATCCAGCTCGGCATGCGTGATGGGCTGGCCGTCGACGGTGACCGCGACCCGGTCAGGGACCCGCGCCGCCGAGGCGGCGGCGAGCTCGGGGATTGTCGCCGCTCCCAGCCGTTCGACCAGATCGTCGAGGTCCCTGTCAGCGGGTTCTCTGTCAGCGGGTTCTCTGTCGCTGCGCGTGCGTCCGCCGCGGCTGGTCCCGGCGCGGGTGTCCCCGCCGCCGGTGTCCGCGGCGTTGGCGAGGTGCGCTCGCCAGCCAGCCCGGCTCCACTCCTCAGCATTCATCAGGAGCCCGGCAGCGGATGTGACTGATGGCCCAGTTTGTGGGGGAACCCGCCCCGGCAGCAGCACCCGGCGGGCACGAACCAGCGTCCCGCACCGCCAGCGGCCAGCCGCTCATCCCGGGTCCGGCTGGATCGGCCCACGGGTCCACGCGGCGCGGTTCGCGTCCCGCTCGGCGTGCAGCCGGTCGAGCAGATCCCCGGCCGAGGTCACGGCCTTGACGCTGGCCAGAGAGCCAGCGCTGCGGGCCAGCAGGGTCTCAGCGAGGTCCGCCGCGACCTGCCCGGGATCGTCTGCTACCCGGTGCAGCAGGCCAAGCCGAAGCGCCTCGGCGGCGTCCACCCAGCGGCCGGTCAGCGTCAGTTCCATCGCGGCCCCCCGGCCGACGAGGTCGGGCAGCAGCCACGCGCCGACCGACAGGTCCCGGCCGGGTGGGCCGGCCCACCGCAGCCGGGCCGCCCGGCCGCCGATGCGCAGATCGGCGGCGGTGGCCAGTTGCGCGCCGCCGCCGACCGCCGGGCCACCGATCACCGCGATCACCGGGCCGGGCCGGGTGATCATCACCTCATAACACTCGTAGAGCAGGTCAGAGACTTCCGACCGCTGGGCGTCCGAGATGGCCAGGTCCGCGCCTGCGCAGAAGGACCGCGGATCGGTGCTGCCGAGGACCACCAGCGCCGCAGGGTCAGCGCGGAGAGCGTCCATGACGGCGCGGACCATGCCGGGATCCAGCGCGTTGCGCCGGTCCGGGCGGGCCAGGAGCAGCCGGAGGTAGCCGGCTGCGCTGCGCTCCAGCACGACGTGCGGATGCGGCATGCACAACTCCATCGAAAGGCCACCGGTCCATCGAAAGACCACCGGTCCATCGAAAGGGCCACCCGCCATGTTCCGTGAAATATGGTATACCAAATCGAGGAGCTGCCGATGTGGCAGGCGCGGCGACGCGGACACCGAGAGGACGCCGGTGAAGCCAGCCCCTTTCACGTATCACCGGACTCGCGACGTCGCGGAAACCGTCGCCTTGCTGGCCGAACTCGGTGATGAAGCGAAAATCCTGGCGGGCGGGCAGAGCCTGGTCCCGATGATGAACTTCCGGCTCGCCCGGCCCAGCGCGCTGGTCGATGTGACCCGCATCCCGGGACTGGACTACCTGCGGGCCGCCGACGACGGCCTGCATATCGGCGCCCTGACCCGGCACCGGAGCGTCGAGACCACCCGCGACCCCGCCGTGCTGGCCGGATTCGCGGTCCTGCCGCGGTCAGCCCGGTGGATCGGGCACTACCCGATCAGGGCCCGCGGCACGTTCGGGGGCAGCATCGCGCATGCCGATCCGGCCGCCGAGTGGTGCCTGCTCGCGGTGCTGCTCGACGCCAACGTTGTCTTGCACAGCCCGGACGGCCAGCGGGTGGTCCGGGCCACTGAATTCTTCGAGGGCTTCTACACCACCTCGGCGCGACCGGACGAGATGATCACCGAGGTCTGGTTCCCCCGGCCGGCCCCGCACGCCGCGGTAACCGAGTTCTCCCAGCGCCAAGGTGACTTCGCGGTGGTCGCGGCGGCTGTATCGGCTGACCTTGATGACGGCGCGTGCCGGTCGGCGCGGATCGTGCTGGGCGGGGTCGGCCCGCTGCCCTGCACCGTGGACACCCAGTCTCTCGCCGGGCAGCCGGCCACCGCGGAGACCTGGCGCGCCGCGGGCGAACTGGCCGCCGCGCAGATCGACCCGCCCGCCGACGGGCATGGCAGCAGCGAGTACCGCAAGCACCTGGCGGCAACCCTGGTGTCGCGCGCCCTCACCGAAGCCAGCAGCCAATGAGCGGCGCGGGGGCCTTCCATGATCGCGAGTGGCTGGGTCCGACATGATGCGGCTGGCTGACATCAGCGGGTCCGGCCTGGGTCCCAAGCCCGCGCCGAAGGCCGCCATCCGCTGGGTCGGCACGCGAGTGCCGCGCAAGGAGGACCGCCGAATGCTCCTCGGCCGGGGCCGGTTCACCGCCGATCTCGCCGACGCGCGCACCTTGCACGCCGCCTTCGCCCGCAGCCCGTTCGCGGCCGCCCAGATCGGGACCATCGACCTGTCCGGAGCGCTCAACACACCAGGCGTGCACGCGGCGTTCACCGCCGCCGAACTCGGCCACCCCTACCTGCTGGCCGTGCTGGAGCGGGACGAGTTCACCGCGACCAGGATGCCGCTGCTGGCCGGCGACCAGGTCCGGTTCGTGGGCGAGCCGGTCGCCGTGGTCATCGCCGATGATCCCTACCTGGCGGAGGACGCCGCCGAGGCGGTCGACGTTGAGTGGACGCCGCTGCCGGCCATCACCGACCTCGACGCGGCGCAGGCCGCCGACGCCCGCCAGGTGCACGGGGAGCTGTCCGGCAACTGCCTGGTGGACCTGCTCATGTACGACGACGACCGGCTGGAGCGGATCTTCGCGGCCGCGCCCGTGGTCGTGGACACCGTGTTCACCAGCGCACGGGTCACGGCGCTGCCGATGGAGGGCCGGGCCTGCCTGGCCAACTGGGATGAGCGGGACCAGCAGGTGGTCGTGCACGTCTCCACCCAGGTCCCGCACCAGGTCCGGTCGGGAATCGCGCAGGCGCTCGGTATCCCGGAGCGCAGCGTCCGGGTGATCGCGCCCGACGTCGGCGGCGGCTTCGGGCTCAAATGCGTGGTCGGCCGGGAAGAGGTGGTGATCGCCGGGGCCGCGATGCGGCTGCGGCAGCCGGTGAGCTGGATCGAGGACCGGCAGGAGAACCTGACCGCCTCGTTCCACGGTCACGAGCAGCGCTACGACATCCGCGCCGCGTTCGCCGATGACGGCCGCATCCTCGGGCTGGCCGCCGAGATCGACTGTGATGTCGGCGCCTACTCAGCGTTCCCGTTCACCTGCGCGGTCGAGCCGCTGATGGCGGCCAGCGAGCTGCCGGGCGTGTACAAGGTGCCTGCGTACCGGGCCCGCGGCCGGGGCATAGCGAGCAACAAGGCGCCCACCGCGCCTTACCGGGGAGTGTCGCGGCCACAGATCGTGCTGGTCATGGAGCAGTTGATGGAGCGGGCTGCTCGCGCGCTCGGCATGGATCCGCTGCAGGTGCGCCGGGTCAACATGATCAGCCCGGGCGAGTTCCCCTATACCGGCGTCACCGGCATCAGTTACGACGAGGGCAGTTACCGCGAGTCGCTGGACCTGGCCGAGCAGCGGGTCACCGCCGGCGGCTGGCCCGCGGAACGCGACCGGCTCCGCGCGGCGGGGCTGCGCGCCGGGATCGGCTACTCCTGCTTCTCCGAGCGCACCGCCTATGGCACCCCGACCATGTCGCAGCGCCGGATGCGGATGACGCCTGGTTACGACACGGCGCAGGTGCGGATGGACCCGTCCGGCGAGGTCATCGTGACCACCGGGACCTGCGGGCACGGCCAGGGCCACGAGACGACGTTCGCGCAGATCGTCGCCGACCGGCTGGGGATCCACCCCGACCAGGTGCAACTACGGCAGGGCGACACCGATCTGTCCTCCTACGGCTGGGGCACCTTCGGCAGCCGCTCCATCGTGATCGGCGGCGGCGCCGCGGGCCGGGCCGCGCAGCAGGTCGCGGACAGCTTGCGGCAGGTCGCGGCGCACCTGCTGGAGGCCAGCCCCGCGGACATCGAGCTCGCCGAGGGGTCCGCGCGGGTCCGGGGGGACGTGAACGCGGCCATCCCGATCAGCGAGCTGGCCCGGGTGGTCCATTTCCAGGCGCACACCCTGCCCGAGCCGCTGCGCTACGGGCTGGAGGCGCGGGACTCGTTCGACCCGCCCGGCACGTTCTCCAACTCCTGTCATGCCGTGCTGGTCGCGATCGACCCGGGCACCTGCGAGATCCGGCTCCGCCGCTACCTGGTGGTCGAGGACTGCGGCGTGGTGATCAACCCGCTGGTGGTGGACGGGCAGGTACGCGGCGGCGTCACCCAGGGTGTCGCCGCGGCCCTGTTCGAGCGGATCCGCTACGACAGCGACGGGCAGCCGGGCAGCGCCACCCTGATGGACTACCTGGCCCCGACGGCGGCCGAGATCTGCCCCATCGACATCGTGCACCTGGAAACCCCGTCGGCGCACAGCGAGAGCGGCGCGAAGGGAATGGGCGAAGGCGGCACCATCGGCGCCCCCGCCGCGGTGATCAACGCGATCAACGACGCCCTGTCCGACACCGGTGCCTGCTTCGGCCATATCCCGGTGCTGCCCGCCGACCTGCATGCCGTGCTCAGCCGGGGAGGCGCCGCGTGAAGGACATCCACCTCATCCGGCTGCGGGTCAACGGCCGGGAGCATGAGCTGGCAGTGGAGTCACGGCGGACGCTCGCTGACATGCTCCGCCATGACCTCGGCTACACCGGGACCCACCTGGGCTGCGAGCACGGCATCTGCGGCGCGTGCACCGTGCTGGTCGACGGCCGCCCGGCCCGCGCCTGCCTGATGTTCGGCGTACAGGCGGACGGCAGCGAGATCAGCACCGTCGAAGGGCTGGCCGACGGTGAGCAGCTATCTGACCTGCAGCAGGCGTTCAGCGATCAGCACGGCCTGCAGTGCGGATTCTGCACGCCGGGCTTCCTCATGCTGGCCGAGGCCTACCTCGCCGACGACGACGTGACCGGGGCCGCCGACGAGCCGACCGAGGCGCAGGTGCGCGAACTGGTCGCCTCGAACCTGTGCCGGTGCACCGGCTACCAGGGGATCGTCGAGGCGGTCCTGGCCACCGCGCGGTCCCGCCGGTCGGCAGGCGGCCGGTGACCGCGATCGGCGCGCGGCTGCCGCGCAAGGAGGACCCGAGGCTGCTGCGCGGGCTCGGCCGGTTCGGCGACGACTTCACCGCGCGCGGCCAGGTCTGGGCCCGGATGGTCCGCTCCCCCATCGCGCACGGCCGGATCCGGTCGGTGGACACGACCCGCGCGCGCCGGGCCGACGGCGTGGTCGCGGCGGTCACGGCCGCCGATCTGCCCGGCGGCCTCGCGATCCCGGTCCGCCTCCACGTCCAGAACATTGACCTCAGCGATTACCTCCAGCCGATCCTCGCGGCCGGCGTGGTGCGGTACGTCGGCGAGCCGCTCGCTGTGGTACTGGCTGAGGATCCCTACGCGGCCGAGGACGCCGCCGAACTCGTGGACGTCGACATCGAGGAGGAGCCCGCGGTACTCGACGCGGCCGCGGCCGCGTCGCCCGGCTCACCTGCGCTGTACGCCGCGGGCAACGTCGCGGCCGATTTCACCCTCGGCTACGGCGACGTCGAGGCGGCGTTCGCCGGGGCGGCCCGGGTGGTGCAGATCGACGTCGAGATCGGGCGGCACAGCGGAGTGCCGCTGGAGCCGCGCACCTTGCTGGCCGACGTCGACCCGGGTACCGGCGCACTGTCGATCTTCGGCATGACCAAAGTTCCGGTGTTCAACCGGGATGTGCTCGCGGCACTGCTCGGCATCGACGAGACCCTGATCCATGTGCCTGCCGTTGACGCCGGCGGCGGGTTCGGGGTGCGCGGCGAGTTCTACCCGGAGGACTTCCTGGTGCCCTGGCTGGCCCGGACACTGCGGCGGCCGGTCAAGTGGGTGGAGGACCGCGCCGAGCACCTGGTCGCGGTGAATCACTCCCGGCAGCAGTCGCATCGCATCGCCGCCGCCTTCGACGCCGAGGGCCTGATCACCGGCCTGCGCGCCGAGATCGTGCACGACAACGGCGCCTACTGCCGCACCCACGGGATCATCGTGCCGGAGCTGACCGTGGCCATGCTGCCCGGCCCGTACCGGATCCCGGCCTACCGCGGCCGGGTCCAGGTCGTGCTCACCAGCAAGACGCCGTGCGGCACGTACCGGGCGCCGGGCCGGTTTGAGGGGACCACGGCGCGCGAGCACCTGCTCGACGTGGCCGCCGACCAGCTCGGCCTGGACCGTGTCGAACTGCGGCGGCGTAACCTGCTCGGCCCTGGTGAACTGCCCTGCCAGCGGCCGATGAGCACGCTGGGCACCGAGATGGTGCTCGACGCCGGTGACTATCCGGCGCTGCTGGCGGCCGCTGTCGCGGAGGCAGGCCGGCTGGGTTACCCGGCCGAGGTGGCCCGCGGCCGGAAAGCGGGCCGGCTGCGCGGGCTGGGTCTCGCCGCCTTCCTGGAGAAGAGCGGGCTGGGGCCGCAGGAGACCGCGGACGTGACGGTCAGCGGCACCGGCGCGGTGCACGTGTTCTCCGGCGGGACATCACTGGGCCAGGGCATCGAGACGGTGCTCGGGCAGATCGCGGCGGACGCCCTGGGCGTCGACCCGGCAGTGGTGCGCGTCGTCAACGGCGACACCGACCTGCAGCCGTTCGGCGGCGGATCCTGGGCGTCCCGGTCCACGGTGGTGGGCGGCAGCGCCGTCCACGCGGCGGCCTGCGCCGTCCGGGTCCGCGCCCGGCAGATCGCCGCCCGGATACTCGAAGCGTCGCCGGACGATCTGGCCGAGCCCGATTCGGCAGGCGGCGGCTTCCATGTGCGGGGCGATCCGGCGGCAGCGGTCACCCTGGCCGAGATCGCCCAGGCCACCGCGCCTACCAGTCAGTACCTGCGGCCCGGCGAGCCGGCCGGGCTTTCTGCCCGGCGCCGTTTCGACGTGGCGCACATGACCTACCCCTATGGGGTGCATGCCGCCGTCGTCGAGGTCGATCCCGGCACCGGCCGGGTACAGGTCCTGCGTTACCTGGTGGCCTACGAAGTGGGCCGGGCGATCAACCCGATGCTGGTCGAAGGACAGCTGCGGGGCGGGGTGGCACAGGGCATCGGCGGGGCGCTGCTGGAGGAGTTCTGCTACGACGAGGCCGGGCAGCCGCTGGCGGCCACGTTCATGGACTACCGGATGCCGACCGCCGCCGAAGTGCCGCCGATCGACGTCCTGGTGACGCAGCAGGCGCCCGCGCCGGGCAACCCGCTGGGCGTGAAGGGCGCGGGCGAGGGCGGGGTGAGCGCCGCCGGCGGCGCCATCGCCAGCGCGGTGCGCGACGCGCTCGGCCTGGCGGGCGGCGTCGGCCGGCTGCCGCTGACCCCGGCCCGGGTGCGGGCCCTCATGAGCGCGGGAGGCAACACGTGCGACCTGCCTCAATAGGGCGAGCCAAAGCCCCGGCCCCAGGGCGAGCAAGAGACCCGGCCCCGGCCGGCCCCCGGTACGTCAGCAAGACGGACATGGTGGCCGCGCTGATCCGGGAGCTGATCATCACCGGCCAGCTCACCGCCGGTGAGCAGCTCCGGCAGCGGGATCTGGCCCAGCGGTTCCAGGTCAGCCAGACACCCGTACGCGAAGCGATGCGGCGGCTGGAGTCCGAAGGGCTGGTCATCGGTGACACCCACCGTGGGTTCACGGTGGTCGAGCCGGACAGCGGCCGGATCGAGGAGAACTTCCAGATCCGGGCCGCGCTGGAATCGCTGGGCGCGTCACTGGCCGCGCCCAAGATCGACGCGGCCGGAATCAGCCGCCTGAAGGACCTGAACGATCAGATGCGAGCGCTCGACGATGACGACCCTGGCTACGCCGACCTGAACCGGGAGTTTCACTTCACGCTGTATGAGTACGCGCACAGCCCGCTGCTGCTGTCGCTGATGCGGCTGCTGTGGGCATCACTGCATGGCGGTCCCCGGGTCGCCCGTACGCACGCCGAATCCGCCCGCCAGCACGACGCGATCCTCGACGCGCTACGCGCCGGGGACGCGGCGGCCGCCGCCGCGGGGACGTACCAGCACATCATGGGCGTCAAGCACGTCACCGACCACTGACCAGGCGGCCGGCCGCGCACTCCGGCCGGCCCAGCGCCCGGCCAGCCCAGCGCCCGGCTGGCCCGTCTTCGATTCCGGGAGGCCGTCCTTGCCCACGATCACTACCGACGATGGCGTCACGCTGCATGTCGAGAGCACCGGGACCGGCCAGCCGCTGCTGTTCATCCACGAGTTCGCTGGTGACCATCGCAGCTGGGAGCCGCAGGTCAGGTTCTTCTCGGCCGGTTTTCGCTGCATCACCTACGCCGCCCGCGGGTACCTGCCGTCGGATGTCCCCGGCGACCTCGCCGCCTACTCCCAGCAGCGGGCCGCCGACGACGCGGCCGCCGTCCTCGACGGGCTCGGCATACCCGCTGCGCACGTCGTCGGCCTGTCGATGGGCGGATTCGCCGCGCTGCATTTGACGCTGCGCCATCCTGGCCGCGTGCTGTCCACGGTGGCGGCGGGCGCCGGTTACGGCGCGCAGCCGGAACGCCAGGAGGCGTTCCGCGCGGAGTCCGAGGCCATCGCGGCCGCCTTCGAGGCCGACGGGGCGCGGCAGGTCGCGCAGCGGTACGCGGTCGGCCCGGCGCGGGTGCAGTTCCAGAACAAGAACCCGCGCGGCTGGGCGGAGTTCGCGGCCGCCCTAGGCGAGCACTCGCCGGTCGGCGCCGCGCTGACCATGCGCGGTGTCCAGGCGGCCCGGCCGTCCCTGTACGCGCTGCGCGACGACCTCGCGGGGATACCGACCCCTGTGCTGATCATGGCCGGTGACGAGGACGAGGGCTGCCTGGAGACCGCGCTCATGCTCAAGCGCACCATCCCGACATCGGGCCTGGTGATATTGCCGCAGACCGGCCACACCGCCAACCTGGAGGAGCCGGACATGTTCAATGCCGCCGTGGACCGGTTCCTCGCCGCTGTCGGCCGCGGCGCCTGGCGGAGCCGCGATCCCCGCTCGCTGTCCACGTCGACAACCGGCATATCGTCCGCAACCGCGCCCCCGGCATAAGCAGTTCTGGCCGATGGTAAGCAGCCGGCTCTGCTGAGTAATCCGGCGGGGAATCCCGCGCGTCCCCTTACCAGGCAGGGGGAGTTGTAACCTCGCAGGCACTCTGCGTGCCCACGAGGTGGGGGGAGGGACCATCGTGCGCACACGCATGCTCCAATTCGCCGGGCTGCTGGCCCTGACAGCAGGCCTCGGCGTCATCGCGGCACAACTGGCAAGTGCCGCCACCGGCTCCGGATCACCGGGGGGCGCTCCCGTGTCCTCGGCCACCCAGGCGGGCTACGTGGCCTCGGGACGGGACTTCCGCTTCGCGCAGGCCGTCATCGCGGTCCCGGCCGAGGCCTGCACGGGCACGTCCCCCGCGGAGTACGTGGCCCTGCGGTCCGCTGGCGACTCAGCGGGGACGGGGCTCGCCTGCCTGTCCGGCACCTGGTGGGCCTTCGCGGCACGCTCGATCAGCCGGCTGTACGGCCCGCAGACCGACTGGGCCAGCCTGCCCGGGGTGACCCCGGGCGACGGAGTATTCGTGTCCGTGTATTTCGACCATGCGCGCAACGTGCTGCGCTTCGTGATCAGGCCGCCGTCCGTGCCCGCCAGCCACTTCTCGATGAGCGCCCCGAGCAGGGCGTATCCGCAGGCCGAAGCGCTGGCTGACTGGTCCTTGCCCGCACCGGCCAGGCCAGCGCCGGTCCCCAGCGACACCCGGGTGACCGAGTTCCAGCGGGGCCGCTTCACCACGGCCAGCGGTGCGCACGGCACGTTCAGGGGTCCGTGGAAGCTGAACGTCTATGAGATCGCCCCGGCCGGCCGCGCGCCCCAGGCTGGCCACGCGCCCCGGGCCGGCGGTCCGCCGGCGCCGGCGCCGCCGCTGTGGGCCGGCTTAGGCAGCTACCACGGCCGGGCCGGGTGGGGGGTCCGGCAGCCGCCCCCGAAGCACCCGGGGCGGCTACCCGGCCCTGAGCCGCCGCGGGGCAATGCTTGAATGAGACACATGATCCTGGTGACCGGAGCGACCGGGAAGGTCGGCTACCACCTGATGGAGGCGCTGGCTGATGTCGGCGCCGACGCCACCGCGATGGTCCGGGTGGAAGCGAAGGGGGCTGACCTGCCCGGGTCGGCGAAGCACATCGTGGCGACGTTCGATGATCCACCTCCCCCCGATGTCCTGCGGTCCTTTGACCGGGTCTTCCTGCTGAGCCCCGCGCACGAGGCCCAGGCCGCGCTGGAGATCATCTTCATTGACGCGCTGCTAGCCGCCGGCCACCAGCCGCATGTCGTGAAGGTCGCGGCCGACGGGTTCCAGGATCCAGCGTGCCCGGTGCGCTTCATGCGCAGCCACCGGCAGGTCGCTGCCCACCTGGCCGCCACCGGCCTGCCGGCCACCTACCTGGCACCGAGCGCGTATATGGAGAACCTGCTGGCCGCGACGGGCACCATCCGCGATGAAGGAACGATCTACGCCCCGGCCGGCCAGGGCGCGGCCGGCTTCATCGCCGCCAGTGATGTCGCCGACGTCGCGGCACAGGTCCTGATCAGCCCCGGCCACGAGGACACCACCTACGTGCTGACTGGACCAGAGTCGCTCAGCTACCGCGAGGTCGCCGACCGGGTGTCCGCCGTCTTCGCGCGTGAGGTCAGCTACGCCGACCTGCCGCGGGAGCGGGCCCGGGAGCAGATGCTGGCCAGCGGCCGGGCGCCGTGGCTGGTCGAGGGCAACCTTGAGGTGTTCGACTGGATCCGGCGCGGCGGCGCCGACTCGGTGACGGCGGACGTGCGCGAGGTGACCGGGCAGAACGGCCGTCCGCTGGAGGACTGGCTCAGCGAACTGCGCAGCGCTTTCCTCGGCCCGCCGACCGCCGCCAGCTAAGGTTCGCCGCTGCGTCCGGAGTTCGTGGACGCCCGGCGTTGTGGTCTCAGCCGTCTTCGTCCACGAATGCGAGCCGCTGCGGGTCATGGCGGCCTCCATGGGCTCAGGTGAGCACGCGGTCGGTGAATTTTCGCATGGCGAACCAGGCCAGCACCGCGGTGCCGCCGATCAGCGCGGTCAGGAACGCCCAGGCGGGCATGTGCCCCACCTGCGGGGTCAGCGCGGCGCGCAGCCCTTCGCTCGCATACACCATGGGATTGAGCAGCACGGCGATCTGCAGCCAGCGAACGGCGTGCAGGGCGGACCACGGGTAGTACACGCAGCCGAGCATGGTCATCGGCAGCAGCACGAGCGCGAACAGGACCTGGATCTTCTGCGGGTCGATGAGCGTGCCGAGCAGCAGCCCGCCGGACGCGGCGAGCAGCGAGCCGACCACCATGATCACCACGAACATCGGCCAGTTGCCGATGTGCACGCTGGGCGCCTGGCCCTTCGCATGGATGAGCAGCACGGCCGGGAAGACCAGCAGCCCGCCGATCAGCGCCTGCAGCCCGGCGGCGGCGATCTTCTCGACCGCGAGCAGCGGGATGGGCAGCGGAGCCAGGGCCCGGTCGGTGATGGAACGCTGCCAGGACAGCTCCATCATCAGCGGGAAGATGACCGCCATCATGCCTTGCATGATCATCGAGGAGGCGACGAGACCGGGCACCAGGATGGTGGAGAACGTGGGGCCGGCGTGGCTGGCGGCGAACAGCCCGCCGCCGCCCGCCGCGCCGATCTTCGGCATGACGTAGGCGAACACGAAGACGAACAGCAGCGGCTGGAGCAGCACGCGGATGAAGATAGACACGAAGTTCCGCCGCATCACCCGGATCTCGCGGGCCATCATCGCGACGAAGGTCTGGGCCACCGTGGGCCGCAGCGCGCGCGCTGTGACGGCTGTGGTCGTGCTCATTCGCGGTACTCCCGTCCGGTAAGGGTGAGGAAGGCGGTTTCCAGGCTGGGCCGCAACTGGGACACATCCGTGACGCCCAGCCCGGCCGATGCGCCCACGGTGACGAGCTCGCCGACCAGGCCGTCCGGCTCCCGGGCGAAGACCCGGACCTGGCCATCGGAGACCTCGACCTTGCTGACACCGTCGCGCCCCCGGAGGGAATCAACGCCCGAGGGGACGGCGCCGTCGTAGGTCACCGTGATCACGGTGTCGGCCCCGGCGGCCCCGCGCAGGCCGTCCACGGTGCCGCTGGCCAGCACCTCGCCGTGGTCGATGACGGCGACCCGGTCACACAGCTCCTCGGCCTCTTCCATGTAGTGCGTGGTGAGCAGGATCGTCTGGCCCTCGGACTGCAGTTCGCGCAGCATTTCCCAGAGGTTCACCCGGGTCTGCGGGTCCAGGCCGGCGGTCGGCTCGTCCAGGAACAGCACCTCCGGGCGGTGCACCAGGGCCCGGCAGATCATCAGCCGCTTGGCCTGCCCGCCGGACAGCTCGAAGGGGCTGGCCCCCCGGCGGTCGGTCAGGTTGAACATGTCCAGCAGCTCAGCCGCGCGGCGGCGGGCCTCGGCGCCCCTCATCCCGAAGTAGCGGCCGCGGAACTCCAGGTTCTCGAACGTGGTCAGGTCGCTGTCCAGGGTGTTGTTCTGTGAGGCCACCCCGATCCGCCGCTTCACCTCGACCGGGCGGCGGACCACATCCAGCCCGCATACCTGGGCCTGCCCGGAGGTCGGGATGACCAGGGTGGTGAGCATGCCGATGGTGGTGGACTTCCCCGCGCCGTTCGGCCCGAGCAGGCCGAAGAACTCGCCCCGGCTGATCTCCAGGTCGATGCCGCGGACCGCAGGCACGTCACCCCGGGGGCTTGCGTACGTCTTGTGCAGGTCCACCGTGCGAACTGCGGCTTCGGCAGGCGCGGTCACGGCCCCTCTCCCTTCAGGAAGGTGTCGAAACGCTCGATCAGCGCGAGCAGGTATCGCCGGATGGCGGGCTCGTCCGCCTCGTCGGCCACGTCGTAGATCCCCCAGATCTGGCCGGCCAGCGCCCGCCCGGTCTGCTGGAGCATCTGGCGTCCGGAGTCGGTGATGTGCAGGCGGACGGCGCGGCGGTCGCGGTCATCGCGCCGCCGCTCCACATAGCCGCGGCGTTCCAGGGTGTCCACCACCGTGGTCACCGTGGCGGGCGACGTCATGAGCCGCTTCGCCAGCTCGCCGGCCCGCAGCCCGTCATCGCCCATCAGCATCCGCAGCATGAAGAACCCGGCCGGGCTGATCTCGAACTCCTCCAGCAGCCGCCCCCACACCGGCGCCGACATGCGCGTCGCCGCCATGAAGAGCCGGCCGACGGGCCAGGTCGGCATGGGCCCGAGGCCGGACAGGTCCCCCATGCCCAGGTCTATGACATCCACGCTCAGATTATTAGGCAGCTGATATTCAGTTGTCAAATCTTTAGTTACCTAACGAAATCAGCCACCCAAGTCCCGGCCGCCGCTGACGTGGCCCCGCCGCCGATTGACCTTTGACGAACGTCAGCACCCAGTGCCGGCGGCCCTGACGTGGCCCGGCCACTAAGCTGCTGCCCCATGGTGCCGCCCGAGAGCCTGTCCGGCCCGCACGCGGCGACGCCTGCGGGCAAGCCGCGAGCCAGGTCGCTGGGTATCCCGTTCCGCGGGACGCCGGGCCAGTGGAACGCGATCACCGACGTGCCCGGCCTGGAAGTCGGCTACACGACCATCATCCGGGGCGACTCAGTCCGGACCGGGGTCACCGCCATCCACCCACGCGGGGCGGCCGGGGCCGCCGACCCGGTGGCGGCGGGGTTCTTCTCCCAGAACGGCAACGGCGAGATGACCGGCGTCTCGTGGATCGAGGAGTCAGGCACGTTCTCGCTGCCGATCGCCATCACCAACACCCACGCGGTCGGGATCGCGCACGCGGCGATCATCGCCTGGACGATCCGCCACCACCCGGAACTCGGCGATGACTGGTCACTGCCGGTGGCCGCGGAGACCTGGGACGGCTACCTCAACGACGTCAACGGCCATCACGTTACCGAGCAGGACGGCATCGACGCCCTGGCGGCCGCGGCGGGCGGCCCGATCGAGGAAGGGTCCGTCGGCGGCGGGACCGGCATGAACTGCTACGAATTCAAAGGCGGCTCCGGGACCGCGTCCCGGCTGGTCGACTACGCGGGCGAGACCTATACGGTCGGCGTGTTCGTGCAGGCGAACTTCGGCTCCCGCGAGGAGCTCACCCTGGCGGGCCTGCCGCTCGGCGAGATGCTGGACGGCGACAATCCCATGGCGGACAACTCCGACGTCCCCCCGGGAGCCGGCTCGGTGATCGCGATCGTCGCCACCAACGCGCCGCTGCTGCCGAACCAGTGCAAAGCACTGGCCCGCCGGGTCACCCTCGGCCTGGCCAGGACCGGCACCACCGGGTCACATTTCTCCGGTGACCTGTTCCTGGCTTTCTCCACCGCCAACCCCGGCGGGTTCAGCTCCTACACCGGCGGGGAGGACGGCAGGTACGACGCATTGCGCTTTGTCCCCTGGGGTTTCCTTAACCCCTTCTTCGCCGCCGTGGTGCAAGGGACCGAGGAAGCCGTGGCCAACGCGCTGGTCGCCAACGAGGAGATGGCCGGCCGGGACGGCCACCGCAGCCCGGCCCTGCCACGCGACCAGGTCGCCGCGCTCTTCCGCGCCCGGCACCAGCCGGGACAGCCAGACTGAACGGAGAACCGATGGAGTACCGCCTGCTCGGCAAGAGCGGATGCGCCGTTTCGGCGTTCGCCCTGGGCACCTTGACCTTCGGCAACGAGACCGACGAGGCAGGCTCTTTCGCGCAGCTTGACCGCTTTGCCGAGGACGGGGGCACGCTCGTGGACACGGCAGACGTCTACGCGGACGGCCGCTCCGAGGAGATCATCGGGCGCTGGCTGGCCCGCACACCCGGCATCCGGGAGAGCGTCGTGCTGGCCACCAAGGGCCGCTTCCCGACCGACGACAGCCCGAACGGGCACGGACTGTCCCGCCGCCACCTGGCCGCCGCGCTGGACGCGTCGCTGGGCCGGCTCGGGGTGGACACGATCGACCTCTACCAGCTGCATGCCTGGGATCCGCTGACGCCGCTGGATGAGACGCTGCGCTTCCTGGACAACGCGGTCAGGGCCGGGAAGATCCACTACGTGGGGCTGTCGAACTTCACCGGCTGGCAGCTGCAGAAGACGGTGGACACCGCGGACGCGCTGGGCCTGGCCCGGCCGGTCACCGTGCAGCCGCAGTACAACCTGCTGGCCCGCGGGATCGAATGGGAAGTGGTCCCGGCCTGCCAGTCCGAGGGTCTCGGGTTGCTGCCGTGGTCACCGCTGGCCAGTGGCTGGCTCAGCGGCAAGTACCGGCGCGACCAGCCGCCCGCCGCGGGGACCCGGGCGGCCGACAACGCCGATCAGGGCATGCGGATCTGGAATCAGCGCGGCCATCTTGAGCGGAACTGGCAGGTCCTTGACGCCGTCCGCAAGGTCGCCGAGCGGCACGGGGTGTCGATGGCGCAGGTGTCGATCGCCTGGCTGGCGGGCCGCCCGGCCGTCGCGTCGGTCATCCTCGGCGCACGCACCATGGAGCAGCTGGCGGACAACCTGGCGGCTGCCGACGTGCGCCTCAGCCCGGAGGAAACTCACCTGCTGGATGAGGCCAGCGATCCCGGCGCGCCCGATTACCCCTACGGCGAGCCCGGCCAGACCCAGCGCGAGCGCCGGGTCTCCGGCGGCCGCTTCTGACCCGGGCGGCGGGCGCCGGGCGGGCAGCTCAGCGCACCCACGCGGGCACCACCCTGGTGCCGTCGGGGGTGACGGCGCACCCGCCGCCGGGCCCCGTGGCCAGGGCGGCGCAGCCCTTTTCCGGGTCGGCGAACACGCGGCGCAGGACCCCGGCCGGCAGCACCGCGGTGTCCCCCGGGGTCATGGTGAGCGTCTCGCCGCCGAGTTCGATGGTCGCTGCGCCATCAAGCAGCGTCCAGATCTGCTCGGTGTCGAAGGCGTGCGCCGGCCCGGCCGCGCCGGCCCGCATGTCGATCCGCCAGAGGGCCTGCGCGGCGCCGCCCTGCGATGGCGAGGCGAGCGTGGTCATCGTCGCGTTGGGAGTCTCGGTCCGGCGGGTATCGGCGTGGCTGACGTAAGGCATCGGTTGAACCCCTACAATCGACAATATGGTTGTCTATATAGTGAACCTGGTTGTCGACTATGTCAACTGACCCGCCCGGCTTCGAGTTGCCGCTCCGCCTGCTGCTCGCCTTCCGGGTGCTCATCGACGGCGTCCATGCCGAGCTGGCCCGGCAGGGCCACCCGGAGCTGCGGCCCGTGCACGGCTTCGTCTTCCAGGCAATCGGCCCGGACGGGACGACCGCCGCCGAACTGGGCCGACGGCTGGGGGTGTCCAAGCAGGCCGCCGCCAAGTCGATCGACTCGCTGGAACGCCTCGGCTACGTCGAGCGCAGTGCTGACCCGCGGGACGCCAGGCGCAAGGTCGTCCGGCTCACCGCACGCGGCACCGACAGCCTGGTGCGGTCGGTTCGCATCTTCGATGAGCTGCGGGCCGGCTGGGCCGCGATCCTGGGCGAGGAACGGCTCCGCGCGCTGGAGGCCGACCTGCGCGCCGTCACGCCGCCGGATCTCTTCCGGCTCGACATTCCCGGCTGGTTCGGCGGGTCGTAGGAGCGTGCCACGATGGGAGTCGTGAACGACATCCCGCAGGTCGTCAACGACCAGGCCGGTTCCCGCTTCATCGTGCAGGCTGACGGCGAGGTCGCGGAACTCGTCTATCAGCTGAATGGTGACCGGCTGGTGCTCATCCACACCGGCGTGCCCGAAGCGCTCGAAGGGCGCGGCCTGGGCAGCAGGCTGGCGGCCGCCGCGATCGACGAGGCCAAGCGCCGGGGCCTGACCATCGTGCCCCTGTGCCCGTTCGTCACGGGCTGGCTGGAGCGCCACCCCGACGTCGCCGCCACCGTGCCGATCGCGGGCCGGGGGTAAGCGGCATGCCCGGGGCCGAGCAGGCCGGCCGCGCGTGGCCCGAACTGCCCTACGAGTCCTGGCGGGACAGCAAGGCCACCTTGCATATGTTCACCCAGGTGCTCGGCAAGCTCCGGCTGGGCCTCGCGCCGCATGAGCCCGAGTGGATGCACGTTCCGCTGTATGTCACGGCCAGCGGCCTGACCACGGACCCGATGCCCTACCGCGGCCGGGTCATCCAGGCCGACCTGGATCTGGTCGATCATCGCTGCCGCCTGCGCGACGGCGACGGGACCGTGCTGGGATTCCCGCTGCCCGGCCGGAGCGTGGCTGAGTTCTACACCGACGTGCGCAGTGCGTTGCGCTCGCTGCACGTCGAGGTGGAGATCAACCCGAAGCCGCAGGAGGTCCCCGGCCCGGTGCCGTTCCCCGAGGATGGCCGGCGCGGCTACGACCCGCACTGGGTGCGCCGCTTCCATCACACGCTGACCAGCGTCGATCAGGTGTTCACCCGGTTCCGCGCCGGGTACCGCGGCCGGCACAGCCGGGTGCAGTTCTTCTGGGGCAGTTTCGACCTGAACTATGTCCGGTTCTCCGGCCGGGCCGTCGATCCGCCGCCTGGCGCGGGAGTGATCAGCCGCGAGGCGATGGACGCTGAGCAGTTCGCCATCGGCTTCTGGCCCGGCGATCACCGGTACCCCGCACCAGCCTTCTTCAGCTACGCCTACCCGCCGCCGGACGGCATCGAGCACACCGTGCTGCAGCCCGAAGGGGCCATGTGGCACGAGATGGGCGAGTTCCTGCTGCCCTATGACGCGATCCGCGGCCTGCCGGATCCGGCGCAGGGGCTGCTTGACTTCCTGGACTGCACCTGCCAGGCCGCCGTCAGCCTGGCCGGGTGGCAGCACAGCTGAGCACAGCTCGCTGAGTGAGCACCGGGCCCGGCGGGGCGATCCCGGTCGGGACCGCCCAGCCGGGCTCAGTGTCGGGGGTCGGCCGGGTTAGTACCAGCCGTAGCGAACCTCGTGCAGCCAGGCACCGTGCGGAGAGTAGTACCGCACCTTGATGTAGTGCAGGCCCCACCGGATCTGGGTCCGCGGGCTGGTCCGCCAGTTGCTGCCGGCGCTGGCCATCTTGCTGCCCGGCACGGCCTGCGGAATTCCGTACGCACCCGAGTAGGGATTGCTCGCGCGCGGGTTCCAGCCGCTCTCGTGCATCCACAGTCGGTTCAGGTAGCTGAACTGCCAGTTCGTCCAGCCGTGCGACTTGAGCATTGACCGGGCGATCTGCCGCGGTGTGCGGGGCTTGGCGGCGGTCATGGCTCCGGCCGCCTGCAGTGGCTGGGCGAAGGCGTCCAGGGCGACGGTGACGTGCCCGCCGGAACTGGCCGCGGCCACCGCCGGCGCGCCGGCCTGGTGAGCTTGGGCGCCTGCTGGCCCCGCTGCTGTGCCAGCGGCGACGGGGGCAGCCCCGCCTGTGCTGGCCGCAACTGTGCCGGCGGTCACCGCCGCCAGGGTCATCGCCGAGCTGGCCAATGCGGCAGCGAAGCGGGGGGATGTGCGATTGGGGGTCCTGATACGGGACAAAATGAGCCTTCGGTCGGGCGCGCGGGTGCGCGCTCGGCTTTCACTCAGGGGCGCGTGCCGGTCACCAGTCAGCAGGGGGACGGAGGCAGCGGCGTACAGACGTGACGCGGGGGCAAGGCGCCGGGCTGCGGGAGCAGCGGTCATGCACGCTGAGTGCTTGAGTTCCCCACCATGCCGAGAGCCCGGCCGCTGGGTGACCCGAATAGGGATATTCAGGTATTAAGCGCCTTAGACACGTACAGTTTATGGGCTAATCGTGCGAATCCGTGCATCGCGGGCGTCCATGGAACACCGGGGCGGCCTGCTCGCGGGCCGCCCCGGGCCAGGTCAGCGCTTGCTGGAGCGGCTGCGGATGACGGGCAGGGCCTCCGGCGCGCAGGCCACGACGGCGGCGATGAGCCCGACGAACGCCCCGAAGCTCCAGCCGACCCCGCCGCCGAAACCACCGGGCATGAAGATGAACGCGATGAGCACGAGCAGCAGGTTGAGGCCCGTGGCCGCGAGCAGCAACTGCTCACGGGCGAGCGGGAGGCTGAACGGCAGCTCCGCGAAACCAGCCTCCAGGACCAAGAACGCGATGATCGCCAGGGCCAGGATGAGCACGATGAAGAGGTAGCCGTGCGCGCTCAGCGCGTCGGCGGAGACGTTGCCGAAGCCCGTGTTCAGGCTGAACCAGGGCAGGAACAGCGAGATGAAGAGCACCAGCGTGGCGATCCCGGTGATCCGGTCGGCCTGGGACCAGCGGCTGGCGTCAAGGTTGAACGACGGACCTCCCGCACCGGTACCCGGACCTGGCATGCCTGGTCCCGGCGGCCCGCCCCACCCGGGCTGCCCACCCGGGCCAGCCGGCATTCCTGGGCCAGCCGGCATTCCTGGGCCAGCCGGCATTCCTGGGCCAGCCGGGCCGCCCCACCCCGGCTGTCCGCCCGGATCAGCCGGCCCGCCCGGGCCACCCTGCATGCCCGGACCCGGCGGGCCGCCCCACCCGGGCTGTCCGCCCGGGTCAGCCGGCCCGCCCGGATCGGCCGTTGCGTCGGCCCCGGCCCAGACGGATGTCCCGGTGCCGGGGACCGGATTGGGCGACAGCGGCGCACCGCACCGGTTACACGCCACCGACCCCTCGGGAACGGTGTTACCGCATTGAGTACAGGTCATGCTGTCCGCCTCCTGGGTGGCCGGAGCGTAGCCCCAAGCCTTCCTGATTTTGCTGCCCTGATTTTGCTGCCCTGATTTGCTGCCCTGATTTGCTGCATTGTGCCGTGGCGAGCTGCCCCGTATGCCGGGTCTCCCACACGTA
>Ga0265338_10001483_pt1 | contig 37954 bp, 40 predicted proteins | sample 42126metaG_FD_193579 | JGI IMG/M metagenome (GOLD analysis project Ga0265338, IMG submission 193579) | Rhizosphere microbial communities from Carex aquatilis grown in University of Washington, Seatle, WA, United States - 4-21-26 metaG | ecosystem: Host-associated > Plants > Roots > Rhizosphere... | reverse complement strand
CACCGACGTCAAGGTGATGATCGTGCGCGGTCCCACCTGGGACTGGAACCTGTTCAAGATCGAAACCGATGCCGGCGTGCATGGCATCGGCGAGGGCTATTGGGGCCCGGGCGCCAAGGATATCGCGCTGAAGCGTTTCAAGGAGCAGCTGGTTGGCGAAGACCCGCTCAATGTGGTCAAGCTTTATACCAAGCTGCTGTTCCTGAATGGCGGCTATGGCGCCACCGGCGGCCTAACCTATCACGCCGCGTCCGGCATCGAGATCGCGTTATGGGACCTGGCGGGCCGCCTGCTGCAGACGCCGGTGTGCAACCTGCTGGGTGGGCGTTTCCGCGACAAGGTGCGGTTCTATCGTACTCTGCAGGCGCCCGATCCCAATCCCGCCGATCCGGCATCCTGGGGCCGCCAGGCGGCCGACGCCGTCGCCCACAATCCCTTTGGCTTCACCGCCTTCAAGTTCCAGGGCGACTCCGTGCCGACCACGGCCGATCCGGACTTCAAGGAGCCCGGCCATGACCGCTACACCAACGAGCTGACCAACAAGGATATCCGCCGGCTGGTGGACCGCATGGACCGGGTGCGCAAGGAGATCGGTCCCGACGTGGACATGGCGATCGAGTGCCACTGGAAATACTCGGTCAATGACGTGATCAAGTACTGCAACGCGGTCGAGCATGTGAATCCGCTGTGGGTGGAAGACGCCACGCCGCCGGAGAATGTCGAGACCATGGAGCGTGTGTCACGCGCCACCAATGTGCCGCTCTGTACGGGTGAGAATCTCTATGGCCTGGCGCAGTTCGCGCCCTTGATCATCCGCCAGGCCTGCGCCGGTGTGCATATCGATATCCCCAAGTCGGGCGGGCTGTTCGAAGCCAAGCGCATCTCCGATCTCGCCGACCTGTATGGCATCTGGACCGCCTGCCACAATCCGGCCAGTGCGGTCGGCACCATCGCCAGCGCCCATGCTGCCGCCTCGGTGCGCAATTTCCGCGTTCATGAGTTGGCGGGCGGGCGCGATCAGTGGACGTTCGACATGGTCACGCATGAAGGGCCGTTCTTCCAGGACGGCTATTTCGTCATCCAGGACAAGCCGGGGCTGGGCATCGAGCTTCGGCCGGACGTGGTGAAGGCGCATCTGGCGCCGGATGAGAGCTGGTGGGGGTGAGGAGCGTTCCGCGTCAGCGGACGAGCAGGTCCAGTGGACCTGCGAGAGCGACGAACGCCCTGAGCGAAAGCGAAGGGCCGGAGAGCTGATTGCAAACACACGGACCTGATCGAAGGCCCGGTGGAAACCGATAGGGAGCAGAAAAATGCGCAAAATCTTCACCGCAATTCTGATTGGCTGCACCGTTCTGGCAAGCGCGGCGATGGCACAGGACAGTTACATGGTGATGCCGAAGGCCAGCCAGAAGATGAAGGATGGTCCAGGCGGGCTTTACAGCCAGGTGCTGCTGCTGGATCACAAGAACGCGCAGGCCAACATCACCACCCGCAATAAGAGCGGCCAGGTCGAGCAGCATGCCGCCTGGGAAGACCACATCTTCGTTCTGGACGGCGAAGCCACCTTCGTTCTGGGCGGCACGATCGATAACGGCAAGACCACCGGCCCCGGCGAAACGAGGGGAGATGCGTCCAAGGGCGGCAAGAGCTTCAGCGTCCATGCCGGCGACTATGTCTATATTCCGATCAACACGCCGCACCAGATGCAGATCGCTGCCGGAAAGAGCATCCGCTACGCCGTGGTGAAGACGCATCCCTGACAGGAGATTGTCATGCTGAAAATTCTTGCGCCCATTCTTGCCGGGGCGATGATCTTGGCCACGCCCGCGCTCGCCCAGGTCAAGCAGACCCGCGAGCAGATGATGTTCTACACCTCGCAATGGAAGGGCGAGCGTTTCGCGGATGGGCGGCCCAAGGTCTCCGACGATCTCTTGAGGCGAGTCGTGGATGTCTCGGTCGAGGACCTGTGGGATTATCTGCGCGACAAGGGCTACAACTGCCTCTTCGACACCGGCTTCCAGATGCTGCATCCGGAAAAGCCCTTCGCCGGCCGCGCGCTGACGGCCCAATACATGCCGCTGCGCCGTGACATGTATGAGGCGATCACCGCGGAAGGAAAGCGCGAGGGCCGTGTCAGCGGCAACAATAGCTGGCCCATCGCCGAACTTCAGATCGGCGACATGTATGTGGCCGACGGCTTCGGCAAGATCGTGGAAGGCACCCTGATCGGCTCCAACCTGGGCTCCGGCATCGCCACCCATTCCCATACCGGGTTCGTCTTCGATGCGGGCATCCGCGACGCGGAGGAGAACCGCGAGCTGGAGAATATGAACGGGCTTTACCGCGCCTATGATCCCAGCGCCTGGAAGGACATGACCCTGACCTCGATCAATGCGCCTATCCGCATCGGCCGCGCCACGGTGCTGCCGGGGGATCTGGTGCTGGCCAAGCAGGAGGGCGTGATCTTCATCCCCGCCTATCTGGCCGAGGATGCGGTCTCCCATGCCGAGTTCATCAATCTGGAAGATGCCTTCAACTTCGACCTGAACCGGCGCGGCGCCAATGGCGGGGAGTTCGAAGGCGGCTGGACGCCGAAGAAGTACGACGCTTTCGTGCAATGGATCAACGCCAACCCTTCCAAGCTCAAGATGAGCCGGGCGGAGTTCGACGCCATCCTGAACGAGCGGCGCGGGCGTCAACAGGGACCGGTATCGGGCGCGCCGAAGTAGGCGGGGCCAGGGATGCGAAGCGCCAGGCCGCTTGCGTTTTTGTTTCTGTGCCTGACCACGCCTGCGGTCGCGGATCCGCGGTCGGATGTGCTGTCCACGGCCGCGCGCTGCAACGCCATCGCCGATTATCGCGTCTGGCTGGATTGCTATTATGGCGCCGCCCAGTCCATGCGGGCCTTGCTCGGCTTGGCGCCCGCGCCCGCGGCGCAGGTCGGATTGGTGCCGCCTGCGGGAGCAGCCCAGCCTGTCGCGCCTGTTGCATCAGCCGCCCGTCCCGCGCCTGCGCTTCCGCCAGAGGCCTATGAGGACTATCGGCCGCGCCAAAAGATGGCGTCCTACAGCTTTGACGGTGAGCATCTTTTCACCGTGACATTGGAAGACGGCTCGGTGTGGCAGCAGAGCAAGGAAGACTTTGTCAGGGCCGGCTGGAATGCACCGGCAGGCAGCTATTACGCCAGCGTGACCCGGGCAGCTTCGGCAGCCATCTGCTCAAGGTGTCTGACAAGCATTCCTATCGGGTCAAGCGCCTGCGCTGACAGTTTTCGTTCACTGCCAATCCTGGTCACGCCGGCCATCAAAACGCGGCATCAGCGCGATCAGGGCGAAGAAAAGCGCCAGCAGGCCCACGGTCTTCCATATCTCGGCGGCGGGCGGTTCGGGATGCGCCAGCTTGCGTGCCTCCGCTTCTTCCGGCGGCAAACTCCAGCCCAGGGGCATGGCGCCGGGCGCCTCGCAATGCACCGGATCGCCGGCGCGGTTCAGACAAATGGGCGCAGCCAGCGCCGGCGTGGCCACAAGGGCCAGCGCCAGCGCTGCCGCTTTCACGGTAAGGCCGCCGATGTCCGCTCGTGGAGTGGAAAGCATCGCTGGTTCCTTGGCCGCTCGCTCAAGCTCGCGGCGTTCGTCACTCTCGCAGGTCCACCGGACCTGCTCGCCCACTTCGTGGGCCGTTCCTCACTCTTTGAACGTGATCTTTTCCACATTCCACAGCGAGCAGGCGCCCTTGTAGAGCACCGTGTCGCTTTCGGCATGCAGCGAATGGATCAGGCAACCGGTCTGGCCCTGGCCCAGGCTGGTCTGGGCCCAACCCAGCAGCTTGCCGTCATGGTCCAGGCGATAGATCTTGCCGTCGCCGGCGCCGCTATAAAGATATTTCGGTGTGAACTGCACCGACCAGGGTTGCCCGATCCCGGTGATGTATTTCTGGAAGTTCAGGTCCATGTCGAAGACCTGGATGCGGCTGTTGTTGCGGTCGGCGACATAGACATGGCCGCCGCCCACGGTGATGCCATGCGGGATCTTCATGTTCCCGTCGCCTGAGCCATAGGTGCCGAAAGTCTTTTGCCAGACGCCATCCTTGCTGATCTTCACCACCCGCGAATTGCCGTAGCCATCGCTGATATAGATGGTGCCGTCCGGTCCCCAGGCCACGTCGGTCGGCCGGTTGAAGGTGCCCATATTGCCGTTGGGATGAGGATTGGTGTCCTTCTGGCCGCGTTCCACGAACTCTTCCCACCAGTCGATGGATTCGGGCTTGCGCCCCAGCACCATCTTGACCATGCCGGTCGGATCAACCTTCTGCACGGTGTTGGAGCCTTCATCCACGACCCAGACATTCTGCTGCGGGTCCACCCGCACGGCGTGGGCAAAAGCGGCGCCATAGGAATCGGGCAGCCATTCCTTGACGTATTTCAGGTTCTGGTCGAACTCGAACAGCCTGGCCGCCGTGCCGCCCCGCGAGGAGCCGCCCCAGCCGGTCCGCGAATAGACGAAGAGATGCCCGGCCTTGTTCTTGGAGACGCCTTCGGTCTCGCCAATCGTGTGGCCCGGAATGCGCAGGGGCAGGATTTCCTCAGTCACCGCCAGCTTGGGAGTGTGGGTTTCGACTTCCAGCTGGGCGGCGCGGGCGGCCTGCGCGGCGCGCTGGGCCTCGGCCTGGCTGCCGCCCTCCTGGGCCAGGACGGGCGCCGAAGCGCCGGCCATCAGCAGCATGGTGAGCATGGCGAGTGACTTCTTCATGAGACAGACTCCCCTCATTGTTGTGTCGTTGGATGGAAAGAGCGCGCGGGGCCGGCACCCCCAGCACCGGCAAGAGAAGAACAATAGCAGGACGGGGTTCTGTGCGACAGGGCGAGAAAACAGGAAATGCAGTAAGCTCTTTCCAATAACCGGAAAACCCAATGCGCAGATGCGCACTTATATCATTGCTGTTTATCCCGCTTTTGGCGGCGGCCGCCGAACCGCCGCCCTATGACATGGCGGCAACACCGGAGGCGACCACCGTCCGCCAGCATGCGCTTAACCGCTGCCGCGCCACCCCGTCCCGCACCATGCGCGAGCAGATCGATTGTTCGCTGGCCGCGCACCGCGCCTATGCTGTGGGTACGAAACTGCGCGACATGGGCCTGTTCCGCGATTACGCCAAGACCCTGCGCCAGGCGGCGGATGATGCCGATAGCGGACGTATCTCACCTTACGAAGCGCAGAACCGCATTGTCCGGGCAGGTGTGAAATTTCGCGCCTCGGTCGAGGATGCGTATCAGGATTGGCACCGCCGCATGATGTCGCGTGGACCGCTTTATGACCGTGCCGCTTTTCCGGCTGCGCTCAAGACGCGCGATGCAGCCGTTGCAAGTTGCGGCGGCTGGACGGTGGCGACGGCCATCCCGGCGCATGTCGCCTGTATCCGCAAGGCCGAGCGCGCCTTTGTCGCTGCGGTCCGGCTGGCCGACATGGATGTTTATTACGGTTACGACGCCGTCCTCACCTATACCGCCGCCGATGCCATGGATGGCCGCATGACGCCGGTCAATTTGGGCGCGCGACATCAGCAGATCTGGACGGATTTCCTGCACACGCTTGCGGCGCGATCCGGGCGCTGAATGCCGCGTCTCACACGGGCTGATCGGGACTTGGCGGACAGAGAGCCTGCACTTTTGATTATGATCTATTAATGTTCCCCCTTGCTTTAATTGCTGTTACAGCTCGCTGCGGCCTGACTTGATTCTTCGATGCCAATGAAAATTATGCGCGGCGCGAAATCTCTGCATGATATTGCTCGTGAAGCGATGTTGCAGCGCGGCTTATTGCCGGATTTCTCCGCTGCGGTTTTACATGAGACGGACGGCATCCAGGCCGCTGCGACAGCCTCTGAGCCCCTAGTCCGCGATCTCCGCGCCATGGTGTGGTTTTCCGTCGACAATGACGACTCCCGGGACCTGGATCAGCTGACGGCCGCCGAAACCCGACCCGGGGATGAGGTGCGCGTTCTTGTTGCAATTGCGGATGTCGACGCGATCGTCAAAAAGAACACGGCGATCGACACGCACGCGTTCACCAATACCACATCGGTCTATACCGCCGCTGGCACGTTTCCGATGCTGCCGGAAAAATTGTCGACCGACCTCACCTCTCTCGGGGAAGGCGTTGAAAGGCTGGCCGTTGTCGCTGATATGATTGTGGCCGCAGACGGCACCGTCGTTACCGGCGATATCTATCGAGCCTTGGTGTTGAACAAGGCGAAGCTCGCCTACAACGCCGTGGCGGCGTGGCTGGATAAAGCGGATGCGCAACTTGCGAAGGTGAACACAATAGAGGGTCTTGGCGAAAGCATCCGGCTTCAGGACCGGATTGCCCAAGTGATGCGAACGAACCGGCAGGCGCATGGCGCGCTGCAACTCGATACTTCGGAGGCGCGTCCCGTTTATGAAGGCGAAACCTTGGTGGACATGCGTCCGGACAGTCGAAACCGGGCCAAAGACCTGATTGAAGATTTCATGATTGCCGCCAACGGCGTGTCGGCACGGTTCCTTGAGAAGAAGGGGCTGCCTTCCCTGCGAAGGGTCCTGAAAACCCCGGAGCGCTGGGATCGGATTGTTCAACTGGCGTCCGGCTTTGGCTACAAACTTCCGGATGAGGCGGACGCTGTAGCGCTCGACGCGTTCCTGCGAGCGCGCAGCGCGGCGGATCCCGAGCACTTTGCCGATCTTTCGCTCTCGCTCGTCAAGTTGCTCGGTCCGGGCGAATATTCCCTGGAACTGCCGGGTCAGCCCGTCCAGGGACATTTTGCGCTGGCCGTTCGCGACTACACACATTCAACCGCGCCAAATCGCCGGTTTCCCGACTTGATTACCCAGAGGCTGTTGAAAGCGGCGATTGCGGGAAGTCCCATGCCCTACACCAATGCTGAATTGAGTGCGTTGGCGGCGCACTGCACCGTTCAGGAGGACAATGCGAAGAAGGTTGAGCGGCGCGTCCAGAAGTCCGCGGCCGCGCTTCTGCTGGCCTCTCGTATTGGCCAACGGTTCGACGGAATCGTCACCGGTGCTTCCGACAAGGGGACGTGGGTGAGAATCTCCGCGCCGGCTGCGGAAGGAAAGGTCATCAAGGGCTTCGAAGGCATCGATGTTGGTGATCACGTCCGCGTTCAACTTTTGCACACGGATGTCGAAAAAGGGTTCATCGATTTCGCGAAGGTGTCTTGAGGCATGCGCAATCCAATCCTTCTCGGCGGTCAATCGTGACAAAAGACAATGGCCTGCAAAAGGCGTCGCCGGCGTTCGTTTTGCCCGCGCTGGATTCGGATTTCCTGCTTGGCGACAGCATGCGCGGCGTTCGACTGCAGCTTGAGTATCAGAAAGCTGAGGAGATATTGCGCTCTTGGACTGTACGGTCGACCATTGTCGTATTTGGCAGCGCCCGCGTCCGCCCTTCCGGCGATTCGCGTGAGGGTGGACCCACAGCAACGTCATCTCCACAAAATGTGACACCCACGGGCCGCCGAGCCGGATTCTGGTACGAACAGGCGAGGCGCTTCGGCCGCATCGCGTCGCAACGAGGCGGCGCGCTTCTCTCCGACGGCCATGTGCGCGACAACATCATTGCCACGGGCGGCGGCCCAGGAATCATGGAAGCGGCAAATCGCGGGGCAATGGAGGCGGGCGCCCCCAGCATAGGATTCAATATCGGACTTCCGAGGGAGCAGGAACCAAACGCCTACAGCACTCCAGAGCTGACCTTCCAATTTCACTATTTTGCCGTGCGCAAGCTCCATTTCGCGATGCGCGCCAATGCGCTCGTGGTCTTTCCCGGCGGTTTCGGCACCCTCGACGAACTATTCGAGGTTTTGACGCTGATGCAGACCGTGAAGATGCACAGGATACCGGTGGTGATGATGGACCGGGGTTACTGGCGCGAGGTCATCAATTTCGAGCATCTGGTGCGCGAGGAGATGATAGATCGCGCGGATCTGGAGCTGTTTTCATTTGCCGAAGATGCTGAAGAGGCATGGTCGGAGCTCGTGCGGCTGGGCCTGCGTACCGGCCCCAGGGCGCCGGGGTATCCTTCGGTTTGAAAATCAACAAATGTTCGATGAGAACTTCTTCGAATCCCTTTCCCTCCCAAATAATCGTGTTTGTCAGAGATTTAGCTTTGCATCCACCAGACCCGTGGCGGAAAAGACTGCAAGAAAGCCATCTTTAGTCCAGGTCAGAGTGGGGGAGCCAAAGTCCTGGATCCGTCCGGACACCGAGATATCGCGTCCGCGTGACTGACCGAGAATTTCTGTTATCTGATTTTCCAAATGATCGATCTGTTCGGCTTCATGAAATATCAAATGTGATTGAAGCGAATCGGCCAATGTCGGGCCCGCCAGGACGTTAACAGCCCTTAGCATCAGATTGGCACTTCCGACATCATAGTGGAGGTGCACAATCCGGATGGTTTTCTGGTCGGAATCAAATACGGGCGTGCCGCGCAGATAAACTCCGCCGCACGATGCAAACCACCCAAAAGGATCCCAGGCCGGGTCTGCGCAAAAGTGGGCCGCCACGATTACATCCTGACCTGACGGCAAAAACTGAAGCTGACTGACCTTTACCGACATTCCACCGACGTGCGGCGGCCTTTTGGTCAGTGAAGCGAGCGCCAGCTTGGCTGCCTGGTCGTAAGACAACTCGAGCGGCACATAAAAAGCAAAGCGCCGCGCTGGTGCGTCGAGAATTTGAGCCGCCGGCAACGGCGCTGATGGATTGTCCGGCGCGGCCTCGCGAACCGCGACGTGGGCCCGCGCGGATACCGTCAATGACAATGTGACGGCGCCTTTCTGTAGTTGCGGCTGCGAAATTCCAAGGCTTTCGGGCTGCAATACCAGCCAGGAAACGGGGGACTTGCCTACTTTTATGGGCTTAAATGCGTCGGCCCAGATTTGGGCAACGCGCGGCTTGAGTGGTAGCCGAGTTACCGCGGTTTCGATCGAGCGCCACAAGGGGCGGGACAGACTTTCCTGATTTGCGTTCCATAGTTGAGCGATATTGGTCTTTATGGGGCCAATGCGCAGATGGCCATTGTCGAGCGTTACGGAACCATCCACTTGGGAATGAAGAATCAGATTCGGTGACAGCGACAGGCTGGAATGAGCCGCGGCCATACCTTCACCTTCGGCTTGCCCCCGGACACCCGGCAGAAAGCCGCCCGTTGATAGTGTGGCCTTGGCTGCAAACGGAATTCGAATGCTCAAAGCGTCATCGGCGACCGCGACCGATAGCGGACCAGTGCGGCTTGCATGCAGATCGAGGCGGCATGGCAACGGGCCGCATCGAATCGGACGGTCCTTCAAATCTGCAATCTGGTATTCCGTCATGTTGCCCAGAAGTCTCGCAAGCTGCGCGGCCGGGACGGTCAGGGTGGCGGAAAGCGTGGATATGGGCGTGTGAGGAGGCAGGGGCGCGGGTGTGCGGGCCGGTGGCGGCGCCTCAAAGCCGCACCCGGAGAGAGCGACGCACAGCCCAACCAATGGGAGAGCCAAATAGCGGCGCAGCAACGGATTTCGCCAGCTCATCGATGGCAGCCTACCATCGGGAGCGCGCTCGATCTCTTTAGACTTGTTAATCAAATAGATGAGGCCATCGGCTTTGAATTGCGCGAAACCAACGTCTTGTTGCGGGTAGAAATCTTACCCTGATTTGGCAGCGGCATTGGCGGACAGAGAGGGATTGCTCGGAACATGCTTCGGGCATGTTCTCGTCCTCGCTGACGCTCGGATCGCTCGGTCGGTGCGCTGGCGCGACCGACCTGCGCGCCCAAAATCGACTGTCGCCGGTTTTGTCGAAAAGGGTCCGTTCACCTCTCCCTGATCGCCAATAAAAAGGGCCCGCGAGGGGCCCTTTTTATTGGCGGACAGAGAGGCGGCCAAAGATAAGTCCATGATTGTCCACGTAAATCCACTACCCGCCTTTTTAGCGGCGTACCGCCAACGTGGTACTCCAGGGATGCGCACCCCGATCCACTCTGATCCATCCCGATCTAGACCTCAAATAGGGGCAGCAACGGGGGTAGCACGGATGTGTCGGCTCTCACGGGGGATTGGGAACTTCCTGAGGGCCGTCCTGTTTTCACCGCGATGCCGCGCGCGCTGAAGGTCTTTAAGACCCACATAGGCTTCTATGATTTGATCGTGGCCGCGCCCTCTATGAAAGCGGCTGCTGAGGCTTGGGAGACCAATCCGCGCATTTTTGCGCAAGGGATCGCCGCGCCAACAAACGAGCCGGACGCGACAAGGGCCGCATTGGAGCAGCCTGGCGTCGTACTGCGGCGGGTTCATGGCCAGCCGGGGCAGTACAAGGTTCAACCAGATAAGCCCGCCGCGCCTAAGGTATCATCACGCCAGAAGCAAAAAATCGCGAAAGCGGAGAGGGACCGCGAGCGTGACGAGAAGGCCCGGAAAAAGGCAGAGGCAGCAGCCGAACGTCGCGCGAAGGCCGCAGCAAAAGACGAGTTGGCAGAAATCGAGCGGGAAGAAGCCAAGCTCCGGCAACGCCGGCAAGCTCTGAGAGGCAAATTCCATCTCCGCTCTGTGTGACCGCACCCGCGTGGTTAACGACCCGTTAAGACCCCAGCACTAGGCTGAGGTTTTCGGGGGGCATCATGCGCGGATGGGATTCTACCGATAGTGTCGAAGATGTACCGACACCGCCACGGGGCGAGGCCGGTACCTTCCTGCTTATCGTGACACTAGCGTGCTGTTCGGTTTTGGTTCTGGCCGCGCTCGGGTCGTTCTAGCTGCCAGATCACGGCTGGTCGCTCGCCGACACTGAGCCGGTGCCCTAGCGGCCCGACTGCGATCATGACTCGGTGTGGCGCGAGTTACTTCGGCCGATTGACCGGGTGCGCACCGCCGATGCGATTCATTTCCTGAAGGTCTGAAGTCACGCCCTGGTCCACTGGCCCTGATGCGCCTTCGATCTTTTGATTGGGGTTCGAGTCCGGCAGGTTGTTCTGCGCTGTGCTTTTCCGTTGCTTTATCTTCTTCGCACCGGCCTTAGCGCCATTGCCGCAACTCGTGTCTCCGCTCGGACATGGAAATGCGGCCATCGCCTGACCGTGTGTGGTCTGGGCCGGCTGTGAACTCGCGGGTCCGAGACTCAGGGCGATGGCATCGTGGGCACAGGTGGTTGCGTTCTCGCAGCCGCTAACCTCGGATCGCTTTGAAGGCGCCAACGACGGGCCCGTGACCCTAAAGGTCATCCAGCAACTCAACGTCATAGTCTGGGACGAAGAGGCTAAGCGAGCTTGACCGCTGGCGCGTTGCCCAACAGATCATCAATTCCCATGGGGCTGACGCGGAAGCGGAGTGCGGCCGTCGTCGCTCGGCAGAGTTCGTGAAGAGCGGCAAACTGGAGGGCTTTTATCTCTGGCAAGCCATCGCGTTGAAGGTGAGCAGCTTCAGGAAGCCCCTACATCGCCGTGTTGACCACCGTATCTCGCGTTCGGAACACTGACAAAATGCACGCTAAGTGGCTGATTTTTTGACGCTTCGCGCCGAGCGGACATTTTCCATATATCCTCCAATACCTTAGCGGGCCCCCAAAAAGCGAAAAAATTTCCAAATCGGGCACTTTGTTCTCATCTTAGTCTCTTGTGCGAGGTCTCGTTCCGGCCCACACCCGCCGCATTAACGTAAACATGTCCGCCCCCGTGTCGGAGAAGCCAGCGCTGGCCGTTGCCGGTGCCGATTACGCTTGCGAATCGTAATGTTCGGCGAACGCTGAACACGAATGTGGAGATCGTGTAATCAAGGCGTTTACCCCCACTGCCTGCCTCTTAACCCCCCAGTAATAGGATTTAACGCACCTTTTGAGGGTTGCTGAGAAGCGGAGCGCATCGGTGACGGGATTAATCGATCTAAAGACCAACTGGGTATCGCCCCCCAGCGCGGCGTCATGCATCACCAATCTCTACAGCTACTGGCAGCGTCAGAAGGGCGACAAAGGTTGTCCCTCCAAGTGCGATATTCGACCCAAAGACCTTGCTCCCTATCTGCCTCAGGTCTTTATTGTGGATGTTCTGGGTGACGCGAACTTTCGCTTCCGGCTAGCGGGGTCACGTTTCTGCGAGGTGACGCATCGGCGGATGGCGGGCGAATTTATCGAGGCTGTTTTCCCGGAGATGTTTTGCGGCGAAGTGCGAAATGCGTGGCAACAAGCTTCGGACGGCGCGACCGTTCTGGGTCGGGGCCGTGTCTGGATACCCGCTAAGGACTTCTTGCATTGGGAGGGTATTGTGCTCCCGTTATCTCAATCGGGAAAAGATATCGACACGCTCGTTGGCGTAATCGACTTCCAGCCAATATGTGCGGCTTAGAGCGGTAGGTACGAGCTGCCTCTGTTCACGCACCTTTACTGGGCGATTTGCGCTGAGCGAGCACCTGCCGCATGGCATCGGTGACTGCTTCCAACTTGTAGGGCTTTGTGAAAGCGCGCGCGCCACACAGTTCTCGCATCGCCGTTTCTCTTCCCAATTCGCCGTTGGCAATCATCACAGCCATGTTGGGATGATGTGCCAATATCTATTGCCGCCCGCCACAAGATCAAACCGATTCTCGGCTAAAGGGTCCGAAGGTTTGCTTGACCGTGGGGAAATGGAAGGAACTGCGTGCGCAAGGACTCGACGTTAGTGCCGATGGCCGTAGCATAGTACCTACCGCGCAGAGACAGACAGTTGCCACGCCAGGGTTATCGGGATTGCCATAGGGCTTGCGCCCACAACTTCAGCCAAACTGTAACAGTGCCGTTGGGTCACTAGTGCAGGTTTGAAATTGGTCGGGATTGAAGGGGGCCGACCGGAGGGGTACTATCATGGCCGCTTTCGACAAGGTTGCCCCATGAAAGCTCTCTCCGTTCTAGCGTTGCTCGCCATCACGAGCCCGGGTTTTGCCGAAGTGCCCGCTGAGAAGCAGAGCGTTTCCATCCAAGGCCAAAAGCCTTTCTTGTATGACAAGCTGCTGCCGAAGCGTCTCGGCCCCCCTGCGCCAGAGAGTGTAGAGGGGACCACCATTACAGCAGGCGGCGACAAGACCTACGTTTACGACAGTGCCCGGGAGCAACTTCCGTCCCAACAGCCAATTATCACGCCCTATTCTCCCGATAACTCTGGCAATTAGATGCTTAAAGCCACTGATGGGCACTAGTGCGAACCAGTGCAGATTGGAAGAGCGCGCAGATGAAGCTCAAACTACGCCCAAGCCTATGCCTGATAGTTAGCGCGTTAGCCATCAACGGCGCGATTGCTCAACCAAGCCGGACGCCAAGTGCATCGGATTGGAAAGCCAAGTTCGCTTACGACTATAACGTAGGAAATTACAGGACTGCTATTGCCGACGCGGATGCGCTCGAAAGGATCCACGCGTTGGATGGAGAAACGGCGGTAGTAACGGCGCAGGCCTATTATAAGGCGGCTGACTACGGCGGCTGCGCTAAATACATTCGGGAACATTTTGACGTTCCAAAGCCTGACAACGCACTTTGGGGCGACAAACCCGCCATCGGGAAATTGTTAGAGCGCTGCCAAAAGTCATAGACCGCAACTTGCCAGATTGGGAGGCAGCATCATGAAGATAACAGCAGCCTTCTTTCTCGCGCTCATGACAATGGCTAGTCCAACGGAGGCGATGACCGTAACCCTCAAGGTCGGCCCGCTGCTCCAGCAAGCCCAGCAGATGATCGCAGCCAAGAATTACAAGGCCGCACTGGCCAAACTGGATGAGGCGGAAGCCGTGAAGGCTTACCCGGACGATGAGGCGGTCATCAACGAGTTCAGGAGGGCCGTCGCCGTCGCCTCTGCGAACCTGTCTCCATCACAACCCAACTGCACCAGTGACCGTATGGCGGTCACCAAGTGCGATGGCCGCCCGGCTACCGGAGCACAACCCTAGGTCAAACTGTGACAATGCCTGAACGTCCGCTATTGGCGCAAAGCGGACATTTGCGGAATGACCGCTTTTGACCCAAAGCTGACATTCGGCCGTGCTTACCGAGAGCGTGGCGACGGAGGAATTGAGATACCTACTCGGCCTCACGGCATTTGGAGAGAAATCAAGCCACCCGGTAGAGGGGCTCGATCTTGATCCGACTGAGCACTGTCCCATCTTCATCCGCAACTTCGATCGCGTAGGCCGCTAAACTATGCACAGCGCACGGATCGGCAGCAGCTAGATCGCGGGCGCTGGCATAGCCTTCAACTTCGGCTCGGTTCAGATCGGGAAATTCCATTCCTTCTTCGTCTGGGATTGCATCCCACCCGTGGCGGACATGGAAAAAATATCTCGGCATGTGATCGCCCCACGATCAGCTCCGGAAACAGAGGTACAGTACCGCACGGATCGTGTAAATCCGCAAAACACTCACAATGAGTAAGATCCTCACCGAACTGGATTTGTGCCGAAAACAGACCAAAGACCGTTGGGCCCGGCAGTATTTTTGAGGGAAGCCTGGGCTATACCGCCCCGCCCAACGCAGCAGACTGACTAACCAGAACGGGGACGTGTGCGTACATAATGGACACTTTTGTTCCCGGATTGGCGGCTGCCACTGTGATGGTGGCACCCAGTTGTTTTGCCAGAGCCTGAACGATGCTGGTGCCCAAGCCAGGCTTGGCGGTATCCGAGCCTGTGGGCATTCCGACGCCATCATCGGTCACAGACAAGGTCCAGTTGGGGGCGTGGCCTTGGTAAGCGACCAAAATCTTGCCTATCCGATCCTGAGGGAAAGCGTGCTTGAGCGCATTTATAACCAGCTCGGTGACGATTAGGCCGAGGCTGACAGATGTGTCCGCTGTCGTGATGCCATCATCGGCGTTGACCTCAAGCGAAAGCTGATTGCGGTCTCGGATCATGGATGCGCCGATGCTCTCACACAGCGCGGTCAAGTACGGGCGCAACTCCACGTCACCCAATTGGGACGCGGCAAGCTGCCGTTGCAGTGAGGCCACAGACATGACCCGTTGGTGGGCATCGAACAGATGATTGCGGGTTTCCTCTGACTGCACTTTGCGCGCACTTTGCAAAAGAACGCTGGCTATAATCTGAAGGCTGTTGGCAACCCGGTGGTGAAGTTCCTGAAGCAGGACTTCCTTGTCTCTCAGAAGGTCGTTCTTGAGTCTTTCCGCAATCCGAGCATCGGTTACGTCGGCCACGGTCAAAATGAGCCGGACATTTCCGTCGTCCGCGTAGTCGAGTTTCATAGCGTTTAGGACGAGAGCCCGGTTGGCGCGGCCTTCACGCACCAATTCCATCTCATAATCCTTAACTTCGGCAAATCCCGAGGCCGTCGCGTTCAAAAGTCCCGTAAGTTGAGGCACGTCCCACTCGCCCTTACCCAGTGAGGCCAGCGGGCGGTCGGCAACGTTGTCAACTTCAATCTGGAATGCTCGACAGAACGACCCGCTCGCCGCGATCACGGTGAGGCTGCGGTCAAGAAGGAGGAGAGGCGCGTTTGAGGATGCGACGACTGCCAAGGCCAAATTCATGGCAACGGCGGGAGAAAGAGGAGCTTGGGGAGCCATTGGCTACCCTTTCTGGAATAACCGGAGCCCTTCAATTTGAGAGGCGTATCCCGGCAATGCTTATGGCAGATCAAACACAGTGAATTGAGGCGAACTGATAACTATGCGGCCTTTTCTGAATGATTAGCCGGACCGGCCGGTGGAATCTCGCTCAGAAGCTCTCGAAGGATCGCTATAACGTGCGCGGGGTCATAGGGCTTGCGGATAAACCTTCCGCCGGAAGGTAAATCATCCGTACCTGGAGACACTATCCCTGAAGTCACAATCAGGTGAATCGGAGGCCAACGATCTCGTATCATGCGAGCCAGTCGCATTCCGTCCCACGTTCCGTGCATATTGACGTCCGTAAAGACAGCACGAACATCGGTGCGCTTTTCGAGGACTTCCATCGCGTCGTGTGCATTCCACGCCTCAATCACTGCAAAGCCAGCCTCTTCCAGCATTTGAACGGCACCCATCCGAATGAGCGCTTCGTCCTCAACAACTAGGATTAACACCTTTTCCTCCATGCACTCCGTGCCTTACTGATGTTGTTGGCGCGGGCCGTGGGGAAACTGGAAGTTCGCCTTCTCGGTAACTCCCAGAACCTCGCTTCGGGCCCACTTCGGACTCAAATGAGGGAAGCCGATCAGTATTGATCTGAACTTTCTGTGACGGCTGTGCGCGTTGAATAGCGGTGATGCTTGCCCCAGGCACGTTTAGTAGAGCCCTCCCGCAATCAGTCTCGCCTGGCGCGGAGCCCTTTCGTTGGGCCAGTTTTGCCCTTTGCGATACTAGCCCGCGCTTCTTTCTGTCCGCTATTGGCGCAAAGCGGACATTCGGAGGATACCCTTCCGGGCCTATGTTTTGCGCCCGGCCTTGCACTTATACGACTGGGCGCCCATATACCGGCAACCAGCCATTGAATTCCTGGCGCGCCCAACGAATGACCTTGGGCTTTTGGCCGAAAGGCCCACACCCCTCCGCCGCTGTTATGTGATCGAACTTCGATCGAGTGCGCGGACTCTCGAAATGCTCAAGCGGACTCTCGAAATGCTCAAAATGATACCGCAAACGAACTCCAACGGTCGCAATCATCCGCGGCCCAACTTCTCCCGCAATACGCGACGTCCCCCAGCAAGCCAGCAGAACTCATCTAACAACCCAAGCCAGTGGCAGCAGAAATACGACCATTATTGCAGCCTGGCGCAGGCAACCAACGGCGACGACGCAGTGACGCGCGAGCAGTATTGGCAGCACGCCGAACATTTTTTACGCATGATGAGCGGCTCGGCCACTTAACGGCGCACGTCGTAATGACCGTGGGCTCAGCCGCACCAACTTTGATTTAAGGCCCCAGCGGTCAACAGATGATGTGTTTTGTCTGCTTACCAGTAACGCCCACGCCCGTAGTATCCGCCTCCACCAAGCAGCAAAACGAGCAGAACGATTATTAGGATGGTGGTCATGGCCGTTGTCTTTTGCTGAACTACCGTGTCCAGTCCGTCGGATAATGCGGTAGTCCGAATATAAGTTCCGTCTCCATCAAGAACGCTATCGAACTTAGGTAAAGGCACGGAAAATGGGCTTTAGACGAACAAGTGCGTTGTAATCCCACGCCAAGGAAATAAGCGGGATCGACCGCCCAATATCGCTACTGCTCCTCGCGGCAGTGAAAGTGCCGCCGACCAATGCCTGCAAGGCTGCGACCTGAAGATGAGCATTCAAACCTGCTGCTGGCGCTGGCGGGGTACTGGCGGAAATGCGCTGCCCAGTCGCACGAGCCGTGGCGCAGCGACATGATGCGCGACACCGCCCAGGAATTTGAGAGAGCCGCAGCTAGGGCCGGTCGCCCAGCACGCTCTTGAACCCGAATGTCTCGGCACCTTCATCATTAAGAGAGAGGCAAGGGCGCAAACCCTAAAGGAGATCCCGATGTACGACCAATCCAAGCTATCCGAGTTGATCCGGTTCGCACGAGTCGATGCGGGCTCCACAGTCATCGACGTTTACCCAGGCGACGGCGACTGGACCCGCCACTTCTCCGACATCGTGGGATCCGAAGGACGGGTCTACAGCTTCGTGCCGGCCGAAGTCGCCGACTTCAAGAACGATCCAGTCGGCCGCATGCGGACGCTTGCGAAGGAGCCGGGCCGAGGGAACGTCGAAGCCGTCTCGGCGGACCTCGTGGCGATGCCGCAGGCCACGCAACCAGCGGATGTCCTGTGGTTGCACCTGTTCTACCACGATCTCCACACCGCGCTGATCTAGGCCAGAGGCGCGACGGCGGCTCACTTCAATCGAGCTGTCTACGAGCGGTTGAAGCCCGGTGGGTTCTACGTCATCGTAGACCACGCCGCCGCCGTCGGGGCGGGCACGAGCGACGCCCAGTCGCTGCATCGGATTGAGCCTGCATCCGTTCGCGAGGAGGTGAAAGCGGCCGGCTTCGTACTGGACGCGGAATGCACCATACTCGCGAACAAGGACGATCAGCACTCGATCAAGGTGTTCGATCCCTCGATCAAGGGCAAGACCGATCGCTTCGCCTATCGGTTCATGAAGCCCTGACAGGTCAGCCATTCGAATGTCCGCTTTTGGCGCAAAGCAGACATTGGCTGATCGGGCCTGTATGGCCGCTACTGACCAAAGCGGACAGCCCTTCCAACGACATCTGCATATCCCCACCGCCTTCCGATGATGGTTTGCGTCTACGCGGCATCTTGTTGAGCGCGATAGCGAGACATCATTGACCAGTGGCGGGTTGCGTTTTGCCCTGGACGCTCGTGCCTAACTGGTTGTTCGGGTCGTACACAGTCTGATGGGCGGTGGAATCCGCGCTACGGACCGCCTGACCTTCCGGCCCTGTTGCATTACTCGTATCGGCACGAGGCGCGACGCCACTTTCATCGCCATTGAGGGGAACCAAGTTGCCCGCTCCGGTGGGCCCTTGTCGGGGCACTACTTTAGCCCGACCGATAGGCCGTGGCGCATTGTCTGCGCGCCGCTGAGCTTTATCGGGTGCCTTTGTAGCGATCCCCGCTGTCGGATTGGTGCCGTTGCTTGTGACGCCCTTTTCAGTCTTGGCCGTGGACCCAGCGGTTGGGCCATTCGAGTCTACAGTTTGCCCTAAGGCGGCGGAACCCACGAGACACCCCGAGCAGAGTAACGTTGCCACAATGGTCTTTCCAGCGATGCCGAGCATCCGAACCTCCAAGGGTTGCAACCAAAGCATAACGGTCGGCTTTCAAAGCAGTTGCTTGGTCTGAGAGTGGCCGGGAGTTTTTCGATAGCAGCGGGAACGGCGTGCCGTAAGTGCCGAGAAGGGGCGAATGTTTGGCCCCACATAGCCGACGAACGACCGCTTTTGGCGCAAAGCGGACATAAGTTGGATGGCCGCTTTTGACCCAAAGCGGACATTGGATGGTCGTGGGCGAACGACCGTTCTTCACCCAAAGCGGACATTCCCGATGAGCACCGTCAGGTGCATTCGGTGCCCGAAACGGGGCACCCATAGCCCCAGCAGAATGTGAAATAAGCCGCATTAGGTCCCTAATCGCACCCAAGTTGCCAGTGGGGTCCCCATCTGTCTCAATGGCCCAAACAAAAGGCTATGGGGGCCGGGTGTCTGAGGAACCCGAGGGTCAGGATACCGGCACGGAGGCGGTAGTGGGGGGCGCAGACCCGGCCGCTATGGCATTGGCGCTAGGCGGAGCCAGCCGCGAGGAGGCGGATGCATTTCTAAAGAAGCACGGCTCGCTGATCGACATCCAAAAGCATCACCTACGCGTACAGCTTAGGCAGGTCCATCTCAGTATCTGGAAAGAATATCTGGGCGTATTGCTCCGGGTGGCGACAGCGGTTGTCGGGCTCGCGGTGGCTTCGGGCATCGCTCTGATGGTGCGAGACGCTTCGCGCAGCAGTGGGCTTTTAATCGGGCCTTTTTCCGTTCCACCCGAGCTGGCGGCGCGCGGCCTCACCGGCGAGGTTGTAGCTGCGCGCTTCCTGGACAAGCTGCAAGCGATGCAAGCTGCCACGGGCTCCGACCGGCCGGCCAGCTCATTTCGGAACAATTGGGGCTCGGAGATCAAAGTCGAGATTCCTGAAACCGGGCTGACATTCGGTGAATTGGACAAGCTACTGCGCGACAAGTTCGGTCATGCGAGCCATGTCACCGGCGAGGTTTTCAAGACGTCGGACGGTGTTGCACTTACCGCCCGGCTGGACAACACGCTGCCGCAGACTTTCACCGGCGCGGAGGCCAAGATCGACGACCTCGCGCAGCAGGCGGCGGAATCGATCTATCGGGACAGTCAGCCCTATCGCTTCAGCCAATATCTCGAGCAACACAGCCGCATTGCCGAATCTTTTGCAGTGATCGCAAAGCTTGCCACGGACGGCCCGCCCAGCGAGAGGGGCTGGGCGTATGCACAATGGTCCTTCATGGACATCAATGACCGCGGCGACGCCGCGGCGGCCCGGCTCCATGGATTGCAGGCGCTGGCACAGGGTGGCAGCGTCGCAGTGGATGCGGAAATCGCGCTGGTCAGCGCAGAGGTATGGTCCGGCCACGATCAGAATTCGCTGCTTTATTCTATCGATCTTGCGGCACGCTCGCAGGTGCGCGCGCCGGAGCAGACCGAAGCATTCTTCAACGAGAACCGGCTGGTGGCGACAGCATGGCTCGAAAACCTGAGCGGCGACTATGACAATGCCGCACGTCACTGGCGGGGTGTGGAGAAAGAAGCTCGTGATGAGGACCTTGAAGGTATCGCGGGCTTGGCGCACATGCGCATCCTGTCACCGGCGCTGACTGCCACGGCTCTAGCGCTGAATCACGATCTGGCGGCGGCGCGGGCAGCCATCGCCGCGAACGGGCAACAGGACGACAACAGCCTGCTCACCGCCGACGCCGACGACGCCTTCTCGGCGCTACCGCATTACTGGATCGCCGCCGAAGCGGGCAACTGGCCCGCCGCCCTAGCGGATGCGCGCGCCGCCGATGCCTGGCTGACGGCCCACAAGACGGCGCGGCCGCTGATGGGCCTGTTGCTTCCGGTGTGGATTCGTCCGCTGGAGGCGCTGGCCCTGGCGCGGCAGGGCGACGCCGCAGGCGCTGCTGCACTGATCGGCGCGACGCCACAGGATTGTTACCTTTGCCTGCGGCTTCGAGGCCAGATCGCTGCTCAGACCGGGGACAGACAGGCTGCTGAACGGTGGTTCGCAGCGGGCGTTGCCCAGGCGCCATCACTGCCCTTCGCCTATGCCGATTGGGGGGCAATGCTGCTCGCGCGCGGCGACGCGACGGGCGCGATTGCGAAGTTTAACCTCGCCAACCAGAAAAGCCCGCATTTCGCGGACCCCATCGAAATGTGGGGCGAGGCGCTGATGGCGGAGAACCAATCTCATCTGGCGCTGGCCAAGTTCGCAGTAGCCGAGAGATATTCGCCCAACTGGGGCCGGTTGCACCTGAAATGGGGCGAGGCGCTGGTCTATGCGGGCACGAAGGACGAGGCGCAGAAGCAGTTCGCCCGCGCCGCAAAGCTCAATCTCACCCCATCCGAAAAAGCCGAACTGGCGCAGCATCGATGAGCGACGCTGACGCCGACGGCGCCCCCGCCAGAGGAGTCGCCGCCCGTGGAAATCCACAAGCCTAAGCCAATCCACAACTGGCGCGAGTTCCTGAAGGAAGTCGGCACCATCGTGCTGGGCGTCTGCGTTGCGCTTGGCGCCGAACAGGCGGTGGAATGGGTGCATTGGCGCAATCAGGTGGACCAGGCGCTAGAGGTCCTGGCCGCCGAACTGACCCTCAACATCGCCCATGGTGGCGAACGCGTCGTGCGCGAAGCCTGCATCGAGGCACGCCTAGACCGGTTGGCTGACATACTGGACGCGGCTTCGCGTAGCGGCGTACTGCCCCCGGCGGCCGAGTTCGGCAGTGCCCCGAGGCGAAACTGGACGCGCGGCGCCTGGGACAGTGTGATGAGTTCTCAGGTGGCAGCGCATCTCTCTCGCAATCAATTGACCCAGCTGTCGATGATCTATGAGGAAATTCAGAGCGAGTCCGAGCTCAACACAAAGGAAGCGGCGGCATGGACCGATCTCTACGCCATGGTGGGGCCGGGGCGCCGCATGGATCCGGTGCTGGACCAGGCGCTGCACGCCGCGCTCGGCCGCGCCCGTTCGGCCAACCGGGAGATGGCGCTCAATGGCGGGCAGATGGCACGGCGGGCGCAGCGGCTGGACCTGCCCTATAGCGACGAGGACCGCCAATACATTGCCGCTATCATCCATCACGCGCGCGATTGCACGCTTCCGGGGACCGTCATCCCGCCGCACTACGGGGAGGCACCCGCCGCCGTCCTCCAGAAAGTCTTCCGGGACTGGCAGAAATATCCGCCTTACACCGATCGTCCGCCGGAATCCGCGAAATGAATGACGCCGCGTAATCCCTGACCCCGGAGGCCTCTTGGATGGAAATCCACAAGTCCAATCCCATCCAGGCGCTGTCGAATGACCGCTTTTGGCGCAAATCGGACATGATCTAATGTCCGCTTCTGGCGCAAAGCGGACATCGGGCAGATCGCGGACGAATGACCGCTATTGACCCAAAGCGGACATTTGCCCCGTCGCTGGCGGCCTTATGAAATCTGCTATCGTCTACTCTGCATTCAGCTTGTGGGATCGCATGACACTCTCGGACCTCGCATCTATTGGCAGCCTCATGAGCGGACTGGCCGTGCTGGCTTCTCTGGTAATTCTTTACTTTCAATTGCGGCAGATGACCGTCAATCTGGTTGTTCCTGTGCGCTACACCCACGCCCATTATGGGGTGATGGACCGGGCCGATTTCGATGGCATGGTCGATCTGGTTGTCGCCCTGCTCCAGAAGCTGGACGCAAAGGCGGTCGCCCACCTGCGGGATTTTACGCCGGAACCCTGACCCGGAGAGGCTTCAACATGGCACGCAATCGACGCGAATTTCTCTCCTCTACCGCGCTTGCCGGGTCCGCGATGCTGTGGTCCGACGCGACACTTCTGGCGGCCAGGGCGCAGGCGCAACCCGCGCCGCGCCCGCCGAACGTGATCTTTTTCCTAGCCGATGATCTGGGTGCGGCGGACATCACTTGCTATGGCGCGCCGCAGATCCGCACGCCCGCGATCGACTCCATTGCGGCCGCCGGCGCCCGCTTCACCCAGGCTTATGCCAATTCGGCCGTCTGCACCGCTTCGCGCGTGGGCATCATCACCGGCCGCTATCAGTACCGGCTGCCTATCGGCCTGGAGGAACCGCTTACGACCAGTCTGGATGTCGGGCTGCCACCGGAGCAGCCGACATTGCCGTCATTGCTCAGGAAAGCGGGATACGACACCTATCTGGTGGGCAAATGGCATATGGGCTATTTGCCGAAATTCGACCCGCTGAAAAGCGGCTATGAGCATTTCTGGGGCTTTCGCGGCGGCTCGCTGGATTATTTTTCGCACCAGGCCGGCGGCAAAGCCGATCTCTGGGACGACAACCGCGCGGTCGATACCAAGGGATATCTCACGACCCTGATCGGGGAGCGCGTTGCCGGTATCGTCCGCTCCGGTGCCGCAAGCCACAAGCCCTGGTTCATCAGCGCCCATTTCAATGCGCCGCACTGGCCGTGGGAAGGACCGCAGGACGAGGCCCATTCGCGCGAGATCGGCGGGAACATTCGCGATCTTCAGGGCGCCAAGCTCGCCACCTACAACAAGATGGTCGAGGCCATGGACCAGCAGATCGGCGCTGTGTTGCGCGCGCTGGAGGAGACCGGGCAGGTGGACAACACCATCGTCATCTTCACCAGCGACAATGGCGGTGAGCGGCTGTCCAACACCTGGCCGTTCAGCGGCAAGAAGGGCGAGCTGCTGGAAGGGGGCTTGCGCATTCCTTCGGTGATCCGCTGGCCGGGACACATACGGGCAGGCCTGGCGAGTTCGCAGGTGATCATTCACATGGACTGGCTGCCAACCTTGCTGGCGGCTGGCGGCGGCGCGCCCGACCCGGACTCGCCCAGCGACGGCACCAGCCTTTTGCCGCTGTTGACGGGCAACGCTGCGCCCGCGCCGCGAACGCTGTTTTGGCGGTTCAAGGCAAACCAGCAGCGCGCGGTGCGCGACGGCGACTTCAAGGCGCTCAAGATCGGCGCCAATGCCTATCTTTTCAATGTCGTGGACGATCCCTTGGAGCGTTCGGACCTCAAGAAGAAATATCCCGATATCTACAAGCGCCTGACCGGCGCCTGGCACGCCTGGAATCGCACCATGCTGCCGGAAACGGCGCAATCCTCCACCTATAACAACTTTGCCACGGAATGGGCCGATCACATCAATACGGTGCCGGTGGATCCGCAGGCTTATGACAATGGGGCGCCATGGCCGTCGTGACATGGCTGAAGCAATGAGGGGATGAACGATGACGGTTGAAACGAATGTTGTGTCACCGCCTGTGGGGCGCCGCAGCCGGCTGCCAGGTCGCAGCAAAAGGACAAATGCCATGATGACCAGATGGACGGCCCGGCTTCGCTGGCGAGAATGTCCGCTTATGGCGCAAAGCGGATATTGGCTGACGTCTGCTTTTGGCCCAAAGCGGACATTCCGACATGGTTCGATCACAAAGCGGCGCCCTGGCCGTACCAAAGTCCGCTTGGCATAAGCCTCGAAATGCCGAAAATCGACTGTTTGGTGCTGGATTCCAGGCGCTTGGCCTATATCGGCCCCTTGCCGACCACAGCCCGGAGTTACAGAGTTCGTCCCGGGGAGTGGGCGGGATGGCCGAAGAAGCAGAAGGGCTCGATTTTGGCGCTGAGGCGTCTGCCGGTGGCGCTAACCCGGCGGCGATTTCCATCGCGCTGGGCGCGGCGGCGCAGAATGAGCACGTGGCCGCAAAGGCTGAAGCATTTCTAGTAAAGCAAGCCCACCTTGCCGACGAGCAGATCGCTCTTACACGCCTGCAAGCCAAAGAACTCGCCCATGAGCTCAAGCTGCGCCACTGGTCGCTGTGGGTGCGCCATGCCAGTAGCGTCCTGAAGCTCACGCTTGAACTGGGCGTCGGCCTGTTGCTGCTGGCGCTGGTTGCGGGTTTGAGCGTGATGGTTTGGACCGCCGCCCATGCCGACGGGCTGGTGATCGAGAGCTTCTCGGTGCCGCCCGACATGGCGTCGCGCGGCCTGACCGGCCAAGTGGTCGCCAGTCAGTTGCTCGACCGGATGACGGGGCTGGTGAATGCCAACTCCACCCTCCGCGCCGCCAAGTCCTTCGCCAACAGCTGGGGCGACGATATCAAGGTGGAAATCCCCGACACCGGGGTTTCGGTAGGCGAAGCCTATCGCTTCTTGAAAAGCCGGCTGGGGCATGAAACCCATATCAATGGCGAGGTCTGGCGCACACAATCGGGCATCGCCATTACCGCCCGGCTCAGCGGCAGCGGAGGCGTGACGATCGCCGGCAACGAGGCCGATCTGGACGTATTGACACGGAAGATGGCCGAGAAAATCTTCGGCGCAACCCAGCCCTATCGCTATGGTATCTATCTCGACACCCACGGCCGCGCAGCTGAGGCCATGCCGGTTTTCAAAACACTGGCAACTAACGGCCCGTTGCCGGAGCGGGTCTGGGGCTATATCGGCTGGTACAACGCGCTGACAGACACGGCGCCAATCGCGGTTCGTTCGCGCCTGCTGGAACGGGCGCTGGTACTTCAGCCCGACAACCTCCTGGCGATTAATAACCTGGCGAGCACCGAGTCTGTCGCCGGTCACCAGGAAGCAGCCTTTCGCTTGGAAAACCGACTGCAGTCGGCGCTGCGCGATAACAATGCGGAACTGATTGACACCGCCCGCTGCCAGCCTTGCGCAGGCAGGCACAGGCAGCGCGGGACGGGCTGCTGGGGGCTTTCCGGGAGGCGGCACAGGAGATCGCCGATGTCATAGGTTCTGGCTACGTCAATGTTTCAAGCGCCTCCTTTTTGCAGGCCTATTCTGAGGCGCGGGCGCATGATCTTGGTGCAGCACGGGCCACGCTAGCCGATCCGGCCCCGTCAGCTGGCTTGGCGCCCGGTTCCGGGCTCGAATCCGAGTTCTTCTCGCGCCTGACAATAAAGAGCGAGGCGGGCGACTGGGCCGGTATCTTGTCGGATGCGCGCGGGCTGGAGTCCCTGCAGCAGAAATATCCAGGCGTGCGCGATGCTGTCATGGCGCGTATTGTGCCGCTGATCGCCCATGCCCAGGCAAGGCTGGGCGAATTTTCTGCCGCCGAGCGGGTTATCGCGACCACGCCGGGCGATTGCGAACCGTGCCTGCAAACACGAGCCCGCATTGCGGAGTTACAAGGACAAACTGCTCGCGCCGACTGGTGGTTCGCGCGCGCTGAGGCGATTGCGCCATCACTTCCCTTTGCCCGCGCCGCGTGGGGCCAGGCGCTCCTTGAACGCGGCAGGCCCGACGCGGCTATCGCGCAATTCACCACCGCCAATCAAAAGGGCCCGCACTTCGCCGACCCGCTGGAAGGCTGGGGTGAAGCGCTGATGGCAAAGAACCAATCACACCTTGCGCTGGCGAAATTCGCGGAGGCTGAGAAATACGCCCCCAACTGGGGCCGCCTGCATCTCAAATGGGGCGAAGCAATGGTTTATGCGGGCAAGAAGGATGAGGCCAAGGCCCAGTTCACCCGCGCGGCACAGCTTGATCTCACGCCCGCTGAGAAGGCCGAACTGGCCCGTCAATCAACCCATGCCTGAATGTCCGCTTGTGACTCACAGCGGACATTGGCTGTGGGGTCGGGGCGCTGGTTCATTCTTGACCTAGCGTGTAACATCTTGGCTCCGGGAAGGGGCCCGCCATGAAAAATCTCTGGTTCTTTGCTGTCTTGGCGTTCGCTAACGCCGCAATGGCACAGGAGCCACCAAAGGCACTTCAATCTCCGCAGCAGGTAAGTAACTCCGCGCCGCCCAAGCCTGACATATCACCACACATGGTGCAGATGATCACTGTGGAAGAGGGCCTCCAGTTGGAAGTGCTGGACTGGGGCGGAGATGGAAAGCCGCTGGTGTTCCTCGCGGGGCGGGGCAACACGGCCCATGACTTTGACAATTTTGCCCCGCGATTTATCGTGGGCCATCACGTTTATGCCATTACCCGCCGCGGCTTCGGCGATTCAAGCAAGCCCATACCGGATGGGACCAACTATAGCGCCGAACGGCTGGGGAAGGACGTTGTAGCAGTAATCACGGCGCTGAAAATCGACCGGCCAGTAGTGGTAGGCCATTCACTGGCGGGCGAGGAACTCAGTTTTATCGGTACGCGCTTCCCAGACAAGGTTGCCGGGTTGGTCTATCTCGATGCCGCTTATGCCTATGCCTATTACGCGCCCGGCAACTTCGATCCCCCTGGCGCCAATGTGAACATGGTGCTGGGCGAACTGCGCCGGAAAGTCCAGCAACTGGGTCCGCTGTTTCGAAAACCGCAGAAGGCCGTGGCTACCATCGACACGCTTTTGAAGACCGACTTGCCGCAATTGCGGTCCGAGTTGCGCGCCATGCAGAAGGTGCTGCGGGCGATGCCGTCAGCTCCCCCCACGCCTGCGCCACCACCGGGCGCACAAGCGCCAGCCATGCGCATCACTAGTGCGATCATGGAAGGTGTGGAAAAGTTCGGCAGCGTGAAAGTGCCCGCGCTGGTGTTCTTCGTCTCACCCCATGCACCGCCAGCCAACACACCCTCTGCCGCGATGCTGGACTATTTCAAGGCCGTCGAGAAAAACGCAGACAGTGCGGGTCAGATCGAGCGTTATCGCACCGGCAACCCGGCCGCGCGTGTCGTGGTAATCGCCAACGCGCAACACTCGGTGTTTAAATCCAATCCCGACGATACGGCGCGCGAGATGGACGCATTCCTGACGAACCTGAACTAGTCCTTGAGCTTTGCCACCGCTCGCCCTTCTAAGCGCGCGCTGTTGCTTGGATTATCCGGAATGTCCACTTTTGGCGCAAAGCAGACATGCCGCGCTGACCCCGACGGAATGACCGCTTCTGGCCCAAAGCGGACGTTCACGGTGAGCGTCTGCCCAGTGAAATTGGCGACCAGAACCGGGCCTGCGCCGCCGCTTGGCGCGCTGAAATAAAGGGCTTTCGGCACCAAACCATACCCCGTTGCCAGTGCGGATCGCATCTGTCTCAATAGCCTGAAATATAAGGCTGTGGGGCCGAGCTGTCAGAGGAAACCGAAGGCCAGGAAACCGGCGCTAAGGCCGTCGTCGGTGCGATATGGGTTAGTAAGAACGGAGCAAATCCGTAGGCAGACAAATGGCGCGGGAGTTAGAACGCGCCTCTGCCGAAGAGAATTGCCGGGATGGTCATCGCAATGACCTTCATGTCCAGGCCGAATCGACCCACCTTCCGCGCGTACAGCGTATCGAACACAACTCGGCGCTTGTAAGAGACGTCGCTGCGCCCACTGACCTGCCAGAGGCCGGTAATACCTGGGCGAGAGCGATAATAGTAGCGAATGTAATTGCCGTACCGCACTATCTCCGCGTCTACAATGGGTCGAGGACCGACTATGCTCATTGTACCGTCTAAAACGTTTAAGAGCTGCGGCAACTCATCCAGGCTGGATTTCCGCAGAAATCTTCCCACTCGGGTTACCCTCGGATCGTCGCGCAGCTTTTGGTATTGCGTCCAGTAGGCCGCGGCCGCTGCGTCCCGTTCCAGAAATTCCTTCAATCGCTGCTCCGCATTTGGGCACATCGTGCGAAATTTGAGCACACCGAACGGGCGAGCGCCCATTCCTACGCGATTTTGTCGAATGATGATTGGGCCGCCATCCATCGCAACGAGTGCTGCCACGACAATGAGAACAGGAACTAAAAATACGAGCAGCAACAGCGCGGAAACCACGTCAAAGGCACGCTTCCAAACGGGAATGCCTTCGATGGATGCACTGGGGGCATCCCCCAGCTTCCCCATACAGCCAGACAATGCAGCAACGGCAGCATCATTTGTTGCGGCGTTAATCATCAATGCGGGAGATGCTTCGGCAACTGACATGGGAACTCTACTCGCAGGTACCACTTTGGTTGCCGACTGCGTGGGCGTGCCGCCAAATTAAGCTGGTGTGTGCCTGCCGAGCCGATGCGAGCCCGGGGGTCCCGTTGAGTGGAATTGCGGGCTAACCGAAACTTTCCCGCTTTCTGATCCGTTGAAAGTTCAACAAAGGACATCCTCATGCCCCATGTGCAAGAGAATACCGTCTGGGTTCTGTTGCCCATACACAATCGCCGAGACACCACTTTAACTTTTGTTGAACGCCTCCTGGCCCAGACCCATTCCTGCTGGCGTTTGCTTTTGCTCGACGATGGGTCGGACGACGGTAGCGCGGATGCCGTTCTGAAACTGGTCCCGCAAGCTTCGGTGCTGCGCGGAGACGGGACTTGGTGGTGGGCCGGCGCTCTCCATCACGGGTATAGGTGGATCAAGCGCCATGCCAACAACAAGGACGACGTTGTCCTGATAATCAACGATGACACCGAAATCGAAGCGGAGTTCTTGAAGAACGGGGTAGCTGCGCTTCGACCACGGTCTCTGTTATTGGCGCAGCAATATACCGCTGCAGATCGACGCCTCGTTGAAGTTGGCGCGACTATTGACTGGCGAAAGTTCACGCACAATACGACACTGAAGCAGAACTTCGTCAATTGCCAACCGACTCGCGGTCTTTTTCTGCGCGTCAAGGACTTCTTCGAAATCGGGGGCTTTCACCCGATACTTTTGCCCCACTACCAATCAGATTATGAATTTACAATGCGCGCTCGTCGGATGGGATTCGAATTAGCTTCAGATCCGACTGTTCGGCTCTTTTATGACGAAGCCAAAACTGGAGTGGACAACCTTGAAAGTGCCAGTCTGCTCCAGCGCTTGAGGATCGCGTTCTCCAAGCGTTATAAGCTCAATCCGCTTTATTTGACGGCCTTTGTTTTGCTCGCCTGCCCCGCCGCGTATAAACTGTTGAATATCATGCGGGTGTGGAAATCGTTCTTTCGCGAGGTCGTTTTTTGTGACGCTTTCGCGGTCGAGTCTTCCAACGCAATACCGCAGTGCATAGGACACGTCGTTGGATCGCCGCTTCCTTCCCATGATGTTTTGGGGAAGTTAAAGTGAGCAACGGCGATTAGCCCCAAGGCAAAACGTAAAAGGGTCCCGGATCGACCGGTCCCGTTTTGCATGTTGGCGGCGCCCGTAAGTGGATTACCCGTCAGGCCTGGCACTGGTACAGTTTAAGCTCTGGCCGGATCGAAGGGGCGCGGGGCCGAGGGACAAGTCTAAACATGGCTCGGAATACTGACGCGTAGATCGGCTAGTTGGTCATTCTCACGTCAGAGGCTAACGGCACCACGAGGCGTCGTATTGTGTGTGCCCAGGGTTAAAGGGTTGCCTCTTCGGGGGAATGAAGCCTCAGCCGCATCAGCTTTGGTTGAAGGCCCAGCCATCAAAAGATGACGTGTTTTGTGCCTTACCAGTAACGCCCACGTCCGTAGTATCCGCCTCCACCAAGCAGCAAAACGAGCAGAACGATTATTAGGATCGTAGTCATGGCCGTCGTCCTTTGCTGAACTACCCTGTCCAGTCCGTCGGATAATGCGGTTGTCCGAATATAAGTTCCCGTCTTATCGAGAAACCTATCAAACACGAGTAAACGCGTGCTGGAATTGGGGCTCGCCTTCATCATGAATAGCAGAGTTGAGCAATGCTTGGCGCATGTTCGAGAAGCTGAGGAGCACGCGAAGCAAGCCGTTGACGCCTATGTCCCGGAAGCCTGGCTTGGCATAGCAAACTCATACCGCCGCTTGGCTCAGGTTAGATTGTCACTAATCCCCGAGCAAGCGTCCGAACCCAAGTAGCGCCCATGGATATTCGTGCCCGTCGCGCCCCTTCCCACACACTGACACAGTCAAGGAAGCGCTCATGGCGGGAGTTGTTGATCCCGCCTCGCCTGCGCCATCGCATCTTCGACGTTGGTGTAGCGATAATTTCGGTAGTGGAACACATCCGAGAGGGTGTGGCGAATGCCTAGAGCTTGAATCAGGATATGTAGCTCCAAGGAATCGGCACGGTTTTGAAAGGTCATAAATTTTCTCTGTCTGTCTTAAAAGCGCTAAGGGCAGTCGTTTAAAATAAAGAAGCCCTTATTGATAACTCGCGAGCGGGCGGATTCGCCCGAGCGAGACGGCTAGCCGAGCGTTTCGGTTTGGCCATGCACAACGGTTAAAGTGAATCGCTCTTTTTCCAGTTTCTCGCCCGCACGCGAAAGCAGTGCAGTGAGAACGTTATACTGCCCGTCCTCTGTCTCCGCGTTCAGCAATTTCTGAAATCGGTCGGTATCTTGGGCGGCGATCCAATTGGCGTGTAACATCGCAGAATCGTTTCTCATGCCAGCATAATGGTCCAGTGGGGCCTTAGAATACTGAGCTGGATTGACCATGCGGGAACCCGCAGTTGCTCTGATGTGAGAGCATACGGTGAGCCCGTCCTGGGTCCTCGAATGAGGCTCCCGGCAAGCTAGTCCCCTACCGGGTTAGTTTTTACGTCCCCAGTCTTCGACCGTTCCTGGGGCACGGCAGGTTCAAGACGAAAACAAATTATAGAAGGTCAATATTGATCAGAACATACGTGGGTATCAGCTCACTACTGACACTCGGCGAGGCCGCCTCCCGCGACCCATCCAATGGCCTCCCGCCTTAAGCTAGCCCGGCTCGCCCCCCAATGCCGGGCTAGCTTTTTTTCCGGCGGCCAGTTTGGCCTAAGAAGAGACGAGAACCTTCGATACTGTAGACTTAGTACCTGTCCCGCTGGACTACAGCACCAATGACATAAAATCGCTCGGCAGCACTAGGTTGTTGGGATATTCAGTTCGCCGACTCGGTGCACTTGGCACCTGTTGGCACAGGCACAGCCAAGGAGCGAACACGTTATCGCGATCATGACGCCGGCGCGAAAGATCATACGCATGGCAGAGCCCCCCAAGGTCTCGCTCGGATCAGGCGAGACGACGGTGCCTATATCCGCGTGCGATAAGTGATGCCTCAGCCATGTCCGCTCTTGGCCCAAAGCGGACATTCCGCCGCGTAAGACCGGCACCGAAACCTGCGATTGAGCTGCTCCCGATTATTCCGGAAGTCCAACGGCTTGAGGAGACATCGCGCAATTTGGGGGCACTGGTACAGTTTCGAGAGGCTGGGGATTGAAGCGCTCTGGGTCCGGGCCTAGGGTTTACGGATGGCCCGGGATACGGACGCATTCAGCAACACGTTCATTGAGGACTTACGCCGTGACCTTGCCCGGTGGAAGACTGAACTCGCGATGCTAGACGTTGGCGAGGAAATTCGCGGTGAATACCTACAAACCTCAGAACTGAGGGCATGGATCGAGGCCGGCGAGGCTATCTTTGCCCGATATGAGGCCCGCCGTCCCTAAAAAGCCCAAAGGCCAGAAGCGCAAGGTAGAGAAAGGGACCGAGCGTCCCACCGCGAACGCTATTTCCCGATGGGAAAATGAGGGCGGCGCGACACACTAGTAGCGCTGTTACTTCTTATGGTACTCACAGGCGCGTCGGCTGCCCTTCTATCTTCGACAGAGATTCGCAAAAAGATTATTCTAGAGTCATTGGCCGGGTATCCTGGCCCTCGTCCGTGCCCCTACAACACCATGCGGAATGGCAGGGCGTGCGGAGGGCGAAGTGCGTATAGGCAACCGACGTGATAGGGGGCGACGCCGGTCTAAGAAGATTGTCGGCCATTACGAACCGCCCTCCCGGATCGCATGCCAAGCCATCGCGGTATTTTGTCCAGTTCAAGGCTGCGTCCCTAACCGGACTGATGCATGCTGGCCGCGGAGAAACGCCCTACGATGCCATATCGCCCTTGGCTGACCCAGGGTATCCAACGCCAGCAAACCAACGCGCGCGGACGCCCCGGAGGCTATTGCAACCGTTGGCGGGATTGGCCCGCCATAGCCAGGGGACAGAGACAGCGCTCCCAGGCCGCCCGAGAGTAGCAGCCAAAGATCGACGGAGGCCAGCGCCACCGAGACCGGTTGGCAACCGCCAGGATCATCCAGCCCAAAGCGAGATGGAAAACCACGCCCAGCCATAAAGGCGCGTTCGTCATCGCAGTCCTGGCGTTAAACTCATCCCGGCGCGGCTTGGCCCAACTCCATGTCAGCGGCGAAACTGACTATCGGTCGGATTGGATTCAGATGCCGCGAGGCTGGAGTCGAAGCAGTACAGCGTATTGCAATATGGGCACAGAATCTTGTCCAGCTCGCCCATCTCCAAAAAAAGGTGCGGATGATCCTGCGGCGGGGATTGGCCGATACACTCGAATGCCTTCGCGCCGATGCGAATCTCGGCCACACCGCGATCATTCTGGAATTTGGGGTAGAAATGGCCATTGTCGGGCGCTCGCACCATTCCAAGCGTCTCAACTGTCGTCATGGCGGCGCCTAAGCGGTCGGACACCCCCGGTTGGGATCCGGTCTGGAAACCGAGGTGTAATGGTCATTCTGTTCATCGTTTCGTGGGGCGAACAGACGGAAACGGGCCGATAGCAATTCTGTTCCCGAAGCCTGCAACGACGGTGCATGCCCCGCGTTCCTAATGGTGGAAGGATGCCGGCTGTCGCCGGCAGATCGGGCGCGCTATGACCTTTGTCGTCACCGAAGCCTGCATAAAATGCAAATATATGGACTGCGTGGAGGTGTGTCCGGTGGACTGCTTCTATGAGGGCGCGAACATGCTCGTCATCCATCCCGACGAGTGCATCGACTGCGGCGTCTGTGTGCCGGAATGTCCGGTGGAAGCGATCCGGCCCGACACCGAATCCGGCTTGGAGCGCTGGCTCGAACTCAACGCGGTGTATGCGAAGAAATGGCCCAACATCGTGGACAAGGGAATCCCGCCACCCGACGCTGCCGCCTGGGACGGTGTTCCCGACAAATATGCCACGCAGTTCAGCACCGAGCCGGCGTCCCAGAAATGACGGCGGCCGCTTCCCATAAAATGTGGATGCTGGAGGAGCGGGCCACAAGCTAGCCCGCGCTGGGGATATCTGTTGATGGAAAAGCATCGCTATCGCGTTGGCGGAGGAAGCTAGCGGCCCCGCTTCCAACCCAATCCGATTGAAGGCCTGGCCGGGGTTGTATGTCCGCTATTGGCGCAAAGCGGACATCTACAAACTCGGGACACCCCCAGGCCAACAGGCGTCGCGGTCTGCGTGGAACAGGGAGCAAAATGGGGGCAGGAGTGCGGCCAGCCTGTCAATCCGCTGATTAGCGTAGCAATCTTGCGCCGATTGGGCGGACTGGGCCCCAGCCAAAGGTTCGGACGCCTATCAGAACGGCACCCATGCTGTTTATCTGGCGGACCCGCGCGCCGCCAAAGTTAGGCCTCCAAATCGTGTACCGAGTTCGACGGAGGCATGGGCAGCCAAAATCGGAAAGACAGGATCCTAAACCGCATTTCCTTGCCTACAACATAGGGAAGCGGGTTCAGACGGCATTCCAAAGATTTCCCGAAATGGGAATTGTTCGTACCTATAACGAGTTCGACGGAGGCACTGCCAGCCAAAGTCTAGCAGGGCACTACCTACACGTTGGGCGGTGGCCGGCGCTGCCAAATCCGTCCACGCCTGCGCGGCCACAAGATGAGAACCGCTTTTGACCCAGAGCGGACATTCAGGTTGGTCGTTGCTGGTCAATCCCAACGAACCTCCGCGCGGATTCAGGGGCGGCGCAATTGGGCGACGACCTTGGTTGCCTCGCCACGGCAGTCGTAAGGCAGGCCGGGCTCGCTGCAAAAGTCCGGCCATTTACCGGTGGCGCGCCAGTAAGCTACCAGGCCGAGCTTGCGTGCCAACAGAATGAACCGGGAATCAGAACGCAAGGCGGCGGTCATCGGCAGAAACAGATAGGGCGGCGCGGAAGGATCGGCTGGTTCGTAAAGTTGTGCCTGGGCGAAGGCGCCGTCGAGATCGTTCAGCAGCGCTAGAAGGGTCAACGCCTCACCATGGTTGATTGAACCGGTATTTGCAGCATCGTTCAGGGTCAAAACATCTCCGGCCTTGAGCGAATTCATCGTGGCCGCCAAGTCTGCTGGTGTGTCCCACTGCTTTCCGTTGCCGCTAAGAAGTACGTCGCCAACCTCTAATCCAGCGCGCGCGGCGGCGCCGTCGGGCACAATTTTGAGAACCCACAGACCGCGCTTTCCCTCCATTTTTAACAACGACACCATCGCGTCGGGAGTCGGTACCATGTTGATCCCCAAGGTGGGAGCGGAGTTCGATGTCACACGTCGGCCGACTGGGGCCGGTTGAATACTAGTCGCGACAGCCGTCCCATCTTGCGCTCCGCCTGCGGGAATATGCGGACCAGCTAGGCTTATAAGTTCGGGGCCGCGGGCAAACAGTGCAACCGCATCACTGACAAGATCCCGTTCGAACGTTCCAGTTATCAATTGACGATCACCGACTATCCGAAAATCGACAGACTTAGCTACTGAGATGCGTTGCAGTTCGGAAGGGGTTAAATCGTAGATAGCCATTTCAGTTACGACATCCCCACTTTCAACATGCCGTGCTCTTGAACTTCCTTCGCCGCTGAGCTGCAGCATTTCGCTACCGTTGAGTTTGAGTAACAGGCTTGGTCCAGATTCGATGAAAATCCACTCTGGTGTTCTTGTTCGGACCACTAACGCATAAGGTCGATCCGGGGTCGTGACCGGCCGTTGCGCGATGAAGTTCAGAAGTACGTACCGGGAGCTAAGAAAAGAGCCGCCTTCCAGATCGGCATCTCGTATTTTTGTGCTGAAGGTCACTGACCCGTCGAATTTGTCTTCTTTCTGGTAAATCGGTTGCGCACATAGCGGGTGCGGCAACGATGCCAAGACGAAGATGGCGGCAACTACTATTATTTTCAAAATTTGGGGAACCTGACCCCGCCCGCACTTGTGCGGGACAGCGCCAAGAATGCTTGGCTTGCTTATGGCTGATAACAGTCCGCGGCTTTGATCCGCGCCGTACCGATCGTTGAGAAAATTTCCAATTTCCATTGCCCCTCCACGGATTGGCTAATTAATTATAGCGCTATAGTCCGTGGTTTAAAGGCCGTCCCATTGTTCTCCTGCCGATATGGACGCGGGGCGGGTCGTAGCGCGCAACATCAGGCGCATTAGGGTTCTGAATGGCCTTTCCCAAGAGGCCTTGGCGGACGAGGCGCAAATCGATCGTACGTATGTCAGTCAACTGGAGCGCGAGCTGAAGAACCCGACGGTCAGCCTTTTGGAAAAAGTAGCGAGCGCCCTGGATTGCGACATCCGTGAGTTTTTCGATTCTGAAGCGGTAGCTCGACCTCCCAAAGCTCTTCCGGGAGGAAGGCGGCCCCAAAAAAAAGGCGGAGTGGGTAGCCCAATGAACAAACAGGGGAGGAAATAGGGGTAGCAAATCGTGCGCAAAATTACGCCGTTGTATCGCGTAGCTTTTTCGGGGGGAATTGGCGGACAGAGAGGGATTCGAACCCTCGAACGGCTTTCACCGTTACACACTTTCCAGGCGTGCGCCTTCAACCACTCGGCCACCTGTCCTGCCAGGGAGAAGGGGAAATACACGGCCCCGCCCGGCCCCGCAAGGTTCCTGAAAACTATTTGGAATCCATGAGATAGCGAGCCTGATGGGCATGCGAAAAACATGCTTGGTGCATGTTTTTGTCTATCGCTGAAGTGCGCCTTCCTCCGGCCCTCGCTGACGCTCGGGCGTTCGCTGCTCGAAATGATCCGCCGGATCATTTCGTTCGCGCGTTGCGCGAACCGCAGCTCACCCACTCGGCCACCTGTCCCGCAAGGGAGAAGGGGAAATACACGGCCAGGGCGCTGGGGGCAAGGGCCGAAAGGTGGCCAAAATGCCAGCCGATTCAAGCGGTTTGAGGGCCTTGCGCGCGATCTCGGTAGATCATCCAGAGGTTGCGCAGATAGATCGGCAACGGCAGCCCCTGGCCCAGCACCAGCGGCCAGGCCTGCAAATGAATGGCATAAAGAAAAAGGGTCACGCCGCCGACCAGGCTGCAATACCAGAAGGCGATGGGAATGACGCTGTGGCCGTGCTTCTCGCTGGAAAGCCACTGGACCAGCATGCGGATGCCGAACACGCCCTGGCCGGCAAAACCGATCACAGTCCATAGCGTATCGTATGGGTTGGCCATCGCATTGAGATAGAGGTGGGTGAGAAAGCTCATCTAAAGCTCCTCGGTTTTGCTGGGGCCGCGATGGCGCCGCTGCAGCCAGCGCACGCCCAGAAGATCATGCACGCTCACCAGCAGGCGGCCGAAATTCGTATATTTGGAAGCACCCTGAAGGCGCGGCCTGTGGTTCACCGGCGCATAGCCGACCTTGCCGCCTTCCCGCTGTATCAGTGCGATCAGGAAGCGGTGCATGTGATCGAAATAAGGCAGGCCCAGGAACATGTCGCGATGAAAGGCCTTCAGGCCGCAGCCCGTGTCGCTGGCGCCGTCGCCGAGCAGGGCGTTGCGAAAACCATTGCCCAGCCGCGAAGCCAGCCGCCGGCTCGCCTTGTCCTGGCGCTTGACGCGCACGCCCGAAACCATGGCCAGGCCCGGATCGCTTCGGAGCAGGGCGAGCAGTTTGGGCGTGTCGGCCGGATCGTTCTGGCCGTCGCCATCCAGGGTGACGACGATGCCGCCCCTGGCCGCCATCACCCCGGTGCGGATGCTGCGGCTCTGGCCCAGGTTGCGGGCATGGCGCAGCACCCGCAGCGCCGGAATTTCCGTCTTCAGGACCCGCAGTTCCGCCGCCGTCGCATCGGTTGAGCCATCATCCACAAAGATGATCTCATGGGGTTCGGCCCTCAGGGCGGCCGCAATCTCCCGGGCAAGGGGGCCGACATTGCCGGCCTCATCCTTGACCGGCACGACCACGGAAACGGCTATGCCGCCTGTCATTTCTGCTCCAGCCCTGTCTCAACTTTCGGGACCGGGCCTTATACAGGCCCGGGTCTTTGCAACATAGGGGCGGGACCGACATAGTTCCCCGCCATGGCCGACTCGCAAGCACCGGGAAAACAAGCGCAAACTGCCCCCGCTCCCGTTCCGGCACCTGCGCCGTTGGAACCGCCAGCGCCGCCCCGCTGGCTGGCCTGGGCGGGGCGCCGGCCCTTGCCGCTGCTGGCCTTGCTGGGACTGCTGCTATGGCTGCCAGGCATTCTATGCCTGCCGCCGATCGACCGCGACGAAAGCCGCTTTGCCCAATCGTCCCGCCAGATGGTTCAGACCGGCAATTGGGTGGACATCCGCTTCGGCCATGTCCCCCGCTACAAGAAGCCGGTCGGCATCT
>Ga0265338_10001481_pt1 | contig 38038 bp, 33 predicted proteins | sample 42126metaG_FD_193579 | JGI IMG/M metagenome (GOLD analysis project Ga0265338, IMG submission 193579) | Rhizosphere microbial communities from Carex aquatilis grown in University of Washington, Seatle, WA, United States - 4-21-26 metaG | ecosystem: Host-associated > Plants > Roots > Rhizosphere... | reverse complement strand
CGCGGGCATGTCATCTGCCAACCACGGGCAATGTTTCCGCTTGGTAGAGTCGTTTCGGAATAATTTACGCCGAGTATTCCCGTGCGGTTATTGCTTGGAAGCTGAGTCCGAAACGGCGCCCGCAATGACAGAAGTTCTGGATGCGCCTTAAAAAAATCGTTTCGGTAACTCCGGGCTTCCTCAAGCGATTCGTCCGAGTGGCGTCCAGAATCAGCAAAGCTCTTGGTGTGATAGCTTTCGGTTCTTTCGCCGAAGCGAAACTGCCATAAATTCTCTCCGCGATAGAGATACTGAATGTCTAGCTGCTCTTTTTCTGCAGTCGTCATTGGCCAATTGTGCTGATAGCCTTTTCAATCCTCGCCATCACCTTGTCTTTGCCCAGCACTTCCAGCAGGTGATACAGGCTCGGGCCGGAGGTTTTGCCGGTCACGGCCAGCCGGCACGGGTGTACCAGCACGCCGGCTTTCACGCCGAGTGCCTTGGCGGTTTCCTTGAGTACAGCTTCCAAACTTGCAGCGTTGAACGCGGATACCGAGGCAAAGGCGTCGCGGAGTTTTTCCAGGCGCGGTTTGTTTTCGGGAACGTAATCTTTTTTCACCGCCTCGGCGTCGTATTCGATTTTGTCGGTGAAATAAAATCCGGCATACCCGGGCAGTTCGCTGAACAGCTTGAACTTGCCCTTGCACGTGTCGAGCGCGGCTTTGACGAAGGGCAGGGGAAGCGCGTTGGTGTCAATGCCGGCCTTGGCGAAGGCGTGCACGGCCAGTTCGTAGAACCGGTCGTCGCTCAATTCGCGGGCATATTCCCCCTGCAACCAAAGGAGCTTTTCATAATCGAACCGTGCGTTGTGCCGGAGAATCTGCGGCAGATCGAAGCGCTCGACCACCTCGTCGCGCGACAGTTTCTCGCGGTTGTCTTTCGGCGACCACCCAAGGAGGCAAAGATAGTTGACCACGGCTTCAGGCAGAAAACCGTCGTCGAGATAAGTCGTCAGTGACGCGCCTTGGTCACGCTTGCTCATCTTGGAACCGTCACCGTTCAGGATGAGCGGGATGTGCGCGTAGTGCGGCGGCTTCACCCCGAACGCCTGGAAGAGCGCAATGTGCTTGGCCGTGTTGCTCAAATGATCTTCGCCGCGGATGACGTGGGTCACGTCCATCTCCAGGTCGTCAATGACGTTCACGAGATGAAACACCGGCTGGCCATCCGAGCGTTGAATGACGAAATCGGGATCCACCTCCTCGCGGTCGGTGAGTTTGCGGACGACTTCGCCGACGACGAGGTCGTGAATGGTGACCGGCTCGCGTTGCATCTTGAACTTGATTGCGCCTTCATGTTCGTAGGCCAGGCCGCGCGACAGGAGCGCCTCGACGCGGCGTTGGTAATTTTCCTTCCGCTGACTTTGGAAGTACGGACCGCAATTGCCCTTGCCGGGGCCGGTGGCATCGCCGGTGAGCGGGCCTTCATCCCAGTCCAGCCCGAGCCAGCGCAAGCCGTTGAGGATGACGTCCACGGCTTCCTGCGAATTGCGCGCGGCGTCGGTGTCCTCGATGCGGAGGATGAAGGTGCCGCCGGTGTGGTGGGCATAGAGCCAGTTGAACAGGGCTGTGCGCGCGCCGCCAATATGGAGGTAGCCGGTGGGTGAAGGGGCGAAGCGGACGCGGGGTTTCATGGGTCTAATTTAACCACGGACAAACTCGGATTGACACGGATAAAAAGCAAAAAGGCGCTCCGAAATTATCGAAGCGCCTGGAATGAAAGGGGCGGATTACTTGCCACCGAGGATCGCGTCCTTTGCGGCTTTGGCGACGCGGAACTTGACGACGCGTTTGGCCGGGATCTGGATGGTCTCGCCGGTCTTGGGGTTGCGGCCCAGGCGGGCGGCGCGGTTTTTCAGCACCAGTTTGCCGATGCCGGGCAGGGTGAAAGTGTCCTTCGCATGCTTGTAAGCGAGGGCGGCGATGTTGTCGAGGATTTCCACCGCTTGCTTTTTGGAAATTTCAGCCTTTTCAGCAATTGCGGCGGCGAGTTGGGATTTCGAGAGTGCGTTTGCCATATTCGGTGTCCTTGATGGTTGTTGTTTGCGGTTTTACAGTTTTGGTTAAAAAGTCATTTGACTGCGCTCGTATTAAGAATTTCAGCCGGGCTGTGCAAGCAAAAAATATAAAAAACATTGGCTTTTTTTTGGCCCAAGAGCCGGCTTGACTTCCCCGGACAATCTCACACCATCCGCGCGTGGCACTCTTTACGATCCAAAGCGAGTTCCGCTACGAAGTCGTCCGCAAAATTTTTGAGGGCGGCATGGGCATCGTTTATGAAGCCGAGCAGCACGGCGCGCGCGATTTCGTAAAACGCGTCGCCATCAAGATCATCCGCTCCAATTACGCCAGCCAGAAGATGTTCATCGAGAACTTCATCGGCGAGGCCAAGCTCGTCGCCGATCTGATCCATACGAACATCGTCCAGACCTATCATCTCAGCGAGGCCAACGGCGTTTATTTCATCGCCATGGAATTGATCCGCGGCGTGAATCTCGAGCAATTCACCCGGCAACTGGCCGATAAAAAGCGCGTCTTGCCGCGCGAACTCGCCGTGTTCATCACCAGCCGCGTGGCCCGCGGCCTGGCCTACGCGCACTCCAAGGCCGACAAGGACGGCAAGGCGCTGGGCATCGTCCACCGCGACGTGAGCTTCAAAAACGTCATGATCGCCTTCGAGGGTGACGTGAAGCTGACCGATTTTGGCGTGGCCAAGGCGCGCGGCTTTTTGACCGACCAGGAAGGCGAAGTCATCGCCGGCAAGGCCGATTACATGAGCCCCGAGCAGGCCGATTTTCAAATCACCGACAAGCGGTCCGACCTTTTCTCCGTCGGGGTCGTGCTGGCGCACCTGTTGTTGGGACGGAACCTGTTCAAGGGCGAATCCGCCGAGGAATCACGCAGCCGCATCCTGAACCAGCCCATCCCCGACTTCCGCGCGCTGGATCCGCGGATTGACGACAAGCTCAACGACATCCTGCATCATTGCCTTGCCCGCGACCTGGACCGCCGTTACGCGACCGCCGACCAGTTGATGTATGACCTGGAATATTACATCTATCACGACGGTTACGGCCCGACCAACGAGACGCTGGGCAAATTCATCCGCGAACTGTTCGGCCAGGTGGCTCCCCACCAGACCGAGGAGACCCACGTCAAAACGATCATTCTCGAAGAGACCGCGCGCCTGAACGAACGCGCCAAGTAGATGAAACGCGCCGCCGCCCAGACCGTCAAACTCGGGCTGATTCAAACCGCGTGTTCCTCCGACCCGGAAGCGAATCTCAAAAAAACGCTCGCCCTGGCTGAACGCGCCGCCCGGCAGGGTGCGCAAATCATCTGCACCCAGGAACTGTTCCGCTCCCAGTATTTTTGCCAGAGCGAAGACCACCGGAATTTCAAGCTTGCGGAGCAGATCCCCGGCCCGAGCACGGCCGCCTTCCAAAAACTGGCGAAGAAACACCGGGTCGTCGTCATCGCCTCGCTGTTCGAGAAACGCGCCGCCGGCGTTTATCATAACACCGCCGCGGTCATCGATGCGGACGGTTCGTTGCTGGGCATCTACCGGAAGATGCACATACCCGATGACCCGCTTTATTACGAAAAATTTTATTTCACGCCCGGTGACCTGGGGTTCAAGGCTTGGGACACGCGTTACGGCAAAATCGGCGTGTTGATTTGCTGGGACCAGTGGTATCCGGAAGCCGCGCGGCTGACGGCATTGCAAGGCGCGCAAATACTGTTTTACCCGACGGCAATCGGCTGGCATCCGGCCGAAAAGAAGCAACAGGGTGAACGCCAGCATGACTCATGGGAACTCATCCAGCGCAGCCATGCCGTCGCCAACGGCTGCTACGTCGCCGTGGCCAATCGCATCGGGCACGAAAAAATCGCCGGGGTGAGCGGGGCCGGCATTGAATTCTGGGGCCAGAGCTTTGTGGCCGGGACGTCGGGCGAAATTCTCGCCAAAGCTTCGCTGAACCAGGAAGAGATTTTGATGGTGTCCGTTGATCTTGCCAATGTGGACACCGCCCGCACGCATTGGCCGTTCCTGCGTGACCGCCGGATTGATGCCTACAGCGGTCTGAGCCAACGTTTGATTGACTGACATGACCTCCAAACCCCTCGCCTGGATCACCGGCGCGGACGGGCTGATTGGAAATTACCTTGTCCAGAGCGCGCCGAAATCCGTTCCGCACTGGCGTGTGCGGGCGCTGACACGCGCGGATTTGGATTTGCTCGATCTCGCGGCGGTTGAGCGCAAATTCGCCAAAGATAAACCGCAGCTTGTGGTTCATTGTGCGGCAGTAACCACCGTCACCGGAGCGCAGGCGGATCCCGGACTCGCCCGGCGTGTGAATGTCGAGGCCGCCCAATTGCTTGCGGAACTGGCGGCCGAAGGCCGGTTTATCTTTTTTTCAACGGACCTCGTTTTCGACGGGCGCAAAGGAAATTATGTCGAGACCGATGCTCCCAATCCATTGCATTTTTACGGCGAGACGAAAGCCGCCGCCGAACAAATCGTTTTGAAAAATCCGGGACACACCGTCGTTCGCCTGTCCATCAACGGTGGCATTTCGCGCACGGGCAATCGCGGCTTCAACGAGCAGTTGCGGCAGGTGTGGAAGTCGGGCGGGACCATGAAACTGTTCACCGACGAATTTCGTTCGCCGCTTCCGGCGATTGAAACCGCGCGGGCAGTCTGGGAACTGGCGGACAAGAATTGCCGTGGACTGTTTCACGTGGCTGGGGCGGAGAGGCTGTCGCGCTGGGAGATCGGCCGGTTGCTGGCCGGCCGTTACCCGGAGTTAAAGGTGGCCATCGAACCGGCCTCGGCCAGGGATTTTTCCGGTCCACCCCGGGCTTTGGACACGTCGCTGAACATTGCCAAAGTGCAAAAGCTCCTGGCCACGCCGTTGCCTGGCCTGACCGGATGGCTCGCGGCCAATCTGGACGAAAAATTTTAACCCAAACTCTGGCCTTGCGTTCAGCAGGGCGCAGTTCTCTGACCGCCGTGGCATGTGGCGAGAAGTCGTATTGCTGACAGGCTCCCGAACGGTGCGCCGGGGGGCTGGAGGACAGGTATCAATTGCAAATGCATGGAGAGAGAATGCTTCATATTCTTCTCCTCACAGGCATTGCCTCAATTTGCCTCGCCATATGGATCTTCAGGATTTGTCGCCATAGGTTTAAAAAGTAACTTTAAATTCAGGACTCCACCCGTTAATCGTGGACATTTCCTGGTTTATGGATCAAGAATAACACATCAGAGACTGAAGATATTAAACCCGATATCAATATGACCACTCTGGAACGTCTCAAGCAATTATTGTTTAAACAATACGCCATCGATGGAGCGCTGATTAAGACTGAAGCTCCCTTCGATAGTCTTGGTTTGGACTCCCTGGACGTAGTGGATCTCTTTTACGCCATCGAAAAGGAATTCAATATCAAGATACCCACCGAGAACCTCAAATTCAATTCCATCCAGGATGTTGTGGACCTGGTTGAGCGCGCGGTACAGGAACAGAGTCCGCCACCGCCACCCAACATCGCACCGCAATGAACCGGGTTGTGATCTCCGGCTTGGGCGTCGTCTCCCCCGTGGGAAACTCGAGTGGGGAGTTCTTCAACAATCTCGTTGCCGGCAAATCGGGCGTCGGACGATTTCCGGAGGATTTCTTGCCGCGCCTCGGCATCCGGATTGCCGCGCGTTGCGCGTTTGACGCGCTGGACCACTTTCCCGGAACCATCGCCCGCAAGCTGGACCGGGTCAGCCAGTTCGCTCTCGTGGCTGCGACACAAGCGGCCAAAGATGCCGGCCTCGAGTTGACCGAGGACGAAAAGCGGCGCTCGGGGGTGTATTTCGGGACGGGCATGGGAGGGATGACGACCCTCGATTCGGCCTATTTCCAGTTGTTGAAGGAGAATGCGGCTCGTGTGTCTCCACTGGGAATTCCAATGGCGATGAATAACGCAGCCGCTTCGCATATTTCCATTCAGTTTGGACTCAAGGGCTCCTGTATTACTTGCTCCACCGCGTGCTCCTCTTCTGCCATCGCCATCGGAGAAGCCTTCCGGTTGATCCAGCAGGGCCGGGCCGAGGTTATGTTTGCCGGCGGAAGCGAAGCCTCGCTTGCCTTCGGGGTCCTCATGGGCTGGGAATCGCTTGGCACTTTGGCGAGGGAAGCCAGTGACCCGGCTGCCTCGTGCAAACCCTTTTCGAAGGATCGCTCCGGTTTTGTCCTGGGTGAAGGGGCGGCCATGGTGATTCTCGAATCCCGAGACCGAGCCCTGCGGCGAGGCGCTCGAATCCACGGCGAGGTGATTGGCTACAGCTCGACCGCTGACGCCGGACATATTACGAAGCCATCCGAGGAAGGACTGGCCATCGCAATGCAGACCGCGCTTGAGGATGCCCAAATTTCTCCGGGCAGCATAGGCTATATCAACGCGCACGGGACCGCCACGCTGGCCAACGACCTGGCCGAGACGCGCGCGATCAAGAAAGTGTTCGGAGAGATGGCGCATAAGATTCCGGTCAGCTCAACGAAGTCGATGCACGGCCACCTGTTGGGGGCGGCCGGAGCTCTGGAATTCATTGCCTCGGTCCTCAGCGTTCAGCATCAGATCATTCCTCCGACCATCAACCTTGCCGTTCCCGACCCGGAGTGCGATCTGGACTATGTTCCGGATCAGGCGAGAAAAGTGCCCGGGCTCACGACCGCCATGTCGAATTCGTTTGCTTTCGGAGGCACCAATGCCGTCCTGGTTCTTAACCGTGGTATTTAGCCGCCAGTGCCGATGAATCCAAGATTGACCTGGTGCTCATGAATCCCGGCGCGTTGCAGGCAATGCCCAGTGGTTCGTGAGGGCAGATGCATCCTATGCGACGGCGCAGTTGGTTTTATCAGCCCGTCCCGGGTGGTGGACAGGTGGCGCTCAATCGGACGCCGGCCACAAATGCCGCCAGTTATCCGGTCCAAGGTGGCCCCGGCAGCGGCGCAACTTATGTCCCGCGAAGAATTGGTTTGCGTTTTCCCTGATTTCTCCTTTTGAATCACCGGGCAATGAAGCCACAAACTTGATATGTTCCCTGGTTCCTTTGTGGTTAATGCCATGTTGTGAATTTGCAAAAAAACCAGACGTATCGCGGCCGCCTGGCGCCGTCGCCGACCGGACTGTTGCATCTCGGTCATGTGCGGACGTTCTGGGCGGCGCAGGAACGGGCGCGGACCAACGGCGGCATCCTGGTCTTGCGGAACGAGGACATCGACTCCACACGCTTCAAACTGGAATTCGTCGAGCAAATGATCGAAGACCTGCGCTGGTTTGATTTTGACTGGCAGGAAGGGCCGGATTGCGGCGGGCCTTTTGGGCCGTACCATCAAAGCGAACGCCTCCACCTTTACCGCGTGGCCTTGGAAAAACTCCGCACCGGCGGATACATTTATCCCTGCATCTGCTCGCGCAAGGACATCCGTGACGCCGCCCGCGCGCCGCACGCCGAGGACGATGAGGTGATTTATCCGGGAACGTGCCGTGATAACAGTGACGAGTGGCGGGTGGCCGGTGGCGTCCGGGCCGAAAACCCATCACGCGTCACGCGTCACGCGTCACTCCGATTTCGCGTTCCTGATGGCGAAACCATTTCGTTTGTGGACGGGAATCTTGGCCCGCAACAATTCGTGGCCGGAAAAGACTTTGGCGATTTTGTCGTGTGGCGTGGCGATGACGTTCCGGCGTATCAGCTCGCGTGTGTGGTGGATGACGCGGCCATGGGCATCACCGAGGTGGTGCGCGGAGCGGATCTGCTGGTCAGTACGGCCCGGCAAATCCTGCTTTATCGCGCGCTCGGTTTGACTCCGCCGGAATTTTTCCATTGTGCGCTGATGCTGGACGGCCAGGGCCGGCGGCTGGCCAAACGGCACGACGCCCTGGCCCTGCGAACCCTGCGCGCGGAGGGGAAATCACCGAATTCATTGCGGCTGGACTGGCTCCCGTCGGGAACGGGTGGCGGGCATTAAAGATGGCCATATATTGGTCGTTTTTTTCCAAAAAAGTACTTGTGAAATTTTTCACGATAAGGCAGTTTGCACCGTCTCAGGTTCACAATCGCCTTTCCTAAAAAGGGATGCGCGTTTCCTGGGGTAAAACTGACTATTTGAAGTGAAATCATTCGGCGCCATCATTGTTATCTGCCTGTTTTTTGCCGTTTTTCCGGCGGCAAAAAGCCATGCGGCGGATGCATTGACGAATAGCCCGGTACCCGGGGCTGTGACGCCGGCGTCACCGGCCACACCCGAGGCCACGGCGGCCCGTCCCATCGTCTCCCAATCGGCCTTGGTATTGTTCAACATCGGGCCGTTGCCGGTGACAAATTCAATGGTTTGTACCTGGATTGCGGCGGCGCTGATCTTTGTCATCGTGCGGTTCACGACCTGGAAGGTTAAGGAAATACCGACGGGCGGGCAAAACGTGATGGAGGCCGTGGTGGACATCTGGGAGAACCTGATGGGCAACGTGCTTGAGCCCAAGGTCACCCGCTGGGTTTTTCCGCTGGCCACCACCTATTTCATTTTCATCGTCATTTCGAATCTCATGGATTTGTTGCCGGGGGTGGGCAGCATCGGCATGGGCCTGCCGGACAAAACCAGTTTCCTGCCGTTCGCCGTTCAACACGTGGAAACGCCTTTTTTTCGACCGCCGACGACCGACGCAAACCTCACGGTGGCGATGGCGGGAATCTTTTTTGTGATGTGCCTGTTTTGGGCGGTCCGTTACAACGGCCCGCTGGGCCTGGTCCGGCACATCTTCGGGGTGAAGGTGGTCACCAACAAATGGGCCTATGTGCCGATGCTTTTGTTGTTCATTTTCATCGGAGTCATGGAATCCTTTTCCATTTTGTTCATCCGTCCGGTGGCGCTGGCGTTGCGGCTTTACGGCAACATTTACGGCGGTGAAACCATGCTGACGATGGCGATGACGCAGAAATCGATTTTCCTGGCCGTGCTGCTGGCGTTGCCGGGTTATTTTTTTGAACTGGTGGTCTGCATGTTGCAGGCGTTTGTGTTTGCCATGTTGACCGTGGCTTTTGTGGGCACGTTGTGTTCACATATGGACGACGCACCGGCCCATTAAGCATTTAATTTACTTACCGCTGCGGGCCTGATGAAGGCCGGACGACGGTAGGAAACTGAAACCAAAACGAAGGAAATAAAGCATATGATGCTCGCAGAGTTGACAGGTAACGTTCACATCGGTCTGGCCTTTGGCGGTGCGGCCATCGGCATCGGCATTGCCGCGGCCGGCGCGGTCGTGGCCATCGGCCGCAATCCCGGTACGTTCGGAAAAGTGTTCACCACCATGCTGATCGGCATGGCGTTGGCCGAAGGTCTCGCCATCCTCGCCTGGATTGTCGTCAAATGACCCGGTTATGATCGAAGTGCTTGGCATCCAGTGGGTGAAACTGATCGCGCAGACGATCAACTTTGCCATCGTCCTGTTTGTACTTTGGAAATGGGCTTACAAGCCGATTTTCAACGTCCTCGAAGTGCGGCGGGAGAAGATCGTTGAAGGTCTGGCCAATGCCGAGAAAATCGCGGTCCAACTGGCCAAGACCGAGGCTGATCGCAAGGCGATTCTGGCTCAGGCGGGCGACGAAGCCAACAAGATGATCGAGGAGGCGCGGGTGGCTGCCTTGCGGGTGCGCGAGGTGGAAACCCAAAAGGCCATCACCGCCGCGGAACAAATTCTGATCAAGGCGCGCGAAGCCGCTGCCCAGGACCATGACCGCATGCTCCGGGAATTGAAACGTGAAGTGGGGCGGCTCGTGGTGCAGACCACCACCACGGTCACCGGCAAGATCCTGACGCCCGAAGATCAACGCCGGCTGGCCGAAGAAACGGAAAAACAACTGGCATCATAAAACCGGCGGGACTGGCCTGCTGGCCAGCCGGATGCGCCGCAACGTGTCCCAACCGGAAATCAGGAATGAAAATTTCCAAACAGGCCCAACGAACCGCCCGGCAGGTGTTCCGCAACTGCCAGGTGGACGGTTTGCTGGATGAGGGCCGTGTCCGGCAGGTGTTTGCGCTGTTGCTCGCCCAAAAGCCGCATCGTTACCTCGAAATTTTGTCGCGCCTGCATCGCTTGGTGAAACTGGATCTGGAACGCCATACCGCCCAGGTGGAAAGCGCGACGCCCCTGTCGGTGGAGGTGCAGACCCGCATGATTGGCCGGATCAAAAAAATTTATGGCGCGGGCGTCGAAGTGGTGTTCAGCCAGAACCCTCTGCTGCTGGGGGGAGTCCGCCTCAAAGTGGGCAGCGACCTTTACGACGGCAGCATTCGAACCCGATTGGAACAGTTGGAACAGAGTTTTTAACCATGATTTATGAATAATCTGTTGCAGGATATTGAAGCCCAGATCGCGGGGGCCAAGGCCGCGACGGCCAAACAAAATGTCGGCGTGATCCGCGAAATCGGCGACGGCGTGGCGAAGATTGAAGGCCTGACCGATGCCATGCTCAACGAGATGCTCGATTTCGGCAAAGGCATCACCGGCATAGCCCTCAACCTCGAGGAGATGGAGGTCGGCGCCATCATTCTCGGCGATTATACGGAACTCAAGGAAGGCGACGAGGTCCGCACCACCGGCAAGCTGCTGCAGGTGCCGGTCGGCAAGGGATTGCTCGGTCGCGTGGTCAACGTGCTCGGCCAGCCGCTCGATGGCAAGGGGCCGATCAAGGAAAGTGCGTTTTATCCGGTCGAAAAAATCGCGCCGGGCATCGTCAAACGCAAACCCGTCAGCCAGCCCGTCCAGACCGGCATCATGGCGATTGATGCCATGATCCCCATCGGCCGCGGCCAGCGCGAATTGATCATCGGCGACCGTTCCACCGGCAAGACCACCATCGGGGTGGACACGATGATCAACCAGGCGCGCATCAACAAGGCGGCGGATGCTGCCGGCGACAAGGAGACCCGTCCCATTTACAATATTTACGTCGCGATCGGCCAGAAGCAGTCGAATATTGCGCGGGTCATCGGGGTTTTGGAGGAAGCCGGGGCCATGCCTTACACGATTGTCGTCGTGGCGGCGGCGTCAGATTCGGCCACGAACCAGTACCTCGCGCCGTTTGCCGGCGCAGCGATGGGCGAATGGTTCATGGACAACGGCATGGACGCGCTGATCATTTTTGATGATTTGTCCAAGCATGCTGTGGCGTATCGCCAGGTTTCGCTCGTGCTCAAGCGTCCGTCCGGCCGCGAAGCATATCCGGGCGACGTGTTTTACCTGCACAGCCGCCTGCTTGAACGCAGCGCGCGCGTTTCGGAAAAATACGGCAATGGTTCACTCACGGCGTTGCCGATCATTGAGACGCAGGCGGGTGATGTGTCCGCGTATATTCCGACCAACGTCATTTCCATCACCGACGGACAGATTTACCTCGAAACGGACCTGTTCTACCAGGGGGTGCGCCCGGCGATTTCCGTCGGCTTGTCGGTGAGCCGTGTCGGTTCGGCGGCGCAAATCAAGGCGATGAAACAGGTGGCCGGGCGGATCAAGGGCGATCTGGCGCAGTTCCGCGAGCTGGCGGCCTTCGCGCAGTTCGGTTCCGATCTCGATGCCAAGACGCAGGCGGTGCTCGAACGCGGCAAACGCATCATCGAAATTTTCAAACAGCAGCAATATGACCCGATTTCGGTCGAGGCGCAGGCGGCCGTGCTCTGGGCGGCCCAAAACAATTATTTCGACGATGTGCCGGTGGAAAAAGTGAAGGACTTCCAGCAGAAGCTCTCGCAATTTCTCCACACCCGAAAGCCGGAACTTTTGGCCCGGATTTTCAAGGAAAAGGCCTTCAGCGACGGCATCGCGGCCGACATGAAGGCGGCGGTGACCGAGTTCAAACAATCTTATCACTAGTCCATGCCCAGCACGCGCGACATACGCCGGCGCATCAAGTCGGTCCGCAACACCGCCCAGATCACCAAGGCGATGCAGATGGTGGCGGCGGCGAAGATGCGCCGCGCCCAGCAGGCGGCCCTGGCGGGCCGGCCCTACGCGGCGTTGATGAATGAGGTGCTGGCCGAGGCCTCGTCGCGCATGACCGGCTTCAGCCATCCTTTTTTGCAGAGCCGGCCGGTGCGCCGGCGGGCCGTCATTCTCGTCGGCTCGGACCGCGGATTGTGCGGTGCGCTCAACAGCAATTTGATGCGTGAAGCGGCAAAATTCGACAAGGCCACGACCACGTTCATCACCGCAGGGCGCAAGGCCTCGCAGTTCATTGCGCGGACGAAACGCTCGCTGGCCGCCGAATTCACCTACAAGGACACGCCCCTGTTTGCCGAGGCGCGCGCGATTTCAAAATTCGCCCAGGACCTGTTCCTCAAACGCGAGGTGGACGCGGTGGACGTCCTGTTCACGAACTTCATCACGACGCTGGATTTGCGGCCGCAGTCCGTGCCGTTCCTGCCGGTGGAAAAACTCCGGACCGTCACCGCCGGGGTGCATGCCCATGCCGGCGCGAAGGACCTGCCCGGCGGGACGCACATCCCGTTCTTTTTTGAGCCGGATGAGGAAACGGTGCTCGGCGCGATGCTGCCACACAGCCTGAATTTTCATATCTACCAGATTTTGCTGGAGGCCAAGGCCAGTGAACAAAGCGCCCGCATGGTGGCGATGAAAAATGCGACGGACAACGCGATGCAACTCATCAAGGATCTGACGCTCGAATACAACAAATTGCGCCAGTCAAACATCACCAAGGAACTGTTGGAAATTGCCAGCGCCCAGATGGCGGTGGGTTAAAATCGGAACTCAATTTTGTTATGAACAAAGGTAAAATCGTTCAAATCATCGGCCCGGTCGTGGACGTGGAATTTTCCGGTTCGCTGCCCGCCATTTACAACTCGCTGACGGTTGAATACGAGCTCCCGGGCGGCGGCAAAACCCACCTGACCCTCGAAGTGCAGCAGCATCTCGGCGACAACTGGGTGCGCACGGTCGCTATGTCCACCACCGAAGGACTCAAACGCGGTTACGAAGTGACGGACTCCGGCAAACCCATCTCCATGCCGGTGGGCGAAGCCGTGATGGGGCGCGTTTTCAACGTCACTGGTGATCCCGTGGACGAACAGGGCCCGGTAAAAGCCGACAAATACCTGCCCATTCACCGGGCCGCCCCCGCGCTTGTGGACCAGTCCACCAGCCCGCAGATTTTGACCACCGGCATCAAGGTCATCGACCTGATCTGCCCGTTTTTGAAAGGCGGCAAAGTGGGCGCATTTGGCGGTGCCGGTGTCGGCAAGACCGTCGTGATCATGGAGTTGATCAATAACATCGCCAAATTGCACGGGGGCATCTCCATGTTTGCCGGCGTTGGCGAACGCACGCGCGAAGGCAACGACCTGTACAACGAAATGATCGAGGCGGGCGTCATCAAGGTTGAAAAGGACGAGCAGGGCCACCCGAAGAAAGGCGAGAACGGGATGCCGATCATCAAGCCCGGCTCGAAAATCGGCCTGGTCTATGGCCAGATGAACGAGCCTCCCGGCGCGCGCCTGCGCGTCGCCTTGTCCGCGCTGGCCGTCACCGAATATTTTCGCGACGAGAAAAACCAGGACGTGCTCCTGTTCGTGGACAACATCTTCCGTTTCTCGCAGGCGGGTTCGGAAGTTTCCGCCCTGCTCGGCCGCACGCCGAGCGCCGTCGGTTATCAGCCGACCCTCGCCGCCGAAATGGGCGACCTGCAGGAACGCATCACCTCGACCAAAAAAGGTTCCATCACCTCGTTCCAGGCGGTGTATGTGCCGGCGGACGACTTGACCGATCCCGCGCCGGCGACCACCTTCGCGCACCTGGACGCCACCATCGTCCTCGAACGTTCCATCGCGGAATTGGGCATTTTCCCGGCCGTGGACCCGCTCGCCTCGAATTCCCGCGCGTTGGCGCCGGAAATCGTCGGGCAGGAGCATTACGAAGCGGCGCGTGGCGTGCAAAAGGTTTTGCAGCGCTACAAGGACCTACAGGACATCATCTCGATTCTTGGCATGGACGAGCTTTCCCCCGACGACAAGCTGTCGGTGTTCCGTGCCCGCAAAATCCAGCGGTTCCTGAGCCAGCCCTTCACCGTTGCCCAGGTCTTCACCGGCCGCGAAGGCAAGCAAGTGCCCGTGTCTGAAACCGTGCGCGGCTTCAAGGAAATCCTGGACGGCAAGCATGACGACGTGCCCGAACAGAATTTTTACATGAAGGGCGGCATTGATGAGGTGGAGAAGGCCTGATGGTGAAGGGTGATGCGGAAAATGTGAATTAAAATGGCATATTCGCTCAAACTGGAAATTGTCACGCCGGAGGCAAAGGTATTCTCCGACGACGTGGACATGGTCACGCTCACCGGCACTGAAGGCGAGATGGGCATTTTGCCGGACCACATGCCGTTGATGACGCAGCTTGTCGCCGGCGAAGTCATGGCGCGCAAAGGCGACGAAACATTTTTCCTCGCCGTGGGCGACGGTTTTGTGCAGATCACCGGCGAACGCGTGGCCATCCTCACTGACATGGCCATCAACGCCGAGAACATTGACGAGGCCCAGTGCCAGGAGGCGGTGCGCCGCGCCGAGGCGCGCATGGCCGAGAAAATGAGCGACGAGGAGGCTGCGTTGGTTCAGGCTGCGCTCATCCACGCCACCACCCAGCTCAAGGTCAAACGCCAGCACCGGAAGTAAATCTTTGGTGGAAACAAAAACGGCGCGGGCATTCACCGCGCCGTTTTGCTTTACCGGATCGCGCCTGTCTCAGGCGCAGCAGGCAGGTGTGTCGTTGGACGACGGAACTGGTTTGTGAGCTTATTCGCGTGCGCGGCTGCTGCGGCTGGGACAGCCGCGGTCCGGTCTAGCTCTCGATCACGCTGATTTCCACTGGCTCGACGTTCACGCCTTGTTTTTCCAGCCATTTGATGGCGGCGTTTACCTCGTTGCGCGGGCCGTCAAGTTCCAGGCAGACGATGCCGATTTCATCCGTCACGCTGGCCTGCCGGATGTTGGTGACCACCTTGAATTTGTGGCCGACCTCCCAGATGAACGGCTTCTTGATGAGCTTCGGCGGATACATCAGCCACAGGCGCTGTTGCGACGGTGAATGCGGCGACGTGCCGTGCACGGATTTCTTTAATACTTTGGCCATAACAATTAAAAATTAAAAAACAAACTGTGGCTGACAAGCCTTGCTGCCGGCCATTTGAAATTTCGCATTTTTCATTTTGAATTGACTCTAGCCTCCCGCAATGGCGGGGATGATGCTGATTTCGTCGCCGTCTTTCAACGGCGTTTCCCGGTTTTTCAGGAAGCGGATGTCCTCCTCGTTCACGTACACGTTCACGAAGCGGCGCACCTCGCCTTTTTCATCCACAAGCCGTTCCTGGATGCCGGGGAAGCGCGTCTGCAATTCGGCAATCGCTTCGCCAATGGTGGCGGCGTTGACTTCGATCAACTCCTCGTTGTTGGTCAACTTGCGGAGCGGGGTTGGGATCCTTACTTTTTTTGGCATAAATTGATTCTTGGTTGTCGCTGAATTGCTTGTGTCACTGACTTGCTTTTTTTGTTACCTCAACAAGTGGCTTGTCAGATGCTTTTTTTAGCGGGCTTGAGGTAAGATAATAACTGTAGCCGGGTTGAACATCTATCTCAACTTTTGCGCCATCCATTAACGTTCCCCAAGAAACGATTGTATGGCATGTAACGGTAAGTTTGTGAACCCCTGGTTCCAGCCAAACCATTTTCGCGAGATGCTGATAGTTGCTGCTTATTGGAAGTGAATTTCCGTCAACATTAGCTATCTCGACACGTGTAACTTGAGTGGCATCTCCTGTCGTAACGCCTTCGACAAGACATCGGCTAGGAGCTTGGGAGTATTGCTCTGGTAATGTGCTGCAACTGCATCCGAACGCAGCAACGATTAAAATAAGGATTTTGTTCACGATGGTTTACCTCTTTCACCGAACACACTGTTGATTAAGCATTCACTTTGCCTTCATGCGCCAGCAGGGCTTCGAATTCGCGCAGGCTGGGCTTGATTTCCCGTGGCTTGCCCAGGTAACCATCCACCGCGTCGAGCGTTTTCAGGCCGTTGCCGGTGACGCAAAGAACCGCGGAATCATCCCGCGGAATTTTGCCCGAGGCAATGAGTTTCTTCGCCACGCCCACCGTCACACCACCCGCCGTCTCGGCAAAAATGCCTTCCGTCTCCGCCAGCAGCTTGATGGCATCACGGATTTCGTCGTCGGTCACGTCGTCGGCCGCGGCGTTCGTTTCGCGCATCACCTTGAGCGCGTAAAAACCGTCGGCGGGTGTGCCGATGGCCAATGACTTCGCAATCGTATCGGGCTTGACCGGCTTGAAGAAATCCATGCCCGCCTTTTGCGCGGTGGAAATGGGCGAACAACCCGTCGCTTGCGCGCCGTGAATGGATGTTTCGCTTTCCGACACCAGACCGAGCTTGACCAGTTCCTGATAGCCTTTCTGGATTTTCGTCAGCAACGAGCCGGACGCCATCGGCACGACGGTGTGCCGGGGCAGGCGCCAGCCGAGTTGCTCGGCGATTTCATACGCCATGCTCTTGGAACCCTCGGCATAGTACGGCCGCATGTTCACGTTCACAAACGCCCAGCCATATTTGCCGGCGATTTCGGCGCACAAGCGGTTTACCTCGTCATAATGACCTTTGATGCCGATGACGTGCGCGCCATAAACCAGCGAGTTCAAAATTTTGCCATGTTCCAGATCCGAGGGAATGAACACGTAGGCTTTCAAGCCGGCAGCGGCAGCGTTGGCGGCGACGGAATTCGCCAGGTTGCCGGTCGAGGCGCAGGCGACAGTATCGAAGCCGAGTTCCCGCGCCCGGCTCAAGGCCACGCTGACCACGCGGTCCTTGAACGACAGGGTGGGGTAGTTGACCGTGTCATTCTTGATCCACAATTCGCGGATGCCGAGTTTTTTGGCGAGCCGGTCAGCCTTGACCAGCGGCGTGAAACCGACCTGGAGACCGACGGTCGGGGCCTTGGCCACCGGCAGCAACTCGCGATAACGCCACATGGACTTGGGTCGCGATTCGACGGCCGCCCGGGTCATCGACTTTTTGATATGGTCATAATCATAAACCACCTCGAGCGGGCCGAAGTCGAATTCGCAGACGTGCGTGGCGGTGAGCGGATATTCCCGCCCGCACTCACGGCACTTGAGCGCCTTCATGAAACCATCGTGTTCTTTCATAAATTTCTTCGTGGGCTGCGGTCGTGAGACCGCGGCAATTTTACTCGCAATCGCAATTGCTCAATCAGCGGCGCTCTCACGAGACGCCGTCACGGGCAAACGGGGCAAATAAAAAACCCCACCTCATGAATGAGAAGGGGCCAACAAAACGTGCGTGCTCTTCTCATTTTCCCCCGACACCCGTGTCGAGGCTGGATTTGGCACCTGGTCGTTGAACTTGCACTTCAACCGGTTGCCGTGGCGTCATCGGGCCAGTCCCTCAGCCACTCGTTATGAGTCCGTTGCATCAACGGATGCGGATAGGATGATTCAACGGCCATATCCTGTCAACTGATTTTTCAAACCACAAAAACTGTTGACCGAATTGCCGGGTGGACGTATAAAAGTGGAGTAGTTCGACGGACAGTTCGAGATAGTAGTTAGTGGCACAGCACCAATCCAGGTTCCTCACCAATTAGTTGTGCCACAAGTGGTGTTGTGTGCTTTATATTGTGGTTTTTTCTTTACTTAAACCGGCAATTTTGGTTGCCTAGAACGAATTCAAGATCATGTATCTTAAAAATTTGACGGTTTTTGGCTTTAAGTCGTTTGCGGACAAAACGGCGCTCAATTTCCAGCCTGGCGTCACCGCCATCGTGGGGCCCAATGGCTGTGGAAAATCCAATGTTTCCGACGCCATCCGCTGGGTTCTTGGCGAACAATCGGCCAAGGCGCTGCGTGGCGGCGAGATGGCGGACGTGATTTTCACCGGCACCGACGGCCGCAAACCCATGGGCATGGCCGAGGTCTCGCTGACGCTGGGAGACATGGACGAGGAACATCTGCGGGCAGCGGGCGTCGAGGTGGCCTACAACGAGGTCACGGTCACGCGCCGGATTTTCCGCGACGGCAACAGCGAATATTTCATCAACCGCACCAACTGCCGGCTCAAGGATATCCAGCAACTGTTCATGGGTACGGGCGTGGGCCGCACCAGTTACAGCATCCTGGCGCAGGGTCACATCACCCAGATTCTTTCCAGCAAGCCCGAGGATCGCCGGATGATTTTCGAGGAAGCCGCCGGCATCACCAAATACAAGAGCCAGAAACGCGAGGCGCTCCGCAAACTCGAATACACCGACCAGAACCTGCTGCGCATTGCCGACCTCATCCGCGAAGTGAAGCGGCAGATCGGATCGCTCCAGCGCCAGGCCGGCAAGGCCCGCCGTTACAAACAGATTTCCCAGGAACTGCAACACCTCGACACCCAGCTCGCGCGCCATCAGTTCGACGTGCTGCAGGCCGAGATTGCCGAAAAACAGTCCGCGGCCGAAAGATTGCGCAGCGAAATTGAAACCGGTTCGGCCGACGTACTGCGTTGCGAGGATGAAATCAAGCAATTGCGCGAGCGGCTTTCCGAGCTCGAACACGAGGTGGCCGGGCAACAGCAACGCGGGCTGGAATTGAAGGGTGAAGCGGACCGGCACGAGAGCCGGATTCAATTCAACGAGGAACGTTTGCGCGAGCTGGCCTCGCAAAACGCCAAGGCGCTGGCAGACATCACCCAGGCCGAGGAGCGTTGCCACGTCGCGTCGGATGAATTGAAGTCGGTGCTGGAGCGGCTGAGCGCCTCGGAAAACGCGCTCCTGCAGCATCGCGTGACCCTGGAGCAGAAGCAATGGACCTTGAACACGGTCGAGGATGATTTGCGCCAGCGCCAGGAAGCGTTGCACGAGGCCCAGGCCGCTGCTTTTACTGCCGCCCAGGATTTAAGCCAGATTCGCAACGAGCTGACCACGCTCGACCTGCAAAAGCAGGGCAACAGCATCCGGCTGGAAAAGCTTTCCGCCGAAAAGCTGCAACTGGAGGAAGAACGCACCCGGCTCGAGACGCGCCTGCAGGAATTTACCGCCAGTGTGGAGGTGGAAAAGCTGAATGCGCAGACCAAGCGCGGCTCGGTGGAACAGCGCCACAACCGTTTGCGCGAGCTCCAGGTGGAGTTGCAGGCCTCGGCCGCCGAACAGGACCAGTTTTTGCAGGCGCAGGCCGAGAAACGTTCGCGCCTGAACGTGCTGGAGCAGCTCGAAGGTTCGCACGAAGGTTTCAGCGCGGGCACCCAGGCCGCCTTGCGCCAGTCGCGCACGGTCATCGGCTCGCTGGCCGACCGCATCCGCGTGCCCGACCAGTACGTTGTCGCCGTTGAAAACGCGCTCGGACATCACCTGCAACTGGTTTTGACCGAGCAACCGGAATCCGCGCAGGAAATCATTGCCGAGCTCACCGCGAACAAATCCGGCCGCGCCAGTGTGGCCGCGTTGTCCCTGGAATACACCAACGACAAGCAACTGGCGTTTGACGGTGAAATGGCGCCGGGCGCCGGCCTGGATGCGATTCAAAACGGACTGAAACCGGGCCAGATCGTTCATGCCCTGGCGGTGGTCCAAGGCGAGCCGTCGGTGGAAAAACTTCTGAAGGCGTTGTTGGGCCGCACGTTCATTGCGTCCGATCTGGTCACGGCCACGGCGCAGATCCAGAACGGCCACGCGGGCTGTGATTTCGTCACGTTGACCGGCGACCTGTTGAGCCGGCATGGCATCTACACCGGTGGTTATCTGAACGGCAACGGGAATCCCAAGGGGCCGGCCTCGATCCTGGGACGCAAGAACCAGATTTCCGAACTGCACGGGGAGTTGACGGAAGTCCAGCTTCGCGTCGCCGAGATGAGCCGCAAACGCGGCGCGTTGCTGGGGGAACAGACGGAATTGCAGGCGAGTTTGCAACAGGCGCAGACGGAATTGCGCGAGCAGGAAGTGGCCATTGCCACGCGCGAAGGCGAGTTCAACGCGCTGCAAAATTCCAACCGGCTGCTGCACCAGAAAATCGAGACGGTCATTTTTGAAATCCAGAGCCTGGCGGCCCAGGAGCAGGAAGGACTGCAAAAGCGCAACGGGCTGACCGATCGGTTGAACGAATTGGAAACGCGGGAACGTTCTGGGCAGGAAAAAGTCATTGCGCTCACGGCGGAACTGGAAAGTCTGCGCCAGCAGCGCGATTCCGCCACGACCGCCCTCACCGAGAGCAAGGTGGCGCTCGCATCGGAGGAACAAATGCTGGCCTCGTTCCGCCAGCAGCAGCAATCCTTGGAGCAACGCATTCGCGAGCTGACCCAGGCGGTCGAACAGCGGCGCAGCGAGATTTCATCGTTCATCGGCCGCAAGGAACAGGCGGAATCGGAAATCCAGGATTCGCGCGGCCAGATCGAAAGATTGCAGCACGAGCGCGAGCAGGTGGGTGCGCAGACGGCCGAATTGCTGTCCCGGAAACAAACGCAGGAAACCGACGTGACCGCGCGCGAGGAACACTTGCGCGAACAACGGCGGCAGTTGACCCGGTTGCAGGAACAACGCGGTTCCCTGGACGTGGAGCTGGCCCAGAAGAACATGTCCATCCAGAACCTGCGCGAACGGATCCAGCAAAAGTATCATGTCAACCTCGACGACGTGCGCAGCGAATGCATCACCATCACGCTGGCCGATGAAGGCCCGGCCAAGGTGCATGTGATGACGCCCGAGGAAATGGCGTCGAGCGGCGCGGCCACGGACTGGAACGCCGTGGGCCAGCAGATCGAATCGCTGCAACAGAAGCTTGATGAAATCGGTCCGGTGAATCTTGTGGCCATCGAGGAGTACGAGGAAACCGAACAACGCCACCAATTTCTGACCAAGCAGAACGACGACCTGGTTTCGGCCAAGGCTCAACTGCTTGAAGTCATCAACCGCATCAACGTGCAGACGCGGCAGATGTTCCTCGAGACGTTCGAAAAAATCCGCGACAATTTCCGGCTGATGTTCACCGAGGTCTTCGGTGGCGGCAAGGCGGACCTGATTTTGTCGGACCAGAACGACGTGCTGGAGAGCGGCATCGACATCATGGCGCGTCCTCCGGGCAAACAACTGCAAAGCATCTCACTGCTGTCCGGCGGCGAACAGACCATGACCGCCGTGGCGCTGTTGTTCTCGATCTACCAGGTCAAACCCAGCCCATTCTGCGTGCTGGACGAACTGGATGCGCCACTCGACGAATCGAACATCAACCGCTTCGTCCGCGTGTTGCAGCGGTTCATCACCGAATCGCAATTCATCATCATCACGCACAACAAACGCACCATCGGCATGGCCGACGTGTTGTATGGCGTGACGATGGAGGAACGCGGCGTGAGCAAGATTGTCAGCGTGAAATTCCACAAGACCAACGAGACCGCGCCCGTGGTGGAAACCAGCGCTCCCGCTGCTGAAGTTGTATTGGCGAAATAGCCTTCAAAACGAACATTTCATGGCCACTGCGGCGGACAGGCGCTGCAGGTATTCATGGCGTGGAATCTCGACGGCGCCCAACGGTTTGGTGGCCGGCGTCACCATCTGGATGTCAAACAACGCAAAGCCGCGCTCCCGCAGATGCTGGACGAGATGGTGCAGTGCGACCTTGGACGCATTATTGACACGGTGGAACATGGATTCGCCGGCGAAGAGGCCGCCGATGGACATGCCGTAGATTCCGCCCACCAGTTCGCCCTTCAGCCGGCATTCGACGCTGTGGGCGTGTCCCTGGCGATGCAATCGGGTGTAGGCTTCGATGAATTCCTTCGTGACCCAGCTATCGCCACGTTTCGGTGTGTGGACGGCACAGCCTTCCATCACCTCACGGAAGGATTGGTCCACGGCGACCTCAAATTTACCCTGGCGGATGACCCGGGCCAGACTTTGCGAAACGTGAAAGCAATCCAGTTCGAAAATCGCCCGCGGATCGGGCGACCACCAGGTGATGGGGTTGACCGTCCACGGAAAAATTCCTTTCCGATATGCCGCCAACAACCGGCTGCTATTGAAGTCACCGCCCATCGCCACCAAGCCTTCCGCGTCGGCCCGATTCGGATCGGGGAAGGCGGTGTTTTGTTTGAGAAAAATTGGCATCCAATTGAATTTACGATATACGATTTACGATTGACGAGTCATTCCGGTGCGGTTGACCGCGCCGTTTACCTTGGTGAAGCGCGCCTGTCTCAGGCGCAGCGGACTGGAGCGCGGTTGGATGTTGGAATTGGTTTGTGAGGTTTCGTGCTTGCGCGGCTGCTGCGGCTGGGACAGCCGCGGTCCGGTGCCAAAACGGAGCAGTCAACACGCCCATGACGCAATTTCACGTTTCAGGTGAAGTATACCAACACTGTCACCACGTAAATCGTATATCGTAAATCCAAAATCCCTTTCATGGCCCGCTCAACGCATCGAGAAAAACCGTCTCAAACGCTCCGGCGAGTTCCATCATGCGAAAATGCGGCAGCAACTTTTTGTTGAACGCAATTTTCTTGTCCGACTCCGGATCGGGTGACCCCAGGGCAATCCAGCTTCCGACCCGGACATCATTGAGCACCTGCAACAGCCATTCGATTTCCGGCCCGGAGACCGTCAGTTGCTGGCCGGCAGCGGTGGTCTGAAAATGCCCGGGTTTTTCCAGCATGGCCTGGACATTTTTCCGGTTCAATTCCCGTTGGGCGGCGAGCGACTCTTCCAGCAGCCGCTGATGATCGTTGGGCTGGACGACATTTGACTTTCGGCTGAGGCGATGGTGCGCCGGGGAAATCAGGGGATAGAGCATGAGGACTTCGTCCAGCAGGCTTTTTTCCTGCGGACTGATGGCAAAGACGAAGGTTTCCTTCCTGGCCCGGATGAGTTTCACCTAATCGCGCTCCATGGTTGCATGCAGGCTGTATTTCTGAAGCTGGTGGACGTAAAACTCCGCCTTTTCCATGCTCTCACGCACCAGCACGCTTTTACCCTCATTGTGGACCTGTAGCATGTGTACCTTGGCTTTCTGCCGTTGCCAGCCAAAAACCACCTGGAACACGTGCGTGACGTAATCCATGAGATTGACGGGATCGTTCCAGCAAATGACCAGATATCCCGATTCGAGTTTTGTGCTCGAATCGGTTTCCTCGTCCCGGTCGATGTCGGGCCGGACTTCCGGAGTTGCCGTGGCGGCCATGATGGGAAGGTAAAATGCCCGGGTGCAACTGTCGAGGGCGCCGGTATCCTGATTTGAATTCGATTGGTGTGCCGCGCCACGCGGGCGAGGTAATAACACCGTTCCACGTCGCTGCACCCTGACATTGATTCCTATTAAATAACTTATAATAAATAAGTTACAAGCGAACTATTTGTGTGTCTATTTTCTGGACACGATTAGTATTACTGAATATAATTTATAATAATCAGAGAAATTTAACAGTTTGGGCCAATGCAATACGATAGAAGTCATCTTGATCAAAACCGGACTGAAAAGGCATCCTGCCATTTTAGAACTTCGCGGAAGAATTTTATTCATTTTTTGGTGCTCGTAGTGAGCTTGGTGTGGATGCAGATACCGGCTCGCTCGCTCCACGCCGCTTCGGTTGGGGCGGATGCAGTGGTGCTGGTCAATTCCAGCAGTGCGAAGTATCTCGACTTCAAACATTCCATCCAACCTTACCTGGACAATTTTGGGATTCCTTACACCGTGCTCGACATCGCGTCGAACACGGTTGGGACGAACGTGGGCAACTACGCGGTGATCATCATTGGTCACTGCCAGTTGGACACCAACCACACGTACCTGGACACGACCGAGCAGCAAAATATTTCGGTGGCGGTGACGAATGGGGCGGGGCTGGTCAATTTCGACAACGACCTGTTTGCTGCGGGCACGAACCGTTACGTGTTTGTGCGGAACATTTTCGGGTTTACCAATGCGTCGGCCACTGCGGGTGCCAATGTGACCTTTCCGGCGACGGAACCTGGATCGCAGTTGCATTATATCACGGCGCTGCATCTGGCCAGCGATTCCATTGCCTTCCGCTCCAGCATGAGCGTGGCTGGCATCACATTTTCGACAAACGTGACGGCAGTCGTGTTGAGCAGCGGCAAACCTTTGGTGGCGGTTCGGAAATATGGCCAGGGCCGCGCGGTGCAGTGGACCAGTTACGGTTGGATGCCCACGGCAATGCTGGGCCCCATGGAAGGTCTGGACGATTTGGTCTGGCGCAGCGTGGTTTGGTCCGCGCGCAAGCCTTTCGTGATGCGCGGGCTGCCTCACTTCGTCACGATGCGGATGGACGACACGTCCGGTCCATTCACCTGGGTGCATATTGCCAACGAGATGGGGTTCAAACCCTGGCTGGGGTTGTTCTGGAACAGCATTACTGATACGAAGGCGCTTGATCTAAAATCATTGACCCAGGCCGGCAATGCGACGGCCTCGATGCATGCTTTTGACTGTTGCAGCAAGTTCTTTTTCTGGGATGACTTTTCCGGAAATGGAGTTGCCGGAACCAACTGGCCGGATGGGGTCATGGCTTCCAACATGCTCGCGGCGGCTCGGTGGCACACCAATCACGGCATTCCCATTTCCAAGGTGGTCATACCTCATTTTGGCGAAATGGGGCTCAATTCCGTTACCAACCTGCAATCCTGGGGCGTGGAATATATTGGCAATCTTATTCTGGACCGGGCCTATTCCAGTTCTCCGCCCTGGCCGATCGCTGGCCCGTACCGGCTTTATGAAACGCCGGGAAACAACGCCGGCCCTTTACCCGTGTACTATGCCGATTTTCTTTCCGTGTCCGGACATCCGGAACTCAACGGGAAGTACTTTCTCTGTGTCACCGAGCTGCGGGATGACGCGTGTGGCGAATGGTGCCCGGACAACAACGTGGCGGATACCGTGACTCGTGGGGTGCGTCAACTTCGGCGGGAAATGGATGGCATGGCGATCGCCACCCTCTACACCCATGAATGGTATATCGAACCCATTCCCGGATCATCCAATCAAACCCCCATCACCACCAATAACTGGCGCGCCATCCTTCAGGGCATCACCAATAGTCTGGCGGCTTATCACCCCAGCTATGTGACCCTGGACTACGCCTGTCAATATATGCGTGCCACGCGAACCTCACGTCTCGTGACCGGCAGTTATGACCCAAGTTCGGGCCGGGTGACGGTCATATTGTCCGGGAAAACAGACATGGATACCTTGGTTTATGTTTTTGGGGGCGCCGACAATGGCATCACCAACGGCTTCGGCACTGTGCCGGCATTTGCGTCCGGGCCGGTCACCAACATCGTCGCAGCGTTGCTCCCGCCGGTGTTGACGGTGACGGCGAGCAACCGGATCAAGACGTATGGGCAGACGATGGTGTTCGCGGGAACGGAATTCTTGACGAGCGGCTTGCTGGGCGGTGACATCGTGAGCAACGCAAGCTTGAGCAGCATGGGAACGGTGCCGGGTGCGCCGGTAAATGGGTCGCCTTACAACATCGTGGTGGCGAACGCGGTGGGAACCGGTTTGACGAACTACACGATCAACTATGTGAACGGGCAATTGACCGTGACCGCAGCCGGGTTGACTGTGGTGGCCAAAAACACCAACCGGCTTTATGGGGCAACCAACCCGGTGTTCACAGCCAGTTACAGCGGGTTTGTGGACGGAGACACAACGGGTGTATTGAGTGGCACACCCAGCTTGACGACGGTTGCGGTGACGAACAGCCCGGCGGGCAGTTACACGATCACAAATGCGACCGGATCCTTGAGCGCGGCGAATTACACCTTCAACTTTGTAAACGGAACCCTGACTGTGAACCCGGCGGCATTGACCGTGATCGCCAAAAACACCAACAAGGTTTATGGCCAGACAATGGCCTTTACCGGGACGGAATTCACCAGCAGCGGTCTGGTGAACGGGGACACCGTGAACAGTGCAACTTTGACCAGCAGTGGAGCGGTGGCAACCGCTGGAGTGGCCGGCTCACCGTATGCGATCAATGCTACCAACGCCACCGGTGGCGGCCTGGCTAATTATATGATCAACTACCAGCCTGGAATCCTGACGGTGAACCCGGCGGCATTGACGGTGACGGCCGACGATCAGACGCGGATGTATGGCCTGACCAACCCGGTGCTGACGGCCAGTTACAATGGTTTCACCAACAATGAGGGCACCAATGTGTTGAACGGCAGTCCGGCATTAAACACTACAGCGAATTCAGGTAGTATTGTGGGTGATTATCCCATCATGATCACACCGGGAACATTGAACAGCACCAACTACAGTTTCCTCTTCAAAGACGGAACGCTGACGGTGACGGCGGCTCCGGCGCCGGTGATTCTTTCGGTGGGTCTGACCAACCAGGTGATTACAGTTACCTGGAGCTCGATTGCGGGAGTGCCGTACGGGTTGCAATGTGCCACCAATCTGAGCGATACCGGTTGGACCACGGTGTCGTCGAATTTGACGGCCACCGGCACAACCACCAGTCAGACCAATGTTGTCGGCGATGTGCCCTGTCAGTTCTATCGGGTGATGATACTGCAAGACGATCCCCAGTCAGATGGACAATGACGTTTCCAACCATCACCATGAGTGGAGTTGACCGGCGGCAGAAATCGGGAGTGCCGTTGGGTCGATGGACAGTCCCTGATGAAATCGCGCGCCCTTTTTCACGGTCAGCATTTATGAGGCGTCATAGTGCCATCGGCATTGTCTTCCTGGCGGTGTGGTTCATGCTTAATTTTCCTGCGAGTGGAGCAACGGTAACCATCAACGGTGCCCAGACGTATCAAATCATTGACGGCTTTGGTGTTAACGCCAATCACCGGGGCTGGACGAATAACGAATTGCAGCCGGTACTCGATGTCTTGATTGACCAGGCTGGTATGACGCTATTCCGGGTGATCTATGACCGGACGGATTGGGAGGCCACCAACGACAATAACGATTCCACCGTGATGAATTGGCCGTACTACAACACGGTCTACAGCACGCCGGAGTTTGAAAAAATGTGGGGTATGATTGGCTATCTGAACCAGCGCGGAATCAGTAATATGTTGACCTTGAATTTTCAAGGCAATGGCCCGGCCTGGCTGGGCGGCACCACCCTCAAGTCCGGATCTGAGGACGAATGGGCGGAACACGCGTCACCTCCAGTTCGGTTTGGTCGGTCCGGATAACGAGCCGGACAACGTGCCGGACCCCGTCCAAGGGCATACAGGTCGTAAACTCCGCCCAGTACATCACCATGTTGCATCAACTGGCGTTGAAGCTCGATGCGAACGGCCTGGGCGATCTTCGTTTTGTGGCCCCCGATCTGGCCTACGGTGGCACGAACTGGCTGGCGCAAATCATGAGCGACCCCGTGATCATGGCGAAGTTGGCGTTTTTTGGCAAGCACAGCTACCTGGCCGATGGCGTCAATTCGGCAGGGGTGTATGACTTGCTCAAACAATCCGCCTATCCGGCCCGCCGGTTTTGGATGACCGAGTTCAACGTCTGGTGCTCGAGCTGCGAGGGGAACGGGAGCGGGGCGACGGCCTGGACTTTCTTCCGCGGCTCGGCCGAATATCTGCTGGCCCATCTGGCCAATGGCGCCTCGGCGGCCTTGTTATGGGAAGGCTACGACAGTTATTATCTGATTGGCGGCAACGGCTGGTGGAGTTACTGGGGATTGATGGGGATGGACAACATAGACGCAGTTCCCAAAACCTACACACCGCGCAAAAATCTTTACACCGTGGCACAAATCTCCCGGTTCGTCCGCCCGGGCGCGCTCCGGATTGCCGTGAATGGCTCAATCACGCCATTGGTTCTGCTGGCGTTTTACCACCCCGTCAGCGGCCAACTCGCCCTCACCGGAGTAAACTCCACCAGCAGCAGGCTGATTTTATCCGGCACCTTGACCAACCTGCCACCCATTTCCAGCCTGTCCCTCTATTATACCAGCTGCACCACCAACCTCGCCCTTCAAACCAATGTGCCGGTTGCCAACTACGGCTTTACCGTGACCGTGCCGGCGGATTGCGTCTTTACTTTAAGCGGATTCTCCCCCCGATTCGCAGTGTCCCTGCGGTATACGAACCAAACCCCAAACCTCATCCTGTCCTGGGCCCGTGCGCTGACCAATTGCGTGCTGGAGGCGGCGACCAACCTGCATCAGCCGTTCTGGTCGTCACTCACCAACCTGCCGCAAAAAGACGGTGAACAACAGAGTGTCACCATCAGCCCGGCGGCGCAGCGGCAATTCTTCAGGCTGCGCCAGCCCTGAAACGCGGTTGGAAAGTTTCCGCTCCGTATCCTTTCGAATTTGGATTTTGGCCGCTACGGACTTCAGTCAACGTATCTGTGCCCGCTTTCGATCAAAAATCCGTACTGTGATTGCCACCCCTCTTCATCCTGTCAACCGGGCAAACCTAAACTGACTCGAGTTACAATCACAGTTACAATCATTGACTTTAGTGGTTAAAAACCTTAATTCATTACTCCATGAGTACATCATTAAGCAGTCTCTCAGCTCAACAATTGCGGCGGGCCGCCGCAATAAAAGAAAAAATCCAGTCACTGGAGAAGAAACTTCACCAGATGTTTGGAGCCACCATCAATTCGGAGCTTCCCGCCGTTGCCAAAAGGCAACGCCGGATGAGTGCGTCCGGCCGGGCCCGGATTGCTGCCGCGGCGAGGGCCAGATGGGCAAAGGTCAGGGCAGGGAAGGCGTCCGCCAAACCAGCCAAGAAAGCCAAGCGCAAGATGAGTGCCGCCGGTCTGGCCAGGATTCGCGCGGCAGTCAAAGCCCGGTGGGCCAGAGTCAGGGCGGCCAAGAAAAAGTAACCGAATCAGGTAACTGACGGTTATTGCCGGGCGGGCTGGAGTTGCGGGTCGACTCCGGCATTTTTTCTAAGGTGCGGATGCCGCGGTGTCCGTGCCGGGTCACTTTTTGAACAAGGCCGTTTGTTCCAATCCGTTGAGGGCAAATTGCACGGCGATGGCCGCCAGCAACAGCCCCATCAGGCGTGTAATCAACTTGATGGCCAAAGGATTCAGCCACCGCGCTCCGTGAGCGGCCAGTCGGAGAATCCAATAGCTGGCAAACATGACCACGCCGATGGAAAGCAAAAGCGCCGCCTGTTGGTCCCAGCCTTGGGCCTGATTCATCAAGATCAGGGAAGTGGAAATGGCGCCGGGACCCGCCAGCATGGGAACGCCCAGGGGAGTAATGGCAATGTCATCCTTGTTGGCGCCCGCCTCGGTTTCTTCCTTGGTTTCCTGGGCGGCGGAGCGTTTGGCGTAAAGCATGTCCAGCGCGATGCGCAGCAACAACACGCTGCCAGCGATCTGGAAGGCCGGCAAGGTGATGCCCAGCAACCGGAAGATCCACTGTCCGGACAGGGCGAACAGGATGAGCACACCGGCGGCGACCAGGCAGGCCAGGCGGGCCATGCGCAGCCGCGAGGCCACGGAATCGCGCGGCGTCATGGCAATGAACGCCGGGATGGTCGCAATCGGATCCACAATCACGAACAGCGAACTCAGCGCCAGCAAACAATACGCTACCAGGCTCATATCATGGGCAGGATATTCCGGGATCTTTTCCGCTGACAACCTTTAACGGAGATATTCGCGCACCGGGCATTTCATCCAACCTTGCCGGAGTTTGGCCATTATCATTTCTAGGGTGAGGAATCGGCTTCCAGATCATGAAGGGTCGGTCCCACCACATCGCCGAGGTGGAGGCCCGCGGTGTACAAGACAATCGCAAACCCGGCCAGCACGAGCAGCAGTACGGTGGACGCCCAAAAATGGCGTTTTTCGAAACGCTTCAACGAACGCGCAAAGGCAATCAAGCCAAACAACGCCGCCACCACAATCACCGCGTCCACGCTGGCCCGCTGCCAGTAGCTGCCGCCCAGGTGCAGCCACATCCCGAATTCATCAAACGTGAGGCCCATGGCGACGCCGTACAGCAGCGCGGTGATTTCCGCTGCGCGCCCGATGGGCCGGCGAAAAACGCTATACCCTCCCACCGCGGCCAGGAGAAAAATACCGTAATTCAGGTGATGCACGTGGGTGCCGTGCAGGAAGAAATACATGTTCGGCATCTCGCCGGCCATGATCAGAAACACGCAAACCCGGGCCAGGACAAACGTCAGGATGAAACCAAACAAGGCCCGGCGCGCCAGTTTGTGTGCCGTCTCTCGATGGATGGCGTGTTCAGTATTCACGGGTGCTCAATCATCAAATGCTTGCGTTCGTTGCGTTCGAAGGCTGGCCTGCGAAGCGTAGCTCGTCTGCTGGATGCATTCCAAAGATCGAACTGCTCCCTAAACCGGGAAATGACGAAGGCCAGAATTTAATGAGTTGAAAGCGGCTGCGCAATATTGAAAAATACGGCCAGGAAACAAGTTATGAATCAGAAATTTATGAACCAGACTTGTGTCCTGGTGCTGACGATATTCGGCTTTGCGTTCGCTGTCGGTGGCGAAATTTCGAGAACCAATGAGCCGTTGCCGGGAGTATTCATTCACTCCGAAACACGAACCAATCCTCCGACGCGGATATTTGTTGCGGAAGTGGATCTGAAGAAGCCAAATCTTCATCTTCGAGTTTCGCGGGGTGGTCTGGACCCGGATGGTCCCGGTAAATGGCAAACGACCTTGCTGGAGCCGACAAAGATTGCGGCGCGTGAAGGTTTTGATTTCGTGGTGAATGGGGATTTCTTCCAGGCACGCGGCGTCAATGATGGCGAAGGAACGAATGCGGCATTTCGCACCGACCAGTGGGGCTTGGTGGAAGGGCCGGCGATGACTGATGGCATGACGTGGTCCACGAGTGACAAGCCCCGGCCATGCCTTGTAGTCCACACTAATCATTCGGTGACGATTGAAACATGGACGACGCCGGAGAACGACGCCTGGGAAGTGATTGGGGGCAACACGCTGCTGGTCAAGGACGGCGTGGATGTTGCGCCGGTAGACAAGACGCGTCATCCTCGCACTGCGGTGGGATTGAATGCGACCGGTGACAAACTGGTCATTCTACTGGCGGATGGACGCAAGCCGCATGTTGCTGTGGGCATGTCATATGAAGAATTGGCAACGGAAATGCGGCACCTTGGTTGCCAGCAAGCATTGAATCTGGATGGTGGTGGTAGTTCTGTGATGGCGGTTCGCGACCCAACAGCAGGACAAATCAAGATCCTCAACGAACCGACGGATGGTCACGAGCGGGCGGTGGCCAACGTGCTGGGCATTTCGGTGGCGAGACCGTGAAAGATTAAACCAATTTAAAAGGTTGGCGGCATTAACTTTTCAACCCGGAGCCAATTTCAAAATCGTAGCAGCCGACGTGAGGAGGCTCCATATTTTCTTCAGTTTGAGCCTCGTTACTTCGGCTGCTACGAAGTTATGAAAGAACTTCCCCGGTTCAGACTGCGAAGAGCGATGTGATATTTCATTCCTTCTCCAGGTGGAGGCCGTGGTCATCGCTAACAATGGTATAGAGGCCGCCATTCCAACGCACATGGCGCAATTGGCCATTAAATCCCCGCGGTGTCGTTGCTTCCCAAAGTGCAGAAGTCTGACCCGGACCAGGACGGAATCCAAAAAATGTATTGATGACCACTTCGGCGAACGAGCCGGAGACTTCGGCAAACGAGGCTCCGGCGCGCGTGCTGACCCGCGCCTGCAAACCGTCCTGTCCTTCAACCTTCGTGAGTTCAATTGCCTGGGGAATCGCCGAGTTAAAAGCATCGCGGAAGCGATGGAACATGTCCAAGGCCTTGTCAAAGCGCCCCAGCTCCGCAGTCGCTTGAGCAGCTTTGGCAGGCCAGCCCGAATAGGAACCGGCGGGGCCATGATCCGAGCGGTCAGAGTCGAAGGCGGATGGATCTTGCCGCGACATCGCACGCATCCATGTTTTGGTCATCAGTTCGCGGTCAACGAAATCCATCATTCCGGTCTTGATGCTGGGATTAAGATCCTCGCAGATGGTGGTACCGACCGTGAGATAATCGTAAATGTGACGGCTGTCAATCTGCCGGCCATCGGGATACAGAACGTTCCATGAACCCGTTTTGGGGTTGTAAAGTTTCAGCAATTCCGGCACCAGCGCGTCGGCTTGGGCGCGGAGATCAGCCGCCCGTTTGAGATGTCCCAACTGAGTCTGGTAATCCGCAAGCCGGCGCATCATCCAGATGTTGGCCGCATTGATCGAGGCCACGGTGTGAACATAATTCGGCGGAGCCTCCAGCATGTTCCAGCAGTTTCCACCGATGTCCGCCAGCTTCCCATCCATGGGAACCAAGCGCTGCCAGTCCATCGTCAGTGTTTCCAGATAATCCAGCACCGTCCGCTCATTTATTTTTTCCGAGAGGAAGGCAAAATCTCCGGTGACCGTCAGGTATCGGTCGAGCGAAAGGAAATAAGCATAAGGATTGACCGCATACCAACTGCCGTCCGGCTTCCCGCTGATGAGACTAAAATGGCTGCATGTTTTCCAATCAATGGTCAGCCAGTGGCGAAGTTCATTTTTCATGACCTCCGGATTCAACAAGGCATATGGCAGCGAAGTCAGGGAATAATCCCAGAACCATGTCACATCGCCACCCCATTCCGGATCTTCCCCGACAAAGCATTGTTTGAATGCCGGAAAATTATCGCGCTCGGTTTCAAGCAGGCTGACCACGGACAGGTAATACAGTTCCCGCAGCGAATGATCGTCCGTTTCAAGGGTTGGCAAACAGCCGGAATAGATCGAATTGCCGGGGGTGAATACCGCTTGCCAGCGCTTTTCCCAGTCTGTTTTGGCGGCGGCAAAGGTGTTGCCATAATTCTCGCCCCAACTTCGTGCTTTTTGAAGAGCCGGTTCCGGTGTCTTCTCCAGCGCCAGCGCCAAGGAAATTTCCTGGCCGGCATGAGGCGGCAGCGAAATCTTCCACTGCGCCAAAGTCTGACCATTGGTGGTGACCACCTGGCTCGGTGCAATGGCAAAGTGGTAAACGCGTGACACGGATCCCGGGATGACCACCATGTGAGGATCAGGGCACGTGACGGCTTGCCCGGACTGAAGATTCATTTCCAGTGTGCGCGCAATGGTTTTATCCGATTGATTGGTCAAGGCAAACCGGTTTAACACGCCATTGTCAGCGAAGACCATCCGGGTCGTTGACTCGATATCCAGCGGCCCTACTTGAGCGCGGGTGCGCAATTGATAAGGATACCAGCGGCTTTCATCACAGAAGACGGACTGTCCATCCAGAGAAATCGAATCAAGCACCGCCTCTGCGCCTCCCACTCCGGTGAAATGCAGAAACTGGAGGCCGCCGAGTTCCTTGGTGGAGCGGAGCGCGCCATAGAAATTTGCCAGCGAAGGATAGCAAGCGAGGGTGCGGGTGCTGACCCACGGCCCGGCGACGCCATCCAGTGGAAGCAGTCCGCTCGTTTGGTAGGCTACCTTCTCCTCGACCGGCCATCCGCGTTGTTTTTCACCGTTGATTGACTGATTAAACGGATTGCACTGCACCGAAACCGCATCAATGAGAACTCCTTGAATGCTTGATCGCGTGTCCCCTTGCCGGTCGCTCCGCGGCTGGAACTTGAGCACGCGAAAAGCCAGTGTGTGTTTGCCAGGCACCAGTTGGATTTGCGGCAAAGCCACCAACCGCCACTTCATCTGGTCGGTCAACGCGATCTCTTCCGGTTTCCAAAACTCCGACAGACGGATGGTTTTTGTCGTATGTTTATCCAGGACGATTTCAATTTCGCCGTCCACCGCCTTGGAAGCGGCCAGCTTGAATGAGATGAGAACGGAGCTGCCAGTGGCCAGGTCAAATTCTTGCTGAATCGCGGCCGACTCGCTGGCACTGCATGGCAGCAGAAGAGATTGAAACCCCTCGCCGGCAAGTAGACGCGTGTGGTTGACCAGGCAGACGCTGCCACCTGAAAACTTCCACCCCGTTATGTCCTGTTGATTGAGTTGGAAAGTTTGGGATAAATCATCAGTGGCCGGCTGCTCAAAACCCCCGTTGCGAAGCAGTTCGGCGGCATCCAGCGAAGTCGCGACAAGGAACAGGATGGCGAAAAAAAGCGGAATATGCTTTCTCATCGGCTTAACTGTTCTTGAACCAAGTTAAAATTAATGTCTTTTGCGTCATGGGCTGCCTCGAATTGTTTTCGGTTTGAGCCCTTCGCAAAATACCCCGGGCGGACAAACGCCTTCAACGTGGCGCATTCCCGCCCTTGGGAACGTCCGTTCGGACGGATGGTATAACGTCCCACCGAAGCCGGAACGATGAACGTCTCGGCGTAATGAACCACGAAAGGCTCGAAGGCATCCGTCGGGCTCTCCACCAGCGCCTCCTCGCCTTCGACAAGATTCACCACATTGACGCCACCACCGGTGTCATGCGGCACTGTTTTCGTGAACCAATGCCGTCGCGTCTCGATGAACTCGCGCGCGTGCAGCCCGGTGCGCTCCTCCCGCCAGCCGTCTCCGCCGCCCAGCAATTCGACGCGGTTGACCAAATTGTTTTGCGTCCACTCGGTCGTGCGATCCCACTGGATGTTGGCGAGCCCGTGTTCCAGATGAATTGGACGCGGTTTGCCATCGAGTCCCACCCGGTCCCAATCCCACATCTTGAATGTGAAAATATAGGGTGTGGCGCTGATTTCGAGCACCATGGATTCTGCCCCGCTGCAATGCACGGTGCCCGCCGGAATCAGGAAGTGGTCGTGTTTTTTTGCGGGAAACTGGTTGGCATATTTTTCAGCCGGAAAAATGGCGCTGCCATCCTGAGCCAGCTGCAAATCACGCATCATGGCCGCCTGATCAACGCCGTCTTTGAGCCCCAAATAGACTTTCGCCCGCGGCCGGGCATCAAGCAGATAGTAGCTTTCGTCCTGGGTGTAATGCATGCCAAAATGGTGCTGGATGTATTCCGTAAGCGGATGCACCTGGAAAGAAAGATTGCCGCCGCCAACCGTGTCCAGAAAATCAAAACGGATGGGAAATTCATCGCCGAACCGGGCGTGGACCGCGTCACCGAGCAAGGCGCGCGGCTGGTCAAACACCAGATCCAGCGACGGGATTTCAAAACGCATGTTGCCAAAGCCAAGCATCAGGCTGTTTTCCTCCGGCACGCAATCGAAGCCCCAGCCGAAATTTTTCGCATTGCGATCCAGATCGCACACTTCCTTCATCCATTGGCCGCCCCACGGCGCGGGATCGAAAAATGGAACCACTCGAAACGGTCGCGTGACCGCGTGGCGCAGCCCGCAACGGACCGCGTCGCCATCGGCCAGTTTCGGCTCGCGCGGGTTGTTTGTATCGAGCACAAAATCCCACTTCGCAATCAGCGGGCGTTTCCAGCGGTCGCACACGCGCCAATCCACAAAAAAGGCCCGTTTGTATTTCAGATTTACAGCCAACGCGCGGTTTTCAACGCCCAGACTGCCGGTCTCATTGCGACGGAAGCGAAGTTGTGCTTCCCACCGGGCGAGGTCGGCATAAACGAGAATGTCCGATTCCGCCAACAGGCTCGCACCACAACCGACGACCAACACCACGCCTTCCGAAATTCCCGCTATTTGGACACGAAACTGCCGAAGTTTTTCGTCACTGAAAAACTGCGGGAGCGTGAGACCGCTGAGAAATCCAAAAACGGGATCGTCCCCGCCCAGAAACGGAGCCACCAGCATGTCAATTTCCTCCGGAGCGAGCATGGCCTCCGCTGCGCGGAGCGTCAGGACCGGTGCAAGCCGCGATTGAATTTCGCGAAGGATCAACCCCTCGTCCACGCCGGTATAACATTCCACGGCAACCACCGTTTTTTTTGCAGGTCGGCGGGCTATGGATTGACGCAAACGCGCGGCAATGTCATCCCACCCCTGGACACAGCTGGTTTCACCGCCGGGAACCTGGACGAATGGAAATTTGTCGTAATTTGGATTTCTCACGCAATTAATTTAATTGTGGAAAAGTTTGCTTGAACAACACCTCACCCCCAACCAGAGCCGCGTCGTCACCCAACGCGGCAGCAACTACGGGAGTTTGCAACGGCAGACCGGGCATGTGTTGACGCAAATATTGCTCGATCGCGGGCAGGATGACGTCATGCCGACGCAGCACGCCGCCTCCAAGCACGACGACCTCCGGGTCGTAGGCAATCACGGCATTTTGCACCACGACTGCCCAAACCTTGAGACTTTGTTGGAGCAATGCTTGGGAACAGGCGTCGCCCAGGGCTGCCAGTGTGAAGATTGACTCGTAATCAATTTTCGCCGCATCAGCCAGTTGGCTGCCGGGGAAGTCAGGGCGGGCTTGCGCGAGGACTGCGAGTGTGGCGGTGGAAGCGAGGTCTTCGGCGCAACCAATATTTCCGCAGCGCCCGACCGGATGTTCACAGGCAATGGTGCTGTGGCCCAGGAGGGTCGCCGCGCGATTGTGGGCGCCCAACAAAAGCCGGCTGCCAGAAATCACCGCACAACCGATGCCAGTGCCAAACGCCAGCATCACGACATCTTTTTTTCCACGCGCAACTCCCGCCATCCACTCGCCCAGCAGCGCTGTGCGTAAATCGTTTTCAAGCACCATTGGCAGACCGAGTCGAGCGCGGCTCCATTCTTCAAAATTGATGGTGGTCGCGCCCGGAAATTTTCCAAATTCACCCAGCGCGCGCGAATTTTTCCGGTCCACCAGAAAGGGAACTGCCACCGCACCCCCGGTGCAATCCCGAAGTGTGTGGCCTTTGGCCTTCAGGAGCGACTCCCATTCACACGCCACGACTTCAAGCTGGTTTGACATCGGACGATCTGCACAAGCATCGAGCCGACTTTGCGCGACGATGCCGCCATTGCGCACAAGTCCAAACTTGATGGTGGTGCCTCCGAAATCAGCGGCGAGAATCATGCAACCTCCCTCTTTACGCCGGGAAAAAGTGTGAATCGAGCGCCAAAAAAGCGGGCATTATTTAATCCCATCGGATTTCTGACCATGGCGAACACCTTGCGGCGTCGCCGCGAGATCGCTTCATCGCGGATTAACTCAAAGCGCTGGGCCAGCGAATTGCGCTGCTCACATCTGATTCGAGTTTTAAGCCGGGCGGTATCAGGCGAATCCGAGCCCGATAAGGCTGGTGCTGAAGGCCCAAAATTACCGTGAAATGTAGCACTTAAGGTCATTTATATATACAATTATACATTTAACTCACGTTGGCTGACGAAGCAACAAAAAAATGAGGTGTCGTGCGGCTTCATCATTCATACAGAATGCGGTAAAACTTCATCGCCGCCGTCATAGAAACCGGCACCCCGTTGGTTACACCTGCTGCCGTGACCCACGGACCGTTAAGACTATCCGCTTGCTGTAATGTTCCGGTCAGCGGCCAGGTCAGTGTCAAGCCAGCCGGTGAATACGAATATGCCAGCGGAAACGCCACGTTGGTGGCTGCCAGTGAGCCGAACACCTTAAATTCAGACAGGCCCACATTCAGCCCGGATCCGCCTGTGACTTGGAACGTGACCCAGGTAACCCGTTTTGTCGAAAAAATCACCACCGCAGGACTCCCATCATTGGCTACGAATGAGACAGGGATGTTGCTGCCGTCGCTGAAATATAATATCCCCCTGTTCACTGCATCTGTGAGGTTTGGCCTGTCCAAAAGAACGACCTTGTTTATGTTCATGCTGGCTGGCCAACTTAGCTGTATCCACGGATTAAGTTCGCCATCTGAAGCCCATTCTCCCCTGTCGGTCATTTTTTCCAGCCCGTCAACAGCCTTATAGGCATCATACCCTGGATATGTGGAAGAAACGCTTTGACTTGATGCAAGCGCTATGTTGCTCACCACAGAATTGGTTGGAATATTGGTTACATTACAGCCACCGTTAAGCG
>Ga0265338_10001480_pt1 | contig 38067 bp, 34 predicted proteins | sample 42126metaG_FD_193579 | JGI IMG/M metagenome (GOLD analysis project Ga0265338, IMG submission 193579) | Rhizosphere microbial communities from Carex aquatilis grown in University of Washington, Seatle, WA, United States - 4-21-26 metaG | ecosystem: Host-associated > Plants > Roots > Rhizosphere... | reverse complement strand
GAGCGCGGCTACATCGACGCCGTCATCCGCCCCGCACAAACCCGCCCCGCCCTCACCCGCGCCCTGCTCTCCCTGCGCACCAAACGCGAAACCCTCCCACCCAAAAAACACGGCAACATCCCGCTGTAGTGACGTCGCATCATGACAAATGACATCACCTGCGGCCAATCGGAAGGCTTCCGGCTGCAATCCCGCGCCAAGTGGCCCGCGCACGGTCCAACCTGCCCTAGAGTCGTAAGACGATGAGCGAATTCGCCGCCCCGATGCCCGTCCTCGCCAGATACGCGGTCATGGTTGACGTCGGGTATATCTACGCGGCCGCGGGTGAGCTGCTCTTCGGCACCAGCGCGCGCCGTGACTACCGGGTCGACGCCGTTGGCCTGATCCAGGCGGTCACGAAGCACGCTGATGAGCTCTTCCGCGGCGAACTGCTCCGCGTTTACTGGTACGACGCGGCCCGTGACCGGGTCCCCACGATCGACCAGCGCGTCGTCGCCCAGATGGCATGGGTCAAGCTCCGGCTCGGCAACCTGAACGCCCGCGGTCAGCAGAAGGGCGTGGACGCCAACATCCGCGCCGACATGGAGGCCCTGGCCAGGCACCGCGCGATCACCGACGCGGTCCTTATCGCCGGCGACGAGGACATGGTGCCGGCCGTTGAGGCCGCGCAGGCCTACGGCGTACGGGTCCACCTGTGGGGCATCGAGCCGCCGTACGGCACCAACCAGGCCGAGCGCCTGGTCTGGGAGTCCGACACGGTGGACGTGCTCGACGCCCCCTTCGTGCGGCCGTACTTCACCAGGAACCCGGTGACCGAGGCGCCCCGGCCCGACGTGCAAGCCTCCGTCCCGTCTCCCGCCCAGTTGTTCGGCGAGCACCGCCCGCGCCCGCCCGTGCAGATCGGCAGGAACTCGCACCTCTCCCAGACCGGGCCGATACCGCACATGTCGTCGTCGCAGACCGGCCCCCTGCCGCGGCTCGGCCCGGACCGGCGGCACGTCGAGGAGGCCGGCGAGCACGTCGCCCACAAGTGGATACTCACCCGTGGCGCCGACAACATCAGGGACTTGCTGCCAGGCCCGATCCTGCCGCCCGTCATCGACAAGGAACTGCTCGTCGAGGCGGAGAAAGAGCTCGGTCAGTCGCTGCGCCCCTACCAGGAAGCCCGCGAATGGCTGCGGGACGCGTTCTGGGCGCGGGTGCACCGCGAGTTCGGCATCGGGGTCGGCAAGTCCCGTGGCTGACGGCGAGCGCAGCGAGCCGTTCCTGCGCGTGGTCCGCGGCGAGCCCAGCCCAGAGGAGATCGCCGCCCTGGTCGCCACGCTGACCGCCATCGCCGCCGCCCAGTCGCGGGCTGCGGAAGAGGCGAAACCCGCACCCGTTCCGCCTCTCTGGAATGCCCCGGCCCGTCGGCTGCGCGTGCCGCTGCACCCAGCTCCCGGCGCCTGGCGCCGCTCCGCCCTCCCCTGACGGCAACCCCCAAGATCGTCATGTGGCGTTTGGCCGGCTATAGCCGGCCAAACGCCGCACGGGGAAGCGCGGATAGGCCTTGTCCGGGGGATGGCCGGCCAGGTACGTTCGCCGCGTGACTGAGCGGTGGCGCGACGTGGCGCATATCGGGCATGCGGAATTGCTGACGCCGACGCCGGAGGCGTCGCTCGAGTACTTCACCACGCTGCTCGGGCTAACGCTGGCCGACGAGCGGCCCGGGTCCTGGTACCTGCGGGGATACGGTGACTACGAGCCCTACTGCCTCAAGCTGACCGCCGCCGCTGCCCCCGGGCTTGGCCACCTGGCGGTGCGCGCCTGGTCGCCAGAGGCGCTGAGCAGGCGGGTGGAGTGGCTCAAGGCGGCAGGCGTGCCCGGCCGATGGGTGGAGCCGGATTGCGGCAAGGGTCCGGCCTACGAGTTCACCGACCCCGACGGCCACCCGGTCCGGATCTACTACCACACCACGAAGTACCAGCCGCCCGCCGCCGAGCGGCCAGCGATGAAGTCCAACCACCAGCGGTACCGCGGGGCCGGGGCGAACGTGCGGCGGCTTGAGCACGTGAACCTGATGGCCCGGGACGTGCGGGCCTGCCGGGAGTTCTGGGCGGACGGGTTCGGCCTGCGCACGTTCGAGGTCATCAGGCGCGACGACGGGTCGGAGGACGGGGCCTGGCTGTCCTCGACCGTCCAGGGTCACGAGGTCATCTACGTGCGCGACTACCTGGGCGGCACCGGGCTGTCTGGCTCAGGGCGGCTGCACCACCTGGCGTTCTGGGTCGACTCGCGGGAGGACGTGCTGCGCGCGGCCGACCTGATGAACGACGCCGGCGTGCCCATCGAGGCGGGACCGTCGCGGCACATCCCGATCCAGGGCTTCTACCTCTACACCCGCGAGCCGGGCGGCAACCGGATCGAGGTCTGCTCCGGCGGCTACCTCGGCTTCGACCCCGACGACGACCCGGTGGTGTGGACGGCGGCGGAGTACGCCGCCAAGCCGGGCTGGGGCGCCCGCCTCCCGTCGACCTTCCGCAGCTACGGCACTCCCCCGGTGGGCGCACCAGAAGAATCGGTGAGCTCCGACTGGCCCGCCCCGTTCCCCACCCGGATCGGCTAGCGTGCTAGGGGCGTCGTCGCCGAGCCGAAGGGTGTCACCGGGGTAGGCATGAGGAAAGTCGCAGGTCTTGTCGTAGCGGTCGTCGTCGTGCTCGGCATCGCGGGGTGCGGGTTCCTGCACCCCGCCGGCTCGAGCGCGACGCCGTCCGGCCTGGGCAGTCCCAGCGGCAGCGCGAACAGCACAGCGAGCAAGTCGATCGTCAACGTGGCGACAAGCACCAGGACGTACTCCCTGACCGTCGGCGGACTCAAGCGCAGTTACGAGGTCATCGCGCCGGTCAGCGGGCTGCCCGGGTCGGCCCCCGTCATCGTCATGCTCTCCGGCGACGGCGCCCCCGTCTCCGCGGAGATGACCAGGGACCAACTGGTCCCCTACGCGAGCAGCGACCAGGCAGAGATCGTCTACCCGGTGGCGGTGCATGCGACATGGAACTCCGTCGACTGCTGCGGCTACGCGCACACGCACCACGTGGACGACCTGGCCTTCATGAAGGCGCTCGTGCCCGCGATGGATCCCGGTCACGCGCGGCCCGTCTACGTTGCGGGGTACAGCAACGGCGGCCGGCTCGCTTACCGGGTCGCGTGCACCGACCCGGGCCTGTTCGACGCCTATGCGGCGGTGAAGGGCCTCCCGAGCCCCGGCTGCCTGCCGGGCAAGCCGGTGACGATCTTGCACCTCGCGTCGCTTGACGACCCGGAGGCGAGATATAAGCCCGGCGGGAAGCCCACCAGCGACGACCCGATCCCGGTCATCACGCTGGTCGCCGGGCTGCGTGAGGCAGACAAGTGCCCGGCCAGTCCCGTCGTGACGCATACGGGGAGCATGACCCTGGACACGTGGTCCGGATGCGCGGCCGGTGTCCGGCTCGCGTTCGCGACCTGGACGGACGGCAAGCACTCCTTCCCGCGCCCGCCGTACAGCGTGCCCGCGGCCGCGCAGGTCATCTGGTCCTTCTTCACGAACACGCCGCTGGCGCCGCTTCCATAGGAGCCGTACCCGCCCAGATCGGCTAGCGTGTTTGAGGCGATGTCTCCGAGCCGAAGGGTGTCACCGGGGTAGGCATGAGGAAAGTCGCAGGTCTTGTCGTAGCGGTCGTCGTCGTGCTCGGCATCGCGGGCTGCGGGTTCCTGCACGCCGCCGGCGCGAGCGCCACGCGGTCCGGCCCGGGCAACGTGAGCAGCACCGCGAGCACGAAGGTTGTCAAGGTCGCGACGAGTACCAAGACGTACTCCCTGACGGTCGGCGGCCTCAAGCGCAGTTACGAGGTCATAGCACCAGTCAGCGGCCTACCCAAGTCGGCGCCGGTCATCGTCATGCTCTCCGGCTACGGCGCCTCCGTTTCCTCGGAGATCACCAGGGACCAGATGGTCCCCTATGCGAGCAGCGACCAGGCGGAGATCGTCTACCCGGTGGCGGTGAAGGCGTCATGGAACGCCGGTGGCTGCTGCGGCTACGCGCACACGCACGGCGTGGACGACCTGGCCTTCATGAAGGCGCTCGTGCCCGCGGTGGATCCGGGTCACGCGCGGCCCGTCTACGTCGTCGGGTACAGCAACGGCGGCCGGCTCGCCTACCGGGTCGCCTGTACCGACCGGGGCCTGTTCGACGCCTACGCGGCGGTGAAGGGCGGTCCGAGCCCCGACTGCATGGTGAGCAAGCCGGTGACGATCGCGCAGCTCGCGTCGCTGGACGACACGGAAGTGCCCTATAAGCCCGGCGCGAAGGGCAGAGAGCTGATGCCGGTCACCACGCTGGTGGCCAAGCTGCGGGAGACGGACCAGTGCGCGGGTCAGCCGATCGTGACGCACTCGGGGAGCTTGACCCTGGACACGTGGTCCGGGTGCGCCGCCGGGAGCCGGCTCGCGTTCGCGACCTGGACGGACGGCAAGCACTCCTTCCCGCGCCCGCCGTACAGCGTGCCCGCGGGCGCGCAGGTCATCTGGTCCTTCTTCACGAACACGCCGCTGGCGCCGCTTCCGTAGGCGCGCCTGCTGAATCGCCGCCTCGCCGTCAGGACAGAGCGGGGATCAGCGGGAGGGCCAGCCGCATCGTCGTGCCGCCACCGCGGGCCGGCTCGGCCGCCACCGTGCCGCCGTGCCCGGTGACGATTTCCCGCACGACCGCCAGGCCGAGGCCGGAGCCGGGCGCCGAGCGGGCCGACAGGGCGCGGTAGAAGCGGTCGAAGACGAAGGGCAGGTCCGCGCGGGCGATGCCGGGGCCGTGGTCGCGCACGGTGAGCTCGCCGCCGGCTAGCCGCACCTCGACCGGGCCCTCGGGCGGGCCGAACTTGGCGGCGTTGTCGAGCAGGTTCCTGACCGCGACGCGCAGCCGCTCGGCGTTGCCGTCGACGACACCGCCGGCGAGCTGCGCGGTGAACTCCGTTTTCGGCCAGTCCCGCCGCGCCGCCTCGAGGGCCTCCGCGGTGACGGCGTCGAGCCGCAGCGGGGAGCGCTCCGCGGCGGGCGGCTCGCCCCTGGCCAGGTCCGTCACGCTGGATACCAGGCGGCTCAGCTCCGCGACCTGGTCGGTGACCCGCGCAAGCACCTCGTGGCGCTCCGCGGCGGGCAGGCCAGGGTTCTCCGCCAGGACGTCCACGTTGATCCGCAGGCTGGCCAGCGGGGTGCGCAGCTCGTGGCTGGCATCGCTGACCAGCCGCCGCTGCGCGTCAAGCGAGCGCTGCAGCGCGCTCAGCATGGCGTTGAACGTCGCGGCGAGCCTGCCGACCTCGTCGCGGCGGCCGACCTCCACCCGCCTGCCCGGGTCGCCGGTCAGCGAGACCTCCTCGGCGACGCTGGCCAGCCGGGTGACCGGCGCGAGCCCGGTCGTCGCCACCGCCCAGCCGACGAGGGTGGCGGCGAGCACGCCGATCGCGCTGAGCGTGGCGAGCGTGGCGCCGACGCTGGTGACCTCCAGGTCAGTGGCGGTGAGCGGCTCGGCCACCTGCAAGGCCAGGCCGGGGGCGAGCGGCTCGGTGCGGACCATGGCCGAGGTCCCGTTGACCTTGGTGACGGCATCGAACGGGGCGGCCCGGCCCGCCGCCACGCTAATCGCGGCCGCGCTCGGCGTGAGCCACCCCTCGTCGCCGGCCGGCGCCCGGACCTGGCCGACCGAGGTGATCAGCTGGGCGTAGGTGACGACGCCGAACCCGGACGAGTGCGGTAGCCAGCCGTCGGGGATGTGCCCGTGGTAAGGGCGAGCATCGTGCTCGATGGCCAGGGCCCGGGCGGCCACCTCCTGGCTGACCTGGTTCTGCAGGTCGGTGCGGATCGCGAAGAAGGCGACCGCGGTGATGGCGAGGGCGACGGCCGCCACCGCCCCGGCAGCGACGAGGGTGAACCGGGTCTTGAGCGTCAGGCGCGAGCGCATCGTCATCCGCCTGCCCGCAGCACGTACCCGACGCCGCGCACGTTGTGCACCAGCCTTGGCAGGCCCTCGGCCTCGAGCTTGCGGCGCAGCAGCGTGACGAAGACCTGCAGCGCGTTCGAGGCGGGCGCCTCGCCGTAGCCCCAGACCCGGTCGGTGATCACCTCGTAGCTGAGCACGTGCTCCGCGTTGCGGACAAGCAACTCGAGGAGGGCGAACTCGATCTTGGTGAGGACCAGGGATGCCCCGGCCCTGGTGGCCGTGTGGCTGGTGAGGTCAAGCGTGAGGTCGGCGTAGCCGAGCAGGTCGCGGGCCGGCCTGGTGCGCCGCAGCAGCGCGTTCACCCGGGCGAGCAGCTCGCGCAGCGCGAAGGGCTTGACCAGGTAGTCATCAGCGCCGGCCTCCAGCCCGTCCACCCGGTCGTCGATCGCGTCCCGCGCGGTGAGCACGAGGACCGGGGTGGCGTCGCCGCGGCCGCGCAGTGCCCGGCAGGTGTCCAGCCCGTTCAGCATGGGCATCAGGACGTCCAGGATGACCAGGTCGACGGGCGCCTGGGCGAGCGCGGTCAGCGCCTCGGCGCCGTTGGCCGCCGTGGCCACGGCGTAGCCGGCGTAGCCGAGGGCACGGCGCAGCGAGTCGCGCACGTCGAAGTCGTCGTCCACGACGAGCAGCCGCGACTGGGCATCCCCTCCGCCCGGCCTCCCGTCGGACGTACCCAGGAGCGAACGGGGGGCCGCACCCCCAGGCGATAGCTGCATGGCTGAGAGTGAAGCAAGGCTTGCTGCGAGAAGACTGAGAGTTAGCTCAGGACCTTAACTTTTTCATTAGCTTTTAACAATCGCTGGCCAGGCTCGATCCCATGTCTCCCAGCAGCCCGGCAAGCACGGCAGCTCCGCCCACCGCGGCGGCGCCGCAAGCCCCCCCGGCAGACACGCGAACCCGTCCGGCCCTGTGGCTCGTCCGGCACGGCGAGTCCACGTGGAACGTCGCCGGGCTCGCCCAGGGCCATAACGACGAGGCGGAGCTCACCGAGCGCGGGCTGCGCCAGGCGGCCGAGGCCGCCTGGCAGTTCCACGGCCGGGCGGTCCGCTCGATCTACGCCAGCGACCTGCGCCGCGCCCGGCAGACCGCGGCCGCGTTCGCCGCGGTGCTCGGGCTGCCTGTGCATACCGACACCCGGCTACGAGAACGGTCACTTGGCGTACTCGAGGGGTCACGCAGCACTACCATCGATGAGTCGGCTACTGGCTTGGCTGGCGGTCTCGTCATCGACCCCGACACCAGGCCGCCCGCCGGGGAGTCGGTGCGCGACCTGTACCTGCGCGCCGCGGAGTTCTGCGACGACCTCGCCGCTCGCCTGCGTGACGGCCGTGAGGCTTCCCCCTGGCCGGCCGGCCCTGGATCAGTCGGCACTGGGGGGGACGTGCTGGTCATCGCGCACGGGGGCACGGTACGCGTCCTCGACGCGTACCTGCACGGAGTCGCCGTCGACGAGATGACCTGGCGTCCGGTGGGCAATGCGGCCATCGTCCGGATTCCGGAATTCGGTTCCCAACCCCGAGGAGGAAGTCGATGAACCAAACCCTGCTGACACTGCCCGAGCGACCGGTTAAGCCGCGCACCAGCGGCCTGACCATGGTGATCGACGGCGGCGTACCGCTCGGCCTGTTCGGCGACCTGGTCGAACTCGGCGCGGAGTACATCGACTACGTCAAGTTCGGCTGGGGCACCTCAGTGGTCACCGGCTGCCTGCGCGAGAAGATCAGCGTGCTCGGCGCCCACGGCATCGACTTCTACTTCGGCGGGACGCTGTTCGAGAAGTTCGTGCTGCAGGGCCACTTCGAGGACTACCGCCGCTTCTGTGAGGAGCACGGCGCCCGGCACGTCGAGGTGTCCAACGGCACCATCGAGATGTCCAACGCGGAGAAGGCCGGTTACATACGTAAACTCGTCCCCGACTTCACCGTCGTGTCCGAGGTCGGCTTCAAGGACCCGGGCCGCTCGGAGATGCTGCCGCCGAGCGAGTGGGTCGCCAGCATCAAGGAGGACATCGACGCGGGCGCCTCGCTGGTGACCCTGGAGGCGCGGGAGAGCGGCAAGTCCGGCATCTGCCGCCCCGACGGCGAGCTCAGGTACGGCCTGATCGAGGACGTGCTGCACGCGGGCATCGGCGTCGACACCCTGCTCTTCGAGGCGCCCACCACCGCGCTGCAGACCCACATGATCAAGCGGATCGGGCCGAACGTGAACCTGGGCAACGTGCCCGCGCAGGGCGTCATCGGCCTTGAGACGCTGCGACTCGGGCTGCGTGCCGACACCCTGACCGCCTTCGAGTAAACCGACCACGTTAGGCGAGCAAACCGTGCGAACGACTCACGATGTCTTCCACCTGGCGATCCCCGTGCACGACCTGGATGCGGCGCAGGACTTCTACGTGACCAGGCTGGGCTGCAAGCTCGCCCGGCGGTACGACGACCGGATCACCCTGGACTTCTTCGGCGACCAGGTGGTGTGCCACCTGACCCCGGGCGAGCCCGCCACCCCGGAGAGCCTGTACCCCCGGCACTTCGGCGTCACGTTCAAGGCGGCGGCCGACTTCGAGGCGCTCTACGCGTGCGCGGTGACCAGGAAGATCCCTGTCTACCACGATCTCTCGCGGCGCTTCGAGGGCCTGGTGGAGGAGCACCGCACGTTCGTGCTCGTTGACCCGGCCGGGAACCTCCTTGAGTTCAAGCACTACAACGACCCGCGGATGATGTACTAAATGGACGCTTTTCGCGCTACTCCTGCCCCGCAGATCACGGCTGTACGTGTTGGCCAGGATGAAGAGGGTTCGGTCATACGCGGCTGGATCGAGGAGGCCGCCGCCCGGCATGGCGATGACGTCTACCTCGCCGACGCCCGCGGCAAGGCGGCACTGACCTACGCTGGCCTGCTCGGCATCGTCCGCGATACGGAGCGCCGCCTGGACGAGGCGGGCCTGCCGCGTGGCGCCCGGGTCTACATCAGGCTCGCCGACCCGCTCGGCTATGCCACCGCCCTCGTCGCGCTCATCGCGGCCGGCCGGGTCGTGGTCCCGCTCGACCCTGGTGCACCCGACTCGGACATCGCCCGGGTGATCGGCGTCGCGCGGCCGGCCGGCATGGTCACCGGTGGCGCCGGGCCGGCTACCGGAACCATGGCCGCCGACAGCGGAGCCACGCCCTCGTTCGGAATTACCGCTTTCGATCTTTCGCCGTTGACCGCGGGGGCCGACGGCGGCGGGATCTTCCTGTGCACCAGCGGCACCACGGGAACGCCCAAGGGGATCCTGCTGGGGGAAGCGCAACTGGCCCACGTGGCATCGAGCGTGGCGGACTGGCACCGGCTGGGCCGGTCCGACCGCGGCTACTGCTCGCTGCCGCTGTTTCACGTCAACGCGGAGGTCGTCGGGCTGCTCGCCACGCTCCGGGCCGGCGCCTACCTGGCGGTTGACCGCAAGTTCAGCAGGCGCGGGTTCTGGGACCTGATCAGCGCGGAGCGCATCACCTGGATCAACGCGGTGCCCGCGATCATCTCCATCCTCGCCATGGACCCTCCGGCGGACCCGCCCGCGCGGCTGCGCTTCGTCCGGTCGGCCTCGGCGCCGCTGCCGCGAGCCGCGCTTGAGCGGTTCGAGCGGTCGGTCGGCGTGCCGGTCATCGAGACGTACGGGATGACCGAGGCGGCCAGCATGATCACGGCCAACCCGCTTGACGGGCCGCGTAAGCCAGGATCGGCGGGCCGCCCGGCGAGCGCGCAGGTCCGCATTGCCCTTCCCGACCCTCCCGCCCTTCCCGGCGGACGGCTGGCGACCGCCGGCGACATCGGGCGGGTGCTGATCCGCGGGGCAGGCGTCATCACCGCGTACGCCTCCGGCGGCCGGCCGGGCGCGATCGACGACGAGGGCTGGCTGGACACCGGCGACCTCGGGTACCTGGACGCCGACGGCTACCTGTTCCTCGCCGGACGGTCCGACGACGTGATCAACCGGGGCGGGGAGAAGATCTACCCCAGGGAGATCGAGGAGATCCTGCTCGCCCAGCCCGGCGTCCATTCCGCCGCCGTGGTCGGCCTGACGGACGAGGTGCTCGGCGAGCGGCCGGTCGCCTACGTGGTGCCCGAGTGCGGCGCCGTCGCGGGCGAGATCGAGGACGTGCTGCGCGCGGCGTGCGCGCAGCGGCTGCCGCGGCACAAGCAGCCCAGCGAGTTCTGGCTGGTCGATGAGATGCCGCTCGGCCCGACCGGGAAGATCTCCCGGCGGCTGCTGAAGGAATCGGCGGCCGCGCCGCCGTGAGCTCTGCTCTTTCCGACACCCAGCCGGCCCCGCCAGCCCCCGCTGGCGCGGCCGGACGGCGTTCCCGGCCGCACATCGTCGCGTTCGACCTGATCCGGCTGGTCATCATGGTGTTCGTGGTAAGCGTGCACACGCTGGCCTTCGGCGGCGGCACGGTCACCATGAGCATCGGCGCGGTCACCACCGTCTTCCACACCAGCCGGGAGCTCTTCCTCCTGCTGACCGCCCTCGTCCTGACCTACAACTACGGGCACCGCGACCAGCTCAAGGGAGGCCGGTTCTGGCGGCGCCGGTTCTGGCTGGTGGTCCCGGCCTACGTCACCTGGTCCGCGATCTACTACGCGGCGGACGGCCGCGCTCGCGGGGCCTTCCCCACGGCGTTCCTGCATGACCTGCAGGACGCGGGCGCCCGGTACCACCTGTACTTCCTGCTCGTCAGCATGCAGATCTACCTGCTCTTCCCGGTGATCCGGTGGGTGCTCAAGAAGACCGAGCGGTACCACGCCTGGCTGTTCGGTGTCGCGCTCGCCTACCAGGTCTGGCTGACCATCGGACTGCACTACAAGGTCGGGCGGCAGGGTAACGGGCTGGTCGCGCAGTTCCTGAACGGGGCCGGGCAGGGCTACTGGGTCGACACGTACGTCTTCTACGTCGTGGCGGGCGCGCTAGCCGGCTGGCACTTCGAGCGGCTCTGCGCGTTCACCCGACGGTTCTTGCGTAGCGGGCGGCGCGTCGCTCTCGTGGCGGCCGCCGGCGTGGCCGCGGGCATCGCGGTCTACCTGACCGAGATCGAGGTCTTCGGCGCCACGCCGGACAGCGCGAGCGCGGTCTTCCAGCCGGTCGTCATCGTCGAGGCGCTCGCCTTCGGCTGGGCGCTGCTCGGCGCCGGACTGCGGTGGAGCGACCGTGGCGCGCCCGGGCGGAAATTCTGCGCCGCGGGGTCGGCCAGCTCGTTCGGCATCTACCTGGCTCACCCGCTGGTCCTGCAGGCGCTGCTGCTCGTCGCCGGGTCCAGCGTGCTCGGGGCGAACGGCGGCATCCTCGGCGCGCTGCACCGCCTGCACCGCTCCAGCGTCGTGGTGCTCGTCCTGCTGTTCATCGCGGTGCCGCTCATCTACGCCGTCTCCTGGGTGATCGCCTCGGCGGCCCGGCGCACCCCGGTCAGCCTGCTGCTTACCGGGCGCGAGTGGAAGCCCAAGCGGAACACCCGCATCGGCCAGGCGGCCGACCGGGCGCTTGACAAGCTCGAGGACAAGGTCACCGCCGGGGCGAGGCAGATCCCCCGGCGAGTGCTCGTCATCGCGCTCTGTCTCGCCATGGTGGCGGCCGGCGGGGCGATCACCGGGGCGAAGATCGTCGCCGCGGCAAGGAGGACAATCAACTACACGACGTCCACCATGCAGGTGGGCCGCATGACCCGGTCGTATACCGTGCTCACGCCCGCGAAGGCGGCGCTGCCCGCATCGGCGCCGATCATCATGGTGCTGTCCGGCCTCAACTCCACTCAGGACCAGGAGATCACCAGGGACGAGCTCACGTCCTACGTCAGCGCCGGTGACGCGGAGCTCGTTTACCCGCTGGCCTACCGTGAGTCGTGGAACGCGATCGGCTGCTGTTCCTGGGCGTCCATGGCCAACGTCAACGACACCGGGTTCATCGAGGCGCTGGCGAAGCAGGTCGACCCGGGCAACTCCCGCCCGATCTACCTGATGGGTTACAGCAACGGCGGACGGCTCGCGTACACCATCGCCTGCACCGACCCCCTGATATTCGACGGCATCGCGGCCGTGAAGTCGGATCCGATGCCGTGGTGCGACATCTCGGTCCCGCAGAAGTTTCTCCAGGTCGCCTCGACCGACGACACGGACGTGCCGTACACGACCGGGGAGAAGGGCGATTTCCGCGAGGTGCCCGACGCCCTGGTCCAGGACACCGACCTGCGCTACGCGGACCGGTGCTCAGCCACGTCGGCCTCGTCCAAACAGGGGAATATGACCCTGACCACCTGGCCGGACTGCCTCGACGGCGCGAGCGTCACGTTCGCGGTCTACACCGCCGGGGTGCACAGCTACCCGCGTCCGCCGGTCAGCTATCCGGCCGCGTCGCAGGTGATCTGGGCCTGGATCAACAACACCGTCACGGTGCAGCCGCAGCCAGCAAGCTCCGCAGGTCGCTGATGAACGGCTGGCCCTGCGGGGTGCCGAGGCCGGTCATGGTGTCGTATCCGGGCGCGGTCACCTGGCCCGTGTAGCCCGACGTCGACCAGCTCTGGTTGTCGAACGTGGTCAGCAGCAGCAGGCCGCAGGTGTCGGCGTCGCAGGCGACGCCGCGGTAGGCCGGATTCACCTGGGGGGCCAGCGGCCGCACGTCGTTGAACGCCGTAGTCCCCGCCAGCGTGTACAGGGCCGGGTTGAGGAACCCGAACGAGGCCTCCCCCTGCTCGGCGTCGGCCACGATGCCCCCGACCAGCGGTGTGGCAAGGCTGGTACCGCCGATCGGCTCCTCGAAGTACCCGGTCACGTTGCCCTGGTCATCGAAGCTCAGCATCCCCACGCTCATTCCCGTGAACCCGTCGGCGTCCGCGCTGATGTCCGGGACCGTGCGGACCAGGCCGCCCCGGTCGCCCGTCGCCGCGGCGAGCGAGTCGGGCACGACGCCGTACTGGTACCCGGGCTGCTTCCACAGCAGGCTGGCGCCGCCGCCCGATGCGCCGTCCTCGCCCTGGAAGGCCCAGTTCCCGCCCTGGTCCGCTGAGATGCCCGTCGACCAGCCGGTCTCGAAGAGCCGCGGGTTGTCGTGGCCGATGCCCAGCGTGGTGCCGCCGACCGCGGTGGCGTACGGGTCGCTGGACGGGACCGTCACGCCCGAGGTGTCGCCGGCCGAGAACAGCATGCTGACCCCTTCGGCGGCGGCCCGGATCAGGTAGGCGTGCGTGATCTGCACCGTGTTGGCCGGGACGCTCTCATCCCCGGCGAACCAGGAGTTGGACGCGACCTGGGCGAGCGGGCGGTCGCCGATGCCGTTGAGTACCGCCAGGTCGGCGTCGAACATGGCCTGTATACCGAAGAAGCCGTTGTCGCACGAGTCGCCGCCCACCACGATCTGGTTCGCGGCCGGCGCCATGCTGTAGGACGCCTCGACGTCCAGTTGCTCCTCGACGTTGAACGGGTCGCCGCACTGTGAACCCTGGCCGACCGACAGCTCGTCGTACCGCGCGGTCGAGGGGGCCTGGATGTCGTGGACCCGCGCGTAGTCCGTCAGGGTCTGGAACATGTCCGGGGTCAGCCCCACCTCGACCAGGGCCACGGTGACGCCCGTGCCGGTGTCGCTCGCGCCGAGTTGGTACGCGCGGCGGAGCTGCTGTGGCGTGTACCCGCAGAGGATCGTGGGGAAATCGGTGGCACCGTACTTCTCGGGCAGGCCGGTCGCGTAGTGCTGCAGGTACCACTGCGAGCAGGCGAACGCCGGCGAGCCTGCCGCGGTCGCGCGGGCCCGTGGCGGTACCCCCTCCCTGACGTACGTCATCGTCGGCGCCGCGTTGTCCAGCCCGGTGACGCCGAGGACGCCGCGCTCGATCGACACGGGCAGCGTGACCGGCCGGTCGTTCGCGCGCAGCGGATAGCGGCCGGCGGCGGCCAGGCCCCTCGTCCGGTAGTAGTTGAGCCGTGCTCCGAGCGCGGCCTCGATCGTCGACACGGGCGCGGTCGCCTGCACGTAGTCGCGGCCCAGGTCGGTGCCGACGCCGGTGAACCCCTTTGACTTGAGCCACGACTCGACGGAGGCCACCGTCGCCTGCGTCGGGCCGAACTGCGCGGTGTACCGGGCCGGGGAAAGAAAGTGCCGGAAGAGCGGGCTGCCCGGCGTGGACACGGCCGCGGCGTAGCGCGCCGCGGCCGCACTCCGCGGTCTCATCCAGAACTGGATGGTCAGCTTGGTCGCGGCGGGGACGGCGCCGACGGCCGCGCTCGCGGCGGCGAACGGCGCGGCGCTGTCCGGCAGCCTCAGGTCTTTCACGACCGCTTGGCCGGCTGGGCGGCCGGTGGCTTTCGCGTGCGCCGCCGGCCCGGCCGCGGCCAGCGCGATCGTCGCCGCGGCCAGCGCGGTGGCGGCGATGAGGCTGCGAGGTGATCTCATGCTCGTCCTTATGTCACGGAGAATGACTGATTGAGTACACAAAGCAACGGGGGCGAGTGCAACAGTACGGAGCGGGCGCGGCGAAATCCCCAACCGACACGCGACCAGCGGCAGGGACTTCGCATGGCCGGGGCGTTGTGCTACCAGCGTGTTAATCGCTTACGGGTTGGCTGTGCATCCGCCCTAGGATGGAACCCATGCCGATTACCCGCGACGAGGTCGCTCACCTGGCCCGGCTGTCCCGGCTCGCGCTCAGCGACGAAGAGCTTGACCACCTTGCCCCGCAGCTCGACCAGATCATCGCGTCGGTCGCGCAAGTGCAGGAGGTCGCAGCGGACGGCATCGAGCCAACGACGCACGCGACCGGCCTTACCAACGTCTTCCGGGCCGACGAGCCAGTCAGCTGCCTGACCCCGGAGCAGGCCCTGTCCGGGGCGCCCGCGGTGGAGCTCCAGCGGTTCAAGGTGCCGCGGATCCTGGTCGAGGAGTGAGGAGCCGGACATGAGTGAGCTGACCACCAAGACCGCCGCCGAGCTGGCGGCGGCCGTCTCCACGGGCGAGATCTCCGCCGCTGAGGTCACCCGGGCGCACCTAGACCGCATCGCCGCCGTTGACGACCGGGTCAAGGCGTTCCTGCACGTGAACCCGGAGGACGCGCTTGCGCAGGCGCGCGACGTCGACCGCAGGCGGGCGGCGGGCGAGCCGCTCGGCGCGCTGGCCGGCGTGCCGGTCGCGGTCAAGGACCTGTTCACCACCGTCGGCGCGCCGGCGACCTGCGGCTCCAAGATCCTTGAGGGCTGGTACCCGCCGTATGAGTCCACCGTCACCCGGCGGCTGCGCGACGCGGGCGCGGTTCTCATCGGCAAGACCAACATGGACGAGTTCGCGATGGGCTCCTCCACCGAGAACTCCGGGTTCGGGCCGAGCCACAACCCGTGGAACCTGGCGAAGGTACCCGGCGGGTCCTCCGGCGGCTCGGCCGCCGCGGTCGCCGCCTACGAGGCGCCGCTCGCACTCGGCACGGACACCGGCGGCTCGATCCGCCAGCCCGCCGCGGTGTGCGGGATCGTCGGCGTGAAGCCGACCTACGGCGGCAACTCCAGGTACGGGGTTGTCGCGTTCGCGTCGTCGCTGGACACGCCGGGGCCGTTCGGCCGGACCGTCCTCGACGCCGCCCTGCTGCACGAGGCCATGTCCGGTCATGACCCCTGCGACTCCACGTCGATCGACGCCCCGGTGCCGCCCGTGGTCGAGGCGGCGCGGCACGGCGACGTGGCCGGGCTGCGGATCGGCATCGTCAGCGAGTTCTCCGGCGATGGCTACCAGCCGGGAGTGATGACCCGGTTCACCGAGGCGGTCGAGCTGCTCGAGTCGCTCGGCGCGAAGGTCACCGAGATCAGCTGCCCGCACTTCAAGTACGCGCTGCCGGCGTACTACCTGATCGCGCCGAGCGAGGTCTCCTCCAACCTGGCCAGGTTCGACGGCATGCGGTACGGGCTGCGGACCGGCGGCGGCTCCGCCGAGGAGGTCATGGCGGCGACCCGGGCGGCCGGCTTCGGCGCGGAGGTCAAGCGCCGGATCATGCTCGGTACCTACGCCCTGTCCAGCGGGTACTACGACGCCTACTACGGCAAGGCACAGCAGGTGCGGACGCTGATCATCAGGGACTTCGACAACGCGTTCAGCCAGGTGGACGTCCTCATCTCACCGCCCACCCCGACCACCGCGTTCGACATCGGCGAGCGCGCGGACGACCCGATGGCGATGTACCTCGCCGACCTGTGCACGATCCCGTCCAACCTGGCCGGGAACGCTGCGATTTCGGTGCCGATCGGGCTCGCCCCCGAGGACGGCCTGCCGACCGGCCTGCAGGTGATGGCGCCGCCGCTGGCCGACGACCGGCTGTACCGGGTAGCCGCGGCGGTCGAGGCCGCGTTCACCGAGCGCTGGGGACATCCGCTGCTGACCGAGGCGAAGGGACTGGTTACGGCATGACTGTGACGTACGAAGAGGCGCTGCAGAAGTACGAGCCGGTCTTCGGGCTCGAGACGCACGTCGAGCTCGGCACGCTGACCAAGATGTTCTGCGGCTGCATCACGACGTTCGGCGCGGAGCCGAACACCCATACCTGCCCGGTCTGCCTCGGTCTCCCCGGCTCGCTGCCGGTGGTGAACGAGCGGGCGATCGAGTACACGATCAAGATCGGGCTCGCGCTGAACTGCTCGATCGCCGCCTGGTGCCGGTTCGCGCGGAAGAACTACTTTTACCCGGACATGCCCAAGAACTTCCAGATCTCCCAGTACGACGAGCCGTTGTGCACCGACGGCTACCTGGACGTGGGCATCGGCGGCAAGACGGTGCGGGTTGGCATCGAGCGGGTGCACCTGGAAGAGGACACCGGCAAGTCGCTGCACGTCGGCGGCGCGACCGGCCGCATACAGGGCGCCGAGTACTCGCTCGTCGACTACAACCGGGCGGGCATACCGCTCGTCGAGATCGTCACTAAGCCGGTGCCCGGCACCAGGTTCCTCGCGCCTGAGGTCGCCAAGGCGTACGTCACCGAGCTGCGCGACGTGCTCCGGTCACTAGACGTCTCTGACGTGCGGATGGAAGAAGGCTCGATGCGCTGCGACGTGAACACGTCGATCTCGCTCATCGGGTCGGCCACCTGGGGGACGCGCACCGAGACCAAGAACGTGAACTCGCTGCGCTCGGTGGAGCGGGCGGTCCGCTCCGAGATCGAGCGCCAGGCCTGGGTGCTCGACGAGGGCGGCCGGGTAATCCAGGAGACGCGGCACTTCCACGAGGACAGCGGGGTCACCACCTCGGGCCGGTCCAAGGAAGAGGCACAGGACTACCGCTACTTCCCCGAGCCCGACCTGGTGCCGGTGGCACCGGACGCGGACTGGGTGGAGTCGATCAGGGCGTCGCTGCCCGAGTTGCCGTCGGCCCGCCGGGCGCGGCTGATCGACTCGTGGTCGCTGTCAGAGCTGGACTTCGAGGCGCTACGCAACGCCGGGGCGCTGGAGGCCGTGGAGGCGACCGTCGCGGCCGGCGCGTCCCCGGCTGACGCCCGCAAGTGGTGGCTCGGCGAGCTGGCCAGGCGGGCCAACGACGCGGGTCTTGAGGTCTCGGAGCTGCCGATCACGCCGGCCGACGTGGCCCGGATAGCCGCGCTCGTCGCGGCGGGCACGCTCAACGACCAGCTCGCCCGCCAGGTCATCGAGGGCGTCCTCGACGGTGAGGGCACTCCGGACGAGGTGGTCGCCGCCCGCGGCCTCGCGGTGGTCAGCGACGACTCCGCGCTGCTCGCCGCGGTCGACGAGGCCATCGCGGCTAACCCGGACGTGGTGGCCAGGATCCGCGACGGCAAGGTCCAGGCGGCCGGCGTCCTGGTCGGCGCGGTCATGAAGGCCACCCGCGGCCAGGCCGACGCCGCCAGGGTCAAGGACCTGATCCTGGAGCGCCTAGCCTGACCGCTCGGCCTTAGGGTTCCACCGCGTCGGGCCCGCCTTCGAGCAGGCGCTTGAAGGCGGGCTCGTCGAGGATGCTGATGCCCAGCTCGACGGCCTTGTCGTGCTTAGAGCCCGCGTTCTCCCCGGCGACCACAAAGCTGGTCTTCTTCGAGACCGAGGAGGAGACCTTGCCGCCCGCCGCGCGCACCGCCTCGGCCGCCTCGTCCCTGCTGTAGGTGGGCAGCGTGCCGGTGATGACCACGGTGACGCCGGCGAGCAGCCGTCCCGCCGCGGCCGACGGGTCGAAGCCGGGGGTTTCCAACTGGACGCCGGCCGCCCGCCACTTCGCCACGATGTCCTGGTGCCAGTCGACGGTGAACCACTCCACCACCGCATTGGCGATGGTCGGGCCGACCCCGTCCACGATCGCGAGGGCGTCTGGCGAGGCGGACGCGATCGCGTCGAGCGACCCGAAGGCGTCGGCGAGGGCGCGGGCCGCGGTCGGCCCCACGTGCCTGATGGACAACGCGACCAAGATGCGCCAGAGCGGCCTTGTCTTCGCCTCGTCCAGGTTGGCGAGCAGCGCGTGCGCGACGAGCTTGAGGCCCCCCGCCTTATTCACGAAGAACGGGCTGGCCGCCAGCTTCTCATCGGTCAGGTCGAAGAGGTCGCCCTCGTTGGTCACCAGTCCGTCGGTGAGCAGGGCGACGACCGCCTCGTAGCCGAGTGCCTCGATGTCGAGCGCGCTGCGGGAGGCGAGGTAGAACAGCCGCTCGCGGAGCTGCGCGGGGCAGGCCACGTTATTCGGGCAGCGCCAGTCGACTTCTCCCTCGTCCCGGCGCAGTGGCGTACCGCACTCCGGGCACTCGCGGGGGAACTGGAACTCGCGCTCGTCTCCCGTGCGCAACTCCGCGACCGGGCCCACGATCTCGGGGATGACCTCGCCCGCCTTGCGCAGGATCACCGTGTCGCCGATCAGCACGCCCTTGCGCTTGACCTCGTCCTCGTTGTGCAGGGTCGCGCGGTCGACCGTGGAGCGGCTGACGATCACCGGGGCCATCACGGCGAACGGGGTGACCCGTCCGGTGCGGCCGACGCCCACCTGGATGTCGAGGAGCTTGGTGTTGACCTCTTCCGGCGGGTACTTGTAGGCGATGGCCCAGCGCGGCGCCCGGCTAGTCGCGCCCATCGCGCGCTGCGTCTCGATCGGATCGATCTTCACCACCACGCCGTCGATGTCGTACGGCGTCTCATGCCGGTGACCTGGGTCTCCGAAGTAGTCGATGTAGGCCTGGACCTCGACAAGGTCGTCGAAGACCTTGTACCGGTCGCTGACCGGCAGCCCCCAGGCACGCAGGCGCTCGTACCAGCCCGACTGCGTGTCCGGCGCCCCTTCGAGGTGCCCCTCCTCGCTTGGCCCGGCCGCCGACCCGACAATGGCGCCGTCGGCGTCCGCTGAACTGCCCACCACCCGGCCGATGCCGTGCACGATCGCGCCGAGCTCACGCGACGCCGTGACCCGGGGATCCTTCTGCCGCAGCGAGCCAGCGGCGGCGTTGCGCGGGTTGGCGAAGGCCGGCTTGCCCGCCTCCTGCAGCGACTCGTTCAGCCGCTCGAACGCCGCCTCGGACAGGAACACCTCACCGCGCACCTCAAGGAGCTCGGGGACGTCGTCACCGGTGAGGCGGTCCGGGATCACTTTTATCGTCTTGACGTTCAGCGTCACGTCCTCGCCGGTCCGCCCGTCGCCCCTGGTAGCGGCGCTGGTGAGGCGGCCGCGCTCGTAGACGAGGTCAATCGCGAGCCCGTCGATCTTCAGCTCGCACAGGTACGGGCCGGTCCCGCCGAGCTTCGCGGCCCGGTCCGCCCAGGCGGAGAACTCCTCGCGGGAGAACACGTTGTCCAGGCTGAGCAGCCGTTCCAGGTGGGTCACCGGGGTGAACAGCGTCGAGATCATACCGCCGACCCGCTGCGTCGCCGAGTCAGGCGTGCGCAGCTCGGGGAACTCCTCCTCGATCTCGTTCAGGGTCCGGATGCCCCGGTCGTAGTCGGCGTCGGAGATCGTCGGCATGTCGAGCACGTGATAGCGGTACTGCGCGTCGAGCAGCTGCTCGCTCAGCTCCGCGTGCCGCTGCCTGGCCTCGGTCAGCTCCATTACCCGATCTCTCCCATCATCTCCGGAAGAACGCTGGCTGCCTCGCGGCACCAGCGCAGCGCGTCCCGCGCCTGCTGCGGCGCTACCCCAGCCAGGCCGCAGGCCGGGGTGATCACCACTTGCGGTGCGCACTGAGCCGGCGGCAGGTCCATCTTCCGCCACAGGTCCCTGACGATCCGCGCAGTGTCAGACGGAACCGGCCGCTCGCGTTCATCGCGGCCGGAACGGCGAGCCGTCCCCGCGCTTCCAGTGGTGTTCTCCAGTGGCCCGGTGGTGGGCAGCGCTCCGATCAGCATTCCCAGGCCCGCCTCCGCCGCCTCGGCGAAGCCGTCGAAATCCGCGCGCCGCAGCAGGCTCGGGTCGAACGAGACACCGCCCGCTCCAGCGCTCATGATGAGCCCGAACGGAAGGTCGCGAGCACAACAGTGCACCACGGTGTACTGCGGCGTGGCGGCGAGTACCTGGTGGAGTCTCTCCCGCGCCACTTCATCCTCGACGGCCCGGACGCGCGACAGGCCGCTCGGCGTCGGCACCTCCCCGTGCAGCACGGCAGGCAGGGCGGGCTCGTCAAGTTGCACCAGGAGGGTGGCCTTAGGAACCCGCTTGGCCACCTCGGCGACGTGCGCGGCGGCCCCTTCGGCCAATGAGGAGGCGAGGTCGGAGACAAGGCCAGGGTCGGCGAGCGCCACCTTCAGCGAGTGCAGCTGCTCGATCGTCGCCGCGAGCGTCCAGGGCCCGGCCAGCTGGACCTTGAGCAGGCCCGCGTACCCGTCGAGCACCTCCTCCATCGCGTCCAGGTCCGCCGACATCATCGACCTGGCGCGACCCAGGTCACGCCCGGGCCGCTCCGAGATCCGCCAGCCGCGCGGCCCGGCGAGCTCGACCGGGATGTCGACAAGCAACGCGGCCGTACGGCCGATGACGTCCGCGCCGGGCCCGCGGCCCGGGAGCTCGGCCAGGTACGGCAGGTCAGGCAGTTCCCCCGCGACGACCCGTGCCGCCTCCATGGGGTTCTCGCCGGGCATCGACCCGACCCCGGTCGCGGTCCCCGGCGCCCACGGAAACGCTAGCTTTTCGGCCACGCTGTCGAGCTTAGCCGTCCTTACCTTTGAGGCCAGCGACGCGGCCGCTCGTGGTCTTCGCGGGGCGGCGACGGCTCCCGCCGGTCATCTCCGTCCATGTCACTGCGGCCGCCCTGTCTTGGCAGCACCGCGACGATGACGAAGCCCGCGACGATCCCCGCGACGAAGAAGTTGCCGATGACCCACGCAGCAAGCTCGAAGAAGTTCATGCTTTCTGCTCCCCGTCCCTGTTACCTGGGTGCTCACCGCTGTCCCTGGTGAGCACAGGTCCCCTATGCCCAAGCGGCCCCCGTGGGCATAGGGGACCTTTCTGCCCGGGTCCTAGCCGCCCCGTCCACGGCTAGGACCCGGTGCCGCCTGCCGGCCCCCGGTCGACGGCAGGCAGTCCCGATGAGGTTCCATGACTAGTCCCGCCTCGTGCCGTTGATGCCAACGAGAGCTCGCGCCGTCTGCGCGCTGAAGGTGGACGGCTTGGATCTCAGCGACCACTTCCGCCGGTCCTCCCGGCAGATCGCGAAGCAGATCCCGAGGTAGGCGCCGAGCACGACGGCGGCCACGGTCACGACCATCGCGATGATGATGAAGCTGGCCATGGCGACCTCCAACCACTGCTGCCGCGGTCTCCCGCGGCTTCTCGCAGGCCCCCGGACTCGGGCAGGGCTGGCCGGATCAAGGAGAGCGGATGCGCTGGGAGGACGATCTCCCTGGTAGGTTTTATCCCAAGCAGTCGACTAGTCTGCCTTAGAGGTACCTACCTATCCGCTCAACCCCTTCCAATCATCCCAACCTTTGGGACCTACTTAGCTTGTACCACGGTCAGACGGGGGCAAAACCAGACAACCAGAAGAAGTTGGGTCTATTCCAGAGACCTGCCTCAACGGGATCGTCCTGCTAGGTGGGGAAGAACCAACATGCCTGTTCATACCGGCCATACCAACAATGGGTATAAGGTGATCGCCAGTGAGGGAGGGATGACATGGCTCAGCCGCTGTACCTGCAGATCGCCGACGATCTCGAAGAGCAGATCAGGTCCGGCGACCTGTCGCCAGGCAGTCAGCTGCCGACGGAGGATGACCTCCGCGACAAGTACCGCGCGTCACGGAACACCGTCAGGGACGCGATCAAGCGGCTTGTCGGCCAGGGCCTGGTAGAGACCAGGCCGGGACAGGGCACCTTTGTCACCACGAAGGTCGACCCGTTCGTCACCGTGCTCACTGGTAAGCCGGCTATCGCTGGCGGCGAAGGGCCCTTCTACCTGTCAGAGGTAAACGCCGAGCACCGGAAGCCGTTCAGGACCACGCCGAGGGTCGAGGTGCAGACCGCGCCGGGGATGATCACCAGACGGCTCCGGGTGCCGTCGGGCACGCATCTCGTCAGCAGGCATGAGCAGCGCTACATCGACGACCTTCCCTGGTCGCTGCAGACCTCTTTCTACCCCATGGAGTTCATCGCCAGAGGTGCCACCCGGCTGCTGATAGCGGAGGACATCACACAGGGAGCCGTGGACTACCTTGCCGAAGCGATCGGACTCGAGCAGATTGGCTACCGGGACTGGATCACCGCCCGCAGACCGGACAGCAACGAGCAGAGATTCTTTCGGATTTCACACGACTCCACGGTCTTCGAGATCTTCCGCACGGGCTTCGACCAGCACAGGAAGCCGATGCGGGTCACGGTGACAGTGTTCCCTGCCGACCGGAATCAGTTCATCGTCAACACAGGGGACGATCTCCCCGACCCCAGGTACGACGATCTCCCCGATGCCTAACAGAACGATGGCGAGATCCAGCAATGACCGAGGCGTGCGCTAGGCGCCACCATCGCCTGCACCGCGCTGCGGCCTTCCCTGACCGACGCTGACAATACAGAGCAATACGAAACAGGAGCTCCCGCTTGCCCATACAAGCGGGCGCAGGTCACAGGGCTGTCAGTCCTGTGACCTGAGCGTGTTATGGGGTATTTGAGATTCAGGAACCGCAGATAGCGTCCAGCCGAGGAGGTGCCATGGCTAAGTTCCACGCACGCCCTTCGTTGCAGTACCGGTACGAACACTACGACCCCTTCACGGGTTAGCACGCGGTGCCGCCGGCGTCGCCAGCACGACGCCGGCGGCATTTACATCATTGATCGCCTGGAACCTCGCGGCACCATCAGAAACCGATACTCACCACAGCACCCAACGAGAGTCCAATGTCGCCAAGATTCCGCTGGACCACTTTTGACCTGAATGACTGGCTCCCCTCCGGCTGGCAGCAGGGTGTGCTCGCCGCCGCGGAGACCGCTGACATCCGTGAATTCCCGCGGACGCCGGTCCTTTCGCGCGAGAGCCCGGATGTTCAGTACATTGCCCGCGGCCGGGTACACGCCGACCAGGTCCGGGACCACCTGCCCTGGCTTTACAAGGCTTACCAGAATGAAATACTCGAACTCGCCAGCGATGCTGCCGCCGAGCATGTCAGTGCCGCACAGGATCCCCGCTACGGCGTCGTCCTGAACGTCCAGCGCGGGACGAGCATGCGGTTCGAGTGCCACGTGGATTCCAATCCGCTGACCGGGCTGCTGTTCTGCACGGATCACGCCCGCGGCGGCGAACTCGTCGTCGCCCATGACACCGAGGCGGAGGGGCTCGCCGAAATCGACCGGAACTGCTCGGTCATCCGGCCGTACGCCGGTCAGCTCATCTTCTTCGACGCGCGGCGGCACCCGCACTACGCGCGACTGCTCGCCGAGGAGTCCGAGACGCGGATCGTCGCCGTCATGAACTTCTACACCGAGTCATGCCCGGAATCGAGTCGGCCAACGGAGTTGAACAGGCACCTGTACGGAGACGGCGCCTAGTCATACCAGCCATACGACCGCAGTTATCGTCGGCGCCGCCTTCGGGCGGCGCCGACGTTGTTTCACCTGACTCACCGTGCGACGCGGCTGCCGACGCCTCGCGATGGCAGCCCCATACGGGCACATATGTGAGAAGATCGACGGATAACGATGTCAAGGCTCCGGATCGAGAGCCGGGCAATGGCGCCCGAGGTCCGGCCGAGCCGCACTCCTCGCTAACTCTGCGTTAGCGATTTCGGCAGCCGATCGTCATGCAGCCGGCGGCCAGAAACCTGAAAACGCAGCAAGGACGTCTAGTGTCGTCACGACCGATGGCATCACGTGCGCGTAAGTTCCAAGCGCGCGCAGCGGCTCACTTCGGTATTCAGCCTGCTGGCCACGCGGCCCAGAGTCCCTGGCATGTGCTGCGCGACCGCGGAGCCTTCCGCTGGTACTTCGCGGGCAGCGCAGTGTCCGATTTCGGGACGTGGCTGCAGAACACCGCCCAGGTCGTGCTCGCATACCAGCTGGCACACTCGGTCCTCCTGGTCGGCCTCGTCACATTCGCCCAGTTCACCAGTCCGCTACTGCTCGGTCCGTTCGCCGGCGTCTTGACCGACAGGTTCGGTGGTCGTCGTGTCCTGCTCGGCGCCCAGCTCATCTCGGCCATGGTGGCCGCCACGCTGGCCGCCCTCGACTTCGACCGGATGTTGAACGCGTGGGTCCTCGTTGCGGGCGCCATTCTCGGCGGGCTCGCGTTCACGCTCGCTCTGCCCGCACGCAACGTCACCGTGCAGCGACTGGTGCCACCCGGCCTGCTGCAGCCCGCCTATGCCATGGACACGGTTTCCTACAACCTCGGCCGGGCGGTGGCACCGGTGGTAACGATGACCATCGGCCTGGCCGGAGTCAACTTCGCGTGGGCGTTCGCGGCGAACGCGCTGTCATTTCTCGCCTTCAGCATGATCCTCTGGCGGGTCCTGATGCGCGCGGCCTCTGAGCCCGAGCGGCGCTCACGTATCAGGGACGGGTTCCAGATCGCCCGTAACGACGGCCGCATCATGGTCCTGTTGCTGATGGTCGCCGCGGTTACCGTCGCGGATGACCCGATTCTGGTGCTCGGCCCCGCCATCGCCAAGCATCTGGACGTCCCGCCGGTCTGGTCAGGGTGGTTCATCGCCGCCCTGGGTGCGGGCACCGTGGCCGGTTCCTTCCGCCGGTCGAGGCATCAGCACACGCTCCGGCTCGCGGCGACGGCGCTGGCGGCACTGGCGCTGTTTATGTTGATCTTCGTATTCGCGCCGTCGATGTGGCTGGCCATCGGTGCCGCGCTCGGGGCCGGCGCGTGCTGTCTGGTGGCTAACTCGGTGACGCGGGCAGTACTGGCGGAGCAAGCGGGCCCGGAGCGAACTGCCGCGGTGATGGCCGTGTGGGCGATCGCCTGGGCGGGCAGCAAGCCCTTCGCATCGCTGATCGACGGGGTGCTCGGCAACTGGATCGGACCGCAGTGGACAGGGATGATTCTCGCTGCGCCAGCGCTCGTCCCTGTTGTGGTCATTGCCTTGTTTCCCAAGGTCGGATTCTGGCTCACGAAGATGCGCGGCAAGGAATCAACCTCACCGGCCACGGCGAGCGCGGTGCTGCGGGGCTAGCGCGTGGTCGCGATGGTGGCGCTGCCGAGGACCCTGTCGCCGCTGTAGAGGACGGCCGCCTGGCCCGGCGCCACGCCGCGGGCCGGGCCGCGCAGGTCGATGCGAAGGTCGCCGCCGTCGAGGGCGGCCACGCAGTCGTGAACCTCGCCGTGGGCGCGGAGCTGGACTGAGCACTCGACCGGCGACACGGGCGGCTCACAGCCGGTCCACACTGGCCGGATTGCGGTGATCTCGCGGACGCCGAGGGCGTCGGCGGGGCCGACGGTCACGGTGTTGGAGACGGGTTCGATAGACAGCACGTAGCGGGGGTGCCCGTCCGGAGCCGGCCGGTCGAGGCGAAGGCCCTTGCGCTGGCCGATGGTGAAGCCGAAGGCACCCTCGTGCGTGCCGAGGACCGTGCCGTCGGTGTCGAGAATCTCACCCGGGGTTGCGCCTAGCTTCCTGGACAGGAAGCCGCGGGTGTCGCCGTCGGCGATGAAGCAGACGTCGTGGCTGTCCGGCTTGTCGGCGACGAGCAGGCCACGGGACTTGGCCTCCTCGCGGACTGCCGTCTTGGGCGTGTCGCCGAGGGGGAACAGCGCGTGCGCGATCTGGTCCTTGTTCAGGACCGCGAGCACGTAGGACTGGTCCTTGCCGGGGTCGACGGCCCGCTGCAGGGAGCCGGAATCGGAGATCCGCGCGTAGTGGCCAGTGCAGACCGCGTCGAAGCCGAGCGCGAGCGCCCGGTCGAGAACCGCCGCGAACTTGATCTTCTCATTGCAGCGCAGGCACGGGTTGGGAGTCCGGCCCGCCGCGTACTCGGCGACGAAATCGTCCACCACGTCGCGAGCAAAGCGCTCGGCCATGTCCCAGACGTAGAACGGGATGCCGATCACGTCGGCGGCCCGGCGGGCGTCCCGTGCGTCCTCGATCGTGCAGCAGCCGCGCGCCCCGGTCCGGTAGGACTGCGGGTTGGACGACAGCGCGAGATGGACGCCGGTCACCTCATGACCGGCGTCGACCGCGCGAGCCGCCGCGGTGGCGGAGTCAACACCGCCCGACATAGCGGCAAGCACCCGAAGCCCCATAGCTCTTTCAGGTTATCCGGACCAAGCCAGTCCCTTGGGCCGGCCAGAGCGGCGGAGGTCAGGTGGCGGCGGCGCGGCGGGCGCGGGTTACCGTGTCGCCGATGGCCGCGCCGAGGGCGTCCACGTCAGCCTGGGTGGTGGTATGGCCGAGGGAGAAGCGCAGCGAGCCGCGGGCCCGGTCCTCGTCGGCGCCCATGGCGAGCAGGACGTGGCTGGGCTCGGCCACGCCGGCGGTGCAGGCGGAGCCGGTGGAGCAGGCGATGCCGCGGGCATCGAGCAGCAGCAGCAGTGCGTCGCCCTCGCAGCCGGGGAAGGAGAAGTGCGCATTGCCCGGCAGCCGGTCCGGGCCGGGCGGGGGGCCGTTCAGCGCCGCGTCGGGCACCGCCAGGGTCACCTGACGGATCAGGTCATCACGCAGCGCCGCGATGCGCTTGGCCTCAAGCGAGCGCCGCTCCGCGCTGGCGACGGCGGCCACCGCGAAGGCCCTGATCGCCGGGGCGTCGAGCGTGCCGGACCTGATGTCGCGCTCCTGGCCGCCGCCGTGCAGGACCGGGACCGGGGTGAGGCTCTTGCCGAGGATGAGCGCGCCGACGCCGACCGGGCCGCCGAGCTTGTGCGCGGTGACGGTCATCGCGTCCGCACCGGACGCGGCGAAGTCCACCGGGAGCTGCGCTGCCGCCTGCACCGCGTCCGTGTGGAACGGCACGCCGTACTCGCGGGCCACGGCGGCGAGCGACGCCACCGGTTGCACGGCGCCCACCTCGTTGTTCGCCCACATCACGCTGACGACCGCGGCGCTGCCAGGGTCGGCGTCGAGCGCGGCGCGGAGCACGTCGGCGGGAACGAGGCCGAGTGAGTCCACCGCGAGCCAGTCGGCGCGGGCCCCGTGCGCGTCGCAGAGCCAGCGCACCGAGTCGAACACCGCGTGGTGCTCGACCGCCGTGGTGAGTATGCGGTTGCGCCGCTCGTCGGCGGCGCGCCGCGCCCAGAACAGTCCCTTGACCGCCAGGTTGTCCGCCTCGGTGCCGCCGCTGGTGAAGATCACCTCGCTGGCCCGCGCCCCGAACACCTCGGCGAGTTGCTCCCGCGACTCCTCGACGACGCGACGCGCGCGCCGGCCGACGGTGTGCAGTGAAGAAGGGTTGCCGAGCTGCGCCAGCTCCTCAGTCATCGCGGCGATGGCCTCGGGCAGCATCGGCGTCGTGGCGGCATGGTCGAGGTAAACGACCGGACTGGTACTCATGGCGTTGTTAAGCCTAACCGAGCATTCAGACGGCAACGCGGCGCCCGGGAAACCCGGCCGCCGCGTCGTCGGTGCGATGCCTTATCCCTTGTGCTTGTTGATCTCGCTGATGAGCTGGGGGACGACCTGGAAGAGGTCGCCGACCATGCCATAGTCGGCGATGTCGAAGATGGGGGCCTCGGCGTCCTTGTTGATGGCGACGATGGTCTTGGACGTCTGCATGCCGGCCCGGTGCTGGATCGCACCGGAGATCCCGACCGCGACGTACAGCTGGGGCGAGACGGTCTTGCCGGTCTGCCCGACCTGGAACTGGTGGGGGTACCAGCCCGCGTCGACGACCGCCCGGGACGCGCCGACCGCCGCGCCGAGGGCGTCGCCGAGCTCCTCGATGACCTTGAACCCGTCCGCGCCGCCGGTCCCGCGCCCGCCTGAGACGACGATCTGCGCCTCGGCCAGATCGGGGCGGCCGCCCTTCTCCGCCGGCGCCCGCTCGGTCACCCGGGCCAGCTTCGCCTCGTCCGACGCGGCGAACGACACCGTCTCGGGCGCCGCCGCCCCGGCCTGGGGCTCGGCGCTGACGGCACCGGGCCGCAGCGCGATCACCGGGGTACCCGTGCGAACGGTGGAGCGAACGGTGATAGAGCCGCCGAAGTTCGGCTGCTCTGCGACCGGGGTGCCGTCGTCTCCGGCGGTGACGTTGACCGCGTCGGTCAGCACCCCTGACCCGATCTTGACCGCCAGCCGCCCCGCGGTCTCCTTGCCTTCTGTCGTTCCGGCGACCAGCACCGCTACCGGGGACTTGGCGCGCACCAGCCCGGCCAGCAGCTCAGCCGCGGGCGCCACGATGTACCCGGCGAAGTCCGCGGAGTCGGCGACGTACACCTTGGCCGCGCCGTACTCCGCCAGCCGCGACTGGGCGGCGTCCGCACCCGGGCCGGTCCAGACGACCGCCGGCTCGCCGAGCCGCCGGGCAGCGGTCAGCAGTTCCAGGGTGACCTTCTTGACCTCTCCCGCGCTGTCATGCTCCGCGAGGACCAGTACCTCAGCCATTTGATGTCTCCCGGTCCTCTCTCAGATGAACTTCCGCTCGGCCAGGAATCCGGCGACCTTGCTGCCGCCGTCACCCTCGTCCTTCACCACGACGCCGGCCTGGCGAGGCGGGCGGGTGGTGAAGTCCTCCACCCAGGAGGCCGCGTTCTCCAGGCCGACCGCGTCCGCCGGAAGCGACAGGTCGCTCATGGTGAGGATCTGCACCGGCTTCTTCTTGGCCGCCATGATCCCCTTGAACGTCGGGTACCGCGGCTCGTTGATCTTCTCGTTCACCGATATCACGGCCGGCAGCGAACCCGTCACGGTCGCCACCCCGTCGTCGGTCACCCGCCGGATGGTTACCTCGGACCCCGCGACGTCCACCTTCCCCGCCAGGGTCAGTTGGGGCACGCCGAGCCGCTCGGCCACCATGGCCGGCACCACCCCGGTACGCGCGTCGGTCGACTCCGACCCGAACACCACCAGGTCGAACCCCACCACCTTGAGCGCCTCCGCCAGCGCCAGGGACGATGCCACCGCGTCCGACCCGGCGAGGGCGTCGTCGATTACGTGCACGGCCTTGTCCGCGCCCATCGACAGGGCCTTGCGGATCGAGTCGGCCGCCTTCTCCGGGCCCATGGTGAGGATCGTCACCTCGCCGCCCTGGGCCTCGGCGATCTTCAGGGCCTCCTCGATGGCGAACTCATCCAGGTAGTTGATAACCCCGTCGGCTCCGGCCCGGTCCACGGTGTTGTCGCCCGGCACCAGCGACCGCTCCATCTCGGTATCCGGCACCTGCTTCATGCAGACGACGATGTTCATGGGACGACGCTGCCTTTCTAGAGTGTTCGGCTCCTCATCCGGAGTCTATGTTACTCACGAGTAGCAACGTGTACGCGGGGCTACCCGACAGCGCGCTCGGCTGTCTCCACCACATTAGCGAGCAGCATGGCCCGGGTCATCGGCCCTACTCCGCCAGGGTTCGGCGCGACCCACCCGGCGACCGCGGCCACGTCCGGCGCCACGTCGCCGACCAGCCCGGCCTCGGTCCGCGTGATGCCCACGTCAAGCACCGCCGCACCCGGCTTGACCATGTCCGCGGTCAGCAGCCCGGCCCGCCCCGCGGCGACCACGACGATGTCGGCCGTACGTGTATGCGAAGCGAGATCCTTGGTACCTGTGTGGCACGAAGTCACCGTCGCGTTCTCCGACTTCCTCGTCAGCAGCAGCCCGAGCGCGCGCCCGACCGTGATGCCGCGCCCGATCACGGTCACCTCCGCCCCGGCGATCTCGACGCCGTACCGTCGCAGCAGCACCACGATGCCGTGCGGCGTGCACGGCAGCGGCGCCTTCTCGTTCAGTACGAGCTTGCCCAGGTTAACCGGGTGCAGGCCGTCCGCGTCCTTGGCCGGGTCGATCAGGTTGAGCACCGCCAGCTCGTCGAGCCCGGACGGCAGCGGAAGCTGCACGATGTACCCGGTGCAGGCCGGGTCCTCGTTCAGCTCGGCGACGGCCTCCTCGACCTGCGCCTGCGAGGCCGTGGCCGGCAGGTCACGGCGGATCGAGGCGATGCCCACCTGCGCGCAGTCCCGGTGCTTGCCCGCGACGTAGGAGTGCGACCCGGGGTCGTCGCCGACCAGGATCGTGCCGAGTCCGGGCACCACGCCGCGGCCGGCGAGCGCGGCCACCCGCTCCTTCAGGTCCGCCTTGACCGCGGCCGCGGTCGCCTTGCCATCCAGAATCTGCGCGCTCACGTATCAGAACCCCTCAGTGGTAGAAGTGCCGGACACCCGTGAAGTACAACGTGACCCCGGCCGCGCGTGCGGCCTCGATCACGAGCTCGTCCCGGATGGAGCCGCCCGGTTCGGCCACCGCGCGGACACCTGCCTCGGCCAGTATCTCGAACCCGTCGGGGAACGGGAAATACGCGTCTGACGCGGCCACAGATCCGGCGGCCCGATTTCCGGCTCTGGCCACAGCCAGCCGCGAGGAGTCGACCCGGTTCACCTGCCCCATGCCCACGCCGACCGACGCGCCGTCCTTCGCAAGCAGGACCGCGTTGGACTTGACCGCCCGCACCGCCCGCCACGCGAACGCCAGGTCCGCCAGGGTCGCGGCGTCCGCCGCCTCTCCCGTCTTGAGCTCCCACGCCGCCGTGTGGTCTCCCGGGGCGTCGATCCGGTCCCAGGTCTGCGCGAGCAGCCCTCCGGAAATCGGCCGGAATTCAAAGTCAGGCGATCCCGAACGGGGGCGGGTCGCACCAGGTCCGCCCGCTGCCCACGCTGGCGGGGCGCAGCGAAGGAGCCGGATGTTCTTCCACTTCCCGGTCAGGATCTCGATGGCCGCCGGGTCGAAGTCGGGCGCGATCACCACCTCAGCGAAGCTGGTCAGGATGTGCTCGGCCATCACGTCGGTCACCGCGCTGTTGGTCGCGATCACGCCGCCGTAGGCGGACAGCGGGTCGCACTCGAGCGCCTTGGCGTAGGCGGCGGCGATGTTGGGGCCGACGGCGATGCCGCATGGGTTGGAATGCTTGATGATCGCCGCGCACGGCTGGGCGAAGTCAAAGGCCGCCCGGCGCGCGGAGTCGGCGTCCACGTAGTTGTTGTAGGACATGGCCTTGCCGTGCAAAACCTCGGCGCTGGCAATGCCGGAGCCAGCCGCCTCCGTTCCGGATGCCGCGGTTGACTTCGACGTGTAGAGCGCCGCCCGCTGGTGCGGGTTCTCGCCGTAGCGGAGCGTGTCATCGCGGGTCCATACCTGGGCGATCAGGTCCGGCCAGCCGGTCTCCTTGGCGACTTCGTCCGGTGCGTAGCTTGCGGCGAACCAGGTGGAGACGGCCGCGTCGTAGGCGGCCGTGTGCGCGTAGGCCTGAGCCGCGAGGCGTCGGCGCTGCTCAAGCGTGAAGCCGCCGTCGGCGATGGCCTTGAGCACTTCGCCGTACTGGGCGATGTCGGTGATAACCGCGAGGGTGCCGTGGTTCTTCGCGGCGGCCCGGACCATCGCGGGGCCGCCGATGTCGATCTTCTCGATGATCGCCTCGTGGTCCGCGCCGGAAGCCACGGTCTGCTCGAACGGGTACAACGTGGACACCAGGAGCTGGAACGGCTCGATGCCGAGGTCGGTGAGCTGCTGGTTGTGGTCCGGGTTCGCCGTGTCGGCGAGCAGGCCCGCGTGAACACGCGGGTGCAGGGTCTTGACCCGGCCGTCGAGGCACTCCGGGAAGCCCGTGAGGTCCTCGACCCGGGTGACCGGGAGCCCGGCGGCCTCGATCGCCGTGGCGGTATTGCCGGTGGAGACCAGCTCCGCGCCGGCCTCGTGCAGCGCTCTGGCGAGCTCGGGCAGGCCCGTCTTGTCCCAGACGCTGAGCAGAGCGCGCCTGATCGGAATCGCAGTCACTGGCCGATCCTTACCTTCCTGTCCTCGTTCACGGACCAGCCCTCGCGGGCCATCCGCCCGACGGTGTCGACGAGCAGCGCGCGCTCGGCGACCTTGATCCGCTCGTGCAGCGTCGCCTCGTCGTCATCATCTCGTACCGTGACGGCCTGCTGCGCGAGGACCGGCCCGGCGTCGACGCCCTCGTCCACCAGGAACACCGTGCAACCCGTCACCTTCACACCGTAGGCGAGGGCGTCCCTGACCCCGTGCATGCCGGGAAAAGACGGTAGCAGCGCCGGGTGCGTGTTCAGGCAGCGGCCGCCGAAGCGGGCGAGGAAGGACTTGCCGACTAGCTTCATGAAGCCCGCGCAGACGACGAGGTCGGGCCGGTACTCCGCGCAAGCGCTGGCGAGCGCGTCGTCCCAGGCGCTCCGGCTGCCGAAGCTGCCCACCCGCACGGTGAAGGCGGGGATGCCGGCCATGCTGGCGCGGTCGAGCGCGGCGATGCCGTCGCGGTCGGCGCCGACAGCGACGACGGTCGCGCCGTACGCCGGGTCGGTGCTGGCGTCGATGAGGGCCTGCAGGTTCGTCCCGGCCCCGGAGACGAGGACGACCAGCCTCGCGTTCATGGCAGCCACCCTAAACCCCGCCTCCCGCTCTAGCCGTCCGCGGCCGGGGTCACCCGGCGAAAAAGCGACCTCAGTGCGGCAGAATAGGTCGCGACATGGCCAGATCCACAGACCGCCCCCCACGAGGCCCAGCCCGCCGGCCGGAGTCACCGTTCCTGCCGCCGGCGCCGCGCCCGCCCCTGCCGCCCGCCGACCCCAGCCTCCAGCAGCGCGGCCTGGCGGCGCTGGCTCTCGCGATACTTAGCCTGCTCGCGGTGCTGCTCATCGGCAACAAGCAGCGCGGCGCCGTCGTGGCCGCGGTCGCGCTCGTCGTCGCGGTCATCGCGCTCCTACTCGCCATCTCGGCCATGTCGGCGGCGAAGCGGGCCGGGGCCCGCCGGCCGCGCGGCGCCCTGGCGGGCGTATGGCTCGGCGTGGCCGGCCTCTTGTTCAGCGGCCTCACGCTGATCTACCTGATCTTCAGCACGCAGTTCGACCAGTACACCGCCTGCATGCACGCGGCGAGCACGGCCGCCGAGCAGCAGGCCTGCCAGACCCAGCTGGAGAAGTCGATCTCCAGCAGGATCGGCGCACTCGGCGGCAACTGACCGGTCGACGACGCGGACGGCATGCCGTCCGTCCGGCGATCAATCGCTCTTTACGGCGAACTCGACCGTATTCGCTTCGCAGGAACCGGCAGCCGGGGAGCGGGTGCCGGTTACCTGGCTCGCTTAGTCGGCGGGTTCTTCGGCCCACGGGTTGACGTGGATCCGGTGACCGCCCGCGTCGTCGGTCTCGTCCACGATCAGCGCGGGCAACGGGCTGCTGGCCCGGGCCAGCGGGCCGGCGGCCCCCCGTGGCCGGCCGCTCGCCGCGGCGGGGTCCCCGGGTTCACGGCCGGCCACGGCGGCCAGGCGCCGGACATGATGCCTGATGATCAGCCAGTTGGCCGCGCCCGCTACCAGCGCCGCGGTCACCCCGATCTCGAGGACGGCGACCAGGCCGACCTCTCCCGCGGCCGGCCCGACGGAGGCGAGCCGGCCCGCGCCGAGCGGCCCGCCGGAGATCTTCGCACAGAACCCGATGACCACCGCGGTCAGCGTGCCCGTGAGCAGCCCCCATAGCGGCGCCGCTTCAAGCGAGGGGGTCGGCGCGATCCGCACGGTCATCAGCCCGGCGAGCGCGCCGGCCAGGTACGGCGTGACGAGCACGAAGAAGCCCAGCCAGGCGGGAAACGCGGCCGCCGAGCCCACCGGCAGCGCGGCGAGCATGGGAAAGGCCGGGATCGCGCCGAGCGCCGACCCCGACGGCGAGACGGCGGTACCGATGCCGAAAGCGAAGCCGGGGCCGAGCATGTAGGCGATCGCCCAGATAACGGAGTTCGGCAGGTAGCACAGGCTGGCGAGCAACAGCAGCACCGACCCGACCGCGCCGGGGTTGAGCGCGGTGACCGCCGCCCGGTAGGCGCTCAGGTGGATCACCAGCGACGCGGCGCCGAGAACCGCGCCACACGCGGCGAGCACCGCGAGCGCGGCAAGCATCCCCAGGATCACCGACCTCGGCCGCGGCGGCACCCGGCCGGCGAGCCTGCGCCAGGGCGCGAGCCCGCGCGCCGCGCCGAACGCGCCGGCGAGCAGCGCGATGAGGAAGCCCATCATGGCTGCCTGCCACAGTGAGGGCACCGCGACCGGGGTACTGCTCGCCACCGCCACGGCGCCGGTGAACAGCGCGTAGGGCAGCGCGATCGACAACGCGGCCGGAACGACCTGGAGAAGGCTGGTCACGTGCCCCTCATGCGTCATCCAGCGCCCGGCCCGCTCGATCAGTACGGCGGGCAGCAGCACGAGGCCGAGCGGTAGCAGTCCGATCCGGCCGACGCCGCGGACCGTCACCTCGACGTGATGCGCGACGAGCCACAGCAGGCCCGCCGACCGCAGCGCGCCCGCGAGCCCGCCGCCGAGGCCTACATGGGGCGCGGTGATGAAGCCGAACAGGGTCAGCGTGGCGAGCACCGCGAGCCCGCCGCCCGCCGCGGCGATGGCGGCCACCCCGCCGGCCATGAGCATCGGCCGGGTAGGCACCAGTGCCCCGGCCGGCTGCGCGGGCTGCCCGGCGATACGTCGGGTTCGCGGGGAGTCGTTCTCCCTGGGCGGCACTACGCGCACAATGCCCATCGTGGCAACGGACCAGACAAAAGGCACGCAGCCACGCCGGTCCCGCCCAGCGGAACGACGTGATGAAGGTCCCATCGCAACTAGGGTCACATCAGGTCACCTGGGCGGCGCTGCCGGTTGTGCACGGGCTACGCTGCTTCTGAACGCCGCACGTCACTTGGCGGCGACCATACGCAAGCAACGGACCGAGATCGGACCCCCAGTGGACCTGTTCGAGTATCAGGCTAAGGAACTCTTCGCCGAGTACGGCGTTCCGGTGCCGAAAGACAAGGTCGCCAACACCGCCGAGGAGGCGCGGGAGATCGCCACCGCGTTCGCGGCGGAAGGCATACCGCAAGTAGTCGTCAAGGCACAAGTGAAGACCGGCGGACGCGGCAAGGCGGGCGGCGTGAAGCTCGCCGACGGCCCCGCCGACACGTACGAGAAGGCGCAGCGCATCATCGGTATGGACATCAAGGGCCACACCGTGCATAGGGTGCTCATCGCCGAGGCGACCGACATCACGTCGGAGTACTACCTGTCGTTCCTCCTTGACCGCGCGAACCGCACCTTCACGTCCATCTGCTCCGTTGACGGCGGGATGGAGATCGAGGAACTTGCGCATAGCAACCCCAACGCGATCGCCCGCGTCCCGGTCTCGCCGCTGACTGGCGTGGACCACGCCAAGGCGCTGGAGATTGTGCGCGCTGGCCGCATCCCCGCCGAGGCCGAGGAGGGCGCCGCCCTCGTAGCCGAGCGCCTGTGGGCCATGTTCACCGACGAGGACGCGACGCTCGCCGAAGTGAACCCCCTCGTGCTCACGCCGGACGGCCGGGTCCTCGCGCTGGACGGCAAGGTCACCATCGACGACAACGCATCCTTCCGCCAGGAGCACGAGCGGTTCGCCGACCTTGCCTCGACGGACCCCCTAGAGGCCAAGGCCAAGGAGAAGCACCTCAACTACGTCAAGCTCGACGGCGAGGTCGGTATCATCGGCAACGGCGCGGGCCTGGTCATGTCCACACTCGACGTGGTGGCGTACGCGGGCGAGCAGTTCGGCGGCGTCAAGCCGGCCAACTTCCTCGACATCGGCGGCGGCGCGTCCGCCGAGGTGATGGCTAACGGCCTGGAGATCGTGCTGTCCGACCCGGCGGTGCGGTCGGTGTTCGTCAACGTCTTCGGCGGCATCACCGCCTGCGACGCGGTCGCCAACGGCATCGTGTCCGCGGTCGCGCTGCTCAAGGAGCGCGGCGAGGTGGTGGACCGCCCGATCGTCGTCCGGCTCGACGGCAACAAGGCGGCCGAGGGCCGGCAGATCCTGGCCGACGCGGCGCTGCCTGTCGTCGAGCAGGTTGACACGATGGACGGCGCGGCGCGCCGCGCGGCCGAGCTGGCCGCCGCGAAGGGAGCATGACGGTGGCGATCTTCCTGACGTCCGAGAGCCGGGTCCTCATCCAGGGCATCACCGGTTCCGAGGGCCGCAAGCACGGCGCACGGATGCTCCGGGCCGGCACCAAGGTGGTCGGCGGTACCAACCCCAAGAAGGCCGGCACCACCATCGAGCTGAACGGCGCCGACGTCCCCGTGTTCGGCACGGTCGCCGAGACCATGGCGGCGACCGGGGCCGACGTATCGGTGATCTTCGTGCCGCCCGCCGGCGCCAAGGCCGCCGTCAAGGAGGCGATCGACGCGCAGATCCCGCTCGCCATCGTCATCACCGAGGGCATCCCGGTGCACGACACGGCCGAGTTCTGGGCGTATGCCGTCGAGAAGGGCAACATGACCCGGATCATCGGCCCCAACTGCCCTGGCCTCGCCTCGCCTGGCAAGTCGAACGCCGGCATCATCCCGGCCGACATCACCCCCGAGGGAAAGATCGGCCTGGTGTCGAAGTCCGGCACGCTGACCTACCAGATGATGTACGAGCTGCGTGACATCGGGTTCTCCACCGCCGTCGGCATCGGCGGCGACCCGATCATCGGCACCACGCACATCGACTGCCTCGCCGCGTTCCAGGACGACCCGGAGACCGCCGCGATCGTCATGATCGGCGAGATCGGCGGCGACGCTGAGGAACGCGCCGCCGCGTTCATCGAGCAGCACGTCAGCAAGCCCGTCGTCGGCTACGTCGCCGGGTTCACCGCCCCGGAAGGCAAGACCATGGGGCACGCGGGCGCCATCATCTCCGGATCGGCCGGCACGGCCCAGGCCAAGAAGGAAGCCCTGGAGAAGGCCGGCGTCCGCGTCGGCAAGACCCCCTCCGAGACCGCCGCGCTCGTCCGCGACATCATCAAGAGCCTCTAGGCTCGTCCGCTTGCGACATAGCGCCGCCCGGCAGTAAGGACCTGCCGGGCGGCGTCGGCATCGAGCATCCTGGGCAACACCGGCCGCACAGGTACCAGCGCCGCAGCTCGGCCATGCGGTTATCGGGGGGCGTCCCCCAGGGAGGTAACCGCGCGAGGACCTCGTTGACCCAGGCGACGATGTCGGTGGTGGACGCGCCGGGAGTGAAGATCTTGGCCACGCCCTGCGCGGCCAGTGCCGCGATGTCGGCGTCGGGAATGATCCCGCCGCCGAACACCACGATGTCGTCGGCCCCGTTTTCCTTGAGCAGCTCCACGACCCGGGGAAACAGGGTCAAGTGCGCGCCGGACAGCACTGACAGGCCGACCGCGTCCACGTCCTCCTGGATGGCGGCGGCGACGATCTGCTCCGGGGTCTGGTGCAGGCCGGTGTAGATGACCTCGACGCCTGCGTCACGCAGCGCGCGGGCCACCACCTTCGCGCCACGGTCGTGCCCGTCAAGGCCCGCCTTCGCCACGATGACGCGGATCTTTCCCGACGAACCCTTTTCGTCCCGCCCTTTGCCCTTGGGGTCCGGCCGGCCAGGGCCATCAGGAGGAGAAGGGTTCGCTGTCTCTGTCACTCCTTCAGGTTAACGACCCGCCCTGGTCAGTACACGCAAGGGATGCCGTAGGGCGCGTTCGGCGCCACCGTGACCGCGCCGCCCG
>Ga0265338_10001479_pt1 | contig 38067 bp, 31 predicted proteins | sample 42126metaG_FD_193579 | JGI IMG/M metagenome (GOLD analysis project Ga0265338, IMG submission 193579) | Rhizosphere microbial communities from Carex aquatilis grown in University of Washington, Seatle, WA, United States - 4-21-26 metaG | ecosystem: Host-associated > Plants > Roots > Rhizosphere... | reverse complement strand
GTGGCGCATGCCAAATCATTCAACTCCACGCCCAAGGAATTGCTGGGCAAGAGCGACTTTGACTTTTTCGCCCCTGAACTGGCCAAGCAATTTTTCACTGACGAGCAGAAAATCATTGAGACGGGCACGCCGGTGATCAATCAGGAGCAGTTCAAGGGCAAGATTGTTGGTGACAAGTCGAGCCAAAAACGCTGGTCGGTCAGCACCAAGGTGCTTTGGCGCGACGACCAGGGCGTGGTTTTGGGCACCGTCGGTGTCACCCGGGACGTCCATGAGATGAAACTGGCGCAGGAGTCCCTGCGTCATAGCGAGGACAAGTTACGCCAGTTCACCGTGCAACTGGAGCGCAGCAATCGCGAATTGCAGGATTTTGCCTACGTGGCTTCGCACGACTTGCAGGAACCCCTGCGAAAAATCGTGGTCTTTGGCGAGCGACTCAAGGAGAAGAACGCCGACAAATTTGCCCCCGAATCGCTGGATTATCTGGACCGGATGCAGAAGGCGGCGTCGCGGATGCAGGTTTTGATCAACGATCTGTTAACCTTTTCCCGGGTTACGACCAAGGCCCAGCCTTTCACGTCGGTCAATCTGGCCGAAGTGGCCGGTGGTGTGGTGGAAGATCTCGAAGGCCGAATCGAACTGGTCAAGGGACGCGTCGAAGTGGGGGCTCTGCCGGCGATTGATGCGGAACCGGTGCAGATGCGCCAGTTGCTGCAAAATTTGATCGGCAACGCGCTCAAGTTCCGCCGCCCCGAGGAAGCCCCCGTCGTGAAAGTCGACGCGGAACTCATCCCCGATCCCGCCGCCCCCGAAAAGAAACTTTGCCGGCTGACGGTCAGTGACAATTGCATCGGCTTTGACGAGAAGTATCTGGACCGCATATTCAACGTCTTCCAGCGGTTGCACACCCGGAATGAATACGAAGGGACCGGCATGGGGCTGGCCATCGTCCGGAAGATTGCATTGTATCACGGTGGTGACATCACCGCCAAAAGTAAACCCGGTGAAGGTTCCACATTTATCCTGACGATACCTGCGGCCCATCCCAAGCCAGACGTACCAACCGAAAACACAAACGAATAAAACAACCATGAAAACTGAAGGAAAAATGATTACCATTCTATTGGCCGACGATGATCCGGACGATCGGCAGTTGACCCGGGACGCTTTTGCGGAAAATCGCCTGGTCAACATGCTCCACACCGTGGAAGACGGCGAAGAACTGATGGAGTATTTGCGCCGTCAAGGGCGCTATACCGATCAGAAGAATTCGCCGTTGCCCGGGTTGATTTTGCTGGACCTGAACATGCCGCGCAAGGACGGGCGCGAGGCGCTCAAGGAAATCAAGGCAGACCCGGAACTGCGCCGGATTCCCATTGTCGTTCTCACCACCTCCAAGGCGGAAGAGGACATTTTGCGCACCTATGATCTGGGCGTGAATTCCTATGTCACCAAACCGGTGACGTTCAAATCGTTGGTGGAACTGATCAAGGTCCTGGGCCGATATTGGTTCGAAGTGGTCGAACTCCCGCCGGACGAGGGCTGAACGCTTTTATGTCCGATGTCCCGGTCAAAGTCCTTTTGGTCGATGACGATGAGGATGATTACATCATCACGCGCGACCTGATTTTGCGCATTGCCGGCCGGTATCGCCTGGATTGGGTCAACAATTTCCACGCGGCGTTGGAAGCCGTCCAGCGCCGCGAGCACGATATCTACCTGCTGGACTATCGTCTCGGCGAACGAACCGGGCTCGAATTGTTGCTCGAATCACAGCAATTCACCCGGGCGCCGATGATCCTGCTGACCGGTCAGGGCGACCACGAGGTCGACATGCAGGCTATGAAAGCCGGGGCGGCTGATTATCTCGTCAAAGGCCAGCTTAACGCCGACATTCTCGATCGCGCCATCCGTTATGCCATCAAGGGCAAGCATGCCGAAGAGAACCTGCGCCGGGATCGTGACCTCATCAGCCGCATCATGGAAACCAGTCCGGTGGGCATCGTGGTCGCCAACCAGTCCGGAATAATCACCTTTGCCAATCACCGGGCGGAGGAGGTTCTGGGCCTGGCGAAGGATGCCATTGCCGGTGGCGCTTGCAGCGTTCTGGACTGGCGGATGACGGACCCGGAGGGGCACCCCCTTCCCGCAGGACAGACATCGCCTTTAAAAAAAGTCCTTGAATCCGGCCAGCCGGTGCAGGACGTTCATCATGCCATTGATCGTTCCGACAACAACCGTACGTTGCTTTCCACCAATGCCACGCCGCTGTTCGATGCCACCAGCAAGATTGACGGAATGGTCATCACGGTCGAAGACATCACCGAGCGGTTGATGTTGGAAGCGCAACTGCGGCAATCACAGAAAATGGAGTCCGTGGGACAGCTGGCTGCCGGCGTGGCGCATGACATCAACAATATTCTGACCGTCATTCAAGGTCACGCCGGGTTGCTGCTCAATGCCATTCCGCCCGGCACCGACGCCACCCGGTCATTAAAACAAATCGGCGCGGCGGCGGAGCGTGCCGCCAGTTTCATCCGCCAATTGCTCACGTTCAGCCGCAAACAGATTTTCCGCTCCAAGATCCTCGATTTGAACGCCGTGCTGCAAAATTTGAAGAGCATGCTCCCGCGGCTGATTGGTGAGGACATCACGTTGGAAATCCATTGTCAGCCCGACCTGCCCTGCATTCAGGCCGACGCCGGGATGGTTGAGCAGATTGTGATGAATCTGGCGGTCAACTCGCGTGACGCCATGCCCAAGGGCGGCAAATTCATCATTACGACCTCTGCGGTTGAAATTGACAGTGCCTACCTGAAACAACATCCCGAAGGCCGGGTGGGCTGGTTCGCCTGCCTGACCGTTACGGACACCGGTTGCGGTATGGAACCCAAGGTATTGCAGCGGATTTTTGAACCTTTTTTCACGACCAAGGAAGTCGGCAAAGGAACCGGGCTGGGACTCGCCACGGTTTATGGCGTGGTTAAACAACATCATGGCTGGCTCGAAGTTCAGAGCGAGGTCGGTGTCGGTACCACTTTCCGCGTTCTGCTCCCCGTGGCCGGCAAAGCCGGCGATGCGCCGGCCGCTCCCTCCGTCAAATCCGAGACCGTCCGGGGAGGCAAGGAAACTCTTCTGCTCGTTGAGGACGAAATCGGCCTGTTGGAACTGGTGCGGGAGATTCTTCAGCAATATGAGTATCGTGTTTTGATCGCTTGCTCGGGCGTGGAAGCCTTACGGGTCTGGGATGAATGCAACGGCCAGGTGGATTTGGTCCTGACCGACATGATCATGCCCGGCGGCATGACCGGCAGTGACCTGGCCACGGAGTTGAAAAAACGAAAGCCAACCCTCAAGGTGATTTACGCCAGCGGCTACAGTTCCGCCCTGACAGGGAAAGAATTCACCCAGGGCGAAAATATTTTCCTGGCCAAGCCCTATCAGCCAAACCAAGTGGCCCAACTGATCCGGAATACCCTGGATGGAGTTGTAAAAGGACAGGCGCAACCCGCCCTGGCCAACGGCTCGTCTGCGCCGGCACCCGCTTTGGCGGAGCAGACGGTCTGAAGTCCCGTCCCCGCCGTTTCCCTTATCCGGGAATCTGCACCGCCAAATCTTCCGCCGGATAAGTCCAGATTTCCGCCAGCGTCGGATGGTAATGCGGCGTCGCGGCCAGTTCGTGAACCGTCATTCTTTTGGCCATGGCGGTGACGATTTCATGAATCAGCTCGCCGCCTACCGGCCCGACACACGCGCCGCCCAGGATCCGGCCCGACTTCGGGTCGGCCAGCAATTTTACGAAACCGTCCTTGGCCTCCATGATGAGCGATTTTCCGTGGTCGTTGAACGGATAATTCGACGCCCGATAGGAAATGCCGCGTGCCTGCGCCTCTTTTTCCGTCAGGCCAACGAACGCGATTTGCGGCTCGGTGAACACCACGGAAATCAGCAGGCGGTAATCCATCCGGCGCGGCCGTTTCGGGTTCGCGATGTTCAGCGCGGCCGCCTCGCCCTGTTGAACCGCAAGGTGGACAATTTCATGCGGCCCGGTGCAATCACCGGCCGCATAGATGTTTGCCGCGCTGGTTTGCATGAATCGGTTGGTGACAATCCATCCGGGTCCGGTTTTTACGCCGGCCTTGGCCAGATCCAGCGACGCCGTGTTCGGCATGCGTCCGAGGGCGAATAGAATTTCTTCGGCGGAAACGGAAACGGTCTTGCCCGCTTGTTCGAACATGAGGGTTTTCCGCCTTCCTTTCCGCCGCGCGTCTAAAAGTTTTGTGCCGGCGAAAATCCGGATGCCTTCCCGGCGAAAAACCTTTTCAATTTCAACCGCGGCGTCGGTATCGAACTCCTTCAAAACATGTCCGCTGCGCTGAACGAGCGTGACCTTGACGCCAAATCGGGCGAAGAATTGCGCAAACTCGCAGGCAATCGCCCCACCACCGAGGACGATGAGCGACCTGGGCAGCCGCTTCAATTTGAGTGCGCTGTCGCTGGTCAGGTAACCGATATTGCGGAGTTGGGGCAGGGGTGGCGGGGCGATGACCGAGCCGGTCGTGATGATGAAATGTGCCGCGGTGAGCGTCTTGCCGTCGCTTAATTTGACCGTGTGGGGATCGAGAAACCGGGCCTGGGCGCGGATGAATGCGAATTTGCCACCGGCGAGCTGTTGCCGGCGATAATCGGCAAAATCCTTGATGAGCGCATTTTTTCGCGCCATGACTTTTTGAAAGTCAAAACCGACCTTGCCGGCGCGGATGCCCCAGGGTCGGGCGTGGCCCGCCAAGTGCAAGACCTCGGCGGCGTAAAGCAGCGCCTTGGTGGGCATGCAACCCCGCAGGATGCACAGTCCGCCGACTTCCCGGCCGCCTTCAATGACAGCGGTTTTCAAGCCGGCGCCCGTAGCCGTTCGCGCCGCCGCATACCCGGCGCTGCCGCCACCCAGAATAGCCACGTCATAAGCCAAAGATTTCACGCCGGACAGGATGGAACTGATTTCAAATTTGACAATCCGATTTAATGGTTTAAGGATTCAGCCTTTACGAACCATGAGCAACATCATCTATCCGCGCAGCCCGCGCGAAACCATGGACGGCTGGAGCTATCTGCCGCGTTACCTTGACAAAATCCGCCTGCACCTGGCCGGCAAACTGCACGCCGACTACCAGGAAAATCTGGGCAAAGGTTTCGACGGCATGTGGCTCAAGGCCGCCGGCGTGACGCACGAACAGATGATCGAGGTGGTGAAGAATTCCATCACCGACGGTGAAGTCTGCAATTGGGTTCGCCACAACGTCAAAAAATCCTCCGCCGAGAAGTCCGCGTTCTGGGCGGATGTTTTGAGTCGTCCGAAAGCCGGGGACGAAGCGGCCAATGCGCGGCTCAGGCTGCGCAAGGAACAATGCGGCGCGGCGCACCGCGACGAAATCAAGACGTTCGTGGACGTGATTGACGTGGACGAAAAACGCCTGTAGCCCGCCGGTAAAACGAGTTACTGACCGGAGTAGAAGGCGTCCACCTTGGCGGCGACGTCCTTGTAGCCGATGTCGATTTCGTAGATGAGCTTAAGTTGCTCGATGGCTTCTTCTTTTTTGCCCATGCTTTCGAGCACGCAGCCGAGATTGTAAACCAGATCTTTTTTCTCTTCGTCGAAAACGAGTTTTTCCTTGATGGCGCTTTGGAGCATGCGCGCGGCCATATCGAACATTTTCTTTTTCGCGTAACACTGGGCCAGATAGCTCATTGACGCGAGGCTCTTGTGCGGATTGTTCTTCGCCTTTTGAAATTCCTGGATCGCCTCGGTGATTTTGCCCACCTGAAAATACAGCTGCCCCATCTCAAACCGGATCGCCAGGTCCGTCGGATATTTTTCCACGCGCTTCTGGCAATCGGTGACCTGGAAATCCAGCTTCTCTGCCTCGATCTTCGCCGTCTGTTCGGCGTAATCCGGCGCGGCGGGGTCCAGTTGCTCCAACCGGTGATCGAATCGGCGAACCAGGGTGTCGTTGATGGCGCGTTCCAGCGACGGGTCATTGCCCATCTCGGAGTTCTTAATGCGCTCATAAAGTTCCAGCGCACGTTCGAACTGCTTCTTCTGCGCATAAAGTTCTGCGAGTCGGCGCACCACCTTGAGGTTGTTGGGTTCGGTCTTCAGCCGCGCTTCGTCTTCACCGATCAGCCGTTCGGTGACGTCTTCGTTTTTTACGACGCGCTTTTCCTGTTCCAGCGAGGTGGCCTGTTGCTTGTCCTTCAAAATGTCGCGATAGGAACCCTGGCCGCCTTCGAGTGCGTTGTAGCCGCCCTTGTCCAGCGTCTTGCGCGCGGACAAATCCTTGAGCGCCTGGTTTATTTCGCCGTCATTGGGTGAATTTTGCAGCAGTTCGGCGAGAATCCTTTCTGCCGGGGCGGTATCGCCACCGGTCGTTCCGACGGCATAGGCATATTCAATGGCCAGGTTTTTGTCCTTGGGCGAGTTCCGGACCAGTGTGTCCAGGGACATCACGGTCGTCTGCGGCAGTTCCAGGGACTGGCCTGCCTCGACGATGAGCCGGTGCGCGGCGGAGTTGTTCGGGTCGCCGTTCAGGATTTGTTCGGCAATGGCGAGCGCTTCGGCGGGATTTTTGCCCATGGCCATTTTGGCCTTGGCGACCTGCGGCGAGGAACTCGCGCTGCCCCACATCTTTTTCAGGAAACCGCTCTTGCCGCCGGCCTTCTCAATCTGGGCGGCGCGCAGCGCCTTGCGGCAGTCAAAAAATCCCGGCTCCTTCTCCAATACCTGGTTGTACAACGCAATGGCGTAATCCAGATTGTCTCTTTGGGCGGCTTCGTTGGCCTTGGTGAACAACAGCCGCGCCTCGCGTGAGATTTCGTTGATGCTTTTCTCTGCCATATTATTTTGCCTGTTTAAAAGAATTGCGTCTTCGGTGCCAAAAATCAACCTGAAAGCCTCCGACCGTCAACCGCACTGTGCCCGGTGCCGCAAGGCATGGTCCACGAGCACCAGCGCGGCCATCGCCTCCACCATGGGCACCGCCCTCGGCAGCACGCAAGGGTCGTGCCGGCCGCGGCCTTTAAGCGTGGTGTTGTGAAAGGCCTCATCCACCGTGTTCTGCTCATGCATGACCGTGGCCACCGGCTTGAACGCGACCCGGAGGAAGATCGTCTGCCCGTTGGAGATGCCGCCCTGAATGCCGCCGGAAAAATTCGTCGTCGTGAATACTTTCCCGCCCCGGGCGCGAAACGGATCATTGTGTTCGCGGCCCGTAAGCGCAATGCCGCCGAAGCCGGAGCCGATTTCAAAGGCCTTGGATGCGGGCAGACTCAGCATCGCTTTGGCCAAGTCCGCTTCCAGCTTGTCGAAGACGGGTTCGCCCCAGCCGGCCGGAACGCCGCGCGCAATGCCTTCCACAATGCCGCCCACCGTGTCGCCCGCACGCCGCATTTTCTCAATCAGCCGGATCATCCGGCCTGCCGCCTTGCGATCCGGGCAACGCACGATGTTTGACTCGACATCCTTGAACTTCACCCGGTCCGGGTTTACCTCGGCGATGAGACGCTGGACCTGTTTGACATAGGCCAGGACCTCCACGCCATGGCGTTCGCGCAGGATTTTCTTCGCAATCGCTCCGGCGGCGACCCGGCCGACCGTTTCGCGTGCGCTGGCGCGACCGCCGCCCTGCCAGTTGCGGATGCCGTATTTGGCGAAATAGGTGAAATCCGCGTGCGACGGGCGGAACTTCGTTTTCATTTCCGTGTATGCCTCGGACCGGGCATCCTCGTTTTTGACCCAGAGACAAATCGGCGTGCCGAGGGTCTTGCCGCCGAATGTCCCCGAAAGAATTTGCACCGCGTCGGATTCTTTGCGGGGCGTGACGATTTTGGATTGTCCGGGCCGGCGCCGGTCCAGATCGGGCTGGATGTCCGCCTCGGTCAGCTTCAGGCGTGGCGGACAGCCATCCACGACCACGCCCACGCCACCGCCGTGGGATTCACCCCACGTGGTGATGCGAAACAGTTGCCCGAAGGTGCTGGCCATGCAGCCATGATGCGAAAAAACCGCTGCGTGGTCAAATCCCGCTTGAAACTTCAAACTTCAAGCTTGAAACTCCCGGCCACATGAATCGCATAGCGGAATGTTTTGCGCGCCTGAAACGCGACGGCCTGAAGGGCTTCATCGTCTATGTTGGTGCGGGCGATCCGGACCTGAACGCCACCCGCCGGCTGGCCCTTGCCTTTGACCGGGCGGGGGTGGACGTGTTGGAACTGGGCGTGCCGTTCAGCGATCCGCTGGCCGACGGCCTGGTGAATCAGCTGGCCGCCCAGCGCGGTCTGGCGTCCGGCACCACACCGTCGAAGGTTTTGGCGACGGTGGCCGCGATCCGGCGCAATTCGCAAATCCCGATTGTCCTCTACATTTATTTCAACCTCATCCATCGCGTCGGCCTGGAGCCCTTCATCCGGGCGGCGGCCCGGGCGGGGGTGGACGGCTTGCTGGTGCTTGATTTGCCGCCGGAAGAAAGCAACCGCTACGAATCGCTGATGCGCCGGGCCGGCTTGTGCCACATCTATCTGGTCGCACCGACGACGCCGGATGACCGCATGGAATTCATCGTGCAACGCGGCAGCGGATTTATTTACTACATCTCGCGTGAAGGGGTGACGGGGATGCAAACGCAGGTCGCGGCAAATCTGGCGCAACAGGTCGGCAGGATCCGCGCACACACGTCCCTGCCGGTGGCTGTTGGGTTTGGCATCTCAAATCCCGAACAAGCCCGGCTGGTCGCGTCGTCATCGGATGCTGTGGTGGTGGGCAGCGCGGTGGTGAATCAAATCGCCCGATACGGCCAATCGCGGGAACTGGTCAAACGGGCCAGTGGTTTTGTGAAATCGCTGGTGTCGGCGGTGAAGGGGCGGTGAGTCCAAAACGGATTCCGCCGGTCAATTGCCGGGTCCGGACGAATTTGGATCGGCGGGCGGAGCAGTACCTGGATCGGGCGCGGATGGTGAATTCTGGCTTGGCGCATGTCTTTGCATCCGTGCCTGGTGGCGGGCCTGTCTTTCGGCCCTCCGTTGTTCATCGGCCTGAATCTGCTCCGGAGTTCTGGGTGGGGCCGGTCCGCCGGGGAGTTCCAGAGCAGGCAGAGACAGAAAGTTGGCGGCTTCCAGCAGGGCGATCTGTTCCTCGGTATCCGTTGTGTTTGCGGCCACGGCCTTCAGCGTGGAGATGGCATTGGTGCTGCCGAACTGCTTGGCCGCCTCGATGGCGGCGTCCCGGATTTCTTTTTCGGGATTGGTCAGGTCCGCCAGGATGTTGGCGAGCGATGCCGGGTCATCATCCATAGACCATTCCTGGAGGCGGTCGGTCTCGGCGTCAATGGCGGCCTGGCGGTGTTCGGCCGTCAGGGTGTTGGTGGCCGCGGATGCTGCGGGAACCGGCGGGGGAGCGGATGGTGGAACAATACCGGCCCCGGCATTGGAATCGGCCGGGGCGGGAATTGCGGCTGGCGCCGTTGCGCCATTCCCCAGGTGCCATTTTAATGGGAAAACCCCGGCCAATACGAGCAACGCCAGCAACAGCAACGCAAAAACGAATTTCGGTCTCATGATTTCGCTCCGGAAGGCTCCAGGATAAACAAAAATCCAAGACAGGCAACGCCTGTCTTGGATTGTCTTTGCGGGAAGGAGTTATTCCTTGGACGGTACCCGTCCTTTGGCGGTAAATTTCACGGTTCCATTGACGACAAGGCGGTCAAAATCCCAGACGCCGTCGCCGGTGCCGGTCAAATTGAACGATTCCTGTTCATTGTTATTGCTGTTGCTGAATGACTGGGTGAATTGCATCTTGCCGTGGAAAACCAACGCGTATTGTTGGAAGGCATCGTCCCACGTATTGGCATAAATCTGGTTGCCATTCGGCAGGTTATAGAGGTTCGGATCACTGTGAACGTACAGGATGGCATTGCCATTGCCGGTTGCCTTGTTTTTGCTATCGGCAAAAATGGTGTTGTATTCCACTGTGTTGGGATTCCAGAAACCTTCGGTGCGTTCCAGAACCCAGTTTTCGTAGTCCAACTCAATATAGCTGTAATAATTGTTCGAACTGGTGGTTCCATCGAGTTGCACCCGGCCCGACACCGAATTGCTGTAGTAGAAGATGCCATAAAAATCGAATCCCCCCTCCACATTGAATCCGCCCTGGTTCGAAAAGTAGGCGGCGTCGTTAAAGGCGTCCGGATCATAGATGATTTTGGTCGGCTTGTTCGTGATGCTTGTGTCTCCGGTTGCCTGTTCGAGAAGGAACAGCAGGCGCTTCTGGGTAATGCTGTTCTTTTTGACCACATCGAAGTCCTGGTTATTGGCATCCTGGGAAAGAGCGGTGCCGCTCACGGTGATCGTCCCTTGCAGCGCAAAGGCCCTGCTCGATGCGAAGGTCACTGCTCCCATCGCCAACGCACAGATTAGCATTTTGGTCGGTTTCATATCTCTTTGGTTCCGGTTGTTTGTTGTTGGTTGGTTTAACAGACGGTCGGCTGGTTGTTCCACGTCAACCTGAATAAAAGCCGAACACCGGTGAAAGTGTGAAAACAACGACGTTTTTGTCAATGAGTAATTATTAAAAATAATCGCACATTGTTTTTTTAGAATATATTTCTAATTCCAGGAATCGTGGTTCCGGAAGTTCCGATTCCCGGCACTGGCAGGCAGAGTGCGGCTCCTTTGACGATATCGTTTTGGCTCATCAAAAAGATTACTTTTTTATAAAAAATGGTGTTGACACCAATTGCCCGATGAGATTAGCTGGGAAGCAAACCTGCGGCTCGCAAGGGCAGGCGGAGAACAATTAAACCAAATAAATAACAACAGGAGAAAATCACATGAATAAGTTGAAACTATTGACTGCCGTCGCTGTGGCCGGGCTTTTGGGCGTGAGTGCCCGGGCAAGCCTTCCGGCAAATTATTCCTCAGTGAATATTCATCTCACCGTCCAGATTCAAACCAATGAAACCACCACTGCCTCGAGCTTTAAGTTTCATGTCAACCAAATCAAGGTGACCAACAAGGATATCCTGGCACGGGTTGCGGCCGAATTTGGCGACAGCTATCCGGCTGGTGCGCAATTGACGATTTTGTTCGGCTTCTGGGATGACCAATTTGCTGTTCTTGATAAGACTGGAGCCGTCCTCCGGGCCAACGTCAGTTCCGGTTTATCAGACTCCTACGAGCTTACCATCGACCAAAGCGGTACCCGCGTTGAGACGGGTGGAGGCAATAACACTACTGAAACGGATCATTTGACAATGCCGGGTGACTTTTTCTGGTCAGACGCCACCGACGTCAACGAGTTGCAGGTGTTTGGTCTGACCACGGTCATCGACACTTTCAAAAGTGGTAACGACCCGGAATCGTTCAACCTTTCCAATGGTGTGGAAAGTGGATTGCTCAATGACAACAACACTCTGGTCACTGGCTCAGTCAGTGGTAAGGGGGCAAACAGCAACGACTTCTAAGCATACGGTTGCTCTTTAAAAGAAGCGTTTTTAAAACTGGTTCGATACGGGCTTGCCCGTATCGAACCACGTTTTTTTTTGATTCTCCAAAACCGCCTCGTTTCCCTGAAACATGAGACCGAAAGTCGTATCCACCATACTGTTGCTGGCCGTGTGTTTGTTGGGGATGATTGCCTTGATATCAAAAGCTTTCCGCCCGCAAACAACAACTTCATCCAAGGACGGCGGAACTGTTGCTCGGATGGCGGTCGTTGCGAGCAACCCGGTGGTGGCCAGTGTTCCCCTGCCGGTGGTCCCCGTGACATCGATTGCCCCGACAAATGCCGCGGTCGATACCAACGCTGCAGCCGCGCACGCAAAATATGTCCACCGGCGGGTCCGGGAATTGGAGGGTTTGGCCTGGAACAATGACGTGGAATCCCGCGACATCATATTGTCAGAACTTAGAACCAATTCTGACAAAACAATTCGCGAGGCGGCGCTCGAAGCGGCGGTTCAGTTTGATGACCGTTCCGTGGTGCCACCCATGCAGGAGATTGCCGCACAAACCCAGGATCCCGAAGAGAAGGCCAAAATTCTCGAAACCATCAATTACATCAATTTGCCTTCCCTTTCCGAATACATGGCCGCTCACCCCACCACTCCGGGAGCGGCTCAAAACAGCACCCCTCGCCCTCACGGTCATCACCAACCCCGATCGCAAACGCCGGCTCAGCCGCCCGGACAATCAACCGATGGCGCTCAGTAGTCCCGGAACCGGAACGTTATCCTGATTTTCACCCGGTTCCGACCGTGGCAGACAACAGGTGCAAACGTCATGGTTCCAGTATGAAACTGCAGCAAATGCACGTCTTGAGATTCAGGCGCCAGGGTGTGACTTTAACCTCTAGTAAATCCGTTTTCGTCCGCTGGTGTCGGCGGAAAGGAATTGGAAATCCGGAATGGGATTCTTCCGTTTGAAGTTACGGGTGGGAACCGGCTGGCGAATTTTGGTCAGGTGAGGCTTGTGAATTCGGGTTCGGGTTAGTGCTTTGCATTTTGGCGTCCCGACGCGCTTTCCTTCGGGCTTGTTCCTGTTCGTCAGCTTGAATTTGCTCCGGAGTTCTGGGCGGGGCTGGTTCGTTGAAATCCATGCCGGGTAATGAAAGAAAATCAGCGGCTTCCAAAAAGGCGATCTTTTCCCCGGTGTCATCGGTGTTATTGGCTGCGGCTTTCAAGGCGGGGATGGCCTTGGCGCTGCCGAATTGCTTGGCGGCTTCAATCGCAGCTTCCCGGATTTCTTTTTCCGGATTGTTCAGATCGGCCAGGATGTTGGCCAGGTCGGCGGGATTGTCGCTGGCGGACCATTGCTGCAGTCGGTCGGTTTCGGAATCGATGGCGTCCTCCTGTTGTTCCGGTGTCAGATTATTGGTGGGAACCGGCGGGGCGGGGATGGGTGCGGCGGCAACGGGCACGGATGGCGGGGCAGAGGTCGTCAGGATGTTTGACGCGGGCACCGCAGCCGGAGTTGAGGTTTCCGGAGCCGGTTGCGGGACATTCGCCAAATGCTGTTTCAAAACAAAAGCACCGCCCAATATGAGGAGCGCCGACAGCAACAGCATAAAGAAAAATCTCGGTCTCATGGTCCGGCCCAAAGTAAATGAAAAAGCCAAGCCAGGCAACCGCCCGGCTTGGCTTGGGGGAGAGGCATTAAATCAGTCAATCACGTTCCACCAGTAAATTGAATACGGGCCGCCCCATTCCGGACTGCCGGTACCTTTGAAAGTGAAGGAGCCTTTGGCCACGCCTGACTGGCTGTTCTTGGACTCACCAAAGCCTGCGCCGTTGCCGGAAACGGTTACGGTGGCTTTGTCGGCGTTACTATTGTAGCTGGCATTTATGGTTCCCTGCCCGTTGATAATAGCGACATAGAAAAAGCCATCCGGGCCGTTACCCGCTATGGTGAGGGACAGGAGACATTTGTCATTTTCTGATCCGCCGTTGTTATTGCCATGATAGGTGGTGGCAACGTCGGAGACTGAAAAACTAACAATGCCGCCGAGGAAGTAACGGAAGCCGCTGCTGTTGGTCAGGTAGGTGGTATTCAAATAGGGATCATATACCACATAGGAACCCGCTGGCGGATTGGTCCCCGAACTGAGGCGCACCTGATTGGTGATAATCGTCATGATCTGCTTCATATTAAATGAAGTCGTGACAAACTTGGCACCATTTTCGGCCAGGGTGTTGTAGTTTGAGGTGACGGTCAACGTCCCGCTGACGGCGGTCAGTTTCAAGGGGAAAGCTGATGCGTTGCCTGCAGCAAAGGACATGGCTCCGGCCACGGCTGCACACATTAGTACTTTGGTTAGTTTCATATTTTTTGTTCTGTCTTTTGCTTGGTTTGGTCCCTGTTCACTTGTGTTGCATCAGCTTTAAAAGCCTGATCGCATCAAACAGTATCCATGGGAACAGCCAGGGCTGTCAATTTTAATTATATCAAATTGTTTTATTTTAAACATTACTAATCAATCAAATTCATTTGTCTGTAATAGGCGTTGGAGAGGTGTTTGCCGTGGTTGGGGAGAGGTGGGATTGCTGTTGAAATCCCCCGCCTTTTTGCGCTTAATCTTTGTTCAAAACATGACATCACCCATGGACATAAAGAACCGCTTCGTCATCATCATGGCCGGCGGACGCGGCGAGCGGTTCTGGCCGGTCAGCCGGGAGCAGACACCCAAGCAATTGCTCACGCTGCTGGGCAAGCGTTCGTTTCTGCAACAGGCGGTGGACCGCGTGTTGCCGCTGGTGCCGGCCAGGAACATTTTCGTCATCACCAACGAGGCGCAATTGCCCGAGGTCCGCAAACAGCTTCCGAAAATCCCCCAAACCAACCTCGTGGCTGAACCGGTTGGACGCGACACCTGTGCCGCGGTGACGCTGGGCGCGGCCCTGGTCGGGGCGCGCTCGACGACCGGGGTGATGGCCGTGCTGCCGGCCGATCATGTCATTCCCGAGGAAAAGAAATTTCAGCAGGTCTTGTCGGATGCCTTTGATCTGGCCGGTCGCGGCCGGGCGATTGTCACCATCGGCATCAAGCCGACCGAGCCGGCCACGGGTTACGGCTACATTCGCATCGGCGAGGCGCTGCCGCCGCCGGCCGGCGTGAAGAAGTACAAGACCACGTTTTTCCGCGCGGAACAGTTCGTCGAGAAACCGCACTTTGATCGCGCGCTCGAATACGTCAACAGCGGCCAGTACCGCTGGAACGCCGGCATGTTTGTCTGGTCGTTTGTGACGGTCACCGAGGGGCTGCAAAAGCACCGGCCGGAAATGTACGCCGCTTGCCAGCGCTGGTTCAAGGCGGCGGGCCAGCCGGCGAAGCTCGCCAAATTGCTGGCGAAGGAATATCCCGGCATCAAAAAAGTCTCGATTGATTACGCGTTGATGGAGCATGCGCAGAATGTGGTCGTGGCCGACGGGGTCTTTGAATGGGACGACGTCGGTTCCTGGACGGCCCTGGCGCGGCATCTCAAGGCCGATCCGGAGGGCAATTGCGCGGTGGCGGATTTCATTCACGTGGACGGTGCACGGAACATAATCTACGACGCGCGCACGAAGGACCGGCGCACGCCGATTGCCGTGGTGGGCCTGCGTGATTCGATTCTGGTGCAAACGGACGACGCGGTGCTGCTGGCGCACAAGAGTCAGGCGCAGAAAGTCAAGGAACTGGTCAGGAAATTGAGCGAGGACGCGAGATTAAAGCGGCTGGTATAGTTCTTTCGAACTGTCAACCGGGTCTCCCCAACATTTTCATCAGCCGCCATCGATCTATGAAACACTCAATCACCCGGCTGATGGTCCCGGGAGTCGGTCCGCTCCTGGCGATATGGCTGGCGACAGCTCCGGCGAACGCGGCGGTCAATGTCGCCGAACACCACAACCACGATTCGCGGGATGGTCTTTATATTGATCCGGCGTTCACGCGGGCGGCGGCCGCCATTTTGAGGCGCGACACGAATTTTGACGGCACCGTCAGCGGCAACGTCTATGCCCAGCCACTCTACATCGAGGGGGGGCCGGGCGGCCGGGCAATGATCATCGCGGTCACGGAGTCAAACAACGTCTATGCGCTCGATGCCGCCAATGGCAGCATCATCTGGCAGCGCAAGGTGGGTGTGCCCGCGCCGTTGTCCAGCCTGCCGTGCGGCGACATCAATCCACTTGGCATCACCGGCACGCCGGTGGTGGGTCTTCCCTCACGCACATTGTTGTTTGACGCGATGACCACGCCCGACAACGGAATCACCTTGAAACATCTTATTTATGCGCTGAACGTGGACACGGGCACTACCAACAGCGGCTGGCCGGTGGACGTGAACGCCACGGCCACCAACGGAACCACGGTTTTTACCTCGGTGACGCAAAATCAACGGGGCGCACTGGCCATCGTCAGCAATATTGTTTACGTGACCTACGGCGGCCACGCCGGTGACTGCGGGACCTACTATGGCTGGCTGGTTGGCGTGCCGCTGAACAATCCTTCCCATGTGATGGCGTGGGCGACACCGGCAGCTGGCGGTGGTTCCTGGGCGGTCGGTGGCCCGGCCAGCGACGGGGTCAATCCGTTCATCGCCACCGGCAACACGTTTGGAGCGGGCACATGGAGCGGGGGCGAGGCGATCATCCGTTTCCAAAGCGGCCCGGTTTTCAGCGGCTTGACGGACGATTACTGGGCGCCCACCAATTGGATGGCGCTTGACACCAACGACCTCGACCTTGGCGGTTCGGGCGCCTTGCTGGTGGATGTGCCCGGTGCCACGCCCTCGAAACTGGTGGTTTCGCTGGGCAAGGATGGCAACGCGTATCTGCTCAATCGCACCAATCTCGGCGGGGTCAGTATACCGGTGGCCCAAGCGCATATTTCGAGCAGCACCATCATCCAGGCGGCGGCCACGTATCGGACCACCCTGGGCACCTATGTCGTGTGTTGCGCCAACAATATCAACCTCATCGCCTTTCGCATCACTCCCACCAGCCCGCCCACCATTATCACCGTGTGGACCAATAGCCAAAGCGGCCGGGGTTCGCCTTTTGTCACTTCCACCGACGGCACGAACAATGTGGTGGTCTGGGGTATCGGTTCCGAGGGCGATGAGCGACTGCACGGATTCGATGGCGACACCGGCGCAAACGTATACAACAGCCACGCTGCGGACGGGTTGATGACAGGCACCCGGCGGTTCAACACGGGCATCGCGGCCCGCGGAAGAATTTACGTGGCCAACGACAACAAGGTTTACGCTTTTACCGTGCCGGTGGCGCCCATCATTCTCTCGAGTACGACCTGGCTGCCGGGCGGCGCGCTTCAATTCGGCTTCACCAACACGCCGGGCCTGAGCTTCACGGCGTATGGCACCACGAATCTGGCTTTGAAATTTCCCAACTGGACCCGGCTTGGCAACGCCGCGGAAATTTCATCCGGCCAGTTCCAGTTCACCGATTCACCCGGGCCGGGCAGCCAGGCGCGTTTCTATCGGATAACCTCGCCCTGAGCCGGAAAGCGCAACCATTGAATTTACCTTCACGCGCGGCTTGACCTTTCCCCTTCGGCTGGCAGACTATCCAGCTAGATTTTAAATTATGCAGCACATTAGAAATATTGCCATCATCGCGCACGTGGACCACGGCAAAACGACGCTGGTGGACTGCCTGCTCAAGCAGTCCGGCACCTTCCGCGCCAACCAGCACGAGTCGCAGGAGGAGCGCCTGATGGATTCGATGGATTTGGAAAAGGAAAAGGGCATCACCATCCGCGCCAAAAACGCCGCGTTCAAATACAAGGATTACCACATCAACATCGTGGACACGCCCGGCCACGCGGATTTCGGCGGCGAAGTCGAGCGCATCATGAACATGATTGACGGGGTGCTGCTGGTGGTGGATGCCGCGGAAGGCCCGCAGGCGCAGACTCGCTTCGTCCTGCGCAAGGCGCTCGAGGCTGGCGCGAAGCCGATCGTGGTCATCAACAAGATTGACCGCGAGAATGCGAATCCCAAGAAGGTTCTCGACGAGGTTTTTGAATTGTTCATTTCGCTCAACGCCACGGACGAGCAGCTGGATTTTCCGTTCATCTATTGTTCGGCCAAGGGCGGCTATGCCAAGGTGGAACTGGAGCACGTCAGCGGCACCATGGAACCGCTGTTCGACGCCATCGTGAAATACATCCCGCCGCCGCGTGCCCGCGCCGGTCATGGTTTTCAGGTGCTCGTGGCGAATCTCGACTACAGCGATTACCTCGGGCGGATCGCCTTCGGCAAAATATACGAGGGTAAGGTGAAGGTTGGCGATCCCGCCATCTGCCGCCACGGCAACGGCAAGATTACCAAGAACAAGATCACCGCCATCTACCACTTCGAGGGCATGAAACGGATCGAAATTCAGGAAGCCCACGCCGGGGACATCGTGGGCCTCACCGGCTTTGAAGAGGTTTTCATCGGCGAGACGATTTGCGATTCCGAGCTGCGCGCAACGCTGCCCTACATCCCGATTGATCCGCCAACGATCCAGATGGAATTCGCCGTCAACGACGGCCCGCTCGCCGGTCAGGACGGCAAGCTCGTCACCGCCCGCCACATCTGGGACCGGCTCGTGAAGGAAATCCGCACCAACGTTGCCCTGCGCATTGCGCAGACCCCCGACCCGAAAATTTTCGCCGTCAGCGGCCGCGGCGAAATGCAGATCGCCATCCTGGTCGAGCAGATGCGGCGGGAAGGCCACGAGGTTCTCGTGTCGCGTCCCGAAGTGCTTTGGAAAAAGGGCCCGAATGGCGAATTGCTGGAACCGATTGAAAAACTGTTCGTCGAAATTCCGAGCGAAAACCTCGGCGCGATCATGGAAAATCTTTCCAGTCGCAAGGCGCAAATCACGAACATGAACCATGTTGGCAACCAGGTGTCCGTGGAAGCCCTCGTGCCGATGCGCGGCCTCATCGGGTTCGAGACCGACCTCGTCAACCAGACCAAGGGCATGGGGGTGATGAGCCACCTTTTCCACGAATACGGCCCGGATTGCGGCGAGATTGCCGCGCGCAAAAACGGCTCGCTGGTTTCCATGGACAACGGCCAGGCCACGAGCTACGCGCTCAACATGGTGCAGGAACGCGGCCGCCTGATGGTGGAGCCGGGCGACGCCATCTATGTGGGCATGATCGTGGGCGAAAACGCGCGCGAGAATGACATTCCGGTGAATCCCGTGAAGGAAAAGCGGCTTACCAACATGCGTTCCCAGGGGGATGGCAAGGGCATCCAACTCAATCCGCCGTTGAAGCTGAGTCTCGAACGCGCACTGGAATATATTGACGTGGACGAATATGTCGAAGCGACGCCGAAAAACCTGCGTCTCCGGAAGAAAATTCTCGACGATAATCAGCGCAAGCGTTCCGAAAAAAGCCGTTCCGTCAAATTTGTGGAAAACTGAGGCGGGATGAGGGTCCGGAAGGATTGACGCGGCGGTTCAGGCCAGGGTGCCACCCAGCACCCGTCGCGCGTGAATCTGTTACCGGCGGATCAGCTTTTCGCGGCCGGCGGGCCGGTAAATTCCATGCCGACGAGGCAGACATCGTCGTCAAATTCCCCGCTGACGGTGAACAGGCGGATGACTTCGATCAGTTGGTCGAACATTTGCGCGGCGGGTTTTGACAGCAGGCCTTGCACGTCCAGCATCAGCCGTTCCTGCGAATACAATTCCTCGTTGAAACCCTGCACCTCGTAGAGGCCGTCGGTGAATAGCATCACGAAATCGCCCGGGGCGATGGTGATTTCCGTGGTTTGATAGGACGGGTTGTCGAACAGGCCGAGCGCGGGCTCGCTGCGGATGGAGGCGTTGGTGAGCAACTCGATTTTGCCCGTGGGCCGGTGCACGAGCAGCGGTTTGGGGTGCCCGGCGTTGGCATAACGCATTTTGCCGGTCTGCCAGTCGGCCACGAGGTAAAAAGCCGTGGTCAGCATCGGCGACCCGGTGCTTTTGAGAATGGTGCACAAATCGGAATTGAGCTTGCGCAAAAAATTTCCCGGCTCGCGCGCCAGCGGTTTTAATTCTTCCACCAGCGCGCGGATCATTGCCGTGACCAGCGCGGAGCGCGTGCCATGGCCGGCCACGTCGCAGATGAAGACCGCGGCTTCGGTGTCCGAGAGGGCGGATACGCTGAAAAAATCACCGCTCACCGTTTCGGCGGCCTGGTAACGGTGGGCGAATTGAAATGCGCTTTGTTCCGGCGGGATGCCGGGCGGAAAAACCGGGTATTGCTGCGGCAACATCGTGAGCTGGATTTCGCGCGCCATGTGGAGGTTTTCCTCCATGATGGAATTCTTGATGCGCAGATCCTCGCGGCTGCGGGCCAGCTCCATGTTGGCCTGGCGGAGCCGTTCTTCCGCGAGTTGTTGCTCGGTGATGTCCCAGAAGATGCCCTGTAGGCCGATAATGCTTCCATCCGCCCCGTAAAGCGGGGTTTTGACGACCCGGATGATGGCTTTTTGCTGGCCCAAAGGATGATGTTCCTCGGTGATTTCATGGGTCTGGCCGGTCTGCATGACCCGCTGGTCGTCCTCCTGATATTTCTCCGCCAGTTCCTTCGGGAAAAAGTCAAAATCCGTTTTGCCGAGGATGTCTTCCAGCCGGCAGTGGTAATGTTTGCAATAGGGCTGGTTGGCAAAGGTAAACCGCCCCAGCAGGTCCTTTCGAAAAACGTTTTGCGGCATTGTCTCCACCAGCGAATGGTAAAGGGATTCCGAATTCCGCAATTCCTGCTCCATGAGCCGCCGTTGGGTGATGTCTTCGACCGTGCCTTCATAGTAAACCAGTTTTCCCTGCGCGTCGCGCACGGCCCGGCAGTTTTCCGAAATCCAGATGATCGTCCCGTCCTTGCGGTAAATCTTGGACTCAAAGCCGCTGAGCGTGTCGTGCTCCTGCATCAACCGGACGAACTCCTCGCGCCGCCCCGGCTCGACATAAAGCCGCGTCGCGATGTCCTTGATGCTGGCCATCAATTCCACCGGTGAGGCATAGCCGTAAATGCGCGCCAGGGCCACGTTCGCCAGCAAATAATGGCCGCCCGGTGTGGTGCGAAAAATGCCCTCGACCAGGTGGTCGAAAACACCGTAGTAATTGTCCCGTTCGTCAATCAGGGCAGTGCGTTCGTGCTGGCGTTCCACCGCGCAGTGCAGGACATGCAGCAAAGCGCCGGGTTTGATTTCATCCCGGGTCAGGTAATCCTGCGCGCCCGACCGGATGATCTCCACGGCCAAAGACTCGTTGTCTTCCGGGCCGACCACCACCACCGGCATCCGCGGAAATTGGGTGATGAGTTGCGTGACCAGGAACAGGCCGGCGGCGTTGGCCGAGGGCAGCTCGAACAAAACGGCGTGATAGGAACCGTCCGCCAGTTCGGCCAGCCCGGCTTCCCGGGTCGCCACCGTGACGACTTCGCCGGTTCCGCCGCTCCCGCGCAGCATCTCCGCAATGCTCTGCGTAAAACGCCCGTCGTGGCCGACGAGTAAAACATTCAATGGTTCAAAGTCCATAGTGAGATCTGGCCCGCGCTGGAAACACAGTCCAAATCGGCCCACCACCTCGGACCAAGATACAACGTTGTCCCGCCGCTGCAAGCCGGTTGCAGTGGCGCCGGCCGGATTCGGCTTTCCAAGCCCGCCCCCTCGACGTATCCTGTTTATCTGAAAGATTATGCCGGCCGTTTTCATCAAAACCTATGGCTGCCAGATGAATGAGCGCGACAGCGAGGCTGTCGCCGCCCAGCTCGTGGCCAAGGGTTACACGCTGGCCGCCTCCGAGGCGGTCGCGGATGTGGTTTTGTTGAACACCTGCAGCGTGCGCGATTTCGCGGAACAAAAAGCCATCGGCAAGATGCAGAATATCGTCGCGGACGTGCGCAAGAACCGTCCCAATGTCGTGCTCGGATTCCTGGGTTGCATGGCGCAAAGCCGGGGACAGGAATTGATCGATAAATTGCCGGACGTTGACCTCGTGCTGGGCACGCAGAAATTTCATCACGCGGCGGAATACCTCGGCGAGATCCTGGCCGGTCGCCGGAATAAAATCGTGGACGTGGCGGCGGAGCCGGGGAGTGAAGCGACCATTCGCGAGCATCTGCTCAACGGCAACGCAAAAAAATCCGTCTCCGCCTTCGTCAGCATCATGCAGGGTTGTAACCAGCATTGCACCTTTTGCATCGTGCCGGACACGCGCGGCGAGGAACGCAGCCGCAGCATTCCCGATGTCGTGGCCGAATGCCGCCAGCTGGTATCTCAGGGCGTGAAAGAAATCACCCTGCTGGGCCAGATTGTCACCAGTTACGGCAAACGCGATATCCCGGCGCTGGCGGGCCAGTCCGCTTTTGTTCAGCTGATTGACGCCGTTCATGAAATCGAAGGGCTGGAGCGCATCCGATTCACCTCGCCGCACCCCAAGGGTTACGGCGACGATTTGATCGCGGCTTACGCGCGGCTGCCCCGGCTGGTCGAGAGCGCACATCTGCCCGTCCAGAGTGGCAGCGACCGCATCCTGAAACTGATGCACCGCGGCTATACCCGGGAACGCTTCCTCGGGATCATTGAAAAATTGCGCCGCGCCCGGCCGGGCATCGGCATCACCACGGACATCATCGTCGGTTTTCCCGGCGAAACCGGAGCCGACTTTGAGCAGACCCTTTCGCTGGCGCGCGAGGTGCAGTTCGACAACGCCTACATCTTCAAATATTCGCAGCGGCGCAACACGCCCGCGGCCGAAATGCCCGGCCAGGTGCCGCAAAAGATCCGCGAGGAACGCAATCAGCAGTTGCTCGAAACGGTCAATGAAATCGGCCGGCGTAAATACGATGCGTTTGTCGGCCGGCAGACGCAGATTCTGGTGGAAGGGCCGAGCAAAAAAAATCCGGCGCGGATGACCGGCCGGACCCGTTGCAACCGGATCGTGCTGTTCGACGGTTCGGCCCGGCATCGCGGGCAGCTCATGGACGTGAAGATCACCCGGGCCGGCTCCTTCACCCTCTACGGCGATCCGTTCGTGTTGGAGTAGGAAACGCCCGCCGGTCATTTACCGGCGCGCAAGGCGGCCAGGCCCGCTTGTGCCGCGGCATTCCCGGGGTCGATTTGCAGCGCCTGCTGGAATTGGTTTTCCGCTTCCGTCGGTTTCCCGGTTTGTTCCAGGCATTGGGCCAGACGCACATGAAGGAGCGCGTCCTCCGGTTTCAGTTCGATCGATTTGCGCAGCAGCGGGATGGCCGTTTCCCATTGGTGCCGGGCCATGTCCACCAGCGCCAGGTCTTTCATGGCCATCCACAACGTCGGTTTGAGCTCCAGCGCGCGCGAGAAGTTCTGCGCCGCGTCGTCCCACTTGTGCTCCAGGCTGAAGCAAAACCCGAGTCCGGCATAGGCCTCGGCCAGGTTGGGATTGAGATGAAGGGCGGCCTGATAATGTGCGCGGCCGGCTTCCACCCGGCCGTTGTTGGCCAGCAGGCTGCCCAGCTCAAATTCCGCATTTTCCAGGCCCGGTTGGAGCTTGAGAGCGGCCTGGTAATGTTCCACCGCCAGGTCGATTTTTTTAAGGGTGGCGAGGGTCTGTCCGTAGGCCTGCTGGGCTTCCGCCGAGGCGGGTTCAAGCTGCAACGCCTGCTCGAATTCCGGGCACGCTTCGGCGGGCCGGCCGGCCGCCGCCAGGGCTTCGGCCAGGTTGAGATGAGTCAGGAAGGCCGGCTGGAGACGCACCGCTTCCTGGAATTGGGCAACGGCTTCAGCATAACGCTTTTGCCGCAGCAGCACATTGCCCAGGTTGTTTCGCGCATTCGGCCACCCGGGGGCGAGCCGGACTGCTTCGGCGTAGAGCTGGCGGGCCTCGTCCAGCCTGCCTTGCGCGTAGCAGGCATCGCCGAGGTCGTACTCGGCTGCGTAATTGTTTTTCGTTACCGCCAGCATGCGCCGATACAGAGTCTCGCTGTTGTTCCAATACCCGAGCTGGAGGCGGGTGACCGTGAGGCAGCCCAGAAGGGCAGCGGCCGCAACGACCACGACCATCAGCCTGGGCACCCGGACTGAAACAACGAATTCCCCGGCACTCCAGACCAACACGATGAAAACACCGATGAGCGGCAGATAGGTATAACGGTCTGCCATTTCCTGCATGCCGACCTGGACCAGGCCAATCACCGGGACCAGCATTCCCAGATACCACAGCCAGCCAGTCACGAGCCAGGGGCGGCGCTGCCAGTTCAAGATGGCCGCGAAAGTCACCAGGCCCAACAGTAACAGAGCCCCCATCACGTAAGGCCATGGCCAGGGTTCACCCAAAGGATAAAAGGCGGCCAGACCTTCCGGCCAGACCATTTTCCCGAGGTAGCGGATGCAGGAAACAGCCGCGTTGCCAAACCGCGCCGTGAACGGCAACTGGCTCCAGACCGCGCCGCCCTCGCTTTGCAGTTTCCACGTGACCAAGCTCACTGCTGCGCACATGGCCAGGAACGGTGTCTTCTCCCATACCAGCCGGGATGGGGAACGTTTTGATGCCGACAGTTCCGGTGCCGGCGAGTTTTTCCGACCGGGCCGACCGGGCATGGCCCGGGCGCCCGGGACCGTGAATTGAAGGCGGCGCAGCGGCCAGAAATCGAGTAGCCATAACACAAAGGGCAGGGTGACCAACATCGGTTTTGACATCAGGCCCAGGGCGCAGCAAACCAGCGCCAATCCATAGTAAACCCAAGGCGAAAGCTCGCGGAAAGAACGCTTCTCTTTCTGTCTTCCGGCTTCCGTCTCCCGGCCATACCTGGCATACGCCATCAGCGTGAGCATGAAAAAGAAGGCGCTTAACACGTCCTTCCGCTCGGCGATCCAGGCCACTGACTCAACATGCAGCGGGTGCCAGGCAAACAACGCCGCCACCAGTGCGCTCCGCCACAGTGCGCCGGTCATCGACCGTAAAACCAGGAAGAGCAGCATCGCGTTGGCGGCGTGAAAAAGGAGGCTGATGAGATGATGCCGTCCGGCGTCCAGCTTGAAGAGCTGGCAATCGAGCATGTGGGACAACAGGGTCAGCGGATGCCAGTTGCGGGCCACCTCGCTGTGCCATGCCCACCGAAACCCTTCCGTCGTCAACCCGGCCTGGACCTGCGGGTTCCCCGTGACGAAATAGACATCGTCATAACTGACAAACTCGTGGTGTGTCACCGGCCAATACAACACCAACGTCAGCAACAACAGCGAAAGTGAAACTGCTGCTGCTGGTAGCCACGTCCAGGTTTTGCCGGGCGTCACCATGGATGTCGCCCGTCATGATGGTCGCTTGACCGGGAGGCGTCCAGCCGGATAACCGCGGGCGTTTCAGCGACGGGTTACGGGTAACAAAAAGTTCTTGAGCAGGTCCGCCACCCGGTCCACCGCGTAAACATGTAGAAAATGACCGGCATCTGAAATTCGTTCCAGTCGAAGATGGGGAATGGCGGCTGCGGCTTTTTTGGAATCAAACCGGGGGACGGCGGAACCGATGAACAAAACCGGGGCGGTGACCCTGGGCAGGATGCGTTCCGGTCGCAACTCGCTGGCCTGTTGCGGCATAAAGCGCAGCACCGTGTCCGGCGCGGAACCCATGGTTTGAAGGATGGCGTCACAGCGGGCATCGCGCTCGGACGGCAAAAAGAACACCTCCCGTAACAATTTGGCCAGCCGGTCTTGAAAATCAGGTTCATCCTGCCAGCTGCAGATCAATTTTTGACCGGCCAAGGTCTTTTCCGTCGCCGGCAGGCTGCCATCCAGATTGATGACTGCTCGTGGCTGGAGCCGGCCTGAGGCCGCCGCCATGAGCGACAGCACACCGCCCATGCTGTGTCCCAGCAGCACTGGACGCTCCAGTTTGTGTTGCAGAACAAAGTTTACCACCAGCCCGGCATACTCCTCGAACCCGGGCTTGAATCCGCCCAATGGCGTCCGGCCGTGCCCTGGCAGGTCCAGGCGGAAGATGCGAAATTCCTTTGCCAGCAGCCGGCCTAGTTCGGTGAATTGATCGCCATTGCAGGCCCAGCCATGGGTGCAAACCAGCGGGACGCCGCCCGAACCCGAAATTTCAAAATGCGGTTCTATTTCCTTCATGCGTGTTAATATCGATCGCGCCGTTTTCTTCACCCTCTATGGCAATCCGGCCATTGTGAAGTGGTAATCAAGTTTCGAGACCGGCGTTCCGATTCTTTGCGTCAGGGTGATTGGGATCTAAAGGATGGTTTGGCGCCAGTCAACTTTGAGTTTTTGATCTGTTGATACATTTCGAGGTTAAATGATTTCTCATAAGCCCAGGCCGTTTGTTCGAATTCGATATATTTTTTATTCCAATGATGAACTTGCCGTTGAAGAGGATCATCGCTTAAGAGCGCCTGCAGGGCGGCGAGGAATTCGTTGGCAGCGATTTGTTTTCGATTGTCTTCCCCCGTAGCACAGAACTCAGTGCCTTCCAAGCCGTTGTGGTAGTCTCCGCCAAGGAATGCGGTCGCTTTTTCATCCCAGGCCTTGTCCGCATCTGCCTTTGGGGAGCGAGCCTTGATCATCTGAATCCGTTCTTGATAGACGGGATCGAGTTTTTCATAAATGGCCTTATCTGAGTTGGTTTCTTTTCTATATTTTGCATAATCAACTACCGCATACGGAATCATGAGAGGAGTCAGCGGCAGGGCTATCGCCAGGCTGGAAACCGTTGCGATACCACTGAGTTCCTGATTCGCCTGCTGAGTGGAACACCCTGCCAGCAACATGGTGGCTGCAGCGAATAACCCGGCCGTTTTTTTTCTTGTTTTCATCGAGCGGCAATTGCCACGGCTTTATGGTTAATCGGATCCGAAGGGTTACGGTATTTTCAAGGCGGAAGGTTGTCGAGGGCGAACAAATTGAATGTTTTGTGTCCATTGGTGTCAATTTACTCGCGGTTTATCGGAGTTCGTGGTTAGCTGCTGAAAGATGAAACTATCAATTTTATCCCTCCTGCTCGGGGCGGGAATGAGCGTGCCGCAGATTTACGGCCTGACCAGGCCGGCACAGTTCGCGGCGGCGGCGCGCAAGTTCCCCCGCAACCTGACCGCCGGCATCGTGCTGATGCTGCTGGCCACCGCGGGGTTTGTCTGGAACGTCAATATCGAACCCATCGCGGATTTTTCGGCCTTTAAACCTTACCTGATGACCGGCTTTGTGGCGGTGGGTGTTTTGTCGTGTGTCTATGTCCAGGATTTTCTGGCCGTGCGCGGACTGGCCGTCGTCATGCTGTTGCTGGCGAAACTGATGGTGGATACCGGGCGTCCGCACCTGGGCCAGAGCCCGTGGGTTTTGTTGATTCAGATTTGGGCCTACCTGCTCGTGGTCGTGGGTATCTGGTTCACGGTGGCGCCATGGAAGCTGCGCGATATTTTGAACTGGGCGACGGCGACCGAGGGCCGCATTCGCATCGGCAGCAGCATCCGCCTGGCCTTCGCGGTGTTCGTGATGCTGCTCGGCCTGACCGCGTTCCGCGCGATGTGAGCGCCGTCAAACCCAAGATTCTGGTCATTCGCGGCGGAGCCATCGGTGATTTCATCCTTACCCTGCCGGCCATCGCCGCCTTGCGACAACAATTTCCCCGGGCGCACCTGGAGGTGCTCGGGTATCCGCACATCGCCCAGCTCGCGCTGGCCAGCGGACTCGTGGACCGGGTGCAACCGATTGAGGCGCGCGGCCTGGCCGGTTTTTTCGCCCGCGGCGGCACGCTCGAACCGGACCTGGTGGACTATTTCTCGGAGTTTGAACTGGTTATTTCATATCTCTACGACCCCGATGAGATTTTCAAAACCAATGTTTGCCGCTGCGCGGTTGGCCAGTTCATCGTCGGTCCCCATCGCCCGGATGAAACGAAACCGGTCCACGCCACGCGGGTTTTTCTTCAGCCGCTGGAGCGTCTGGCCATCTTTGAGGCGGACCCCGTGCCACGCCTTTCCTTGAACCCGCAGCTCCCAGGCGCGTCGAATCCCGCACCTGCGGGAGCAGACGGCTCAACCCCCAACCAGCTGGTCCTCCATCCCGGCAGCGGCAGCGAAAAGAAAAACTGGCCGGAGACCCATTGGGCCGGTTTGATCCAACAAATCGCCGCGACGACCAGCTGGAATTTATTGCTGGTGGGGGGCGAAGCCGAGGGCGAACGTCTGCAACGACTGGTTGCCGTAATGCCGCCCGAACGCTGTTCCATGGCCCAGGGCCTGCCGCTTGTCGAACTGGCCCGTCGAATCCAATCCGGTACGGCTTTTGTGGGTCACGATTCCGGCATCACCCATCTGGCGGCGGCGGTGGGCTTGCCGTCTGTCGTCCTGTGGGCTGACACGTTGGAGGAGATCTGGCGGCCGCAGGGCAAACGCCTGGTGATTTTGAAGGAAATCACTGGCGTGCGGACTATCGGCGTTGAAAAGGTGATGAACGAATTGCGCCAACTGGTCCGCGGATGATCCATCGCACCAAGGGAACGCCGAGCACCCGCTCGGCACGAATCGTTAGATACCCAATGAGCCGAGGCGGTGCTCGGCGCTCCAATCACGTTTTGGCTCCGTTTCCGCTTTGATGATTTGGCGCAATGACGACTTCGATCTCTTTCGCTCGCAATTGTTCCACCAGATCACCCGGCGCCTGATCGTCGGTCACCACCGTGTCCACGTTGTCCAGCCCGCACAACGTCAACACGGATTGCCGGCCGAACTTGGTGTGATCGAGGCAGAAAATCACCCGGTGCGCGGCGCGGATCATCGCCAGCTGGATGTCAATCAACAGCCCGTGCGAATTCGTGATGCCCTCCAGCGTGATACCGCCGCCGCTCATGACGGCCACGTCCACGTGGATTTTTTTGGAAAAGGCCTCGACGGCCAGCGGCCCGACCAGGACACCCAGCCGCGGATAAATCACTCCGCCGCTGGCGACCAGCTCCACCCGGGTGGCGGCGGCAAAAAGGTTTGCGACCGGCAATGAGTTGGTGACAATTTGCAGCGGCTTGTCATCCAGATGGCGGGCGACATGGTAGCAGGTCGTTCCCGCATCAATGATCACGCTCTGGTTCGGCTGAATCAACGCGGCGCAGGCCTTGCCGATGGCTCTCTTTTCCGCCAGTTGATGCGTTTCCCGCGCGGAAAAAATGAATTCATCCGAGGGCGGAAAAATGATCCGCGCGCCGCCATGGGTTCGTTTCACCGTGCCTGTGATTTCTAGACTGGTCACATCGCGGCGAACCGTGGAGACGGAAGCATCAACCTCCCGGGCCAATTCCTCCAGCGATGCAAACTCGGCCTTTTGCAGGAAAGCTTCGATGCGCTTCTGACGTTCTTCAGTCGTCATCTTGGTATATTTTGGAATATATTGACAAATATTGCAAGAAAATTGTTGACGGATTTCATGATTCAACGCAACATTTGTCCGAAGTCCATGACTGAATCACTGGAACAGCAGCTTGATAGCTTTGATCCCCGGCAGCGCCAGGAGGCCCTGTCGGCGTTGTGGCAACAGGCCGAGCAAGGTAAGCGTGTGCTGCCTGAGGCCGGTACCGACGTCAACCTCCACGCGCATACCTTTTTTTCCTATAACGCTTACGGTTATTCGCCGTCCAAATATGCCTGGCTGGCACGCCAGGCAGGATTGGCCGCGGCCGGGATTGTGGATTTCGACGTCCTGGACGCGTTGGAGGAATTTTTGGCGGCGGGTCGTCTCGTCGGGTTGAAAACCTGTGTGAGTCTCGAATCACGCGTGTTCGTTCCGGAATTTGCCGCGCGCGTAATCAATTCGCCTGGCGAGCCGGGGATTGCCTATCACATGGGAGTCGGGTTCACGAAGGCCATCCCGCATCCGTTCCTGGTTGAAATGCGCGCCGCCGCCGCGCAGCGCACCCGCGACATGGTCATCCGGGTCAACACCCATATGCGGCCCGTTGAACTCGATTTTGAAAAAGACGTTGTGCCGCTCACGCCCAAGGGCAACGCGACGGAGCGTCACCTTTGCGAGGCTTACGAGCGCAAGGCAACTCAAGTGTTCCCGGACGCCGCGCAACGCGCTGTGTTCTGGAAGGAAAAACTGGGTGACGCCCCGCCCGCCGGGGCCAAACTCCAGAACCTGATCCGCGCGAAGACGATGAAGAAAGGGGGCGTCGGTTACGTGCAGCCGGGGAAGGGTTCTTTCCCGCTGATGGCTGACATGAATCGGTTTGTCCTGGAGTCGGGTGCAATTCCGACGCTGGCCTGGTTGGATGGCACGACCGACGGCGAGAAGTGCATCGAGGAATTTTTCCAGACGGGCATGGCGTCGGGTGCCGCGGCGTTGAATATCATTCCCGATCGCAACTACACGCCGGGCGTCCAGGACCAGAAACTGCAGAACCTGCACGACGTGATCGCGCTGGCGGAGAAACACCATTTCCCCGTGATCGTGGGCACCGAGATGAATTCGCCGGGCAACAAGTTTGTGGATTCGTTCGAGACGGGGGAACTCAAGCCGCTGGTGCCGGTGTTCCTCCGCGGGGCACATATTGTGCATGCGCATTCGGTTTTACAAAAGCAGAGTGCCCTGGGTTACCTGAGCGCCTGGTCCAAAAAAACATTTGCGACGCCGGCGGCGAAAAATGAATTTTTTGAAAAGCTGGGACGCAAACTTCAGCCCGCGGCCGAGGACCGGTTGCACGGCTTGGGGGCGGACACGACACCGGCGCAGATTCTGGCGAAGCTCCAATGATTTAATATGGCTACCATACCAACCATTCCACAAAAACAGCGGGCGGTGCAGCTGGTCGGACCGGACCAGTTGCAGGTCAACGAAACCAAGGCGGTCTTTGAGCCGGGTCCGCACCAGGTCCTGGGGCGCGTCGAGGTCGTCGGCCTATGTTTCTCCGACCTGAAGCTGCTCAAACAATTTTCCGGCCACGTCCGCAAATCACCGGTGACGACGGGTATTGACGCCCAGGCGTTGCTGGAAATGCCCAACTATGTGCCCGGCGACAAACCGGTGGTGCCCGGCCACGAAACCGTGGTGCGAATCGTCAAGGTCGGCCCCGGGGTCACCCGCCACAAGGTCGGCGACCGGTTCCTGGTGCAGACCGATTACCGGTGGCTGCCCACAGCCAGTTCCAACGCGGCGTTCGGCTACAATTTTGAAGGCGCGCTGCAGGAATACGTCCTGATGGACGAGCGTGTCATCACCTCGCCCGAGGGCGAATCCATGCTCATTCCCGTGCCCGAAGATTTATCGGCTTCCGCGCTGGCGCTGGTCGAACCGTGGGCGTGCGTCGAGGATTCCTACGTGGAGAAGCAGCGGCAGACCCTCAAGGATGGCGGCCAGTTGCTCGTGGTCGGCGAGGCGCCGGTGGACAAAAATCGCGTGGCCAACCTCCGGGGCAAACCCGGGACCGCCACCTTCACCACGGCCGACAAAGTCGCCGAACTGAAAAATGCCGCCTATGACGACGTCATCTATTTCGGCTCGAATCCGGCCACGGTGGAAACACTTTTTCCCAAGGTTGCGGCCGGCGGTTTGTTCAACCTCGTCCAGGCCGGCGGCAAGTTCGGTCGCGCGGTCGTATCGCAGGTGGGCCGCGTTCATTACGGCGGCATCCGCGTCATCGGCACGACCGGTTCCGACCCGGCGGCGGCGATGGCGGCGATTCCCGCCACGGCGGAAATCCGTCCGAACGACAAGATCAACATCATCGGGGCGGCCGGGCCGATGGGCACCATGCATGTCATCCGCGACCTTTGCCAGGGCGTGCCCGGTGTGACGGTGTTTGCGGGCGACCTCAGTGATGACCGTTTGGCCGTGCTCCAGAAACTGGCCGAACCGCTGGCCAAAAAGAACAAACTCGGGCTGCGTCCGTATAATCCGTCCAAAGACAAGCTGGCTGATAAATTCAATTATATCGTGTTGATGGCGCCGGTGCCGGCGCTCGTGGCCCAGGCCGTGCCGGCAGCCGCTCCTCGCGCCATCATCAACATCTTCGCCGGCATCCCGGCCGATAAGACCGCCGATATTGACCTGGACGCCTACGTCGAAAAGCAGCTTTATTTCATCGGCACGAGCGGTTCCGTGCTCGAAGACATGAAACAGGTCCTGGCCAAGGTCGTTTCGCGCCAGTTGGACACCAATCTCTCCGTTGCGGCCGTGTCCGGGCTCGACGGCGCGATCGAAGGCATCCGGGCGGTGGAGAAGAACCTGATGCCTGGCAAAATCATCGTCTACCCATCCTGCCGCGGATTGAAACTGACGCCATTGACGGAACTTGGGGGCAAGCTCCCGCTCGACGACGGTCACTGGAACAAATCGGCCGAGGAAGCTTTGTTGAAACAATTCCCCAAAACATGAGCGCGAATTTGCCGGATAAAGTCGCCATCGTCACCGGTGGCGCGCAAGGACTCGGCCAGGCCATCTCGCAGCGCCTGGCGCGCGAAGGTTGCACCGTGGTCATCGCGGACGTGAACGAGAAAGGGGTGGGGGACACCGCTGCCGCCATTGCCCGGGAAACCGGGCGCCGTGTCATCGGCGTGAAGGTGGACGTGACGCAGGAGGCCGAAGTGAAGGCGCTGTTTGATCGGGCGGCGCAGGAATTCGGGCGCGTGGACATCGTCGTCGCCAACGCCGCCATCCTGATTGCCGAGCCGATTGCCGATGCCGACGCCGAGAAGTGGCGCGCGGTCATGAACGTGAACCTGTTCGGCTATTTTCTTGTGACGAAATACGCCTGCCGCATCATGAAGCCGCAGCGGAACGGCTCGATCATCAACATCAATTCCAAGTCCGGCAAGAAGGGCAGCGCCGCCAATTCGGCCTACGCCGCGAGTAAATTCGGCGGCATCGGTCATACCCAAAGCGTCGCGCTGGAAATGGCGCCGTTCAACATTCGCTGCAACGCCATCTGCCCCGGCAACCTGCTCGATTCACCGTTGTGGACGCACCCGGAAAAAGGCCTGTTTGTCCAGTATCTCCGGGCCGGCAAGGTCGCCGGCGCGAAAAACATCGAAGATGTCCGCCAGGCATACGTCAACCAAGTGCCCATGAAGCGCGGCTGCAGCTACGACGACGTCTGCAACGCGGTTGTATTTCTCGCCTCCGACCAATCAGCGTATATCACCGGCATCGCCCTGAGCGTGACCGGTGGCCAGGAAATGAATTAAACACCATGCAAAATCCCATCCTTCAAGACCTCCTTAACCTCTCCCACGAAATCGGCCGCGAGGATCGCGGCCTCGCCATGCTTGGCGAAGGCAACACCTCCGCGCGGCTGGCCGAGGACACGTACCTGGTCAAAGCCAGCGGCACCAGCCTCGGCACCTTGCGGGAAGAGGACGTCGTAGAATGCCGTTTGTCCGCGCTGTTGCCTATGCTCGAAAAGGACGGCCTGACCGACCAGCAGGTGGATGATGCTCTGCTCGCCGCCCGGGTGGATCCGAAGGCAAAGAAGCCTTCCGTCGAAGCGGTGTTCCATGCCTGGTTGCTGACGTTGCCGGGCATAAAGTTCGTCGGGCACAGCCATGCGACGACGGTCAACCAGATCCTCTGCTCACCGCGCGCAAAGGAACTGGCCGAACGCCGGATGTTTCCCGACGAAATCGTCTGCTGCGGTGTCGCCTCGGTGTTTATCCCGCTTACCGACCCCGGCTTGAAGCTGGCCCAGACCATTCGCCGCGAGACCGAGGCGTTTATCAAGAAACATCAGGCCCCGCCGCGGGTCATCCTGATGCAGAATCATGGCATCATCACGCTGGGCGGAACCCGGCAATCGGTTCTGGCCGCCATGCTCATGGCCGAAAAGGCGGCGCGGATTTTTGTCGGTGCCGCATTGCTGGGCGGGCCGGTTTTCCTTTCCGAAGGCGACATTGCCCGCATCATTGGCCGCCCGGACGAGGCTTATCGGCAACGGGTGTTGAAGATGTGACCTCGCTGGCCGGCAAAACCGCAATCGTGACCGGTGCCAGCCGCGGCATCGGTCTGGCCATTGCCCGGGTTCTGGCCCGCGATGGAGTGCGGCTCGGGTTGTTGTCGCGATCCAAGCCCGATGTCAGCGGCGAATTTGTCGCGTGCGATCTCGCGGAACTGGACCAGATCCCCGCCGCCGTCCGGCGGCTGGTCGAGCTTCTTGGGCCCGTGGATTATCTCGTCAACAACGCCGGGATGTTCCTGGAAACGCCGGTGGCCGAAATGGACCTGGCCGGGTGGGAACGCGTTTTGCGGGTCAACCTTACCGCGCCGTTCCTGGTCACGCGGGAAATTTTGCCGCAAATGATCGCGCGTCGGCAGGGCCGCATCGTCAATATTGCCAGCACCTCGAGCGTGCAGGGTTATCTCCACCAATCAGCGTACTGCGCCAGCAAGCACGGCTTGCTCGGTTTTGCCCGCAGCCTGGCGATGGAGCTCAAACCGCACAACATTCACGTGTATAACCTCTGCCCCGGCGGGGTGGACACCGACCTGATCAAAGGAACCTATCTTGGCGAACGGCTCAAAGGACAGCCGATGATTGCGCCCGGTGACATTGCGGAAATGGTGGTCTTTCTCCTGCGCCAGCCGGAAAACATTGATCTGTCCGAAGTCGTCGTCCGCCGCTTTGACGCGAAATCCAAGTGATTCGCCGGGAAATCGTTCTCGTAATCGTCCTCCTCCTCGTCCTCGAATTCCCAGTGGGAATCGCACATTGGTGGGGCGCGTCACTCCGTGCGCGCCGTTTTTGGTATTTGAACGGGCGGCGGGCAGGAGACTGCCCGCCCTGCCTGGTTTTGTTCCATTTGCTTTGTCGCTCCGCGACTGTCCCTTCAAAGCCCGAACCGCTGGATCAGGAAGAACATCGCGGGCACGGTCAGCAGGCTGAACAAGGTGCTGTAGAAAATTCCCTGGGCGGACAGAGGAACGTCGCCGCCATAACGCTCGGCCATCACGCTGCAACTGATCGCCACCGGCATCGTGGCAATCAGGTAACCCACCATGCGGGTCGCTTCCGGCAACTGTACGCCCGCCTGGATCGCCGCCCAGCCCAGTCCCAGCGTCGCCAATGGCGCGAAAATCAGGCGCGCCAGGAGCACTCCCCACAGGGCCCGCGGGAACCGGTGCACTGCGATGGTCAGCCCACCCAGTTGCGCGCCGATGACCAGCAGCGACAGCGGGATCGTCAGGCTTCCGACCAGCGCGAGCGCCTGCACCAGCGCGCCACCGATGAGCCCGCCCGGGGAAGCGGTCGTGGGATCGATGGTTTCCAGTTCCCGCGCGGCGGGGAACAGCAGCGCCAGGCCGATGCCCAGCGCGGTAGCCCAAAGCCCGGCATTGGTCAACAGGTTCCGGGCGGCCTGCCGCAGGGTTCCATGCAAAATCCAGACCCCGAACGACCATAACACCAGTTGGGCGCCGACATTGCCCAACAACACCGTGCGGACACCCGCACTGCCGTACAGCGCCTCCGCGATGGGCAACGGCAGGAACACCCAGTTGGGAATGGCCACGAGAAAGATAAACGTGTTGCGCTGGCCTTTCCCGCTGAACAACGGCGACACCACCAACCCGACCAGGTACGCCACGACAATCAACAGCCCGCAGAGCAGAGGACTGAACCAGCCTTCGCGCAGGGCGGCGGCGTCCACGGTCCGCAGCATTTGGGTGAACACCAGCGCGGGGAAGGCGACGTCCACGACCAGCCGGCTCAAGGTGGCGGTGAATTCGGCGGCGAGGAATCCGCGCCGGCGGGCCAGCCAGCCGATGACAATCACCAGGAACATCCCGGCAATCTTGATTAAAACCACGTGGGCCATGTTGGGTCCGGATACCGGGGCGGACTGTAGGCAATCGCCGGGCGGATGTCAAAAACCGCCCCTTTCCCAAGCTGGAAAGTGTTGAAAGATAATGATTGATTTGGACCATACTTGAGCTATAATAAATCATATTCGTTCAGAGCTCAACATACCGGATTTGGACCCGAAAGCATTGGCGCCGCAGCGTTGGGACAACCTGCGGACGCTGATTCGCGACAGCGGGGTCATCCGCATCGAGGACCTGTGCCGCCGGCTCAAGGTGTCGCCGGCGACGGTGCGGCGGGACCTGGACCAGCTGGAGCAGAGCGGCGCCATCCGGCGGGTGCACGGCGGCGCGGTGAGCGTGGAGAGCCGGCTGGATGAGCCGGTGTTCGCCGACAAGACAACGCTGGCCGCCCGCGAGAAGCGGCGGATTGCCGAGGCGGCCCTGGCGTTCATCGGGCCGGGCGACACGATTTACCTGGACGGCGGCAGCACGGTGCTGGAGTTGGCGCGCCTGTTGCGTGACCGGACGAACCTGACGGTGGTGACCAATTCGCTGCACGCCGCCCACGAACTGGCCGGGCGCGGACCGCGCCTGATCATGATTGGCGGCGAGTTGCGGCGGTTGAGTCAGACGGTCGTGGGACCGTTGACGCGCCTGGTGTTGCACGAGCTGCACCTGGACAAGGCGTTCATGGGCACGATCGGGTTCACGCTGAAGGAAGGGTTGACGACGACCGATCCGGGCGAGGCCTTTACGAAGGAAGTGGTGATGGGCCAGGCGCGGCAGGTAATCGTGCTCGCCGACAGCAGCAAGGCCGGCAAGCTGTCCTTCGCCCGCGCCGGCAGCTGGGACAAGGTTCATGTGTTGATCACCGACAAGCAGGTGGAGAAGAATTTTGCGAAGGAATTTGTTAAAACCGGAATCAAGCTCGTAAGAGCCTAAAACAGAAAAGAAAAAAGATGAAGAAATCACCGACCTATTTGAGCGATTCGCGGCCGAAATTCACGCCGTTCGAAATCAATTGCGGCAAAATCCCCGCCTATCGCTACCAGGGCAATCTCCAGTCCGAGCTTAAAGCCGGGACGCTCACCCCGGTCGAGGCCGTCGCCATCCTGGAAGACATGCTGGTCATCCGCGAACTTGAAGAGATGATCGTCAAGCTCCGCTCCGGCGCGTACGAGCCGATCCGCGAATACAATTATCGCGGCCCGACGCATGTCTCGGTGGGCCAGGAAGGCACCGCCACCGGCGCCTGCTGCGCGCTCCAGCTGCCCGACAACATCACCAGCACCCATCGCGGTCACGGGGAAAGCCTCGCCAAGGGCACCGTCGCCATCCGCCAGATGACCGAGGAACAATTGCGCAAACGCGTGCCGAACTGCAAGGCCACCAAGCATGATGAACTGGTGGAAGCGGCGCTGGAAGAACACGTTTACCGCACCATCTGCGAATTGTTCGGCAAGGACGACGGCTATTGCCGCGGCCGCGGCGGTTCGATGCACATCGCCGATTTCACCGTCGGCCATCTCGGCGCCAATGCCATTGTCGGCGGCGGCGTCCCGATCGCCACCGGCGCCGCCCTGGCCAACCGCTACCTCCGGCGCGGCAACGTTGTCTGCTGTTTCGCCGGCGACGGCGCGTACGCCAACGGCGTCGTGCTGGAATCCTTGAACTTCGCCGCCCAGGCGCAGTTCACCAACCATTTCGCTGCCGGCCATGAATTTGGCCTGCCGATGATTTTTCTGGTTTGCAACAATCACTACGGCATGACGCATCGCAGCGACGACGAAGTAATGGGCGTGGACCACATGGCGCGACGCTCGGCTGGTTTTGCCGAAAACAACATGCATGCGGAAATCGTCAACGGCATGAACGTACTTGCCGTCCGGGACGCCGTGTTGCGCGCCGCCAAACTCTGCCGCGAAGGCAAGGGCCCGGTATTTCTTGAGGTGGACTGCTACCGTTACTGGGGCCATTCGCTCAGTGATCCGCGCAACGAGTATCGCACCAAGGAGGAGGAGGCGGCCTGGAAGGCGATTGATGCCATCGAGACTTACAAGAAGGAACTGCTCGAAGCCAAGGTGCTCGATGCGAAGGGCCTCGCGGCGGTGGAAAAGCGCGTGGCCGACCGCAACGCCAGCGCCGCCAAACGCGCCGTGGCCGCTGCCGATCCCGATGCCAGGGACGTGCTGACGTTCATGTACACCGACACGAAGTGCGAGACGGTGCCCGCGGAATTTGCCAAGGTGGAGCTGCTCGGGCCGCTGCCGGAAATCAAGCGCGTCAACGGCGAACTGACCTACAAGGACGCCCTCAAGGAAGCGCTGGTCGAGGAAATGGCGCGCGACAAGCGGGTCGTTTTCTACGGTGAAGACGTGGCTGATTATGGCGGGGCCTTCAAGGTTACCAAGGGATTGCTCGAAGTGTTTGGACGCGATCGCGTATTCAACACTCCGATCAGCGAAGCCTGCATCTGCGGCACCGGCTGTGGCGCGGCCATGAATGGGTTGCGGCCCGTCGTGGAACTGATGTACTTCGATTTTGCGCTGATGTCTTCGGACCAGATCAGCAACCAGGCCGCGAAATGGCATTACATGAGCGGCGCACAAACGGAAGTGCCGCTCGTCATCCGCGCCTCCGCTGGCGCCGGCAAAGGCTATGGCGGCCAGCATTCGCAGACGTTGGAGTCCATGTTCTGCCATATTCCCGGTCTTTACGTGGTTTATCCGGCGACGCCCGCCGATGCGAAAGGCATGCTCAAGTCGGCG
>Ga0265338_10001478_pt1 | contig 38068 bp, 66 predicted proteins | sample 42126metaG_FD_193579 | JGI IMG/M metagenome (GOLD analysis project Ga0265338, IMG submission 193579) | Rhizosphere microbial communities from Carex aquatilis grown in University of Washington, Seatle, WA, United States - 4-21-26 metaG | ecosystem: Host-associated > Plants > Roots > Rhizosphere... | reverse complement strand
CGACCATGTCTTGCGTAAGCACAGCAGTTTCTCCGCCAGTACATAAACAAATACAGCACCCACGACTCAATGATGCTGTGAAAACACGAAATCGGTTTGTAAAATGATCATTACCAGAATAATCAAGAAAGTCTGCACCATCCTCTCGTCTTTCCAAAAAAGGCTCGCACTTGCACTTTAAGCAATGCTCGCCGCATTTTTGGCACTCACCGCTCATGGGAACCTTCTAAACCTAAGTCGTTTCTAATCAAATCAATGTTCATTTGCAAAGCATCTATAAAATGATGTTTGCAATATGCTGCACTGATTGTTTCTGAAGTACATAAAGAAAAAATCTCTATCATCACTTTTGAAAACTGGTTACCCTTTAAATGAGGGGGGATTTTTTGCATCGCAAACTGAACTATTTCTGAAGCTATCAATCCTACATCATACTCATCGCTCATTTCCATATCTCTTTAAAAATGATTTTTCTCTCTCTTTAAGAAACTCTTGGGCAAGTTTCACCACGTAATTGAAGGGGATTTTTTCTGATAAGTTTTCTTCTACAATGCCATCCTCTGAAAGCTTGTCGAGAAGGTCGCATGAAAAATCCACAAGAAGACCACTGGCCGTATTCCTACTACATAGATCGTCCCAATCATTCATCGTATTTCCTTTAAATCAGATGTGTAACGGTTGCACATCGTTCATTCTTCTGGTTGGTGTTCATCTTTTTCGTTCTCATAGCTGAACGTGCTATCACACTGTGGGCATATCCAAAAGTCATCATGCCAAGGAAATCGCGCAGGGCAAAGCTCGAGTACAGCGCCACATCTTTCACACTGGGGATAGCTGATATTCACACTTGCCATAATAGCGCCCTCGTTTTTGCGTCGTTATTCACGGTTGCTATAATAGCAGATTACTCATGTCTGTGTCACACAAAAATACAGGATTATGTTATCAACGAACGATTAGGAAATCCCTAAGAGTTGCATGAAAATCCCGGACAACTGTCCGGAAATTCCGGATAGTTGTACGGAATTTCCGTACAACTGACATGCAGTTGGTTACAAATCCTAACCAACTGAAGGCAGCGTTCCCTTATATTTTGGGACTGATAATATCACTTATGTTACTTTGATAGGAATTTTTATGAAAATGAAGCCCTTTTTTGTTGCAACACAAAATAATATTATGGTATGGTGAAGGTAGATCGCTTACAAATGATCTAGTGCTTCAGGCACACCGCGCCAGATAGGCTCCCCAAGAGCTTCTCTGGCGTTCGCATTTAATATCTGAAGGGCTGTTTTTATGCAACTGGATTTACCATTTGATCCCAACGAGAAGATTTTTCACATGATAGACGAAGAAACTGAAGAGTCTATCGGAGATGCTTACAGTTATAACGATTGGATTGAAATACTTATGGATATTTCCGGCATAGACAAAGATTTGTTGGGGCCTATTCATAGTGTTGACCAAAATGTTCCAAATTCAGGCAACTCAGGTAAGTACATCCAATGCGTCACTTGGCTATCACTTTCCATCTGTTTGACATGCATCATATGAAAACATTCATCAGACTCCACATATATACCAAGTGATATGAATTCATTGATAACGTCGCAGCACATAACAACTAGACCATCGGGTGGGATATCGTCCTCAATAGAAATCCAATTCATCATATTGACCAAAATGTTTCAATCCTATAAACCTTAAGTACACCTGATTCTTGTTGGGTTGTTAGTTGCACGTGCCGCTTATCTGTTCTTAAAAAACATAGGTAAGCGGCATTTTCTTTTCAAGATTATTCTAAAGTGCTACTCTACGCCTAGAATACCGGGGGAGAGTTATACTATGGCAAGGCCGCTTAAGGAAATCAACTGGGAAATCGTAGAAAATTACATGAAAGCAGGCTGTAAAAGTGGAATGGCCTTGGCGAGAAAATTTGATATTACAAAAGACACTTTTTACAGAAGATTCATAGAAGAATATGGTTGTAGTTTTCAAGATTATCAAGCACACACCCAGGAAGTGGGAGACATAGATTTACTTATGATGTTGCATGCCAAAGCACTGAACAATAAAGCCCCTGGAAACACAACCCTTCTTATGTTTTTAGCAAGTAGACGTTTAGGGATGAAAGAACCAGAAGTGGCACAGCTTCTGGCTCCTAAGCAAGATGACATTGATAAAGATCATCTAATCATGACACTTAAACACGAACTTGCGGAAATTAAAGATCATGCCAACAACCCCCAAGCAGGAAAATAATGAACAAGCACTGGACAGAATATGAAAAAGAATTTAGCGATCACGTCATTGACTGGTTCGACAAAAAAGATTTAGATGGATCAGATGGTTGTCGCTTATTATTTTTTATTTTGTGCGCAAGTTCTGTTTCTTATGGATATAGTCAAGAACAGTTTGACGCAGCGGCAGATGGATTAAAAAAAATGTTTACATCTATGAAAAAAAAACACGAGAAATTTAATGCCAACAAGCCCTAAGCAGGATAAGAGCTTTTGCGAAGCGACTCACCGCTTTAACATCTGGGTGGGGGCTGTATCTTCAGGTAAAACGTACGCGAGTATCGAACGGTTCATTTATGATCTAAAGAATGGTCCTCCTGGCGACGCTATGATCATAGGTGTTAACCGCACATCGATTCAGCGCAATATCTTGACGCACCTTTACAAACAGTTAGGGTTTCCATGTCCAACAGAGAAAGCGAGTCTAAGCAGGCTGTACGGGAGGGAAGTCTGGTTTGTGGGTGCTCCCGATGTGTCAGCCGTCTCTACCATTCAGGGGTCGACCCTGGCCCTGGCTTATGTCGACGAGGCGACGAACCTGCCCGAGCCGTTTTGGAAAATGCTAGAGAGCCGCTTGAGAGTTCCGGGAGCGAAACTACTAGCGACTTGCAACCCGGAAGGTCCCGCACACTGGCTTAAGAAGGACTACATCGATAAGCCAACGCTAGATTTAGCGCACTGGAACTTTAACCTAGAGGACAACCCAACACTTGATGAAGCCTACAAACAACAACTTAAAGCCTCCTATACGGGCATGTGGTATAATCGTTATATACTTGGAGAGTGGGCGCTTGCCCACGGAGCCATATACGATTGTTTCGATCATTTCAACGAGTACGACACTCCGTTTCCATATGCAAACTACTATATTGTTGGAGTCGATTATGGAACGACTAACGCGACGGCCGCAGTGTTGTGCGCAGTATCACCAAATAGGTGGCCTCAAATACGAGTGGAAGCAGAATATTACTACGATTCAGCTAAAAAGGGTCGATCTAAAACAGATCAGGAGCTGGTTAAAGACATCAAAGAATTCATCGGTTATAAAAACGTCTCTGCAATTTACGTCGATCCTGCCGCCGCATCTTTTAAAATTGCCCTCCGACAGGCAGAATTACCCGTTCTTGACGCAAATAACGATGTATTACTTGGCATTAAGATCTGTAGCAAGTTTATTGGAGGCAAAAACATCGTCATTCACAGAGGATGCACAACGCTAAGAGAGTGCTTGCAATCCTACGCTTGGGACTCCAAGGCTGCTGATAGAGGCGAAGACAAGCCCGTGAAGAAGAATGACCACATATGCGATGCCCTGCGTTATGCCGTATGTTCGGCTTTCCCTCAAGGGGAGTTTTCAAACCCTGATGAGCACATCACGCATGAGCAGCTAAGGCGTCAGGTATTTCAAGAAGATTCATGGGGCGCCATGTTACACGGAGGAGTAGGGTTTTAAATGGAAGCTACAACCGAAAGCCTAGAAGAGCTACTACAGATTATGCAAGACATCGAGGAAGTAAAAAAATGTCAAGCAGATCCCAATTGTCCTATTGCGCGCGAGTTCTTTGAAAAACTAAAGAGAACGCTTCTGGAAGGATTACGCAAAGAGGGGGGGGTTTAATGGACAAAAACGAGACGAAACAATACGAGCCATTTGTTTACAGAAGCAAAGAGCTTCAAGAAGAATGGGATAAAGCTTCAGAGCCTGTCAAGCAGTCTGTAAATAAAATTCTTGAACAAAACTCCAAAGAAATACAAAGAAAGATTCATAACGATCTTTTACGCAAATAGGTGGGGTTTTAGACATTACTTGAAATTTTAATTGCATATCTCTTGTCAACGTGCTATAAAAACGTAAGTTGACAAAAGGGTGTGCCTCATGGGTTCTTATGAGTCTGGTAACTATTCTCTAGGGTATATAGACCCCTCTGACGTACAGTCCAAAGACCTAAAGCAGCTCATGGATTGGTTCTACCAGTCTAACTACACTGTTAACTCTACCCAGTGGTTGCAGGGGGCAATTGACAAGCGTTTTAAGGTCGGCGACCAGCAGCTTTACAACCAAGTCTATGGCCAAAATTCGCAGAACGTCCAGAAGTTCTTCTTCAATCTAATCCGCCGCCATATTAACATGATCTGCGGCTTTCAACGGCGCAATCGCAAGTCTACAATAACGCTCCCAAACAATAATAACGACGACCCCATCGCAGATGATTATAACACTGTCCTACGCTGGTGTGATGACCGAGACGGCTTTCAAGAGTATCTATCCCAGGCTTTCGAGGGCTGTTGCGATACAGGTGAAACCCTACTCCATCTCTACCCAGACTACACCTATGATCCTGTATCAGGGGACCTATTTACGGATAGCGTATCATATAATAATTATTTGATAGACCAGTACACCCGCAAACAAGATTTATCAGACTGTAACGGCATATGGCGCAGGCGTTGGACCTCTAAGCAAGAGGCTAAGCTTCTTCTTCCTGGATACTCTCAAGAAATTGACCGCATGAAGCCTGGTGGAATGAAAGACGGCCGTTTTCCTATGCAGGCAGAGCTGCAAAACGTAGCTATCAGCAATCTTTTCACCTACGATGAGTTCTTCTATCGCACAACGCGCCCGGGCAAGATCATCATCGACCCCTATACCGAGGAAGCTGTTGAGTGGCAAGATGAAAAGGGCGATGATGAAGACATGATGGAGCAGGTTTTGAGGCAGCAACCTTGGCTGCAAGTCAAGAAGACCGATATACCTACCGTTAAGCTTGTCATTTGCTTAGCAGGAAAGATAGTCTACCATGGCAAGGACCTGCTTTCAATTGACGACTACCCTTTCGTGACGTGTCAATGTTACGTTGAACAAGACATTCAAGCATACGCGTGGCGTAAACAAGGCATCATACGCAACCTTCGAGACGCACAATTTCTTTATAACATGCGCAAGGTCATTGAGCTTCAGCTGTTGCAATCAAGCTTAAACGCGGGTTGGATATATCCCGTGGATGTGGTTACAGACCCGAAATGTTTTAGACAATCCAGCGGCGGAGATGGCTTCTTAGTGCCTCTAAAAACAGGTCACTTGCCAAATGAAATCCAACGTATCGAACCTGTTGCTATTCCTCAGTCTCTCATTGAACTTTCTGCTTCTCTTGCTGATGATATCACAAAGATATCCGGAGTTAACGAAGAACTCCTCGGTTCGGCCACTGACGATAAGTCAGGCATCCTTAGTATGCTCCGTCAAGGGGCAGGGCTTACGACTCTACAGACCATTTTTGACAAACTGGACTACTCCCAGAGAATCTATGGAAAGCTCAGACTCAAAGCCATTCGTAAGAACTTTTCTAAAGGTAAAGTCCGTAACATTTTGGGGCGTGATGCTGATCCTCGTTTCTGGTCCAGCCACAGCCAAAAGTACGCCATTACGGTCGAGGAAGGTAATTATTCTGCCACACAAAGACAAACAGAGCTTCAGCAAGTTCTTCACTTCAAAGAGCTGGGCGTACCTATTGCGAATAAAACCATCATGCGTTTAGCTATTATTACCAACAAAAAGCAGGCTATGCAAGAGATGGAAGAGGAGCAACAGCAACAAGCTCAGGCCCAACAAGCCGAAGCGGCTCAGCAAGAGAAGGTGGACAATGCTAAGATCATGCAAGCTGTTTCTAAATCGCGTCTGGACATGGCTAAAATCGAAGAAAGCCAAGCCAAAGTCCAAGAAATAAGCGCTTCAGCAGAACATAAGAAAGCACAAACAGAATTGGATCTTGTTAAGTCCATGCTGGAATTGGAGAATATGGACCTTGAAATGATTGGAAGGTCCTATGAGATAGCGATGGCAATCAAAGAACAAAACACGGCTTCACAACAACCGGCGGCTCAGGCTGTATAGGGGGAAATATGAAAGAATATGAAATAGTTAAAGGCATTAAACATACCGCGAAAGATAGCCACAAGAAAAAAATGCCTAAAACAAAAGCATCATTACATAAAGCTTTAGGAGTTCCTAAAGGGAAGACTCCAAAAATTGTTAAAGTCAAATGAGTAGGAGATCAAATGAAAGAACACACAGAGAAAGCGGCCCATCTACACGCTAAGATGCATGGCGAGAAACAACACGCCGCTTATCCAAAAGAGGATTTTCCGATAGAGGTCTACCCCAAAAGCGATTACCCACGCGAAGGATATCCACACGATAGCTTCCCTAGGTCGAGTTATCCCCAGGAAGCCTATCCAAGCGATCCGTATCCCGCAAAACTTTATCCACAGAATTCCCATCCATATGATAGGAATTCACAGTTACCAAGAAAGTAAAGGAGCCCTATATGAAAGAGCCTAAGCAAAAAAACGTCCATGAAAGCAAACACGGTTCAGTGTCTGCCATGCCTCAATTTAATGAAGGTCCATGGAAAAGAGAAATCGTAGACACTATGTGTGGAGGAGGCCGTTACGCTTCAGAGATGAACACATGCGAAGAATACAGACAGCAAGTAGATAAGCTTGCCAAGTATGTCAAAAGTCACAGACAAGAGCATTAATTACACGCTGATTCAGGCGCATTCCTGCTTAGTGGAATACCGCCTTTAACAGGAGACCTATGAAAAAGATCAAGCACGCCCCTGACTATGAAAAAAATGTCACGGCTGACGTGATTAAACACGGAGATAGCCCAGCAGTGCCGGAAGGTCAATGGGAAGTCTATAGAGATATCACTCCGCACGGAGATGGTACAGGATGGGGAGCGTTCCTTCCAAGGACAGCAAAGAGTCGTCCAACTACACACACTAAAACAAACGAGTGCGATCACTGATGAGTAGAAGAAAGACAGCCGGCGAGCTAGCTAATAAAGCGTTATCAGACACAACAAAGTACGACGCTCTTGAAGTCGGCCATGCAATGACCGATGACATCGACACGCATTTGTACGAGGCTGTCAAAAACTACCACGATATCATCGACGAAAACGAGTTCTGCGTTGTCATGATTGTGGCTAAAGACCCGCTACTCGCTAATCTTGTGCGTCGTAAGTTCTATTGCTGGCCCTACCTACCTAAGCCAAGACCCAACCAAGCAGTATTTCTATACAATAAGCGTCTGTGTAGGATAACAAAACGGTTGTGGGTATTACCGAGCGATATGGTAATGGCTGAACTTGCCTCGCTTGCCGTAGTGCATGAACGATATAAAACGATGCAAGCATGGTCAGTGGCCTTTTTTCAAGGTAGCTTTTGGGAATACATTCGTTATGAGAGCGGTATAGATATGCTATCTGAACACGAGTATTTCTTAAAGCATCGCGAGGAACTTATTAAGGCTGGCTGTAAGGTCCCGAGCTCCGGCGGCATGGAGGCCTTCGATTTTAGTAAGATCCACATCAAAAATGTCATAGATACGCAAGAAGCCGTTATCCCTTAGCACCTTTTCAACGTTTTTTGACAGGCACAGCGAAGCAATAGGAGCGTCACCCACCATGTACTTGATTGTGTTGTTATAGCGCGCATAGCTTTCCCTCAGTTGCTTTTTAAGGTTTTCCATATCAATATCTTTTGAAAGATCATTATTGTTATTTTCAAGCATAAGGAGACTCCTACAATGGCTGTTTTAAATCCAGAAGTTAACACACAACACGCGAAAGAACAAACAAAAACGCCCGCAGAAGAGACACAAGTCAAAGCGCAAGAGCCCGCAGCGCAAAAAACAGAGCAGGACACAGAACAGAAAAAGAAAGACATCGAAGAGGACCCGAATTGGCGCGCGTTCCGTGAAGCGCGTAAGAAAGACAGGATAGAGAAGGAGGCTGCTGAAAGAAAAGCTGCCGAAAGAGAGGCCGAGGTCATCGCCTTAAAGGCTGCTATGGAAGCGGCGTTTTCAAAATCAGCGCCATCACCCCAAGCATATCAGCAATACTATGGCACAGCCCCTGCAGATGAAGAAGAGACCGAAGAGCAGCGTATCGAGAAGAAAGTAAGGGCTATCATCGACGAGAAGGAGCGCCAGTATGCTAAAGAACAGCAGGACCGCGAGCTAAAGGAATACCCTACAAAGCTTTCAAGAGACTTCCCGGACTTTAAAACGGTATGCTCTCAGGAGAATCTTGATTATTTAGACTTCCATTATCCCGAGATATCGCGCCCCTTGCAGCGCCTTGGTGACGGTTATGATAAATGGCACGACATCTATTATGCTGTTAAAAAGCTTATCCCGGGCCACTCTACAGCTAGAAAAGACGCCTCCATGGCTGAATCTAATTCTATGAAGCCACGTTCAAGTTCTACGGCTAATCTATCCCCACCCGGAGAAATAACGCGCCAGACTTGGCAAGATCAAGAACAGCGACGAGCAGAGAATTGGGCTAGAATGCAAAGAACGCTGAAGGGGGTTTGATGATTAAACAAAACGACCTAAAAACTTATGAAGTCCTTAAAGATGAGTTTTGTTTTATGAAGGACAAACTTATGACAATAATAAGATTAGTTAATGAAAATGCTCTTATAGAGGCGTATTTCACGATTGGCGGCTTGCACATGCGGTGTTGTTATAATGAAAAGTTTTTCAGCGAAGAAAAAGACAATGAATAAGGTTGATATTAAACATTTAAAACTGTGAATGGGGTTTAGCATGCAAGACGATTATACGATTGAAAACCTTGTGAAAACATTCTCAAAACATTCCGAATCATTTGAAGAGTCACAGGAAGAAATGATCATCAAATTTAAGGCGAACAACCCAGAAGATCCGTTACCCGCACATTTCACCGATGAATTTAACGTTTCAAAAGCGTTATGGGCCATGTGCAGTGAGATTGAAAAGATAAGGGGCATTCTCATTAGAAGAGGAGACCTTGCGATTAGAGATTTTCTTTTTAACACTCAAATAAAGCCAGATGATTGATATTAAACATTTAACTTGTTAGGATAAGGCCAGCGCATCAAATGTGAGACTTCGCCGTCTCCGCTCATGGCCGCATAGTACGCCTCGCCACCGTAAGACTGCTTTTTGTTGAGTTCGTCACTCACTGAAAATCATACTTACAAGAGGCTACTATGACATTCTCCACTGGGATCACTGGGATCCAGAATTTCGCTCCAGAGCTGCCTGTACAGGCAAGCGAAGACCTGCTTTCTACCCCTATGTTCAACTTGATCCACTCCTTCGGGGTAGATCTTCACCACGCTGAAAGCTACATCGGCAAGACCACACGGATGAGCCGTTTTGAAAGGCTTTCAACCGATGGCGGCCAATTGGACGGCAGCGGCATTGACCCTGCTTCAGAAGTGCCAGTACGTACTGACATCGATGCTACAATGGAAATATACGCTAAGAGCATCGTGACGAATGAACAGGTTATTCTCTACGAGAACTCCAAGACCCTAACCAAGTTCACAGCATTGTTAGGACAGTGGCTGCGTGAAAAAGAAGACCTGTTAATGCGCGACCTTTTCGCGTCCTCAGTGTCCTACATCAACGCTACAGGTGGTTTGAACGGCGATCAGCCATCAAACATCAGTTTGAACGATGTGAACAACATTGAAAACATCCTGCTTGGCAATGATGCGCGCACAATGCTGACAGACCTAGAGGCGACTTTACGCTTTGGTACAGCTGGCGTTCGTGACGCGTTTATTGCGCTTGCAAATACAAACCTATCGGCAGACCTTCAGAAAGTACAGGGCGTATTGCTTAAATCCGCCTATCCTACCCAAGAAGGCATCAGGCCCGAAGAATATTGTTCTATCTCACGCTTTAGGTTCTTTGTCTCCTCTAAGGCTGCAAAGATTCCGGGCATCTCTCTTAGAGGTAACACGGTCTATACGATCCCGATGTATGGCCTTGAAGCTGCTGCTAAGATTGAGCAGAACAACTATACCGCCGTACTTGGCTACCGTCCTCCTTGGGTGGTGTCATCCGTAGCTCAGAACAGTCAGCTTTACGCTAAGTTTGCGATTGCTCGCGCAATCACAAATCAAAACTGGATCTCCGGGCTGAATGTAACAACCTTCCAACCATCTTAAGGGGGATTAAATGCCTTTTACTATCATTACAGGTGGATCTTTTACCTCCACAGGTGCAAACGTTCGAATTCCTTTGCCAAGCTCTGCGGATTACTTTGAGACATTTAATGTGACTCAACTTGCAGCCACTAACCCTAATACGGTGACAGAAGGCAAGTGGTTTGGCTCTAAATTTGGCGCCGGGGCCTCTCCTGTTGGTCAAGGGGTTAAAGTGGTTAAAACCACATCTGACCTTACAGGTGTTTTTGCGGCTAATACTGGGTTTTCGTATGTGACTACGTCGCCTAATGTGGGGGCTCAAAACGCAAACGCTATTACTGCCATCACAGCAGCAAGCCCTGCGGTGGTAACGCAAGCTAACCACGGATATGCTAACGGAGACATCCTTCAGCTGTACGGCACGACAGGCATGTTACAGATCGCAGGCATGAACTTTGAAATCTCTTCTGTGACTACTAACAACTATACGCTTTTGGGACTTCCTGCCGCTGCATTTGCCGCTGCAGGCACAGCTGGCTTCACACGCAGGATATCACCCTTTGCTGCTGTTGAACCTCAGTTCATGTTCGTTACAGCCATCTCTCAAGCCAATCAAGCAGTTGTTACAACATCTGTAGACCCAACCCTATATTATGTTGTAGGCATGAAGGTGACTTTTCAAGTTCCGCAATCCTTTGGGATGACTCAGATCAGCGGACTAACCGGGAAGATCGTAGCGGTGAACGCAGCGACCTATCAGATCACGGTAGATATTAACTCAAGCGCCTTCACAGCGTTTGCGTTCCCAGCATCTACATCGTCACCAACAGCCCAATTGTTTGCGACGTTTGCACCTGCCGGGGCATCTACTCAGGTTGATCCTGTTACAGGGGTTCAGACAGGGTACAATTTTCAATATCAGCCTTTTAGGACCGGGCAATTCACGCCGTTTATGTTCCTTTTCGGTGGTGCACAATCACCCGCAGGAGCTAATAACGACGTGATTAACTGGATCGCCTACAAGTTTGAGAACTAGAGAATAACCATTTTCGTGGATTAACGAAAATGGTTACAGGAAATTGTAACCTGTGATTTTTGTAGATGTGCAACCGTTGCACATCTACAATTTTCCTCTACCTAGTTACACCTTGATACAAAGGAAAGCATGCCGAACCAGTATCTAAAGGGCACTATACAGATACCTAGCGCGCTACTGATTACAGACATCACGAAAGCCTATCCAATGGTTGTGACGTTTACAGTACCGCCCGCAGGAGCAAATACTTACATAGCCGGCCAGCTTGTAAGGCTTAACATTCCTTATACGTGGGGCATGCTTCAGGCTAACGGTCTAACAGGGAAGGTTTTAGGTGTTAATAGTACGACGATGGCTCTAGATATAGATTCAACAAACTTTGACGCGTTTGTGTACTTACCCAATAGCGTTGAATCTCCGGCGAGCTTAGCGCCCGCAGGATCAAGAAACCTTGAGTATAGCAACTTCACGGACCAGGTCCCTTTTCAGTCATTAAATAACCAGGGAAATTAGGAGTAAAATCATGTCCATCGTATTAGCAACAGCATCAGGCGAGCAGCACGGACTAGTCAACACACTTACAAACAGCGTGCCCTTTGACGACTTTAAGAACATGAAGCCCGAGCACAAGAAAGAAGCAGAAAGACAGAAAAAAGAAGACGCTAAAATTGTTGAAGCTGAATATATGAACTCGCGCGGAAACCATGAAAGGCTTACAAAACCCTATTGCAAATATGCTGGGGACCCGATTCAGATCTGGCATTTGATACCTGGAAAAAGATATAAATTGCCGGTTGGTTTCATCAATGAAGTAAACGACAAAAATAAAGTGATGAAAAAGCGCGAGGGTCTTCTTGAAGTAGATGGTAAACCCGTTCAAAGCAATAACGCGCCTCTTAGCACTGACCATGAAGGCGAATGGCTGCACAAGCTAATCCCTACATCGTTTTCATAATCTCATAGGAGCTGTATGACCTCTATACTTCCAGCCGATACGACCTACACCTTTATCGAAAAGAAGGTACGCAGGCTTACAGCTTCTGCAAGTGAATCCGCTTTGACTAGCGCAGATATTCAAGAAGCAGTGAACCGGTTTTATAGCCAGGATTTCCCCTACGCGATTAAGATTGATCAGCAGCGTTCTGTTTACAAGTTCCTGACTATCCCAAACGTGGATAGATACCCCGTAGACGTGAATAACTTACAGGGCTTTCGCGCTCCCGTGTATTTCGAGGGCATTCAGGGGAACTTCTTTAAAAATCGCGATCAGCTTTACAACCTTTATCCGCGATATCCTACTCAATTTCAACCCGTTGGCGGCGATGGCAACAAAAAGAATTTCACGTTTAATCTATTTGGTAACAACGTCAACCCGTTCCCTCAAGCGAATTTCGGTATCCTTAGCACACAAGTTATTATTGGCGGCATTGACGTTAATGGTAACCCGATCAGAGTTATTGATGACGGCGGGGCTGTTGTTGATGCCCTTGGAATCGGGAGTAACACTACCACCGGCCAGCTGTTGTTCATCAAGCAAAACAACGTGGGTAATAACGTTTATCTCGATTCTGCTAACGCCCAACAACCTGCAATCCCTCCTCTTTCTCCTCTTCCTATTCCCTCTCCTGCGTCACCGCTAACCCCTCAGTATTGCGGTACCGTCAACTACGTCACAACGCAAATTACATTGAATCTACCCGTAGCCCCCGCAGCCGGCACGATGCTAAACGTTTGGGCTGCTACCTATCAAGTGGGAAGGCCTTACAATCTTCTTTTCTGGAATAACGAACTAACCATTAGGCCCGTACCCGATAACGTCTATCTTTGCGAGGTGGAAGTTTATCAAACGCCTTCGCAGTTTATGAACGTTACAGATAACCCTATACTTAACCAATGGGCTCAATATATAGCCTACGGGGCAGCAGCCGAGATACTACGGGACCGTCAAGATATGGAAGGCGTAGAAAACTTGCAGGAAGGCTTTAAGCGTCAAGAGGCTTTAGTGCTTGAAAGGCAATCTGTTGAAGAGATAGGACAGCCTAACATTACACTTTTCAATACTACACAAACAGGCTACGGATACGGCATAGGTTTTGGTAACGGGGTAGGTTTTTAAATGGCAGGATATTCGCCTTTAAAGATCACGGGCATGGAGAGCGGGCTTGTAAAAGAACGCGAGAAGTTCCTGCTTCCCGATGACGCCTACCCCAATCTATTAAACATGTACGTATGGCGTGAAAAGCTACGACGAAAACAAGGCACGCAGCTTTTAGGACGCCTTACACGCATTTTTGCTACATCTCAGGGACTGGGCAACACTATCGTTACGGGCGTTCCTTTTAATCTGTTTTCGCAGATCAATTTAAGCGGAAACATTAACGCAATTACAAATGCAAGTCCGGCCGCAGTGACCACAGTCACGCCTCACATGCTTTCAACAGGTCAAGTTGTTACCATAAACGGCGCGCTTGTTATGACGCAAGTCAATGGCATGTCATATACTATCGGTGTCACTGGCGCTAATACGTTTCAACTTTTCTTAGATGCAGCTAGAACAATCCCTTTAGACTCAACACTTTTCGGAGTTTATGGGGGAGGCGCGACGTGGGTTGCAAATGCCATAAATGTGGCTGTAACAAATCCGTCAATTATCCCCGGAAGCGTTAGGATCGTAATGCCTGGGCCGATTTTCTTTGTAGATCAAGGAGACGGTACATTAACCTCTGTGACCCCCGGAAACTCCGGGGTGATCAATTACGCCACAGGATTTATAACACTCACCACCACAGCGGGCGCAGGCAATGCATTTGTCACATTTAGTTATAATCCAAACCTCCCCGTTATGGGCATTCGCATTGAAGAGCTGCAAAACAGCGCTAACGATCGCACCATCTTCTTTGATCAAGTCTATGCGTATGTCTTTGATACGGGCTTAAATTCATTCACGGAATTCTTGCCAGGCTCAGGAACCACATGGAACGCACACAACGGCACCCCTGCCGCGGTTGACTTCTTTTGGAGCACTAACTATTGGGTAAGTCAAACCCCTCCTTTCACCACAGACAATAAAAAACTATTCTGGGTTACAAATAATACGGGTCAATTTGGACCGTTTGCAGACCCGCCACGCATTACAGACGGCGTAACATGGGTAAGCTGGTATAATCAAGCCGGGGTAGTCTTTACACCGCAACCGTGGATTCAAATTGATGCGGGCCCTACCTACTTAGTCAACTGGCTTGCCATGCTTCCATTTCGCGGCAGAATGGTTACATTTAATACTTGGGAGGGTCCTAGCGCTACATCTGCGCTACAAAAATCTAATCGCATTCGCTGGTCTACCATTGGAAACCCTTTTATTGCTTTCGCAGCAGCAACCCCAACCACACCGGCAACAGGATCATGGAGAGATGACATCAGAGGCCAGGGCGGTTTTCTAGATATCCCCACAAGCGAAGATATTATCTCTGTGGGATTTGTTAGAGATAACCTCGTGATATTTTGCGAGCGCTCTACATGGCAACTACGGTATACCGGCAGGTCGATTGCTCCTTTCCAGATTGAAAAAGTCAATAGTGAGTTGGGTGCAGCGGGCCCCTTTTCATCTGTACAATTCGACACATCTTTAATCGGTATCGGAGATAAGGGTATTATCGAGTGCGACAGCTACAAATCACAGCGCATCGATATTAAGATCCCCGACTTAGTGGTTTTGGATATTAACAACCAAAACAACGGCCCTATACGCATTCAGGGAATCAGGGATTTTATCAAACGGCTAGCCTACTGGACGCTTCCGCTTTCAGATGAATATGACCCCAACGTACCGCCAGATTCTCAGCTCTATCCTAACGTGCGTCTTGTCTATAATTACGAAAACGATTCTTGGTCGATATTTACGGATTGTTTTACCGCTTTAGGCACCTATCAGCCACAAGATAGCCGAACGTGGTTAAACACAAAATTGCCCTGGACTCAATGTAAATTCTCATGGCTCAGCAGCCAATCGCCCGGCATTCCTTCTATTTTGGGGGGCAATCAACAAGGCTTTGTGCATTATCTCACCAAGGATGAAGTCACGGTCAACGACCCTATTCTTTACATCTCTGCGATTACTGCTTCAGGAACTGCCGCGCCTACTGTTATCACAGTGCCTAATCATAATCTTGTTACTACCACCGGAACCACTTCAATCAATAATGTTCCGTATATCATTCAAATAAGCGGAATCCCTACAGGCACATCCTTTGACAACCTAAACGGCGGTATCTTTGGCATTTTTGTTGTAGATGCAAACAATCTGGCCCTCTATACCTATAACGCCCAGACAGACCAGTTTAGCGATTCGCAAGCCGATGCGATACCTGTTGATCCCTATGTAGGCGGTGGGGTCATTAACATTCGAGACAACATCTCGATTGTCAGCAAGAAGTTTAATTTTCTTGATGAAGGCCAGAATATCCAGCTTGGTTATCTAGATATCTTGATGAACGCCACAGAGCCCGATAACCCCGGGGCAATCACCTTACGCGTTTTTCTAAACTATAACGAGGATGATGCATCTAACACCACGCCACAAAACGAAATTGCAGATTATAGCATTGTCTCCAACCCCGACACTTTCTTTAACTCGGTGATTCCTACCACACAATCTAATTTAAGCACGGTGGGCGGTACAAAGTTCTGGCAGCGCGTTTTTTGTGCAACAAGAGCAAGCTTTTTAACGCTTCAGTATACATTTTCAAATGGACAGCTTGCCGGTCAGGAGCAATCCAAAGACGTACAGATTGATGCGCAGGTTTTATGGATTAGAAAAGCTGGTAGAATGACAAGTTTTTAATTTAAGGATCGAAGGAGATTTATGACATATCAGCCTAATATACCCACTGGAAGCGTTCCACTTGATCAAGATTATAACAATCTTAAAACGAATTTCCAGCAGCTTGATACGCGTTTCGGACGCGATCACGTGCCATTTTCGACAACTGGATCAAACCCCTTAAGCGGATATCACCAGTCGATACACTTTAATCCGGCTTCTACCCCTACGGGTCCGCTTGCTCCTAATAACTATGTTCAAGCCACCCAATTCCCTCAAGGAGTTCCCGCAACCGTCGCAGGGATTGGACAGCTTTTTAGCAGCCAAGTAAATGACGGCACCGGCTCACCTGATACAGGGCTTTATTGGCTAACGGGTGCAGGCAAAAAAGTTGCATTTACAAGAAATTTTCAGCCTGTATTGTCTGCAAATGGATGCACGTTTTTGCCTGGTGGCTTAATTCTTCAATGGGGCACACAACTTACTACTACTAGTGGCGCAGGCACCCCTGTTACTTGGCCAAAACCATTTACCACAGTATTTTCAGCTCAATTAACTTGTACTACAAGCGCTACAAATAATGTGCGTGTAGCATCATTTTTAGGGGCGCTTACTAACACAGGGGCTACGATTTTTGTTACCAATGAAAATAATTCTCTTAGAGCTGAAAACGTATTCTTTTATGTGATAGGAATTTGATGAACACATCAGACAACCAAGCATTTGAATCTTACGTACCGGTATACGATGCAATACCTGAAAAGTGGGAAGATGGACGCGCTTTTATCGTTGAACAGCTCAAAAGGCTTGCAAACGCGGTAAACTTTAGAGAAATCGGCTTTTTCATAGATGAGGAAGTGCTAAGCGGAAAGGCTTTTATTCCCGGGTTAAATATTGTGTCTGATGGTGGATCAAGCCAGCAGTTTAGGACCGTTTTGCGTAAGGTCATTGACTTTGGAACTCTTCCTAACGCAGGCGCAAAGAGTGTTCCACATAGAATCGTAGCAGATGCTAATTTTACCTTAGTTGCAATGTGGGCAGCGGCAACAGACCCGACAGGCTTAAAGATACCGATACCTTTTGCCACACCTGTGGCGCTTAACCAAAACATTGCTTTACAAATGGACGCAACTAACGTGACAATCACAACGGGCGTTGATAGGACGAATTTCACGCGTACGTTTGTTGTGATTGAATTTATGCAAGAATTATAGGAGCTTTAAAATGGCTAGTTTTTGGGATAGGATTAATCCGATAGGAAGCAAAAGCTGGGTGAATCCAATAGCAAACAAAAGTTTTAGGGGAGCAGCCGTGAATCTTTTTAAAGGAACACCGGAAAAGCGTGAAAACGTTTCTACATTAAGGCCCGAGCAGGAAGGGCTTTTCAATCAACTCACAAGTGCCGGCCAGCAAGGACCAGGCGGTGCTTTTGGACAGGCGCAAAATTATTATCAGGGTCTTTTAAATGGGCAGGATTATGATACTCTTGCAGCCCCGGCATTGCGGCAATACAATGAGGATATTGTGCCAGGACTTTCCGAACAATTCGCGGGCATGGGATCGGGAGGTCTTTCTAGCTCAGGCTTTAGAAACGCACAGATTCAAGGCGCTACGGACCTTTCGGAAAGACTTGGGGCATTGCGTGCTAATCTCCGCCAATCGGGCGCGCAGGGCCTGCAAAACATCGGCGCGATGGGACTACAGCCATATGCTCAGAACATGACAACGCGCGCTGGTTCTCAGGGATTACTTGCTCAAGCAGCGCCGCTAATCGGTGCGGGTATTGGTTTTGCTGCGGGTGGTCCAGGTGGTGCGGCGGCGGGTTATGGGGCAGGAAGTTGGCTAAGTGGTAATGGAAATTCAACGGGAGCCAATACGGGCGCTTATCAAGGGGGGAACAATGTACCCGCAAGCCCGCAGATTAACAACCCATATGCACAACAGGGCGGCTTTCAGCTTCCTAAATTCGGGCAAAGGAGTGGCTACTAATGGCACAATACATTAAGAACGCGGACACTTTTGGAAGAATCGGAACAGGGATAGGCCAAGGACTTGCCGAACAAGTACCCAAAGAGATGGAAAGAAATCGCTTGGCTTCTGGACTCGAGCAGTTAGGAAAACAGGAAGGTCTCACACCTTTTCAACAGTTTACAGGTCTTGTAAGACACGCGCATGAGTATCCTCAAGTAGTTCAAAGCGGAACAGATTTACTTAAACAACAAGCACAAGCAAAAGCATTTGCCAAAGCAAATGAAAAGCCTGCTCCATATACTTTAAATAAGCAATCCTTACCTCAATTTCAAGGCAGGTCAAATATTCCTTCTCTTACAAAAGGAGAGCAATTAGAAGAAGTTCAAAAGGGGTATATTCGGCCTACTCTAGAACAAAGAGACGCAAGAGCTGCACAGGTTTTTAATGAAAATCCTGATCGTTTTAAAAGAGATCCACAGCTTGCCGTTGATTGGGTAGACAATGAAATTGCCACAGAAGAAAAAAGAGACTTAGCACGCACGGCTCAACATGAAAGATTAACTGGAATTCAAGACAATGTCGTTAAAAGATTAAAGGACCAATCAGGAAGGCTAAACGTTCAAGTTCCAGCAGAACTATACAGCACAATAGAAGATGAAGCCATTCAAGCCACAAAACCAAAATCAGAAGGTGGCAGGGGTCTTTCAGAGCAACAAGCTATGAAAGAATTCGGGGATAAGCTTAACAACGCCTCTAGGGATTTTGCAAAAATTGATGAACTTGGGGGAGGTTGGGGAATTGCCTTAAGACCTGCCGCGCAGACATTGAGATCAATGAAAGAAATTCAAAAGAGAATGGAAGAATTAGATCAAACCGACAACATGGCTAAGCAAATGATTTCCAAAAACAATATTTCTCCTATGTTTTCTTATGCCGTGTCTGAACCAATTCATAGAGTCCCAGAATTAAATAAAGTAATGAAAGAATTGCCTGCACTATCAAAAGCTGAAACATTATTTGAAACTTTGCCAAACTTCGAGGTTGCAGTGCCAGCCACTCAGGCTGTAGCGCCTAGACTTGCAAAATTTATAAAAGATAACCCAAAAGCAAGTCCTCTTGCAGTTGCTTACGAATTACAAAAAAAAGGATATGACCCGAACACTTTTTTACAATACCTGACAGACCATCCAGAATTGAACCTAAAACAAAGACAAGCAGAACAAGCGGCCACACCTATAAATGTAGTTGCGCCATGGAATGATTTCTGGCTACAAGCTTTTTCAGGAATAGAATAGGAGTTTATCAATGCAACCTTATCAAACAGCTACCGAAGAAATAGCACGCCAGGGACAAGCTCCAAAGCGATTATTGCAACAAGGTATCGGGGCCGCTACCGCTATAACAGGAGCCACGGCATTTGGGAAAAGCTTAGCACAAAAAACTTTGAACTTAGTAAATAAATACATTCCCGAAAACTTAGCCATCAAGGGCTTAGAAAAGCTTGATCCTAGATATGGAAAATTTATAAAAAAAATGATGGATTCAGGAGCGGAATGGAATGAAATCGCTGAATTCATAGGAGGAAAAGCACAAGAGGGTCTTGATCAAGAACAAGAAACACAAGAACCAGCCAAAGACATAAGAAACCTAATTGAAAAGCATTCTCCAGAGCTGCATCAGTTCATTTCAAATCAGATGAAAAAAGGCAAGTCACATAAAGAGGCCGGCGCATTAGCTAGAATCGGCACAGGTGGCAAGGCTTTTGATAAGGTGATTGATAAGCTTACTAAAGAACATAAAACAACCTGGGAAGATATCTTAGACGCTGTTTATGGAGGCGCTCAAGGACAACCTCAACCCGCGCAAGCTCCTGCAGCTCAACAACAACAAGCAGCGCAACCGCAACAACCGCAACAAGTACAAGGCGGACCAGGACAGCAAGCTCTAATGGGAATTCTAAATAAGATTAATCAAGCAATGGGTGGGCAGCCGTGAATCAATGGCAAGCGCTTCTACAAGAACTGATGCAGGCTATACAGCAGGTGATGCAATCTGGAGAGGTGTTGTCTGATGAAATTCAAGGAATGTTAGCGCAGACACTAGAAAATCTGTATGCTCGCGTGCAACAAGAAGGAGCTCAACCACCTGCCGAGCCGCCCGTTCCTCCCACTCCTGCCATCCCGCAATTAGACGCTGGACCCTATCCATCAAGTAACGTGAACGCCTTCAAATACGACCCAAGAAACGGTACTCTTTTTGTCAAGTTCCATGGTAAGGACAGTGCAGATGCAGGCCCTGTCTATCAGTATCAAAACGTGCCAAGAAATATTTATGACGTCTTTAGTAGAGGTGGAGTTGCTCCCAAGACATCAGGACAAAACCGTTATCACAGATGGATTAAGGGTGTAACCCCTAGCTTAGGAGCAAGCTTATACGCCCTCATAAGAGAGGGGTCATATCCCTATCAGAGGATAGGATAATTATTTTTTAGAATTTTTCTCTAGTTCGCGAATCTTTTGGTTAAGCTCTCTAGTGCTAACAGCTAAGTAAATGATCAAACAAATAATAATTTCCCAAAGTACAAATTTGATAAAGCTATCGCTCATTTTCTATTCCTTTCTTCAATCGTGCAAAGTCTGCCATGAAAGCTTTTCATCTCTGCTTGGATAGATTCGACTATCCTACACGTATGAAGAAAGTCTGTGCGTGATTGTCTCACTGACCATAGAAACATGGCCAGATTTCCACATAAAATTGTAAGAACTTGTGTCCAATCCATCATTTTTTCTCCTGTAGAGTCATTTCTTTAAGATATTCATCGACTATCTGTCTAACCTCACGTTTAAAATCCTTAGATTTTTCTAAACTAATTTGATTTATAGAATTAGTAATCATAAATATCCAAATCATAATTAATATTTGCATAAAGGGGCTCATTTTCTACTCGTTTCCTCTTTCGTTTTCTTTAAATTTTTTGTTCCAATCTTCATTTGCTATGTATAGTAAATATTCACCCATAGTCATAAATCTTCTGGCGGCAAGCATCTTGATGCAAGCCCTCTCCTGAACGGAACAATAAATAACCATCCTAACCTTTTTATTCTGTTTTGGCGCATGCATATCTCACTCCATTTTATTCTATTGTGACACAATGCACATTTTTTGCATAACACAATAAAAAATATGTATCTTTAAAATATTTTAATTGATAAGATTCGGATAGCGCGCATGTGGGGGTCGTTCCCCCGGGCTGTCAAATACGAGTTCGCCACCGTAGAGCATCTTTAGACACGTTCTAACTACTCTATGAGGGCATCATGTCATCTTGTTTATTCAATAATCTAAACGGGCCTTTTGCAAACGTTGTCGATGGCTTTGTTTATCCTCAGTTTCTTACCGCCAATCGCGCGCCGACCTCTCAAGACATCTACCCCCCTGGTACGCGTTGGATAGATTTAAGTGTTAATCCACGCCTTATCTATGAAACATCTGGGGCTGGTGATTGGGATACAGGAGGCGTTCAACCTGCCACCACGACTACTTACGGAACGGTTCTTCTCACGGACAATAACGAGCCTGTCGCTACCAAGTTTTACGCAGATAATTTAGCTATTGCAGGCGCTCCTGATGCTTCTCAGGTTACAAAAGGCATTTCTTATCTAGCCACAAATGCGGATGTCGTTTCACCTTATCCAACTCCATTAGGGGCTAACACCGTTTTAACACCTGCAAACATTACCACAATCTTTGCTTCTCCCCCTCCAACAGGTGGAACCACTCCGGGAGCCGGATCTTTTACAACGCTTGCAGCCTCGGGACTTGCCTCACTAAGCGGAAGCGCAACGATTTTGACAGCGGGAACAGATCTAAACCTTGCTACCGATGCGGATACCGCAGCCGTTAACATAGGCACGGGAGCTGCCACGCGAACCATTACGATAGGGGAGAATTCTGCCGCCACCGCGATAGTGCTAACCGCAGGCACGGGCGGCATTTCTATGACCTCTGCAGGTGCCGGGGATATCACTCTAGCATCATCTGATACGCTGCTCCTAGATTCAGCGGGTGTTTTAGAGCTAAACTCTTCCGCCGGGGTTATTTCTGTTGGTAATGATGCTGTAAACTTAGGTATCAATATTGGCACAGCGGGAACAAGGCCAATAATCATCGGCAACAGCACCGCAACAACCAGCGTTTCTATTAATGGCGGTACAGGGTCATCTGTTAATATAGGAACCAATGCGATCGCACACATTGTTTCTATCGGAAACGTCACCGGGAATACTGCCGTTGCTATTGATTCAGGAACCGGCGCAATTAATGTCGGCACTTCTATTGCAAAAATAATCACCATCGGAAACGTTACCGGAACAACTTCGGTTAATATCAACACCGGAACAAACGGATCAGCCTACACTACTACAAACGGTCCTTTCACATTAGCTACAGGCACAGGAAACATTAACATTTCTAATGATGCCGCAGCAACCACTGTTAACCTGGCTACAGGCGGAGGAATTAAAGCTACCACCATAGGATCAACAAACGCCACAAGTACAACGACCTTGCAATCGGGATCAGGAGCTCTTAACGTGACTGCAACCGGTGGAGCTTTAACCATCAACAGCGGAATAGGAGCCCTTGGTATTTCTACAGACGCTTCTGCAACTACCGTCAACATTGGAACGGGCACAGCTGTTGTAAAAACCATTAGCATCGGTGGAACGGGCGCAAACGTCATTGCAATTGGCAATACACAAACAGCAGGATCTGTGACAATTGGCAACGCCATGATCACCGGCACCATCCAAATCGGAGGATCTGGCGCACAAACCGGCACGATCACTATTGCAGGTGGTACAGGCGCGCAAACGGTCAACATCGCCAACAGCACCGGGGGAAAAACGGTAGCTATTGCGACAGGAGCCGGAACGAACGTTGTCTCCCTAGGATCTACGGATACCGCTTCTTCTCTGACGCTGCGTGCCGGGACTGGTAATTTTAGCCTGGATGGCGCTGCTACTACGATCTATACATTTGCACCTTCTGTTACTTCAGGCACTATAAACTTTGGCGGAACCGGGGCAAATACAGGCACAGCAACAGTATTCGGCGGGACAGGCGCACAGACGATCAATATTGCAAATAGTACCGGTGGAAAAACCGTTGCAATCGCAACAGGAGCAGGGGCTAATACGGTTACGCTTGGGTCAACTGATACGACCTCAACGACCACAATTAAAGCGGGATCCGGAAAGGTCAATCTAGTTGGAAATGTCGCTTTAACAACTCCCGCAACACAGCTTCAAGTACATGGTGGAGCTGTTACGGACTTTATCGGAGCGGGCGTTCTTACTTTGGGTACGGTCACAATTGCCAATACTAACATTGCTGCTACGGATAGGATTTTCCTAAGTCGCCTTGCAACAAATGGCTCGGTAACGCTTGGTGAGTATACTTATACGATTAGCGCAGGCGCAAGTTTCACGGTGACAAGTGTCATCTTAGGAACACCTGCAAGCACACAAACAGCTGATGTAAGCTCATTTGCTTATTTCATCGTTAGACAAATTTAAGGATGGTCATGATTAGTCAACTCACCGTGATTGAAACGCAGGTAAACGGAAAGCCTTATCACCTTTTTTGTAACCCCAGTTCATCTTTTGGGGACCTTAAGGAGGCGATTTTTCAGCTCTCTAAGGTCATCTCGCAACAAGAAGATCTAGCCTTAGAAAGAGTTAAAGCCCAAGCAGCAGAAAAAGAAGCTGAAGAAGCATCTAAAGCTATTGAAAATTCTAAGGAAGCAGATATTAATGTTTAACATCAATAATAATTCTGTTCAATTACAGCTTCCGGCTCCAGAGCTGGCAGCTGTAATGACAGGTGCCCAGGTTGCCATCGGCACGCTGATTGCTAACCCGTGCAAGATCATTTTCGATAATCAAGGCACTGTACCTGTTTCGATTACCATGAGCAGCTTAGGCACGTCTAGCATATGGCGCGTCTTTCCAGCTGGAGAGGCTCTTATTTTGGATAACGATTTAGAGGCTTTTCCATCCGGGACTATTTTTTATGGAACCGGGGCTTCAGGTCGCTTCTCGATCTCTTATACCTACATTAAGGGATACGCATGAGTCAAATCATTAAAAACCTGGCGGCGGGCCCGGTGCCTCCTGCTGTGCCTACGGAATTTCATACCGACATTAATTCGCCTTCGATTCCAATCGCAAACGTAGAAAACATTTTCGGCGGTTTTGTTGGAACGAATAACTTAAATGGCATTCAAACTGACGGATCTTCCGGGTCCAACACGATCACCGTACAGCTCACCAACAGGCTTCAAGGATCTGGAACGACAATAAATGCTGGAACTGCCGATATTATTGTATTTACTCCAACAATTATCGGAACATACTCAATCGAGTACAGAACAGCTGCCTATAATCTCACAAGCGCTTTAGGCGGCGGTTATAGCTTCTTTGGAGGCATTCGCTTTGATGGGGCAGCCTCGCACATTTGCGATACTTTTGACGAGATTAACAACGAAGAAGGTACCATGAGCAACACGGACCTTTCTGTTGTTGTTGCGGGCGCTAACGTGATCCTTAGGGCAACCGGTTACGCAGCACAAACAATAAACTGGTCATCAGTGGCTTTGTACACATTTATAGGGGTTTAGCGTGGCTGGAACAAAAAACGATGTGCTAGTAGCAAAAAATGCCGATTATTCACAAGCTGCCGCACCAAATCCTCAATCTTCTGAAAACAATGGTTTAATCACTAACGGTCAGATGTGGATCGGCACAACCGCGCTTAATTCCGGCGGAACGCATATTAACGTCGGGAAAATAACCTCACCCTCAGGCACAGTTTCAATCGGATACACCTCTCCAAATATCACCCTAGATGCAGGCGGAGCGGTTGCAACCACGTATACCGAAAATAGTGGGACTGCCACGCCGGCAGCAGGCAACTTAAACGTTTTAGGACCTAATACAGCACTCACAGGTTATTCACCTTGGACCGTAGGCAGCGGCAGCACAATCACCGCCAACATGCCAGGAACAGTTAAATGGGTTGTCAACTCGGTTGCTAATCTTGGGACGCACACAACCATTCAAGCAGCTATCACAGCCGCATCCAGCGGTGACGACGTTTTCATCACGCCAGGCACGTACACTGAAAATCTAACACTCAAGGCCGGGGTCAACTTATTAGCCTACACTACCGACGGAACAACGCCTAGTGTCACTATCATCGGTAAAGCAACCATGACAACGGCCGGAACAGTAAGCATTTCCGGAATCCGTCTACAAACAAACGCGGACTTCTTTTTAGCTGTTACAGGATCGGCTGCCTCAATAGTGTATCTTAATAATTGTTATTTGAATTGTGCTAACGCAACCGGCATCAGCTTTACAAGCTCTTCGGGATCTGCGCTTATTTCTATCAACTATTGTTTTGTGATTATCGCCGGAGCAAACGCCTTTTACACGGCTACGTCAGCGGGTAATTTGACAATCGCATTTTCAGATTGTGACATTACCGGAACCTCTGGAACCGCAACCGCTAGCTCCACATCAGCAACCGTGGTTAGAATAAAAAACAGCATGATCGGCTTCCCGCTCTCCACAACATCCACGGGGCAGATCCAAGCATGGAACTCCTATTTTGATAATATTGTGGCAAACGTCACGTCTGTCACACTAGCAGGAACCGGATCAGCATCGTTTACAGGTTGTGGATTTACTTCAGGTACTGCCTCGGCGCTTTCTGTAGGAACAGGCACAACGCTCAACCTGCAAGCGTGCTCCGTAGTCAGCTCTAATACAAATGCAATAACAGGCGCCGGAACGGTCAATTATTCCGCGGTCTCCTATGGACAGGGAGCCTCTTCAGGCATAAACGTGACTAGCCAGGTCAACGCCTCTCCATACATGACCAAGATCGCAACGCTTACCGCTAGCAACTCGGCAAGCTTGGCCTTTACAAGCACCCACATCACTGCCGCGTATACCGCGTATTATATCGTCTACAACAACATCATTGCAGGTACAGCCTCACAAACGCTTAATATGGACTGGAGCGTCAACAACGGCGGAGCGTACTTAAACAGCAACTATAACAACGCTTGCTTAGTAGGCTCATGGAACTCTGCCACGCTATCAAACCCGGGCTATACCACCACGTGTCCAATAAGCGCACCTACAAACTCTAGTACAACGATACCCACATCAGGAAATCTTACAATTTATGCAGTTGGCACGAGCCAGCACACAAACTACACAGGTAGCTTTATGTGCAGCGGCAACGTCTACGGAATGATCTTCGGAGGCCAAGCGGGCGCCTTGATCACGCTTAACAACATCAAATTTTCGTTCTCCAGCGGAAATATTGCCTCGGGCACTATCACTCTATACGGGATTGTACAGTAAACTTTGATGCGCATTTCATGTTAAGGCACTCAAGACCCATAGGCCAATACATCAAGCAGTAAGGACAACGCCAGTCTATTTCATAACTAGAGTCGTCTGCTCTTACCATATCATTTTCAAGGACATACGGGTTGTTACTCTCGTCTAAATGCATCTCACCTGTCTTTGTCCACACGTTATGACCCTGATGGATATGGATAAGCGTTTCATTGGGGTGGATATAAATAAGCCTGCTATTTGATGGGTCTATCTCTTTTTCGCTTAAGTAGATCCTTTCTCTAGGCACTTCAGAGCCCGTAAGAGAAACACAGCCCGCCAAAAAAGTCAAAATAAAAATGTTAACAAATTGCATGTCGCTCCTTAGAAGATTTTTTCTTCATACATTTAAGGTTTTCCATAATCGTTTTTGTGGATTGTAAGTAATCGTAGAATTTCAGTTCATTATAAATGAGGTCCTTACAATAGCTTTCATTGCGGTAAACGTCAATAACAACCCCGTCCGTACCGTCAAAGGAGAAATAGTACATGTGTTCATGTCCGCAAACCTCCATCTGGTGCTGTAGTTGAGGCATATAGATATCGGGCACCTTGCCGGAAACCGCAAGCGAGTGGCTCTTTTCACCGGGGCACTTCACCTCGACGATATGCTGGCCGTCAAGCGTGATGCCGTCCAAGCTGGCTACCATCCACTCATATTCTGGGTGCGTGCGAATCTCTGGAAACATGGCCAGGCCCGTCATAGTGCGAAAGCATTCTAAGGCAGCGTCTTGAAGGTTTATCCCGCGCTGCATTCTTTCAGTCATAGGCTTAGGCTCGGAAAGGTCCAGCTTCTCAAGCCAAAGATCATAAGGCGTGCTCCAAGGAGACACGCCCATGATCGTCACAGCATCCGAAGCGCCTATCTTAGTCTTTCGCCACTCAAGCCAATCAGGAGTGTTTTGCTGCATCATCTTTTTGATCCCGCTTTTTTTCTTTTTTAATCCGTTTAAGTTCTTTAACGTGATAAGCCTTTTCTTTGCGGAGTTGATTAAGTCGCAAAACAGAAAGATTGTGCTGTGATTGCGTGATTGTCATACGTTAATGACCTTCCTTTTGCGTTTAGCGTCACTTAAGATAGAGTCATAGATCTTTAAGGGTAGGTTAGAGAAGTCTTTGTTCAATTCGTTTCTTTCAAGATACCTATGAACGCTTGCTTTAAAGTCGTCGTCGGCACCCTCAAACACCTTGACAAGCTCTAAAGCCTGCGACTCTGAAATGTGTTCAGGTGGTAAAACGATCGGCTCTCTTTTTGGGGTTTCTCGCATAGTAAAGTCCTCCTGTATTTCACCTTGAACATAGCAGCCCTTGATGACGTCGGGGAAAAGCTGCCTAGCAAGACGTGATAGCGCCCTCCAAAATAGCATATCTTCGGGATATTTAGACCAGACAGGCGTGTTTAAGCCCGCTCTTTTAGCTTCAGCCAAGGAAAAACTTGCTAGAAGGATATCGCCATTATCCGCGCGCTTGCCAATGAGCACGCAGCAATCCGGGGTAGAACTTGGGTCTTTCTGTATGCTATGGCCCTTTGAGCGAATGAGGGCATTCATCGCATGGCCGGAGAGCTCCACCTTGCCGTTTACAAAGAACATACTGCCGTTTAGAGCGTCTAGAACGTCCATGCCGATGCTCTTGGCTTTCTGAATGATGGCAAACATGCCGGCCTCACCAAGCTTGGCGTAGTGCGGTGTCTTTACCAGGCGCGAAGCGAGGTTAATCGTTTGGTCAATTTCTACGAGGTCTTTTTGGTCTTGCATGGGTTACTTCCTTCTTACATTAGATTTTGTGTAAATTGATTCGTCTTGTTTAACGCCATAGCGCAAGGCAAGGAACTTTAAAGCCCCGCCAAGCACGTTTTCATTGAGTGGGAAGATCGTGGTCAGCTGCTGCAAAATAGCGTCTGTAGCGCTGAAAATATCGCTAAATTCGACAAGCTCAGGCTCTTCCTTCTTGGTGCAGCCCATAAGCAGCTTGTGATAGTCAAGGTCGCCCGTTGCTTCGTCTATGCAGTCCAGCCAGTAGCTAAACTGCCGCCAAACATAGTTATCATACTCAAGCGTGATATCTCTGGCCTTGAAGCTCTCGCCGTTTTCCGGGTAGATCTCATAACAGAGCCATGTTAGGGAGTGCGCTATAGCTTCCCGGTCTAGGCTTCTTGAATCGTATAGCTCTTCTATCAATGACTTGATATGGCTATCCAATGGCTTTTCAGCATAGAAAAGCTCCACGTCGCATTCACTGTACTGATACATGAATTTCTCTCGGGTTTAGGGTTAGTTGCATCATCAGTATATCACAATAGCGCAAATTATTGCAATAGTTGTGGCAACAAAATTCGAAAAAAGTTACTCTAAGTACAGGCAAGAAAAAGCATTTTTTTGCTGATAAACATTGACACGAAAAGTGCGGTGTGTTTATAATACAAGCGAACGTTAACAGGATATTTTGAAAAAGATGACCTACAAAATTTTTAAGAAAAAGAAAGAAGCTTCTGCCGATAAAGATCTGGCCGTTTCCATACACGGAGGCTACCGGCTTTACCTTGGTATTAGCGTCTCTTCTCTTTTTAAAGATATGCATGTCCAACACGTTGAAGTGTTAATCGACGAGGACAACAAAAAAATTTGTTTGACACCGTCGGATAAAGAAAATACGGGTTACAAACTGTACTACAATAGAAAATGCTACTCTCTTTCTATTAGAGCAATTGCAAGACAGCTGCACCTGGAAAATAAAACAGAGATGCCTGCTACTTGGGATGACCAAAAAAAGATTGTAGAATTTTCTTACAAGTAAAATGCACAATACATTAAAAAAGAGTTTACAACAAGACACTGTCCTATCTTCCTATAAGGAGGGATTATGAGCGCATGCACTGAATCATTACATGAATCTTTAAGAATCTGCAAAAGCAGAGATCACCAAATCGTTGCTCATTATAAAGACATGGTGACTAATCTAGTTATGTCTTTTGAGGACGAACTTCCAAGAACTTTATACGTGCTTTCTCTTGTGATGAAAAACTACCTTAGAAAAGGGTATCGCGAAGACATGTACTATAATCTGCATGATTTATATCCCGAAGATAGCAACGTATCTTATGAGGAATTTGATAGGGTTATGCGTCATTCTATTCCCCTGGGAATTTTTGAAAGAAAAAGCAGAGGAAACACTGCATTTTATTGCTTATGCTAGAAGAAAAATCTTTTTTATATGATTTGACTGTGCAATTAGAAGTACAGTCAATCCTCAGCGCTTGCATATTCTATAGGTTGAAATATTTGATGAATTTAAATATTCAACTATATGATTTTAAAAATGCTCCTGTTTGCCTTTCACATTTAGGCAAAAGAGGGTGTAGCGTGACATACTCAGAACTTTCAAAGTATTTTCATGTGGATAAAAAACGCATAGAATACGCAATGAAGCCCCTAAAAGATTTGGGACTAATTGGCATGGAATATGTCAACGTGCAAATGGGAAGAGCTCCGTTCTTTTTTATAAAAGAAAACGCAAAAAGGTTTATTGAATTAAGTTTCAAACAAACCAGATCTTGCGACGTCAAGGTTGTTAAAGAAACAAAATGTTTTAATTGCGCAGCGGTTTACTCTCATGTTTCTTATTGGAACGAAAGAGAAAAAGAATCTTTAATTCAATCAATGAGATTAATAGGCGACCGCATAGGAATAACTAGAGAAAAGGTTAAACTTTCAATTTTAAAGTTGCGTGAATTTGACCTGCTCCAGACCACAACGTCAACGGATCAAAGGTACTCACTTTTAAGTGTGGGAGGCGGTCTCCCAAAAGGCGTACTAGGGTCAACCCAAAAAGTGGGAGAAAATCCGGGGGAGGGTCTCCTAAAAGTCGTAGGGCCTTCTATAGACTCTTATAATCTCTTTACTAAGAAACAGGAGGGGGGAGAGGAAGCCCCGCCCTGTTTTTTTGCAAGAAATGCTGAAGAGCAGACCGTGAAAATCATGCATGTTGAGATTACAAAGCTCCAATACGACGAACTTATCGCCCTAAACGGGGAAAGACGTGTTACCTATGCCATTAACCGCTACAACCGAGAGACCGAAGAGATGGGCGCCCTTCCTTCCGGAAAAGCATTTGTCAACATCATGCGGTACATCGGCTTTTGCCTAGAAAACGAGATCGTGGCAGAAAACAAAGAAAAATTCAAAGACAAAAAGCAGGAGGAAGAAATCCAAGAGCAGAAAAAACACCAAGCGCAGATGATTGCAAAACTTGAATTGGAACGTACTGCAATGAAAAACAAAGAAAACGAAGAGTCTCAAGAGCGTATCCAAGCAATCAAAAAACGCCTTGAGGATAGAAGAAGAAGGGAACTTGAAGACTCGCAACAAGAACAATGTAATGAAATTTCAGTTTGAGAGGATTTATGAAAAAACATATGCAAAACTTAGAGATATTTCCTAAAGTGGCAGCCCTATTTGACATTCACGCTAAATACAAAAACTACGATGCCGTTACATATCGCCATACAATGCTTGCGTGCGGGTATAGGGACCTAAACCAAGAAGAGCGACTGCAGTTTATCGAAGAAATGAAAAAAGACGGTGAAGATGTATCATGGATTCCTTTTGTCACTAAAGAAGAGCAAAAAGCATACTACGAAAAAAGCGATAGAGAACAGAGAAAAAAGACAATCGCCGAAGAGCTTGAGGCTCAAAAAAAGTCGCTGGAGATCCAAAAGGAAAAACAAAGAAAGTGGCTTTTAAGGTCACAGCGCAATCAATGAATTACGCATTCTTTGGCCCCTCCATTGCGTCGAAAGTTACAAAAGGTGGTTAGGGTCCAGAAACAGAAACAAACGCAAACGAGGTGCCGGCAAATGAGTTCAGCAGATTGGCTAGTTGTGACAAGCGCATCAGGCAAAACAGGCGCGGGCCTTCCTATCGGCTACGTACTATGCCGAGACGCTGAAGAGGTGAAAGAGGTCTTAGACAAGTATGGCATTACACACCCGCTGATTCAGTCCTACGACGTGTTTCTAAAACGCGAGCAGGAGATAGACTACTAGGCGATTTTCACTTTTTTTGCGCACCTGCTTGACTCTAAATATGTGGCATGCTATAGTTGTGTGTATACCGAAAACGAGTAACGCCGCAGTAGAAACAGTCAAAAGATTAAAAGAATTTAGAGAAAAAAGAGGAGAAGCGGAGCGTGGAGAAGATAATTGATTTTAAAGGCGAAAGAGCAACTCAGTTAATTGTTGATTTACAAACGGATTATCTCGATTTGTGTGAAAAATACAAAGACAGATGCGACGTGCAGGCTTTTGTTTTTTGTGTGATTAAATCGGTGGCGACAATGACCCTGCTATATGCTCCTTCACACAAGGAAGCCATGGCTCTGCTTATGCTAGCCATTGATCAGGCTATCGGACTTGAGGAGGAGAAATGACTAAAGAAGAAATCATCCACATTCGCAAAAGCTTAAGGTTAACCCAAGAGCAGTTTGCTGCTCTCCTAGGCTGCGCTTTCACGAGCGTCAACCGCTGGGAAATGGGGCATGCAGCCCCTTCCCGGTTGTATCAAAAAGAGATAAGAGAGCTCTTTAAAAATATGACCGTAACGAAACTTATTTAAGGGGAAAAAATGAATAACGATACGTGGTTACAGATTTTAACAATTTTGGCATCAAACCTGCTAATCATGATTACATTTTTTGGCATTAGCGTATCTCTCCACAATGGAATGCGCGAAGAGATACGCGGCGTTAATTTAGAGATGAAAGACTTTCATGGCAGGCTTTGCACAATTGAAGAGTCTAAAAAAAGAAGATGGAGAAGGTAGGGAAAAACATGGTAACTATTAACGATTGTTTGATTATTAACTTGCTTATGATGGTTCTTGTTTGTCAATGTTTAGGGATTTTCTTCTTGTTCTGTCTTCAGGGAAAGCTAAATGACCTTCAAGGAAAGTTAACTGAAATGAGGGGAGAAATTCAAAGATTAAAATACGAGGCTAGAAAATGAGCGAAGACTTTTATTTTTTCATGTTCTTTGAATTTTCGTTCATCGCCTCCGTTTACGCTTGCGTCTATGTGCGAGATCTCAACAGGCGACTTTCAGAGCTGGAAAGCAAAAACGTACCACCTGACAGATTAAATAAAGTTGTTTGCATATACAAGAACTTTCAAGGCTCCTAATGTAAGAGTCGCCATAGATCCCCAGTCTATGGCGCAAAAAAAGGAGTTTACTATGTGTAAAGACGATTACAAAAATCATTGTTGCCTACAAGGACCCCAGGGCGTTCCAGGTCTACAAGGCGAGCAAGGACTTCAAGGCGTTCCGGGCCCTCAAGGAGCCGCAGGACAAACAGGCGCGCAAGGCGTTCAAGGTATGCAAGGACCTGCCGGACCTGCTGGAGACTGTTCTAACTGCCCGCCTCCTGGCGCGTCTTTAGAACCTTATGCCAATGTGTTTGCTGGCGTAGCTCAACTCGTTCAGCCTTATAACGCTGCTGCTGTTGCTGACCAAGTGCTATTTAATAGCCAAAACTCAGTTTCAAGCGCGTTAGATTTTGACCTTTCACAAATGAATGTGAACGGGGATGTCAAATTTCTTAAACATGGCATCTACCATATTGCATGGCAGCTACAAGGTAGAATCTCGGTTCTAGCTCAGCCTGTACCATCATGGTCATTCGGCTTCTGGCTAAATGGGGTCTTGGTTCCAGGATCCATTTACTCAGGTTACACCTCTAGCCCCAATGACGACGCTGCCCATTCAACTGGAGACGTCATCATTGAAGTGAAAGCAGGTGACACTTTGAGATTGAGAAACACATCAGTAAATACGGTAAGTTTGAACCCAAACATTACTGGAAGCGTGTTCCCTATCACGATTGCATCTATCAATATTGAAGGCTTAAAATCCCTTCCATAGCCATAAAGGTCGGTTGATTACCAAAAACCCCTCAAAGGATTCTTTAGAATCTCCTTTGAGGGGTTTTTCATAAAAAATCTTTTAAAAGATTGACTTGTTAGATCGCTATCCTGTAAAAAAAAGTTAACAGGATGGGCGCGATGTATGATAAGTATCTCGAAAAGCTAGCCTCAAAGCTCCCGGAGCTATGCAGCACAAAAGACCTGATTAGCATTGGCTTTTACGCCAGCTCAGGGGCAGCGTCTAATGCTAGGCGCCTGGGCAAGTGCCCGCCATTCATACACCTCCCGCAACGGGGCATCGTGTATATGCGCGAGGCGGTCATTGACTTCATCGTAGAACTTCAAAAAAAAAAATCCTGCAAAGTCTCCAAAACGTCTGCGGAAAGCAAAGAATTAATCACTTTTCCAAAAGACGCATGCTTAACGACTTACTCAGATGTTTCCATTGCAGAAAAGTGCGTTTCTTATACCGGCAAAGCTTGAGAGGCTTATGAGTAAAGAGCACTTTCAAATCATCATCCCGGGTGTGCCTGTGCCTTTACAACGCCCCAGATTCTTCAACACGGGCCGCGTGACTAAGATGTACGACCCGCAGATGCATAAGAAAAGGGAGGCCGCTTATATCATTTCAAGTCAATCCCCGGCGCACTTATCTAAGAGCGATACCAGGGTAGTCTTCTCGGTGGACTTCACTTTTCTTATGCCTATCCCTAAGAGCATGAGTAAGGGCGGTCAGAATATACTTAAATGGCTTCCGTGCCACGACGACACGCCTGATGTGGATAATCTTATAAAGTTTTATCTTGATGCAGCAAATGGGACAATCTGGAAAGATGACAGTTCTGTCTATCAAGTTTCAGCAAGTAAATTTTATAGTGATAAGCCAAGGGTCATAATGAAAGTAATTTCAGAAACAAAAGAAGAGTTTGAAAGTGAATGCAGAGAAATTTTGTCCATGTTCTCCCCAGAGGACTTTGATCTAATGAAGGAGGACGTGAAGCGTCTTTACAAACAGATGTACAGCGAAGACCTGAAGAAAAACCCGCGCGAGGTTGCAATCTTGATAAGCCTGCTGGCCGATAGATACGGCGACAGGCTGAAGAGTATCAAGACAAAGCACCCGCAGGCGTGGAAGAAGATAAACGCGGTCAAGGATTGCGAGAAAGGAGGGGAAAAATGCCTTTAGTCAAAGGGAAAAGTAGGGCCGTGATCGGTGAGAATATTAAAGAAATGGAGGCAGCAGGCCATCCTAAGGCTCAATCGATTGCAGCGGCATTAAACAACGCGCGCAAAAGCGGCGCAAAGATACCAAAAAAAGGAAAGAAGTAAATGGACAAAAAAATTAAAAAGCTACAAAAAGAGACAAAAAAACTGGAAAAGGGAGAAAAGGACCTCCTCAAGGCCGACCACAAGCGCGATAAGGTTTGTGACTATGGTGAGAAGATGATGAAGAAGAAGAAATAAAGATGTGTTAGCGCGCAATCTAGATGCCCACGCACGTGGGCGTTTTTTTTAAACCACAGAGTGAGACTATGACCATACCGCTTTCATGGACGCTAAAGACCCTCGAGATCAAAAGCCTCAAAGAGAATCCGAAAAATCCCCGTGAGATCACTAAGGAGATGACCGAGCGCCTTAGCGGTCTTATTTCCAAGTTCGGCCTTATCGATAAGCCTATTGTGAACCAAGACCTTACGCTTATAGGCGGTCATCAGCGTATCAAAGCGCTTAAAAAGCAAAAGGTTAAAGTCGTCGAGTGCTGGATGCCCGATAGACTGCTGTCGCAAGAAGAGATCGACGAGCTTTCAATCGGCCTAAACCTTTATCAAGGCGCGTGGGATCTAAAAATCTTATCTGAAGAGTGGAACCCCGTGGATCTGCTTGAGTACGGTTTCACATCCGAGCAGCTTCTAGGGACAAACAAAGAACTCGATGGAGAGGCTTTGCTGGGTGAAGAGAAAGAGACTGTAAACAACTCATCTAAGAAAAAAGAGTCGACTTGTCCTGCTTGCGGTCATAAGTTTTAAGAGAGCTGTTATGGCACACGTCTACAAGATTTGCGAGGGCTGCGGTAGCGAGTTTAAGGCTAGAGAAACGGCTCGCTTTTGCTCCCCATCTTGTAAAAGGACGTTTAACATAAGGATGTCTAATGAAAAGTTTATCGCAAGAGTTCCCAAAAAGAAAAAGATGAGAATAGACCGCAAAAAGCTTGCTGAGAAATCCGCGGATATTAGAACAGGACCAAATAGGCCCTAACTACCGATTAGGTAGATTCTGGTAGCAAATTGGTAGATTCTTTTTTGCAGATTTCACAATTGCAGTTTCTACCCGGAAAGTGCCTATCGCAATACGCGTGAGCATTTACGTCATATCTATCTAGCCACTTGGCTTTTTGATCGCACATGGAGCACTTTTTACCTTCTAAGATCTGCATGAGTTGGGCGGTTGTTAAAAATACGCCATCTATCATAGTTAATCCATTTTTCTGCGTAGAATATGAGTGCTGTTGAATGTTGAGCCGCTGACCTGTATTCTAGATGCCGCTTCTTCGGCTTTTTGTAAGGTAGAATACACGCCGATTAGTTCTTGCCATGTTTTGGAAAGCCACATGACTACGTAGACGTAGCTTTCTTCATTCTCAAAACTTTTCGTTTCCACAGTCCTACCGCAGTCCTCCCAGATGGCCCTCATATTGCGGCAGCCTATTTCGGTGCATTTAGTCATCATCTATCTCCATCTGTAATGCCATTTTCAGAACACCTAGTTGTTCAAGACACTTCTTAGTATAAATGGAGGCTCTTTTCTTTCAAAATTCACGGTAAAACATGTTTCTAGGATATCAATAACAGCCTGAGCAAAGTCGTCAGGTTCAGAAGTTGAGTAAACCTCTCTGTTGAAAAAAACACCCTCTTTAGTCAGCTTCATCACCCAATCATTAGAATCCTTAGAAGATGGACAGAAAACAATTTCACATGGTTGTTTTTCAGGTAGTCGACCTTCAACGCTATATTTTGTAAAGAAAAATTCTTCATTCAATATTTTCAGTAAGGCTTGTTTTCCTTCTTCTGTCTGACTCCAGTGTGTAGGATCAATTTCTATCTCGTCACTCACGGCAGTCTCCCTGTTTCCACAAAATGCTCTAGCAAAGGGATAAGCTCTGCGACCATGCTTTGATCTAGATGCATTTTGTAGGCATATAATCCTAACCAAACACAAGGGGGCTCTTTGTTCGTCATATCCTTGCTTAATTCGAAATCATAACCCTGTCTATCTCGTGCACCATAAGTAATAAAATCATAGGGACCTCTTCGCGTTTCTGTTCTTTTGAAAAAAGTATCGATCTCAGCACTCATGACACTCTCCCTTTTTTGCATTTGTGAAGTAGTCCAAAGAAAACAAACCTTCCAACCCATCCAATAGCATCACCACATGTCTGACAGCAATAAGATGGAGGTTTCATTAAGGAAGTCTCCCTGTTTCCACAAAATGCTCTAGCAAAGGGATAAGCTCTGCGACCATGTCTTGCGTAAGCACAGCAGTTTCTCCGCCAGTACATAAACAAATACAGCACCCACGACTCAATGATGCTGTGAAAACACGAAATCGGTTTGTAAAATGATCATTACCAGAATAATCAAGGAAGTCTGCACCATCCTCTCTTCTTTCCAAAAAAGGCTCGCACTTGCACTGTAAGCAATGCTGACCACATTTTTCGCACTCACCGCTCATGTAAACCATTGCTCATAGTGTTTGACTGCTTTTGATGTCTCTTCTCGAAACATTTTATAATTGAAACCACAAGCCTTATATCCATTCACAAGAACCGACCAAACAGCAGCAGCCCAAAGCGATGGTTCTATTTCAGGATGCTGCTGCATCAGATTGCGTATCAATTCATATGCAATCTCGATCTGTTCTTGATCTTTTTCTTTAGGAACTCTTTTTTCCAAAACAAAGTCATCACTTTTCATTTCTACTCCCAAATCTAAAGGGAAAGTGCCTGTCTATAAATGTTTCCGTTTTTCTATTTACATATTCTTCATTGATCTTGATGGTAACACTATGTTTTGTGATGTTGTCAGCCTCTAAACTGTGTGTAAAATACACGGCAAAGTCATGCAACATCATGCGTAAACGCTTCGCTACAAAGTGCTCTTCCCTCTCTTCTGGATCATAGCCAGACATATGCTCACACTTAGTGCAAACCCAGTAGTGCGGCTCTGGACATAGAAGCAGCTCGCCTCCACACTTTTCGCACTTATCGCTCATTTCCATATCTCTTTAAGAATGATTTTTCTCTCTCTTTAAGAAACTCTTGGACAAGTTTCACCACGTAATTGAAGGGGATTTTTTCTGATAAGTTTTGCTGTACAATACCATCTTCTGAAAGCTTGTCGAGAAGGTCGCATGAAAAATCCACAAGAAGACCACTGGCCGTATTCCTACTACATAGATCGTCCCAATCATTCATCGTATTTCCTTTAAATCAGATGTGTAAAGGTTGCACATCTGAAAATCGCGTCATTTTCTATCATAAAAAGCAGCCTTAATTGACCCCTTAAACA
>Ga0265338_10001477_pt1 | contig 38068 bp, 53 predicted proteins | sample 42126metaG_FD_193579 | JGI IMG/M metagenome (GOLD analysis project Ga0265338, IMG submission 193579) | Rhizosphere microbial communities from Carex aquatilis grown in University of Washington, Seatle, WA, United States - 4-21-26 metaG | ecosystem: Host-associated > Plants > Roots > Rhizosphere... | reverse complement strand
TCCTGCAGGCCGTACAGCTGCTCGGTGTTATCGTCACACTCCTGAGCGTTTAGCTTAAAGAAAGCCGTCCTGAATGGTCGTGCGGGAGCTGCATTAGGTCGGCAGGTGGTACTGCCAGCGGCGGGCAGACTGTTGACGGCTGGAGCTGGCGTTTGTCCGAGCACGCCGCCAAAGTCAGCAGCATACTGATTATCAATAAGGCTCTTTTTTGTTTGGTACGCATTGTCTACCCCCTGTGATGTAGATTGTTGTTTAGCCACCGTGTCGATTACGCCGCTCTGAGCAGCGACTGTATTGTTGGTTTGTGCAAGGTCATGCTTCTCATCTGCCTGACTACACACTACCTTTTGCTTGTCGCCGCCTTCATAGTACATGAAACCAGACCATGCGACAAACGAAACCAGAAGTGCTACTACCCCGTATATATTCACTTCACGCCCTCCAAACATAATTTAATCTCATCGTTACGGCGCTCTACGAGACCGTAGCAATCATTTGCCCGCACGTTGCAGTCCAAGCCACCAGCCGTCTCCCAATTCGCCATTGCGTGGCAGCCTTGGGCTATATGGCCTTCATTGGTGAGCTTGAGGGTCTTTGACCGTGCGTACCCTGAGATACCTATATTATATGCAAAGCTGGTGTGTGCCGCAAGTGTCTGTGGTGACACAGGCACCTTAAGGAGAATGGCAACCTCTGACATGAATTGACCTATCTTCGATTTGTCCAGCGAGTCGCATTGGCTCTGCGTGAGTTTTTCGCCTGGTCGCACCTGCTTGCCGGTAACGCCTTCGCAGATAGTCCACACGCCAACCACATCTTTGTAGCTGTCGAGCTTGTCACCCTCTTTGTCACCGATAAATGGTATGGCAATCATTGTGGCAGCTGCAAGGATACCAGCACTGATAATCTTGCCTTTATTCGCCTGTAATTGCCCCATGTATTGCGCTCCCCTTGAACGTTTCTTCTGTGTGCTGGTAGCTATTCATTCCATGCTGGCTGAAATACCATGCACAGCCTGCGACAGTTAATGCTGATATGGCAGGCCCAAACAGTCTCCAAAACCATTCAGCGCCAGTTGATACAGCTTCTTTGACACCCTCCTCTTTGGTGTTGACGCTTTCAAGAGCTGTTATGCGCGTATTCATATTGCTGAGGTCATACTTGTCTTTCCACTCCTTGAGCTGGTCAACGCGGATTTTGAGCTCAGCGATTGCGGCAGCTGCACCAGAGTGCTCTTTCTGCACGCCCGCGATGCCAGTAATCTTATCGTTAAGGGACTTAAGCTCGGTCAGTACATCCTTGACATTGCCTCTGTCTTCTTTTGCCCGCTCAACTTCATACCCCACAACAGTGCTTAGCTGGGTAACGGTTGCCGTCAACGCTGTTATATTGCGCGTGTTTTCGTTTAATTGAGCTTCCATGTCCATGATTACCTTCCCAGCACCGCTGTCAGAAATAATATCCAGAATACCACATCATACGATAGGCCGATGAGCCACTCCTCCCAGCTTGAGTCACCTGGCTTGCACCACGTCACTCCGAATAGATTCAGCGTCTTGCTCTGAAAAAAGCTCTGGTATGACACCCATGATGCCAACCATGTCATCAGGAAAAACAGCGGAAGCACCGCATAGAATATCCAATGCACCTTTTGACCCCAGATACCTGCGGTAAGGAAAGGCAGAAACGCTGCCTCCAGCCGCGTGAAGCATACGAGTCCCATTTCCACGTATGAGCGGTCTTCGTTGTTCTGGGCGAAGCTGTGGCCGATTGAGATACCACCCCACACCAAAAGCGCGCTGATGATACCCCACCACTTTGGCAGGTCGTATAGGTCAGCCACCAGGCAGAATAATGTCATGAGCGGCAGAGACCAGTATATCAGGCGAGCTTCCGTGGTCTCACCCGTTGCCTCGTGCGTCCCGCGTTGGCGGTATAGGAATGCCAAAATCATACTATGACGCTCCTGCTATTGTGTTGCCTGCAGCCACCCAAGCTTCGATAAGCTGGTAATCTGCATTTGCTGGGTCAGCAGGCACATAAATAGATGCGTCAGTGCTATCGACTACCAGCACACAGAAATTCTGCGAGTCGGTATATTGCGCACTCTGTATGGTTCCTTGAATCATGCTGATAACTCCGCACTGAGTGTTACTGCGTCGGCTGTACCGTTCCAACGCATAATGCCGGCACCACCCACCGTCATACCGCTGGCGACTGTGGCGTAAATCGTAAATGTGTTAACTGTAGGTACGCCGTAGTTAGCAGCTGCGAGTGCGGTTGGAGCTTGGTTGCCAGGATATATACCCACGTTTGCCAACGCAGGTAAGGTCGAGCTTGGCGTAACACGCATAGGCACAGGAAGGTTTATATATCCTTCCAAGTGTGTTGCATCTGCACACCAGCCGAGCATGATAATAGATGAGCCGCCGTTGACGGCCTGACGGTTGGTGAATAGATACCGCTGATTGAAGGCGAGCTGGATAGGGTATGGAAGCTTTTCTGTGGTAAGCGCCCAGCTCTGCAGACCGCTTGCGACACCTGGAGTGACACGTATATCGAGGTCAAGAACTGCAACGCTCTTGGTATTTGCGTTAAGCGCTGCGCCAAAGTCAATTTGTGCGCGTAGGCCGAGATATGACGAGGCATTGCAGGCGAAGGTATATGAGAATGGCGTGAATGCGTTGTTAGGACATGCTACCAAGTTCACGGCGCTCACGTCAGTCACTGGAGCGCCCCAATTATCCAACGAGCCGGCGTGCGAGATTGTCAGCGTCGGGGTGATGGTTGCGCCAGTGCTGTTTTGTATTGTGCCGGTGACCGTAACCTGGTTGCCAGCATATTTCTGAGCAATGTAACTCTCAATCGTCTGCCTGACGAAGGTTGCTGTCATGCTGGTATTACCAGTCAGCTGCAGGCGGAATGTGTCGTTTATACTACCAGCGCTATTTGTGACCTGAGCCCAATTTACTGTTGCGCCCGTTGCGCCGACTGCCCAGCCGTCTGCTGTGTAGGCCACGTTTCCGGTTGCGACGGTGCCTGAGGTTCCGCGCTGCCAGATGTCCATAGTGCCATTGCGGAAACCGTTCTGAAAACCACCAAACTGCGAGAGCATGACGGCGTTCATATTAGCTACCTGCTGAGATGCAGTGCCAAGAGTCGCCTGTGCCTTATACTCACCGAGCGGGTTCAATAGCTGGATATGTGTTGTGTCGATGACGTAAAACTCTGCGTCAACGCCTGTTGCGATGTCGCCTATCGCCAGAGCGATGAGCGCACCTGCTGTGCCATCCTTGTAGATTGTGGCAGCGGTGGCAGTGTCTACGGCTAAGGTCGCGCCTGTGATGGCGTTGCTCAGAGTGGCCTTTCCACGGAAGCGCTGCCCAGCGACAATAGCTGTTAATCCTTGGCCGGTGGTTAGTGTTAGAGCTGAGGTGGTGCCTGCAATCGTGCCATTATAATAATTTGCGCTGACGGCAGCAGCTGCGGCAGCGGTTGCGCTGGTGGCTGCTGATGTTGCTGAGCCTGACGCAGAAGTGGCCGAGCCAGAGGCGGCTGTTGCGCTTGCGGCAGCAGCAACGGCACTTGCGGCAGCTGATGTGCTACCGGCCTGAATCTGTGCGAGGGTCTGGGTTGACACGATGACATTGCCGCTGGCATCAAAGGCGAGAACGAAGTTTGCGCGCAATGACGCAATCGGTAGAACAAGATTTGCCGTCTGGTCACCAACTGAAACCTGAATGGAGTTCACCACCAGGTCGTTGAGCTCCTGCACCATGTTTGTGAGCGCATCAAAACTGTTCTCTTCAATACTGCCTTGGAATCCGCGCGAAGTGGTATAGGGGATAGTCTGCGTCTGCGCAGTATTGCGAGATAATACCACGTTATTACCACTTGCCGGTGCGGTGTTAAAGGTGATGACTAGGCTGGTAGTGGTCAGGGTCGTCACCTGATACTGTGTTGAGCCTGGGCCTTGGGTTACCGGCGTGTAAACACCAGTGGTGGTATTGAGGAGCTGGACAACCACATTAGCTGCTGCCAGCGCGTTCCAAGAGGCCGTGAATACTGTGGTAACGCCGTTTGCGGCTGTGACTACTGGAGCGTAATTATTAGATACCGTCATGATAACCCCCTGTGTTTGAATGCGCTCCCACAATCAAACCTATGGCGATTGTCTTAGCACAAGTTGTCGGATTTGTAATCATTATTTCTGTCCCTTCACGTTTCTGTAAACACTGTTTGCACCGTCAGTGATTGCTTGGATGCGTTGCTGGTGCTGTGCAATAAGCTGAGCCTTGTCATCCCCGCTTAAGTGGACATTCTCTGTAATCAGCCGTATCTGGTGCTCCTCGTGCATCACCTGTGTATTGGCGCGCGCGATTGTCGGATAGAGCGCGAGGTCTTGGTGGTTATCGCGTTCAAAGTCCGCCTTGTCCTTGCCAGTAAACTCTTGGTCACGGTTATGCTGCTGCGCAAGGTCGGTTTCATGCTCATGGAACTCCTGGAAGCTCTCACTGGCAGTGCCGACTGGTGGCTGCTGCAGTAGAGGGCCATACAGGGGGTTATCAGAGCCTTTGGTGGGTCTTTCATTAACCGGCTGGCCTGAGAGCCTGCGTTCTTTATTAAGCGCGTAATCACCGAGCTGCTCTGCGTACACACCAATGTGAGCTGCCATGTCATAGGCCGTGTTGTCGATGTCTGCAGGCGATATGCCGAACAGTTTGCCCATAGCCTTGGCTGTCTCGCTCGTGGTTGAGTTATACTGGTTTTCCGGCGCGGTCTTGTCCTTGTCGCCGTGGAAAATGGCCTGCTGGCGGAAAAACGAATAATTTGTAATATGCTCGATGGCAGCCTTGAGGACTGGCGGAATAGTTTGTGTCCAGTCTGTCGAGGGACTCAGCGAGCTCACGGTGTCGCCAATCATGTGAAGCCAGAAGTTTTTCAGCTCAGGATGCGCGACACCTGAAAAGTGTATCATGGCAAACTCTGGGAGCGCACCAAACACGAAGCCAGGTGCAAATGCGCGTGGTATAGGTATCCAGTGGTCACCAATCTTGATGTTCATCGCTGCGCTGCGCCGGAAGTCGCTGAGGTTGAGATATTCCTTGCGCGTCTTATCGTCAGCGGCAAATAGGTAATACCCAGCAACCAGAATCTGAGGCATCGTGATAAGCGCGGCGGCGCGCAGTGCGTAACCGCCTGGGTCACGTTTTATGGCACGCAGGAAGCGGTCAGCACCTTGAAGGCGGTCATTGAAGAACGGGGAATAGGCGTTTATTTCCTTACCAAGAGCACCGTGGCGGATATAATTGCCTGTGGCTTCCAGCGATAAGAAACCAGCCTCAAGGTCAGAATACCCTTTACCCTTCAAACGCTCGTATGCAGCGATGCGCGGCGCGTAGTCAGATACCTGCTTTGCCGTCTGCCAGCCCTTCAACAGTCCATCCTTGGCAATGGATGCCCAATTGCGCGGGTCAAGGAACTTACCCCAATTTGCGTGCTCAAACATTTCTTTGTGCAGCTTTGCGATACCTTCTGAGCTCGTATCCATGTACGTGCGCAGAGCGCCAGAGGATGATGCCCACTCACGGTATGCGTCATTCTTGCCAATTACAGCGGCAATACCCTTGGGAATCTCAACGGCGAAGTGCTGCAGGAAGCCTTTCATGCCGCCCTCTGGCGTGTTGACGTATGACGATTGCGCACCGCGCAGGAAGTGGCGCACGATGAAATAAGGGTTATTGGTGGCACCAAACTGCAGCAACCGCGCCTGGGCTTTGCCTATTTTGGCAAAGAATCCGCCCGTGAGTGTGCTGTCAACCTGGTCGAGACCTTTGAACGCTTTCGCAATCTCTGGGTCTAGGTGCAGAAACTTCAACTTGCCATTGTCATAGAACGGTACGCTATCCTTTGGCCCCTTGAAGTCGAGCAGCTCACGCTGAATTGTTTCTGTTGCGCGTTGTGTGCTGGGTGCGATGTCTTTCAGCATGTGGAGCTGTGGGTTTTCGTCAATCAGCTTCTCAAACGCTGCAACGCTCTTGGGCGCTACCTCTCTTGCCTGCTTAGGGCTGTTGACATACGCATCAAAGAAGTTTGCCAGTATCTCGCGCGGATTTTTAACATAATCGACATACTTTTTGGGGTTGCGCTCAAATTTCTCCGCAAACTCAGTCTTGCCTTCTGGGGTCTGCTGCAGCTTGATTTCAGAACGCAGTCTGTCCTCAGAGAGCTTTTCCAGCTCAGCCTTCATAGCATGGTCACCCAGCATACGCTCTTTGAGTCCGAGCACATAGTCCAGCATGTGGCCGGCTTCATGCGTCAGGGTGCCTTCTGTGGAGCCTGCGCGCATCCATATTGCCTTGGCACCAGGCTCATAGGCACCGAGATTGTTTTTCTTGTCTCCAACCTTCTCACCCTGCTGCACGCGCTTTACTTCACCACCGAGAAAGTCAACTACTTGCTCCAGCTTCGTGCGCAGCTTTGGGTCATAGCTGTGGTCAACCGCTTCACGGATAATTGCCGGTGGCTTAACCTTGACCTGCTCAGGGAAATACTGCGCGTACTTCGCCACGTCACCGCGCACCTTGTTTAGCATTGAGCGCCGGATAATGATTGCAGAGTTGCGCATCGAGCTCTGTACGGGGTCAGCAACTTCAAGCGTGCTGCCCTTACGCTGCTTGAGAGCGCCAATGTTCTTGGGGTTTACATCAGCACCAAGCCCTTTGCCCTTCATGGCTGCAACATCTTCTGGGTACTCGGTCTCAGTGACGCGCGCCGTCGATGAGTACCACTCGCGCTTGCCCACCAGGTCGTCATACCATGCCTGTGTTTTAAGGCCGCTGGTGACCAGGTTATGCAGGATGCGGTTATCAAAGTCGCGGTATTCCTTAGCAAACTGCTCAAACCACTTAATTTTGTCGCCGTACTTATCCGATAACCGGCTAAGCGTTGCTTGGCTCTCGTTAAAGTCCTTATCACTGACAGGGTTGTAACCCTTGGTTTTATCTTCAATGAACGTCATTGCCTTGCGGAAATCGTTCATGTCCTTCTGGCGAGCATCACGGTTTGGCTCGTCCTTCATCATCACGTTATCAAAGTCGTCACCAATCTGCTTGAGACCTTTGCCGGTTACGACTTGGTTGCCTTCGCTATCCCATGAGGTGGTTCCGGTAGTCCACTGGCGCTCTATCAACGCAGGTGTGGACTTTGCAAGGCTCAGTGCAGCGGGTGACAGTTCGCTTTCTGATATAGGTGCTCCTGCCGCGCGTGCCGTCTTGCCGAGGTTCTCTATTGGCTGCAGGTCGTTCCACATCTCAGCGTATACCTTCGAAGCCTTAAACTGAGCGTTGAATCCACTCTGCTTGTCTTCGATTGGCGGTGGGCTGGCTGCGTTCTCAGAGTTTGTGGCAGACGCGATGATGTTCTTGGCCGTGTCAGTGCCTTGCGTCTTTGGCCGGTCAGCAAGAATCTTATCAGGCGCGTTGTCCGCAAGCGTAGGCGCGTCTGATTTTGGCAATGGAAGGTTCTGATTAACGAAGGCATCCTTTTCCTGAGATGACATATTGGCTGCTGTCTCAGCCGCCTGCGGTGGCGGTACGCCCTTTGAGGTCAACAGGTGGATAGTTATTGCAGTCGCCGCGTGTACGCCGCCAGCTATAGATACAAGTCCACCCTCTACTAGCAACTGGTCTTTGGAGGGCGTGAGCGCATCCATATACTGGTCAAATGTCTCGTGCTTGTTGCCAGCCATGTCCAGCGAAGCATTCATGACCTGCTGGATACGGTTTGCGCCCAGCTGCTCGACCATACCATTCCAGCCAGCTGCAGTGAACATCTTTGATACGGTGGCGTATGCCGGTGCAACAGCCTTCCAAGCGCTGTATAGCGCGGTTGTGACCTGAGGAGACAGTTTTGCGGCGGCAGCGGTAATAGGGCTTGCCAGCTTACCAACGGCACCAGTTACCGGCTGGACAACATACTTGCCAATGGCGGGCGTGAGCATCTGAGGGATTACGTCGGCAGCGGTATGGCCGAAAGCCAGCAGTGATGTCTTCGCTGGACTATTCTCAGAATCGTGAAATATCAGCTGCCCTTTGTCGGTCACGGCAGAGATGTCATTGAGCTGCTGCTCGGCGTGCGCGGCGCTGTAATGCGTTGCCATAAGCGTTGAGCCCTGCGTCAGAACGCGCACGGCAGCAGATTCAAGCCCCTTCTCGGCTGCGATTACACCAACGCGCTCAGCACCGGCTTCTGCTGCTTTACCGATACCACCGCTCACAACGAATTGAGCTATCCATGACGGCATCTGCAGTCCGGTGTACGCCGTGCGCCCCGCCCACGAAAACCCGCGCAGATTCATTTCTGTTCTGTCCTTTGCCCAAGCTAACAGCTCGTTTGTCTCATCTTGCGTTAAGGGCGTTTTATTGAGAACCTTCAAGCCAATCGGCGCTAGCTTTAGAGCTGCTGCATCATTATCACCAAGCGCATATCCGTAGGCGTTTACTCTACTTGCACCCTCTGCAAACCCAATCGGATTGTTTTTGAAGCTGTCGAGCTGCTGCTGAGTGAATAGCATACGCCCCAGCTTGTCGTCGTCTGATTGTTGGTTTTGTGCGTATGCAACAGGATTGACCACTGGCTTGCCGTTCTTATCGTACCCACCAACCTCAGCAACTGGCGCTGGGCCAGCATTAGGGTCATTCGGTGGGATAGTTACACCTTGGTTAAAGGCATTTGCATTGAGCTGAGCTATGCTATCAGACTTTATGCCCTGCTGCTCAAACAGGTCTACAGGTGGAGTTGGCGGCTGGGGTGGAGCTCCCCCAGCCGCCCCTGCGCCCTCATTACCGGCACCTGCCAAGGATTGGGTAATCTGTTGAGGGTCAGCTTGTTGCGACGATGCTTGCTGCACCATGTCAGAAGGGTCTGGGTTGCCCATAGGCGCACCTGGTATGTCATGCCCTTCGTTGTCGCCGTAAATCGAGGCAGCGGTGTCTTGCTGCACTGGTGGGCCTGCCGGTATAGGTGCAGGTGTTGTCGTTGGATGCGTGCTCGCCATCGACGCGCTCATGAAGTTGATACCCTGCTCCGCGAAAAGGTCTGTCACTATTCCATCTCCTGCTCAAGCTCGTGCTCATCTTCTGCCGGCGCTGCTGGCTCAGCCTTCTGAGGTGATGCTGGCTCGTCCTTGTCCTCTTCCTCGCCACCGCTGGGGGCAACTTTCTTGAGGCTGCTCTGCTTGGCGCGCGCCGCGGCGACAGCATTGGCGCGTAGCTGCAGGATAACTTGCTGAGTGCTGATACCATACTTCGTAGCCGTTGCCTGTATTGCCTCAGGCGTTGCGTTGGGAATGGTCTTAAGAAATTCGCTATCCTGCTGCGGTATTATATTGTTGAGCGTCTTTTGCGCGGCCTGACGGCGTTGTGTGTTGATTTGTTGGATAATCTGCGTAGCTTGATTCTTGTATTGGTCAGGTGTCCAGTTCTGCCCTTGGCCTGCATAGAATAGCGCGCGCGTGGCCTGCCCTCGATACTCTGGCGGCAGGTCGTTAAACTTCTGGTTTGCGTCATAGAACTCCATGCCGGCCGTGTTGGTGGCGTCAGCCAGCTTCTTGCCGGTAAGGTCGTTAATCTGGCGCGTCACCTTCATCGCATCGCGGCCAGTGAGTGAGCCTTCTGCCTGCGCCTGCAGTATCTCCGTGTGCAGGTTCTGTACGCCTTTCAGGTAATCGTCAGCACTGGTGGAAGCGTTTGCGTTGAGGTCATAGGCCTTGTTTACGATGTCAGCCATCTTTGGTGTGTCGGTCTGGCTTTCAAGGTCTTCCGTGGACTTGATGACGCGGCGGGCAGCAGATGCTGACTTTGACGTTACGCTGCCAGCTGCATCCATCCGGTCGATAGCCGCACGCTTCTCAAAATATGAGGTGTTTGGGTCATTGATGAGGTCAGCCAGCTGGCCGTCATTCTTTGTGGTCTGGATGTTCTGGATTAGCTGCTGCTGGCGCTGGGTCTTTTTGATGACATCAGCCATGTCGCCAATGTCCTGCGTGGTGAAGTGCTGTTTAATGTTAGGCTGTTCGAGCATGGCAGCTGCTGCAGACGGGTTATTTTCTGCCAGACCAGACACAAAGGACTTCACATAATTGGTGTTGAAGTTCTTCATGTAAGCTTGGGTCTGCTCAGCGCCAAGAACAGGGCCAGCAAACTTTGCTATGGCCTGCTGCGCCTGCTCAAAGCCCAGCACAGAGTCAAGGTCTTTCATGTTTGCGCCATCAGAACCAAACTGCCTGCCGGCATCGTTAGCCATCTGGAACTGCGTTGTTTCATTGGTGGTGAGGTCAGCGTGCGCGTTCTTTACTGACTGCTGCATACCCCAGAGCTCATTGAGCTTATCCGAGTTCTGCTGCACCTCCATCATGTGCTGCATGTATTCTCTGGAGGCAATTGCAGGCACCTGTTGGCCGATTTGTGATGTAATCTGCGCGCGGGTAGTCTGGAGCTTTGCCAGGGCAGCTGGGTCATTAGGATTGCTTGCAGCGTCCTGACGGTACTGAGCATCAGCCTGACGGAAGGCGAGCGCGCTCTGCGTGGTGGCGTTAAGCGCTTTGGAATTGGCGCTCATCGTGGCAACCTGGTCAGCCAGCTCAGCGCCACCAGTCAGAAGGCCAAGGTCTGGCTTTTCAGCAGTTACCTGCGTTACTGTCGGGTCAAAATTTATATTTCTATCAGCCATTGTTGCTTACCATGTGTTTGGTGTTCCCCAATTCACGCCGCTACCGACTGAGCCTGTGCCGCTAAAATTAAGCGATTGACCAAAGCCCGTACTCGCTGGGCTGGGGTCTGGGTTGCCGGCTATGCCATTCCATGCGGTCTGTAGCCATGAGCCTTGGTACGCGGTGTTTACAGCTGAGCCAATGGTGCCAACACCTATCTTGGAGAATGACTGGCCGAGGCCATTAAGCGATGTGGTGCGCGCGGCATTCATCGTGTTTGATATTGAGGCGTTTGCGTTAGAGATGGTGCGCGAGATGTCTGTGGTGCCTTGTGCAGCCGCCTGCTGGAAGAAAGCTGCCGGCCCACCGCCGCCAGTCAGAGCAATGCCACCCTTAAGGAACGATGTCTCAAGGCTACCGATATTGCGCGAGGTCTGGTTTGCCTGATTCGTTGCTGTGTTCTCAGCAGACGCTGCTATGGCGCTTGACTCTGATTTTGCATTGTCGATGTCGGCAACGCCTTTGATGGCACTTGCTCCCAGCGTTATACCAGTTTCCCAACCCATTAAGCCTCCTCGCGGACTATCGCCCACATGTCATAGTCTTGGTTAAACATCATTTTGCGCTTCACGCCTTCATGGGTGAATCCAAGGAAGGTATGCCATTTGTGCAGAATAGAATCTGACCTGCTCTCAGTCTGGAGGCGCACTGCGTTGTGCTCGGTCATATACTGCTTAATCAGGTCGCGCAGCACCACGGCGTTTGAATAGATGAAGTTGCGCGCTATCAGCACGAAGCATGACCAGCAGCGGCCCCAATAGTTGCGAAAGCAGATGATTGCCTGCACCAGGCCGTCATTACCCCAGAGCGTGCGTACCTCATACTTAGCATCCAGAAACAAGGGGAATATCTCATCTGGGTTGCTGTAATCGTTTGGGAGGAAAGCGCCCAAGTCACTTATATTAAATTGCTTTATCATGTTGACATCGCATAGTTGGCCTCAAGGAAATAGCTGGCTATGTTGGCAGGCAACGGTTGGTCTTGCACGATGTAGAAGTAGAAATCTTCCTCACTGTCGCTGTCTACGTCGATGTCCTGCGTGCCATCAACCGGAGCTGGTGGCAGATAATTGATGTCGCTGGGGCCACGCAGCTGCACTTCCTGCAGGTCATAAAGGCTTGAGCCTACCTTCATGCCCAGGCTGTTAATGCAGCGCAGGCAGATACGGTCAATCTCTTTCTGGGTGATTTGCGTGTTGCTGGCTTGAATCTGGAAGCCAATGCACATCGACTTGATGATGCCGGTGTAAAGATACCCTATGCAGATTGAGGTGGTCTGCTCGTTGAGGGTTACAGTGCCGCCAGTAATTACCTGCGCGCCATTGTAGCCACCATCCTGCACGATGCCGACGCTTTGGCCGTTGTACTGGCTCAGTCCGCTCACGGTGATGAAGCTCATATACCACGAGCTCCACGTATTGAGTGCAGCGCCGTTAATCTGCTGAGGAGTCTGGATTGCAGTAACGCTCACTGTGGTGGCTGAGGTGTAGCCGGTAATCAGGAAACGTCCGCTTTCATAGCCTGTGGCAGTCTTGTAGACCGCGTGCCTGCCGACGCTGCCTGTGACAAAATCGTTGGCAGTTGATACGAGCGTACCGATTGGAGCATGGCTGTTTGGGTCATTGCCGGTTTGTGTGAAGGTAATGGTTGAGGTGCGGTAATCTGCATAATACATCGAATTGTCGAGGAAATTGCACGCGCGCGACTGCTCACTGACATAGCGAATATACGCGATGTCATCCATCTGCATGTTTGGGTTGTTCTGGGGGTCTGTGGGGTACTGCGTCCAGAAGTCAGCTGGCTTCTTGAACTCGACATAGGGTGCCTGCTGCTCGATGTAGAAAGTACCGTTGCGGTTGACGAGGATGAATAGCTGGGGATTGCCAAGGTTGTCACCAATGAGCGCAACGTCAGTAATCGTGCCTTGCGTGGTGCGCAGGTGCCATCCATTGATATGCTCATCCTGCTTGAACACCATCGACACTATGTTGCCATCGCCGCGTACTGAGAAGATGAGGTCATTGCGGTCACGCTTATAGCGCATCTTGCTGATGAGTCCGCGGGTCATGTCATAGCTCTCCAGATTGCAGTCCTGGCTGGAAAACGTCTGCATGAGGATGTCATAGCGTATGGTGAAAATGTTGCGGCTGATTTGCCCCTGATAGAATACCAGCGCGTCCTTCTTGAGCGGGTATGTGCCATTGCAAGGGTAAGCTGAGGTAATGAGCGCTTGCACTGTGCTGGGCGTGATAGCCGTGTTAATCGCCCCGCCGTTGATTACCAGTATGCCATCAGTCGCACCCGCGATGAGCGAGTAGTCAGCTGGGAAAAGCCACTCAATCTGCTGCGTAATGTTTGAGCAGGTGAACGCGAACCCAGACGCATCAGTGAGCGGACTCTGGATGGTGAAGTCGTCATAGCTGCCTGCATTGGTAAACCAGACGTTTGTGAGGTTTGCAAGCGTTGATGCCATGTACAGCTTGCCCTGATAGAACGCACACGCGCCAGGCCAATTTGCTGTCTGCGCAATCGTCCATGTAGTGAACGTGCCAGAGCCACCTGTTGAGGTGATATTGACCACCAGGCTGGTGCCGCTGTAGCTCGTCACAGTGCCAATCATGAAGTTTGAAGGCGTGCCGGTGTCTGTGATTGTTATCGTAGCGCCATTGACATACCCAGCGCTTGCGGCGGTGGTAAAGGTCAAAGAGCCAGTGTTTATGGTGTTGCTCGTGCTCGATGTGCCGGCGACAGGGCCATAGAATGGGTCAGCCGTGCGGGCATACTGCACCAGCGTGAAGCTGTTTGCGCTCGTGCGCGTGAGCTTATAAGGGGCGTAGCTGCGATGCGTGATATACATCACATCGTCATTCTGAGCGTAAGCTCCACGGATACTGAAGTATTTTGCGTCTGCAAGGGCGTAAGGGCTTGAGACACTCAGCGTGGTGCCGCCGCTATTCAGCACCCAGCCAAAGGTGCCATTAGTAGCGAACGCAAGGAACTGCACAGAGCCGGTGAAAAAGCAGGCGATATAGTTCTGGGTGATACCAAACTTGAACTCCACCATTGCGCAGTCCTGGAAAGCTACCTGACTGATAAAGCCCGCTGAATAGATTGCGTTGCCCTTAAAGTTGCTGATGAAGTTCTGGAAGACATCCATGCCGCTCTGATAGGTCGGCAGGTCAAAGCGCCCCATGAGGTCGTGGTCTATCTGACCGCTGGAAAAGTTACCGTATGCTCTGACGACCTTCTCTGCTGGCATTCCCATTATATTTTACCGCGTCCAGCGCCAGGGTTATTGGTGCGGCGAGCCTCGCGGAAGCGCGAGCGAGACATGCGCATTGGCTTGTTCTCCTGGGCATTCTGAGCGGTGCTGTTTGTCCACTCCTGCATGGCATCCTTGAGCAGCGATGCCTTCTTTGCTGGGTCTTGCGTGTTGACCATCGCGGTGAGCTTGCCGAGGATGCTGGCAAACGTCATGATGAAGTCAGCTGAGAACTGTGTCACGTCTGTGATGTCGCCTATAAACCTCAGCACAGGGCCGTTAGGATAATAGGTGTTTGTGTAAATGATATTGCCCTCAACGGTGGGCTTTGTCTCCTCAGAGTCTACAGGGCCAAGGCCGAGCACCTTGAGGCAGTTTGACGGCACCTGGTACGCATAACCATAACCAGCTGAGCTGGTGCCGTAGCTGTTGTTTGTCGGATACTGGCTTTGATACGCAAGCGGCACAGTTGGAAGTGGTGCAAGTATGACGCGCTGGAGCGCAAAGTTAGGCATCAGGAACTTGAGCACATGCTGGCGGGTGATGTCATACCACTGCGAGAAGATAATCTCTTTGTCGCTCACGGGTGTGTCGATGTTGTTTATTGGTGCCTTGATACCCTGCGCGCCTGCTGCAAGGTTACATATCTGGACTTTAGAGTTGAATATCGACATTTGACCCCCATCTTAAAGAAAAGGGCGGCAACATCTCTGCCGCCGCCCTCTGGTACTACGGCGCACGCTTATCGCGTGGTGGCTTCTTCGATTTCGATGTCCATGTCGATTACACCGCCTGCAGTGTTTGCAGTCGTGGTGTTGGTCAACACGAGGAAGACACCGCCTACGGGCGAATGGTCAGGCCCAAGGTTCAAGAGGTCACGAATTGCCTTGGTGTTATCAAGGGACGTGTTCTTGGTGGTCAGCAGGTCGGCACCGCTCGTGGGAGCTGATGCCAGCGACACGCCAGACCAGAGCTCGTTACCACCGCCAGAAACAACTGGCACCAGGTTAGCCTGGGTTGCAAGATTGTCTTTGGAGTAATAGAAGCCAAGATTCCACGTGGTCGCGCTGGTCAGGGCAGCGAACTGTCCAAACCAGATACGGGCTACGCGGTCATCAAAGCTCAACGGGCCTGCCAGGACGTACTGGTCACCAATGTTGCCGGTTGTCGGCACGGTAAACTTGGCACCAACGGTGACAAGCTCCTTGCCGGTCTTGTAGTACGGATTGAGTGGGAATGCCACCGCACCGATGCTTGTTGCGAGAACTGAGGTCATTTTAGTTACCTTTCAAGGTTAGTGGTTACGATTACGACAACGGCGTGGCTACAGTGCCGGAACCATTTAAGGTGCCGTCAATGCGCCATATACCTGGGGCAACGTCCTCAATCTCGATATACGAGCCTGCAAGACCGCCTGTGGTACTTCCGTTCATCGTTATGGTGTGGCTTGAACCAGTGGCACCAAACTGCCCCGTGGTGGTGCCGCCTACAGCAACCGTGCCAAAGTACGCATCGCGCGCGCCAGTCTTTGGGTTATTCCCAGACTGCGTTACGATGGTCGATGACCCTGTGTAGGTGGTGCCAACAAGAAGTCGATAGCAGCTACCCTTGCCAGTGGCAAAAGGTAGCGTGATTGCCTGCCCAGCCGCGAGGTTGAGCGGAAACAATCGTCTATCGCCTTCGGGCAGCTCGCGCAGGAGGATTGTAGCAGCAGTGCCTAAAGAGGACGTGTTGCTAACATTCTTCTTGCCTTGGAGCTGGTCTAAGCGCGTTTTGAATGGACGTGACATGGTGTCTCCTTTCTGGGTTTCCCCAATGCTTAGATGGTTGTGGTGATGATGATTACACGCACACCTTCAGTCCGCATTGCGTTAATCCAGAGGTCGATGGTGATGTCGAGGGAGTTCACCTTCTCAGATGAACGCTCAACGCTCATGTCACCAATTTCCATCGCCATAGCGATAGCATCAGGTGCCAACGCAACACAGCTACGGGTCGTAGCGCCTTCAGGCAGTACGGGGTAGCTGATTGTGCCGCCGCCAGTGCTTGAGCCTGCGAACGCCTGCACCTGGTAGGTGCCGACCTTCTGAGCTAAGCCAGCGACTTCTGCTGTGGTGGCAATGTACTCTTGGCTGATGAACTGGTCTTCACCCATCAGGTCTGAGTTTTCGTTGCCGGTCACGCAGAGCGTAGCACCCTTAAACTCATCATACTGCAAGTCGCTGTTGATGAAGGTAGCGGTGATAAGTTGCACAACTTCGTAAACGAAGCCGCCCGTGCCGTCGATGGTCACTACACCGTCAGACGCAGCAGTGATGCTGGAAGGAGCGGTATCTGGGCCACCAACGAGAACTGCACCGACTGCGGCGGCAATGCCTACGCGGTCAATAACACGCTCTTTGGCGTTGTTGAGCTGATTGAGGATGTCGCTGGTAGGGTCTTTCAAGAGCTCGTTGACATCATATTTCATGTCAATCTGGATGGTCTTGGTGAAGCGACGCTTAACAAACAAGCGGTTGTCCAGCGCATAGTCGCCAAACTGCTTATCTGGGTTACGTGCATCGACCTCATCCAGCTCTAAACGACCGATACGGGCGAAGTTGGAGGTCTTACCCTTGCTCGGCAGAAAGCGGATTGCCTTCGTCATAACGAGCTTGGATTTTGTCTGCTGCGCCAGCGCAAAGAAGCTGTCCTGGAAATTCAGGCGGGCTGCTTGGCTGATGCTCGGACTGGTGGTAAATGAAAGTGACATTTTATGGTCTCCACAAAGGGGTTAAGGTTTCAACTTAAAGCGTTTTTGTGAAGGTATCCCAATGCTGGGGCTTCTAGCCGTTTGGGTGGCTTAGTCCTCTCAGCGGGGCTCAATAGAGCGTGTCCGTTAAAAACCCATACCAAATGTGGTGCATACTTGCAAGGGGATAATAAGGATATGGCAGAATGTATTCTGAATGAAAGAAGGGCAGATGCGTGAACACCTGCCCTCAGTTAGCCAGAACGCGACTGTTAAGCTGCTTGGCCGTACACTTTCTTGTACAGCACCTCGTAGCTGATACCCTTATTGAAAGCGATGTTACGCTGTGTGGCAATGGACTTTAGCTGCTCAAACGTCATGCGCGTGGGTGCGACTTCGCCATCAACTGACTTGCCGCCCTTGCGCTTAACAGACTTAGCCTCTTTGTGCATTGCGTCCTCAAGGCTGATGCGGTGACGGTCATTGCGACGTATGATGTCATCAGCGATGATTGGCTCAAACTTCTTGGGGTTGAAGCCTGAAGTGCGGTGGTCATAGAGATTGTGTTTCTCTTCCTTGTCGGTGCCTTCGTACTCTTCCAGCTGGAGCACCTTGATAGCGTACTCAGAGAAAGCTATGCGGCGGGCAGTGATTAAGCTGCCAGTGCGGTAAAGCGGCACACCGTTGAGGTCGTTGGCTGCTGCGAGGTCTTGCAGCTCCTCGTAGTTCATCTCCATGATGTCCTTGCCGACATACGAGAGCTTAGCGTTTGGCTTGTCCTCGTTGTCCTCAATGCTGTCAATGAACACCTGGCGTATGTTGGAGATGTGCTTGTACTTGGGCTCTCCGTCTTCCTTCTTAGCCTGAGATACCCATATTCTGGCGTAGCGCTTAATAGCCATCTGGGTTGCCTTATCCTCGTCAAGGTTCGGCATCAATCCGGTAACGGCATCAAAGCTCTCGATTTGACGGTTAGCCGAACGATACGAACCTGAGATTGTCACTTTAATGGTATTGGACATAACAAAGTTCCTTCATCGTTTGGGGTTAATAGGCACGTTACGATTACGCCGGTTGAAGGCGTGGGTCGTTCTTGTAGCTGTCGGCAATCTTATTGATAATTGCGTCCTTCTCTGCAGCTTCATGAGGGCGCATCGACAGGCCAGCAAGCTCAGTGCGCCATGCTGCGCGTTGAGCATTCATGTCAGCCTGCTGCACCTGACCGCCTGGTGCTTTAAGATGCGCAAAAGATTCTGTTGCTCCGTACTTCTTGAGCGTATCATCAACGGCCTTGATGGTATTGCCGAGCGTGCGGTAAACGACACCGAGCAGGTTATTGGGGATTGCATCGAGCGCCTTTGCGTCATCAGGGCTCATCATGGCGGTGATGGTATTGCGTACTGCTCCAGTGACCTGTTTATGGTCAGGGCCAAACGCTGTCTCCATCGCCTTGTTGAATCCATCAGGATTGTAGAACTCACCGATTTGCTTCTCACGCAGCGCGAGATAACCCTTGAGGAAGGGCTCGGCCTGCACAGGAGAGATTCCGTTCTCCATAAATAGGCGTGCGACCTCTGGCTGTGTGTCAGCTGGGATAGGCACAGAGGTGGTGTTTGGTATCTGGTACTCTGCAGCATCCTTGCCACGCATCTGCGCGTAGAACGCTTCCTTGTCCTCTGGTGATGCTTCTTTGAGGTTTGGCACCACAGACTTCTTGCCAACCAGCGTGGTGAGGTTGTCAATCTGTTTGTAGAGGTCATCTTGGCTCTTGACCTTTGCTGCCCAGGGCTTGTCCTTGTATTCGTCAGGGAGCTTGAACTCAGCCGGCGCAGGTTCTTTTGCCTTGGTATCTGCGTATAGCTGCTCAATGTCAGCATCGCTCTTGCCTTCCAGTGACACATCCTTTGCCTTCTCAGCGAGATATGCCTTCATGGCTGCAGAGTCAGGCTTTGCATCTGCGGCAGGCGCAGCAGGCTTGGCAGGGTCAGATGGCTTCGCCGGTTCACCGCCTGCTGGTGCTTGCTGGTAATCCGTCTTGTGTGCCTGCGTGACGTGAGTTGGTGCGCCTGCGGGCGCGGCAGGTGCTGCAGCGGGTGCTGCGGGTTGAGATGCTGGTGCAGCTGGTGCGGCTGCGGCTGGTGCTCCGGTGTCAGTCATTATTGTGCTCCTGGTGTTGTGTTAGGGATTGGGGAAAGAACCTGCGTACTCACTCCAGCAGGCGGTGTCGCAAGCAGGGCGGCTTGAATCTCTGAGTTAGGCGTTACCTGCACAGTGCCGGCTGCGAGCAGCTGGTCACCGTTTGGCTGAATAACAGTAGGCACCCCGTTGACCAAAACAGTCACGTAATTGAATGGATTGAGCCAAGCGGGGTTTGCCATCTGATTACTCCGTTACTGGTGCGTATTTGGCCTCAAACACCGCCTTGGGATTGAGGTATTCATAAACGCCATCGCCTTGCTCAGCGATTACCCAGAAATCCCCTACATGCGGAATCATGCGTGATGTCATTGCTGCGGTGGCGATTTTGTCACTGCCATCTGCAAACGTGACGAGGTATTCAGCCTCACCGCTTCGCTCAGATACAGCTGTGATTTCTGCGGCATGGCAGCGCACAGGTTTACCTTGATACTCTCTAAAGGGGGAAAGCAGTGAACCACTTCCAGACTCGGCTGAGGTAAGGCTTTTTTTTTGACCGCCAGCTTCGTCAACTTCATCATCAGCCTCATCAGCTTCTGCCTGTGCTTCCGTCACGAGGGTCAACGCGCCTTTGTCGCTGACTTCGAGAACGTCACCAACGGCAGGTGCTTTTGATTGCTCATCGAGCCAAGCCTTGGTCACCACAAACGGCTCCTTGCCAGTGTGGAATAGCTTAACATCGCCGGTTACTGTGTTGGGGTTGCCAACACCTGTGATTGTGTACTGTTTTGACATTATTCTAGCTCCTTTCTCACGTCAGGTTCAAGGTAAGGGCGAATCCACGTGAGGTAGAACGAGCCCTTAATGGTGTTGGTCACCATCTTGTTTGGGTTATTGAGCACAGGTGCATCCAATATCCCAGAATACTGCAACATCGACCTGATGAGCATACGTCCGTTTTGCGTTGAAGCGACGGCGTTGATACAGGTCTTCCACTCGGCAATTTCTTTAATTTTAAACGCATTGGCCTCTTCGCGCTGCATCGAGCGCTCAAGCATGTCGCTCACCTGTGACCTATTACGGTTCAAGGGATGCTGGCGGCTGAAATCTTCTGGCGGTGCTTCCCCTGCCTCAGAGGGCTGGGATTCCGGCTTGCTGTGTTTGACCATTCCTTATTGCTCCTGCTTGTGCGTTTAGATTCTGGGCTGCGGCTCCGTCCTTGGCAGCTCCAGCCATGCCCTGGGCTCCCTGTATCTGCTGCATCTGCGCGCGCTGTTTGGCAGCGTCTGCGATAGTTTTCTTGAAGTCCTCAGCGCTGACCATAATCTGGGTGTCGATGTCCAGATTGGCATTGAGCGCATCGAGCAGCTTATACCAGTCGATGGCGTGAATGATGTCAGGGTAAAGTGCTGCAATTGCGGTAACACCCTGAATGAACTGCACCAGGTCTTGCACCTTCTGAGTGCGGAGCAGCTTTTCCAGCTCGTTATTGAACTCAAGCTCATACCACGGCTTACCATCAGCAAACACCTGCAATACTTGCGTGGGGATGATACGGCGGTGCTGACCGAGCTTTTTGAGCCCAGCTGCATCGCTAGGACGGTGGGCAGCATTGATACCGAGCTCGCCGCACTCCCAGCAGATGCTCACCGCACGGCGCACGTCAGGGATAAGGCGCTCATTCTTTTGGCGCACAAGGATGCCTGAGAGTGATTTGCCGCGTATGTTGTAGCGCTGCAAGCTCTCGGTGGCCGTCATGTCCTTGGCGCTGTTGAAGTCAAGCAGAGCATCAACCTTGAAAGCTGTCGTTATCTTCTCATTGAGATACGGCAGCAGGAACTCGATAACACCTTTGGGGTCACCTACGTCATGAATCTGGAAGACGGGGTTATTGGGGTTTGTGGCAAAGCTCTGATTAAATATGGTCAGACCGTCCGCTGAGGTATCAAGCACACTGTCGCCAAATATAGCGTTGCCGTAAGCACCCAGAGCAGGGTTTGCCATCTTCTCCAAGATTTCCTGGGTGATAGCGAACATGTAATTGACGCTTCCAATAGAGGAAAGAAGCATAGTGCCAGAACTGCGACCATAATCTTCACCTCTCACCTTAATCATGCGCGTCATGTTTACAGGGCGTTCGCGGAAACTCTCGTCACAAAAGATTCTGTTGGATGCGTTGCCGGTGTTCATGAACCACACACCACGCCACTTATGACCCTTCTTGCCCAGCAGCTTTGGGTCAAAGTCATCACGAGGCATCCACAAAAACACTAGGTCAAACTCGGTAATGAGGTTGCGGGTATTCCATGCGCTCTGGATTTCCTGCGGCATGTTGCTGAATAGAATCTGGTCAAATACGCCATTGGGATGGCAGAACTCAGAAATGATTCTGGCAACACTCCAGTGATATATCGCGTAGCCTATGTCAGGTGAGCCGCCCTTACCTTCTTTGATGCGCGTGTTGTCGATACCGTAGTTGCGCGCTACAAGGCAATTCTCGTCAATGCCACGCAGGAAGGATTGGTTTTTGAATATGCCGACACCTGAGGTGCCAAAGGCAAACTGGTCATAAGCATAAGGCTGTAACGCCTGCACATAGCCTGCCTCAGGGTGATTCATGTGATAGAGCGTCTGGTCAGTGGCGTAAGTAAACCACTCTTTGACAACGGCGGGGTCTACAAGCGCGGTGACGTACCGGCTGGGCTTTAGCTTGAATACTTTCTCGCCGGTCTCCCACATGATGCCCACGAGGTAATCGCCGGCCTGGTTGACACTGATTGCGCTGGTGGGGTCATCAATATACTCATCAAGCTGGCGTGACTTTATAAGGTAATTTGTCCACTGGTAATCTGGCTCAACGCTGATGCCAACGAGCTGTGAAATTCTATCCCAAAGGGGTTTATAACGCTCACCATTGGCTTTGAGCTGGGTGTACGTTTCCCATATCTTTTTGAAATCGTCATCTGGCTGTACTGGCTCCATCTGGCCGGTGTTTTTTGGAGTCTCTGGCTCTTGGTACGCTTTCACGTTTACGGGGGTTGGTTCTTTTGGCGTGCCGGTCTTTGAGCGTGCCATGATTAATTACCAAAGATGGTGGTACTGCTTTTGCTCACCTGGTCTGGTGCCAGCGGTGTGCCGGCAGACCCTCCAGCGGTTTCAAGCATCGCTGAGCGGGCTGATAGCGCGTTGTTTTCAGATGCCTGTACTTGAGCTTGCTGAGGAGCTGCGGAAGCTGTCGCCCCCTTAGCGGTTACAGAATATATGGCGCTCGCTGCTGCTGCTGCTGCACCCACTCCTGCAAGGATTGTAGAGCCCGCAATCCCTGTCGCTGTTGCTATTCCTGACATTATTCCCCTCGATTTTGCAGTGATGATGACTCATCTGTAAAACGCTCCTCAGCTTCTTTAACAGTTTTCGCGTCCGTTGGAAAGAACATAGTTAAGTCAATATCTGAGATTGCAACAAAAATCTGCTTACGATTTGCAGCGCATGCAAGCACAGCGTAACCGTCAGTTTCTACCCACTCAACACCGCTGTGTATCATCGCATGGCCGTTCACCACCAGATTTGTCTCGATGACGATATGCACTCCAGTAATCATCACGCCGGCTGGTATCCTTACGGTGCGCACGTACATGCCACCGTGCAGATAGTGATGAACTGGTATTTTTACCTGCTTGCGTTTACGCGATAGATGCTCAATGGCACGCACCTTTGCAATCATCTCAGACGACATAGGCGGAATAGATACTGTCTCTGTGAGCATCATAGCATCTTCACATACGTTGTGGTTTCGGCAGAATAGTTTCTATGCTCAAGCACCTTCTTGAACTCTGAGCCTATTGGGCAGGAAAAGAACACGGCGGGCATACCAGCCTCTCTGCCGTGGTTCTCCACTGCCTCTATGAGGCGGATACCAAAGCCAGCCATGCGGACGCTCTCGCGGACAAACAGGCTCTCTGCTATGGCTATGCCGCACCCGTAATGCGGTATCATCGACAGGAGGCACGAGGCAAAGCCCACCACATACCCTCCGTACATGGCACACCATACAGCGAGGATGCCCTTTTCCTCCAACGGCAGGTAAGCCTCTTTCCGGTAAAGCGGGGTGGGCATCTTCTTGATGGCGTGCGTGGCGTACTCTGCAATCATTTCCTCGAAGCCTGGGAGGGCGTAGAGCTGCTCAACTGTGACACGCTCTACCTTCATACACGCCGCCTTAGGCCGGTCTTGCGCACCACGCCTTGGCCGGTTGAGGTTCTCTTTGCCAGCGCCGCCTGCGCGAGGTACTTGATACCATAAACAGCCATCATCAAGCTATCTGCCTCATCAGGGCTATGGCCGTGTTCTTTTTTGTACTCTGCCTTCTCACGCACTTGGTTGCGACCATCTGGCCTAAACTTACACTTCTGGCGCTCCAGCTGCTTGAGCGTCTCGTTAAAACCCTCCCCGATGCAAAGCCACTTCTTTTCAAACCAATCCAGCAGGTTCCAATATCCATCAGCTCGCATGTTGATATTGCGCTGGCTGTTGACTCCCTTGGTGCTTCCACCGTCAAATGGCATGATGGTCACGCCTTTGATATTCGCGGCCAACAGGTCACAATATACGTTATACCCGCCGCCGCCTATGTCGATGATTACCACCTCAGGCTTGTGCTCATTTATGAGCTTAAGGATGCGCCCTACGCTCAGCACGGTATCAGGTTCATCCCAATTGACCTGCTGTGCCAATGTCCAGTGCTCAGCGCTACCACGCTCCAGAATGCTCGCCACGCACTTGTCGCTTCCCTGGGCTGCCCAATCTATACCGATGACCTTCTGCTTAAAGAACAGGTCACCATAGGGCTTATTTCGGTTTGAGTAATAGAGCGTGTCGCTGTCAAATATGAACTCATCACCAGCCTTGACCGGCAGGCCAAGCCAGATGTGATTATAGTCACGAATGGAGCGGTTTTTGCATTGTTCTGCCTCGTCAACCAGTGAGAGCGGGCAGAACGGGTTCTCAAAATAGTCGATGTGGATATGTAGGCAATCAGCGCGCTTTGTCAGCTCCATTACCGCATCTTCACGGTGCAGGCGGTTGAGGGTAAAGAAAAACTTTACGTTGTCCTCTTCCTGGGTGCCGCGCAGGGTAGGTATGAGCGTGTCCAGAGTAGGCTTTGTGAAAGATTGGGCTTCATCCCCCCAGAATACTATAACGCCTTCCATGCCCTTCACGTTGATAATGCCGCGCTCGCGCAGTCCTTTGAAGCCCACAGTGCTGCCGCTATTCATGCTGCGTATGCGCTTCTTATTGAAGCTGAATGCCAGCCGGTACTTGGTGATGATGTCCACAAAGAGCGTGTAAACGCTTTCCTCCAGCGTGTTCTGCACTTCGCGGCCTGCCATCGCACGGATGACATAGGTTTCCATCAGGTAAAGGATGATGCGCGCTATGGTGTGTGACTTGGCAGAACCACGTCCGCCTTCGATAACAAAGATTTTATAATCATCAAACTTGTCGATGAGCTGCACGAGCTTTGGGGGAATGCTGAGGAGCTCTGGGCCAACTATCTCCTCGAGGTATTTTGGTTCTTCTGCCTCTACCAGTCTGTCCTGCTCCATAAGGTACAGTCTGGAAGTTACCAGCCTTCCATCGCAGTTACGGCGGTGCCTGAGGTATAAGCGGTCATCTGCAACGCATAGTCACCCTGCACAAACGGATTTGCGACGCTGTAGTTTACGGGGCCGGTGAATGTAACGGCAGTGCCGGTAGCTCCAGTTACAGGGAATGTGTTGCCATTGGCATCACGGCGAACGAGCGCAACTGTGCCAACGAATGTTCCGGAAATCTTGATGTTCATACCACGCTTAGCTGATAGCCAAGGTGACTGTGCGTTTAGAACTCCAAGGGAGCCATTGCGGATTCGTGCGTTTGCCATTGTGTTACCTCTATATTGAAGCTCCGCGCATAATATCGCTTAAAAGGCACAAGAGGTCAATCTTTTTTCATGCGCTGCGGCGCAGGCTTGCCGATTTTGAAATGCTTGGGCTTGCCGCCTATCGTCATCTGCCCCATGAGCACAAAGTTGGTTATGGTCTGGTCAATCTCGCTATAGAGCTTGAAGTATTTCGCCAACTTGTCGAGCGCTCCGTCCTTGTTATAAAGCGTGTAACCCTTCCCAGGCTCATACCTAGCGATTGCAGCGCTCTGCTCTAGCGTCAGCTCGTCAAGAGCCTTGAGGACGTACTTTTTCTTTTTCTCTGACCATTTGTAATAAGCCCTTATGTCAGAAAGAGCGAGCCTCTTAAGCTCCTCCAAAACGCGCTCTGCCGTGAGCTCTTGCTTTTCATTCTGCTTGTCCATTAATTGCTTTACGAAAAAGGCAACATCAGGATTTTTGAGCATCCTATAAGCAGATTTGTCAGCGCTGGACTCCGAGTACCCAGCACGCCTCATGGCTGCGACTATTCGAAAGTCTTTGACATACTCACGGCAGAACAGTTTCTGTTGGTCGGTAAGCATTAAAGCTCCAATGGTTTGCCAAACAGCTCTGCATTGATTAGGTCAACTTCTGCGATTTTCTCCTGCTCACGCACTCTCTGAGCTGCGTTGTGGTCTTCCACAATCTTCTTGAGGCGCAGGTGATGCTCAAAATACGCTTTAGCCTCTTCGTCAGTAGCGTCGATGCACATAGGGTCAAGCGTCCATGCTTTGTCCTTGTTCTCATCGTTATCCTGGATGAGTATCTGCACGCGCTTTGAAGCGCCTATGATGATGCCGGTGATGAATCCAGCGCCCTTAAAAAGCTCGGTCGTGCCATCTTCCTTTTGCTTTGCACGGCAATACTTAACTTTCTTTCCCATTAGGTCGAGTACGTGTTTGGGTAATTTCATTGGTAAGCTCCTCTTTGAGTTTGATGATTGTTTCAATTCCCTTGGCGATGAGAGCATAATCTATTCTGCTCCTATCCGCCAGCATTTTTACATGGTCATAAGCCCCGTACAAAACACTCATGCGCTGGTGAAGGTCACCAATGGTCTCAATCATATCGCGCATACGCTTGTTCTCATGAACGATGAGGGACATATCCTCGCGCATTTGTGCCATCTCAGCAGACACAGCAGCGCGGTGATAGAATGGGTTATCAGCGCTTATTTCCTCCAGAGCCTTTTTCTTATTGCGTACCTCATCAGATATGGCTTTGAGGTCTTCGTACTTCGCCGTCATCATCCGGTACTGATATGCGTTCTGCCAATAATCATCAGCAGGAGCAAGTAACGTTTTATCTATCATGTTAATCCACCTCGTATACTTTGATTGCGTCGATGTCGCCGCGTGAGTGAGCCTCATATTGCTCAGCACCCTTGGCTACTGATTGCTTCGTCTCTTCGTCCATAGGCTCGTAGCGGCCCGTATTGCGCTGATACTTGAGCTTTGCCTCGCCGCGCCTGCCGACGTGCTTAAAACGCACCTTGCGCACGAGCACCTCAGTGGTGTCGTCTATGGCTTCTGAGCGATGGATGACAATGCCGTTGTCACACATATTGACGAAGTGAGCGCTACCCGCCATGTCGTAAAGGGATGGCGCTGGAATCTTGCCGCTCTTGTCCTTCTGCTGCTGCTTAGGATGCACCACAAGCCACACATGCACCCCCTGATTGGCTGCAAAGCGCAATATCTTTGGAATAGATTCTGCAACGTAGTCTGTCTCACTCTTGGTGCCGAGCGTCTTCTCGATGCGGTTCCAAGGGTCGATGATGAGCCCCTTGATACCGTGTCGCAAAGCAGCGTCCTTTGCCTTCTCCAGAATCCAGTCGAGTGTTGGCATCACGTCAAGGCTCTCGATAAAGTGGTAATGGTTGCCCACCCACCGCGCGCCAGACATCATGGTGTCATAGGTCATGCGGTGGTGGCTCTTTGGGTCGGCAGACATCTCCACGCGCTTCTCTACCAGCTTTATGGTATGCGCCTCCTTGCCGTTCTCTGGGGAGAATGCCGCGAAGCGCCAGCCCTCATTGAGCGCGAGGTTAAACGTCAGCGCATCAACCCACTCTGACTTACCGCTGTTTGGGATGCCGGTGATGACGGTGAGCTGCCCTGGCACCACAGTGTAAATCTTATCGACGTTAGGCCAGCCCGTGGACACGCCTGATGCCATACCGTATTCAAAATACGCCTTGAGCTCGTTCTCAAAATCATCAACGGAAAATAGGCCAAGGATTGGCAGGCTCTTTGCTTCGTTGATGTCAGTGCAGAGCTCGTCCGGCCCCAGCTCAGCCATCGTCTGCCATACGCTGCCACGCGATAACTTAGCAGCCATACAACGGCCAGGCCCAAGCCGGCGCGCGAGCTCTTGGCGCAATGCCAGACCCTCCTTGGTGTCATCCAGAGCAAATCGCACCTGAAACCAGTCCTTTGCTTGAACCGCGGCACGCGACATATACCCAAACTTGTCAGGCTCTTTGTTGAAGTCGTCTGCCTTGTCCATCACATCGCCGCCGTTTGGCAGCGCAATGACGTGAGGCACACCACGCTCCATGAGGACAATGGCATCGAGCTCACGCTGCGCAATCGTCACAGGCTCACTGCTGCCTATCTTTAGCTGCGGCAGGCCGTACATAGTGGCGTTGTCTGGGTTCTCCAGTTTGCGCACGCCGTCAGTGATGCGAACAAAGGCATAATTGATTATATTGGGGCCGTCGAAGTATGGAATCTTTATTGCCTTGCGCCTACCGTCCCAATCCAGCTTATACTTTGCCGCTTCCTCTTCGGTAATCCCCCTACTGGCTAGATAAACCAAAGCATCTGCTGGCAGCCTCCTCTCGCTTGGCGCTGCGAACTCAGTCTTGCTATCCGCTGTCTCCTCTGGGGATGGCGGACGCTCGCCAATATGGTCTGACCAGAGGCAATGGCTGCAACGCCACTCAGCGAAGTCCGGCAGAATCAATTCCAGTGTCAGGGGTGTGCGGTTCTTATCATCGCGCGTCTTCTTGCAATACCCCTGCGGGCAGTCGCATTTTACTTGCTGGTTGGTATCTTGGGTTAAATATACATCCTGCGGCAGAACGATGTTACGGCGTTTCAGTTCTTGCACGATGCTCATAGTGTAACCCCTCTGTTGTCGATTATTGTTTTTTGCTTATGCGGTGAGCGCTCAAGCGTGCAGGCTTCCAGTGTCTTTGAGAGATACCCCTTCGCCAGGTACGTCATGAAAGCCGCCTTGAAGTTTGCATATTCCTTGCCCTTGGCAATCATCTCGCCGCGAAACTCAGCTACCATATCAGAAACTGCAAGGTAGCACAGTTTGTGGCTATCCATCCAGCTCGTCATCATCACGATGCTCAGCGTGGCGTGCTTGCTCTCCCACTCCTGCAATATCATCAGGTTCTTGCCGTGGGCCTTGCGAGGCTGCTTGCCAATGTTTTTGAGCTTAAGGCGCTGCTCAGCGTCACGGATTATCTGCACAGCCTTGACCTTGTGGCTTGGCGGCAGGTCGTCGGCTAACTGAATCTCAGCTATTATCTGCTGTATGCTTGGCATATTACCCCCATTAGTTGTGTCGGTTTCCCAATCGACCTACCCAAAGTAATCACCGATTTGCCTAAAGTCAAATTGTATTTTTATGGAATCCTTATGCTTGGTAGCGGGGGCGGGAATTGAACCCGCTGTTTCCAGATTATGAGTCTGGCGACTTGCCGTTTGTCCTCCCCGCACCAAGTTGCGAGCTGCGCATATTTTGGGAAACATCGCGCCCGCCAGGAACAATGATGGAGTTGCATGTCCTGATGAGCAGGCACAATACTCCCTGAAAGCTCGTTTTGCAACCCCCTTGCCAGTTACCATCGTTCTTTATTGTTGATAGGAACCTGCTTGGCATGCTGTCAGTGGTTGTTTAATCAGATTGCGCACGTCCGCAAGATGATAGCTGCAGGAGAGTTTAAGTAAGGTTCCCCCCTACCCCCCTTTTCTGTAGCTTCGATGAAAGGGAGATAAAAACATCACACGGGCCATAAAATGACGTGAGTGAGCGCTGCTGAGTTTTTGCGGTGGTGTGCGGTGAAGGTCTTTGTCCCCTCATCCTTTTGCCCTAAGGCCAGCCGATACGCACAGAATTTATTACCGCTATATGCTGCGGCACCTAATTCCATGCTTGATTCTTATGCTGCTTAGCGTAAAATCTTGCTACGGAATAAACGCGGGTGCCACCGCTTTATCCAGGGGAGAGGTTCCGCAAAGAACTTCTCCCCAACTGTTTTTAGAGATACTCCTTACACATCAGAGTTGTCAATCTCGTATTTTTGTTCTGCGTAAAAGCTAGGCTCAACGCCACGTCTGACGCATGTTACCCAATAAAGCGCAATCGCATCGACCTCATTGTGGTTATTCATGGTGCCTGCAACTCCGTGCTTCCATCCAAGCCGTATCGCAACATCGCAGAGCACGTCTTTCTTGGCAGCGCCATTGCCTGTGAAGTCCTTTTTTATCTGCCCAGGTGTCAGGCTTGCCATGCGGATACCGTGCGCAAGGCAAAAAACCTGCAGGATACCAAGCAGCGCTCCATAGACTTTCATCTGCTGCGCGCTTGTGACAAACTGCACGTCCTCAAAAAGTATTTCCTGTACGTCAGTGTATTGGCCGAGCCACTTCTGGAAACGCAACCAGCGATGTCCAGGATGGGTCTTACCGGCAGTGCCAGAAGAAAGGGTGACCTCTCCACTATCCATAATCACACCGTTATTGCCCACGCAGTAACCAAACGTGCTGCCGATGTCGATTGAGAGAGTTTTGAAGTCACCCATATTTTTAGCCTTCGCGCGTGATAACGCCGCTGTCTTCGCGGTTCTCGATAGAGTCCTCATCGTCACCGTCATCATCTGAAACGCTAAAGCCGGCAGGCTTTGCTCGGTCAGGTGGAGCAGCACGGGTGGGCTCTGTGTTACGCTCGGCAAGTTTTGCCTCTGTAGGCTGGGCCTTTAAGCTGGCATCAGTCGGCTTGGAACCTGCGAAGTCAAGCGAAGGCTGGTAGCCCAGCATCTTCTTGAAATCTTCGTGGTTGGTTTCCACCTGCACGCGCACATCAGGGTCAAGTTTTCGCAAGGCAATCTCGCGTGAGACAGAAGATGCCAGGATGCTAAACTCTGTGCGTAGGCGGTTGCGTAGCGTTCCAACGGCTTTGGCGATGCTCTTTTTTTGAGCTTCCAGCGCGATAATCTCATCGACTATCTTCACAGCCTCTGGGTTCTTTTCGCCAGTCAGTGGTGCAGAATTATGCCCAATACCAGGCTTAATGTCTTTATCTACCAGCTTTGGGCCAGCTACTTTAGCGGGCTTATCCTTGGCAGGCTTCTTTGATTTTGGTGCGGCTCTGTCGGTCATATCATAGCTCCTTATGGTTGATGGTGAGTGGTTTGAGAGTTTTGTTTATCACGAGTCCCTCACTCGTTGTCGTCCTGTATACTCTGTCAGGATGACGCATGAAAGCAAGTGCATCATCCATCTTTGTGATGCTGATGTCACCGCCGTCACGTAGTCTCTGCACGAGGGTGCGGTCTTTGGAGACCAGCCACCCAAACGTGTTGCCGTCATTGTCCATGTCGTTGACGCTCAAGAACTCCTCGATTTGCGCCAGCAGCCATTGAACTGTCGGGCCTTGTTTTGCGTCTGCTTTTTGTCTTGGCATATTATCCTCTCTGTTTACAGCGGGTGGCAGGTAGCTCCCTCGGCGTGAGCTGGTTATCACAGAGCCCGCGAATCAACCTACTCCTTGCGCGGCACCACCCTTACGGTGTGGCATCACCCGCGTATTTAAAGTACACAATCTTTTCTGTTGACGCAATATCTATTCTGCGCTTATACTACCTGAGATGGTTACTAGGGAAACGTAACTATCTTAATCAGATGGAGGTTACATGTTCAATTCAACTTACGGAGCCGGCTTTCGCTCTGGCATGTCAGAGCCAGATGTCGAGATGATGCCTGATGGAACCACGCGCCTTGTGCGTCCGGTATGCCCTTTCAGGCACCCGCTACAATTCATAAGCCGTGAGCTTTGGTATTGCGGCCTGCATGACGGCACAGTGAAACGGCTCTCAACGGCAATGAGGATTATATGATAAAACACACCAAAGGGCCTTGGCATGTAGACAATATAAAACCCGACACAGAGTGTGAAAGAGATAAAACATTATACATAACAGCTGATACGGATGATTTAAACTTTGAAAATTATACCTCTTTTTATATAGCTCAAACATTTGGGCCGGATTCTGAAGCAAACGCTAGGCTTATATCCGCTGCTCCTGATTTATTTGAGGCCTGTAAATACACACTTGGCCACATGCTCGAACAAAGAATAGTTCAGAAAAATGATGCTTTATTTTCGTGCATTTCTCATCTGGTGAACGCAATCAGTAAAGCAGGCGCACAATGATTAAACAGCAACCAGTTGGCCTTCCAGAAGGAATTTACTTTGGTCTCGATGACGAAAAGTACCACAATGACCCTGCTCTCAGCCACTCAGGTATGACCAAGCTGCTCATCAGCTGGCCGGATTTCTGGGTTAACTCCTCGCTCAATCCTCAGCGCAAGAAGTTTGAGGCCACCGCTGCGATGGAGTTTGGCAAGCAGTCTGGGATGCTGTTGACGCAGCCAAAGGTCTTCCACCAGATGTACAACACGCATGGGCGCAGCAACCCCACATCAAAGGGTAACTGGCTCTCCAGCGTGCAATGGCAGAAGCTAACAGAGAGTGTCGATGCTATCATTGACGTAAAGATTGGCGCTGAGCACTTCCAAGACGGATATGCTGAGGTTGCCGTGGTGTGGCGCGACCCAGACACAGGCATCATGCTGCGTGCTAAATTCGATTTCCTGCGCACCTTTGGCATCATTGACGTGAAGCGCATCAAGGCAATGGATGACTGGACTATTGGTAACGCCGTGCGTGACCAGGGGCTCGACATCCAGAACTTTCTATATCTGGAGGGAATGAAGGCAGCACGAAGGATGCTCAACGCAATGAGCGATGATGAATTTAATGCGTTCTGCCTCCAGCAGAAGGTGGACTCTGTATGGCTTGCAGAATTTGCTCAGGACACAGACGTGATGTTTCGCTTTCTATTCCAGCGCTCCACACCTCCCTACATATGGGACTTTGTTGAGCTGGAAGAGGATGCACTCATTGAGGGTGCAAACTCGGTCTATGCTGCCATCCAGCGCTACAAGGCTGGCCTGGAGATGTTTGGCATAGGCAAACCACCCTTAGGGCGCGAGCGGGTGCGCAAAATAGGGTCGTTCTTTATCCCGCGCCGCCGCTATCAATACGAAGATTAACCAACAAAGGGGATACCATGACAGAGGTAGAAAAAGATGAAATTATAGAACTTACCCGTAAAGTAAGGGCCGCCCAAAAAAGGTATTTCAAGACACGAAGTCATGATGCCTTACACGATAGCAAACAGCTCGAAAAACAACTTGATGAAAAATTAGAGGAGAGACTGATATGAGGAAAGCCACCAACAAAAAGCATAAGCCCCAGCCACAACAAGCTCAGCAACCGCGTGAGGTTCATGGTCAGATTATATCCGTGCCTGCGCAAATCATCGCGCATGACCGGAAGACCAGCAACCAGATAATCGAAACGCTGTCACGCACTGCGCTGTCAATCGCTGGCAGTGAAGGTGCTGCTGATAATGTCATGGTGCTGCAGACGCTTTGGAATATGCAGAAGGAGGCAGAAGACCGGCAGGGTGAGCGTGAGTTCAACATCGCCAAGGTTGCCGTCGCTATGGAGCTGCCACCAATACCAAAGACAAAGCTCATCGAGTTTGTTGACAAAAAGAATGAGAAGCAAAGCAGGGCATACTCTGACCTTGACGACATCGAGGGCGTGCTTGACCCTATCTGCCGCAAATACGGCATAACCAAGGAATACAGCACGCGGACTGATGCTAAGGGCTGGGCTTGCCAGATTCTCACCGTGCGCCACGTAGGCGGTCATAAGGAGGTCTATGAGGGCTCGTATATGCCGCTCGATACCACTGGCGCAAAGAACAACAGCCAAGCCGCCCTATCAACGGCAAAATACAGCCGGCGTGGTGCATTGGTTGGCGCGTTCAATATCTACCACGTCGATGATGACCTGGACGGTGTGAAGCCAGAGGACGGAAAGAAAGAGGATAAGTTTAGCGAGCGGGTGCAGACCGAGGCTGAAAAGCAGGCACCAAAGGCATCGCAGCCGTTATCTCTGCAGGAGGCAGCCGCCACACTTGAAAGCAAACTGCGCAACCTTCCTCAAGAGAGGCGAGCTGAGGTGCTGATAAAGCACATAGCCATCATCGAGGCGATGTCAAAAGACGATGCTCTGGTGGGCAAGTCCATTGAGTTACGCAGACTGTGTGAGGAGCAAGCGCCATGAATCCTATTGATGAAATCGTGGGCAAGAACCTGCGCGACATACGCATAAAGCGTGGTATGTCGCAGGAGGATATTGGCACAGCAGTGGGCCTGTCATTCCAGCAAATCCAGAAGTATGAGCGTGGCACCAACCGCATCAGCGCCAGCCGCCTGGTGGAGTTTGCAAACACGCTTGAGGTTGAGCTGGAGCAGCTCTTTACCGGCGTGCAGGGAGAGATTAAGAAGGCCGAGACACGCACCCTCGCTGATGTGCGTCGTGAGCAGAAGGTTACTGAGGAGTATAACCACCTTCCAGAGGATGTGCAGGTAGCGGTGGCAAACCTTGTCAAGGCCATCTTCATAAACCTTGGGCAGAACTTCAAGGACGGTGCGCGATGACAAAGGCCAGACAGCGCGAGCGCGCCAAACGTAAGAAGCTCATAGCCAGACACCTGGCAGCCGTCCCTATAAGCGCCGTACATGGCTTTGTCAACGGTGTGGAGTGGCCGCTAAAGTCATGGGATGGTCACAAGATACAGTTTCACCAACCACCTCCTGAGGGCGCTGTGGTGACAATCCACATCGACACCACCAAGAAAACACTGGAGGGCATCAAATGCTAGATGCTATTTTAATCGCTGAACGCATCCGTGAGAAGGTGGCAGACCTAAGTGATGAGTGTATCATTGCAGCAGCTGCAGGTATTGATGTCGAGTTCATGGTGACGCACCATCGCCAGGAAGGTCTCGCAACAGAAATCAAGGTATGGTGCTCACAGGAGGTAAGGTAACATGGCAACTCGTCAATCTCGTATATTCAACATCATTAAATCGTGTCTTCATGGCTGCACACCTGAGGGAGTGTCAATCTGTAGCGGCGAAGTTCTTATTGACGTGCGCCGTTGTTTTAGCACGCTCAAGAAGCAGGGTAAGATTGTCGCAACTGGAGAGGTGAAAGTAAGCGATAGAGGCCACCTATGCAAGGTATGGAAAGCAAAGTAATGGCAAAGGCAAAACCGCCCACTGCAAAACAACGCAAACTATGGGACAGAATAGTGTCTCTTGGGTGCATATTGCAGCTAGGCTCGTGCTGGGGGAGGATTACAATCCATCACTGCGGTACTGGCGGCGGTGGGCGGAAAGACCACGATAAAGTTATACCGCTATGCTGGGCTCATCACTTAGGCCCGCTTGGCATAGACGGTAAGGCGATGAGCAAGCGCGCATGGCAAGAACGATATGGCACAGAAACTATTCTACTTGAGACAACCCAATCACTTTTAAGGAGCGAAGACCATGAATAATATAATGCTTGACTTGGAGACCCTTGGTAACGGCAGTGACGCGGCTATGTTAGCCATTGGCGCTGTTAAATTTGACGTTTATGACGGACTAGGGGAAGAGTTCTATCTCATCATAGACCCGCAGACATGTGTGGACGCTGGGCTTAAAATTGATGCCTCCACGGTGATGTGGTGGATGAAGCAATCACACGAGGCAAGATTGGCCTTCAATGACCAGAGTAAAATGGTTCCTCTTATAGGCGCGCTTCTCGACTTCTCAAATTGGGTAGGCGATAAGAAAAACTCACTGATATGGGGTAACGGTGCAAACTTCGATAACGTTATCCTTTCGAATGCCTACAAAGCAACCGGAATGGTGCAGCCGTGGCCGTATTGGGGTGACCGTTGTTACCGCACAATAGCAGCCTTGAAAAAGGATATTAAGCTTAACCGTGTCGGCACTCATCACAATGCGCTCGATGATGCCAAAACACAGGCTGAGCACTTGAGCCAAATACTGAGGTCAATATGAACAGCACATTTTGGGCAAACCAGTTTATTGGTGCCGTGTTCTGGATTGGTGGCATGTTTGTCATCAATGACTGGCGTATCAACGTAGGGCTTTTCCTCATCATCATGGGTGATAACATCCAGAAGAGTGTGAAGTTTAAGGGTAAGGGCTTAAATATCGAGCCCCTGCAGAATTGGGTGGAGTAGGCACATGGTAGCAATCAATTTCAAAATGTTCCCCGACAAGGTGGCGGCTGGCACCAAGAACCAGACCATAAGGAATGCCGCACATAAAAGCCCAGGGGTTCCATTACGGCCAGGTGATGACCTCCAGCTATACCACGGTATGCGCACCAAGGCGTGTAAGCTGCTCAGGGAAGCGGTCTGCAAGAGCGTGACTCAGGTCATCCTCATGGAGCACACCGCTCTGCTGTGGAAGGGCTTAGCGCTAACCGGCATAGGCCTTGAGGAGTTCGCACAGGCTGACGGCTTTGCCTGCTACGCTGATATGTGGGCTTTCTTCAAGGGACGTGCCAATGCAGCTGGTGAGTATCATGGGTGGTTAATCAAATGGTAGCGCTTAGGACAACTTGCAAGGCAACAGCTGGAGACTGGCGTTATGGCACAACGCGCCCGTGTTCACGCCTTGCGAAGCCTGGGACAAATTATTGTGCAGTCCATACCTACGGATACGAAAGTCCGCGCACTACACGTGCAGCTGATAGGGGCATGAAACAAATCAGTGAAATGCAGCAGCGAAAGCGTGCAATGGAACTCGTGGAGCGAATAGCAAAGATGACGAGCGACGCAGACGAATGTGGGCGCTGGTTAATTCCATTTGAGGAATCAGTGCAAACGCTCAACGAGATTATCATGGACGCTCGCAACATCGTTGACGGGCAGGAGGGTTAGAAATGCGTGTACTCATCGGTTGTGAGTTCTCTGGCGTAGTGCGTGACCAGTTCATCAGGCTTGGTCATGATGCAGTGTCGTGTGATGTTCTGCCCACCAGAGCTAAAGGGCCGCATATCCAAGATGACGTGCTTGCTGTTATCAATGATGGCTGGGACCTGGCAATCTTCCATCCTCCCTGCACCTATCTTGCAAACAGTGGCAATAAGCACCTGTATATTGAACCAGAAAGGCCTAATAAAGCCGCTCTGGCATCAATCTTCTTTAAGGAGCTTTTGAACTCGCCAATACCACGGGTATGCGTTGAAAACCCTATAATGCGTGCGCCTGAGCACAATGCAGGCAGGAGAGCGGACCAGGTTATACAGCCGTGGATGTTTGGCCACATGGAAAAGAAAGCAACATGCCTATGGTTGCGCGGGCTGCCAAAGCTAATGCCAATCAGCGACCTTAAAGAGGCAACAGAAGCTCTACCGTTGCACCTGCAGCAGAAATCATTTTATATGACGCCCTCAGCAGACCGAGGTCTGCTGAGGTCTATTACTTATCACGGCATAGCATTTGCTATGGCAAAACAGTGGGGGAGTTTATGATTAAAAAGCGACAGTTCAATGGCGTGCCTTTCCCAGGCATCCTATACCAGAAGGCTCAGCGCGTTGACGCTCCTGAGCGTGGAATCTCGTACAGCCGCCCAGACCGTTACCTTGTCAACACTCCAACCGGCCAGCTGGAAATAGGTCAGGGAGATTGGGTAGTGGCAATGCCGTCAGGCTCACTATACGTCGTCAAGGACGCTGACATTGCGGCGCTCACTGGCGGCACAAAGCCTTGGTGGAGGATATGGTAATGAGCGATAACGTCAATCACCCAAAGCATTACAACAGCCATCCATCAGGCGTGGAGTGCATCACGGTTGTGGAGCACATGACGTTCAACGTGGGCAATGCCATAAAGTACCTCTGGAGGGCTGGGCTTAAAAACCCAGGCATTCATCCTGCAATGCAGGCAACAGAGGCAAACCTGCGCATGGAAGAAAAGCGCCTTGAAGACCTCAAGAAGGCGCGCTGGTATATCGACAGAGAGATTGAAAGGCTGAGCCGTGGGAATTTATAAAAGGTGGCGATTATGGCGCTTTATACCGTTTGTCGTGCGCCGAAATATACGGCCAACAAATTGGCTTTATGCCGTGCGGTGTTTTATGATAGCCCCAAAGGGTAAGAAAATTTCAACCTTTCTATGGGCAGCAACAAAATGAACAATCGTGACAGCCTGCGCACGCAGATAATAGAAGCTATGAGGGCTTATGATATTAAGCTCGGCAGAAACGACTGGTCAATGGATGATATTTTTGACGAGGCAATAATGCCAGTTCTCGATGCTGCAATGAAGGCAGGAGAGCTGCTGATGCACCGCGCCACCACGCCCCAGCTTCCGGTAAACGACTCCATAATGGCGTGGCTGCAGGGATGCTGTGCTGTGATTGCGGGCATACACCTTGAGGAGCACACGGTATCAAAGCGCGAGCTGTTAAAGGTGCTCTATCAGCTTGAGGCAGGTGCCAACACAGCAGTCGCTGAGGCTCGCTCAGTGAACCAGAATACCACCGCGAGCGTTACGGGGAAGCTCCTGGCTGGTTTAATCTCTCCCCCACGAAAGGACTACCAATGAGTATTTTAGCAACGCTACACAAAATTGAGGCTGAGATTGTCGCTTACGCGCAGGAGGCGGGCAAGGACATCGAGCAGGTGATGTCTGAGGTCGAGGTTGAGGTAAAAACCATCATCCAGAACAAGCGCATTGCCCTTGCAAATGCCAACGCAGCGCAGGCTCAAGCTCCTCAGGGCGCAGCGTAACCTACAACTAAAATGAAAGAGGGAGACCGTTGCTGGCCTCCCTCTTTTTTTGTCTGAAAACATGAGGTGCAGAATCTATTTCACTGCTTGTTGCTTCCTGACCCAATCCTGCAGGCCGTACAGCTGCTCGGTGTTATCGTCACACTCCTGAGCGTTTAGCTTAAAGAAAGCCGTCCTGAATGGTCGTGCGGGAGCTGCATTAGGTCGGCAGGTGGTACTGCCAGCGGCGGGCA
>Ga0265338_10001476_pt1 | contig 38069 bp, 57 predicted proteins | sample 42126metaG_FD_193579 | JGI IMG/M metagenome (GOLD analysis project Ga0265338, IMG submission 193579) | Rhizosphere microbial communities from Carex aquatilis grown in University of Washington, Seatle, WA, United States - 4-21-26 metaG | ecosystem: Host-associated > Plants > Roots > Rhizosphere... | reverse complement strand
TCAAACTCAGCATCACGTGTATATTTGTATTCTCTATATTTACCATTACCAATCAATACTGCAATATAAGCGCAATCAGCGTTAGTAATAATGCAATAATGAGCTACTTGTACAAGATAGGCTCGTGGGATGGCATTGGTACCTTCTGCACCCCATTCGCTTGCAGCAAATTCTGAATGGGTTTTAATCTCAAGCACAGCATTATAACTAGGGATAAAGCCATCGAGATTGCCACGTAAAAAAGAATAATCAGGATGAATCAGTGTGTCTGGCGTTTCGACGGTAACATGATGCCTCTCTTCGAACTCTTTTCGTATGGTCGGCTCATGTTTATGACCCCAATATTGAGCTTCAGTCATTTCATAAGAAATTTCTGTGCTTCCTATCTTTTCTAAATATAATTGATAAGGTGTTTTGTAGGACGACAATTCCATAATGATGGGCATGTCAGAACCACCGATACCTAAAAGACGTTCTATTTTCTGTTGTTCTGTAATCATTTAATTTTCCTCTATAGTTATTGTTAAATATGAAAAATCCGTTTTCATGATTTGCTCCTTCAGCCATTCAATGGCGTTGACATATAATGCCTAAATCGCTATGATATGTCAACTGCTATAGCAAAAAATAAGGTGATTTATGAAGTTTAGTGAGTTAATGGGGTATTATGATTATAAGTTAAAAAACATTTATAGGAATTTACATGTTGCACGTGAAACAGTGAATTCATGGCGAGATAATGACCATATTCCTTTTAAGATGCAATGTTATATTGAAGTAATAACAAATAGAAAATTAACAGCTAACTTAGAGGATAAAGAATGAGTGATTCTAACAAATATACTCCAGAAAAACTGGAAAGAGACATTAAAGAATTGAAGTCAGAATTGAGAACGCAATCGTATTACATATATACGCTGTTTTTTTTCGCAATAGCTAAGCTGGTTATGATGATGATATTGATGATCCTTAGCGTACGTTTTCGTACCATTGGACCTCAACCCCCGTTATTAATTATTTCGAGTTAACATGAAAGAAATTACATTGAAAAAGGAAGATATTGAGAATTTGTTTTATACGCTGAGCGACGTGGAAATCAGTTCCGTACTAGATACTATCGAGCACAGACCGGATATACATTATCATATGGGCGTAGGGTATTTGTTGGCAGTTCATCGATGCAGACAGATACTAAAATCAATTATGAATGACGTAGAAGAATGCAGGAAGCAGGAGTAGTCAATGCAGGACGAAATAAAAGTGATGCTAAATAACGAATCTCTGACCTCTCTTCTGAGGTCAAATCTATGCTGCCACATTGGCAAAACTCTCACACAAGAGAGCTTAAATGAGATCACAGAGCAGATAATTGAATCAATTAACTATTTTTTGAATAAAAAAGAGGGTTGAGGTTTTAATTTATTTTGGGAAGGGGTATTATCATTAAAGAAGTTTAAGGCATCCTGCCTTAATGCTTCGAAACTACGGTGTGAATGTGTGCTTCGCCGGCCTTTTTCACCTTCACTTACAATGATTTAACCATTGGGCTCTATTACGTCCATACATCTACCAGTGGAAATCAGGTACAACAAGGAAATTATACACTATGTCTGCAACTAATAACAACAATAATGCACATGGTATAGAAAAATTTGAAGGTACGTTCGACAAAGAAGAGTTTGGCGTTACCATCATAGTCAACCAATCCATAGCTTCAATAAGAAATATGGAGTCTCTAGCCATTTACTCTTATCTTTTAACGCGTCCAAAATCCTGGAAATTAAACGTAAAGCACCTTGCAACACACTTCCAATGCAATAAAGACAAAATTTATAAAGGCCTAAATCATCTACTTGACGAGAAGCTTATAACCTGCACAAGAAGAAAGGAAAACGGTCAATTTACAACATCTCACTACACTGTCCATCTTAGTCGATTTTCGGAAAGTCGAAATCTAGTCGATTTTGGAATCGACCAGCCTGAAACCCGCGCCAGCACTGAGTTATCACCGTGTCTGGAAATTCCAGATATGGTTATTCCAGATATGGTTATTCCAGACGCATATAAAACAAAGAAGTTAAAAAACAAAGAGAGTATAGAAAACCTTTATGTCGATTCTTCGAAATCGACCGAGAAGGTTTCATACAAGCATGATGCTCTTTTCATGTATTTTTACAACCGCTATCCAAACAAACAGAAGCCTCAAGTTGCATACAAGGCATTTCTGAAGCTTAAGCCGGATAATGAATTTACGCAGATGCTTTGCATCGATGTTACGAATCGAATAAACAACAACTGGAAAGGACGCGACAAAAGCAAGATTCCATTTCCTGCGACATACCTCAATGGACGTGAGTGGGAAGGCGAGATTTATGAGAACACCCAACCAAGTAATAATCAAACGAAAATTAAAACCTGGGGTGAGATTACTAACGACCTAATGCAGGGCGTATTTTAATGCTTGATAACATTAATCAGCTGAACGAATTTTCGGTGAGGCTCGTGGAGTTCGTGTTTGCTAAGTTCTATCTTCTATGTCGTGGAAGTGATGCATTGTTTGCTGATGAAGACCGCCTGAAGGCAGAAAAAACCTTATGGTATGCAGCATTCACCAGAGACAACCTGCGTCATCCAGATCAAATTCAAAAAGCTATGAGAAGTTTGGAACGCCATAAGTTTCACAAACCTCCTCAGTTAGGCGAGTTCTTAAGCTGGAATGAGCCTACATTGGCTGATTATGATTTACTTCCCAAAGAACAGGCTTACAATCGTGCTTATCAGTTGATGAGAGATGGAGACATTGCTGGCATGTCGGATAGTCAGCTAGTCGTTCTTGAGCACACCATTAGGGAATCGGACAGACACTTCTTGAAAACTAACAATATGAACAAGACTCAACCCGTCTTTTATCGTAATTACGAGATTGCTGTAAGAGACTTTATGGGAGGAAATCTGAAGTCGATTGCTAAAGGTATTGAGGATAAAAGCTCTGAAACGGCAGAGATTGAAAAGCAAAATGAAATCAAAAAGGATTTTGATAATTTAAAGGGCTATGAAAGCAACATGAGCCACATAAAGGAAATGCTCGGAATGAAAGAAAATGGAGCTACTTAGTGCTAAAGATTGTAAAAAGATAATAAGCAAGCTCGGTTTCGAGTTAGGAGTGTCACCAAAGCTCGTAATTTCGCGTTTATTGAGCGAAGAGGATAAGGTTGATATGAAGGCAGCTAATTTGCCTCTCGAAGCTTTAAGGTGCCATATTAGAGCTTGGATGGATAATGACATGCCGGATTATGTAAAGGGGCACGAAGCCCCTTAAAGAAGGAAATGAACGGAAATAAAAAAACCAAGGGAACCACCCCTTTCACTATAAGGATACATACCATGAAAAAATATGTATTTTCAGTGTAATAAAATCCTTAGGCGAGCACAAGCGAATCTTTAATCTCATTCACTAAAACGTCCGGGCTTTTATTTTTAAATCGTCTCCATCGATTACCGCTTAAAATATTGACGATAATTTCATTTTCTTTAGAATGTAAATTAACTGTAAAGCGTTTTTTATTCTTCGCCATATCCCACAACATTGGTACTAATTTACTAATTTCATCCATGTCACTCTCCTTAGTCTTCAATGAATTCTTCGTCATAATACTCGTCAGATTCCCCGTATATGATTCCGAATTCGTCCTCATACCATCCTTCCATCATTCCTCGATACGTCATCTCAACATCCTCCTTGAAGTGCGCTAATTGCGTTTAAAATCCCTTTGCAATTGGCTTTGAGCTGTTCTATTTCGAACTGACTTAGATTACGACAGTACTTGTCATCCCAACGTTCCACTGAAAAATCATATTCCCAGTGGTCACATTTATCATTGGCTATTTCACATTGAAATGTAAAGTCAGTATCAGTTAAATCTGCAAAATTCATAATTTCCTCGATAGTTATTATTAAAAGTTTTTAGCGAATCTATTTTTTATTTAATTTTTTTTCATTTTTTCTATAGCGTTATCTACATGCCATTTAATTTCTTGCTTCATTCTATTGTCATAATTTTCTTGATTTTTTCGTTGTTGGTTAAAAGTTGTAATATTCATGTAAAACAAATCGTCAAAATAACTTTCATGTATAATTCCACCCGAACCATTTTCATGGTCAACTACCAAAATATAACCATCTCGGTAGGAAAAATGTGCCTTCTGAAAATCGCAGTCATTGGATTTCTTTTTGACAACTCTGTACCCCGTGTGATGCCAGCAAACAGCTTTTGCGGGGTCTTCTACTTTTTCCCAAACCTCATCTATATTTTTCATTTTCTTTTCCTCTATGTTGTCTGATGTGGTCATTATGACTGTTTGGCTCATTTATGTCAAGTGTTTTAGTCATTAAGATATAAATACCTTGCTTGCATAGTAAAATTAGCCTGTTATGATTGCCTAAATGGGGAGTTTGGGACTATTTGGGAACAAATGGTCAAACTTTATGGTTACTTTGGCTAAGGATAGCTTATGTTTTGTAGTAGATGCGGTGGTACCGGTGAAATTTATGGCAATGGAATGATTAAGATTGATTGTTCTACTTGTGAAGGCGATGGCAATTATGAGTCTAAAGAAAAGAAGATTGATAAGAAGAGTAAAGCGTATAAAGATGCAATAAAAGAGCTTATGGCCTCAGATCCAGACCTATCACGCGAAAAAGCTGTTAAGCTATTCGAAGATACCTATAACAACGGGTGAGGTGCATTGTGGCTACTAAGAAGGTCGGAAGACCTACAAAATATACGCCTGAATTAGGCGATGAGATATGCGAAGCAATCGCCTCATCTGAGCTTGGCTTAATGCATTTATGCAATGCCAATCCACATTGGCCTGACAGGTCAAACATATTTAAATGGCGTCGCAAGCATGAGGACTTTCGAGTTAAATACGAAAAGGCCAAAGAAGAACAGACTGAAGTTTGTGTTGAATATATGCAAGAATTAATGAATGAATCTCATCTTTATGAAGAAAAAGACACTGGAAAAATACGAGTCGATGTTCCGATGTTACGTCTTAAGATGGACACAATGAAATGGCAAGCAGGAAAGCTCAAGCCCAAGAAGTTCGGTGATGTTAAAAACGAAATTGACACATCACATGCAGCAGAAAGCCAAAAAGCATTGGAACATGAGAAGCAACTAGAAGAAGAATATAAAAAGGATTGTTGATGGACGAAGAAAATATCGATTTAAGACTAGAACTGATTGATTTCCTAGAATCTTACGGCCCAAAAGATGGGCCATTGATGTTCGCACTTTGCGGCGCAGCTTATATTTCTGCATTGAAAACATCTGGATTAAGTAAAGACGAAGCAAAGCAAAAGCTTACCGAATTTGTCGATAACATTTACGATTACGAAGAAGAATAAAAGAACATACCCGCATAATCATTATTGAATTTAGTCATACATTCCGAATAAATTTTTATTTTGCGGGTATCTATAAAGGAAGAAAGATAATGATTAATGAAATACCGCAGGATGTTGACTTACACGATTATGATTACAGTGAAATAAGTATTAAAGAAATTTGCATAGACCTCAGCTCGTTGAATAGAAAAATAGAAAAATTAACAGCACAGATTGAATTATTAAAAAATGTACAGAAAACAGCTCAATTTGCTGAGCAGGTCATGCAGCATTCGCATCAAATGCAGAAGCACGATGCATCAATCTTGGAATTAGCAGCAAAAATCATTGAACGAAACAAGCCCAGGAGGCCTGATTAACTCTTGCACTGATTAAAGAACAAGCGCTCAATCTCACCAGTCCCTTTAGATTTACAGTTCTGATTGGGCGGAACATTGCAAGAAGTAAGTAAAAATACTACTGTTAGAGTAATTATTTTCATAAATAAATTGAATAATAAATTTAAGTGTAATATACGTGAAATATAAAAGATTTAATAGAATTCTTTACAGCACACTGCCCTGTTGAAACATTCTCACCGCCAAAGTTTGAAGTGTTTCAACAGAGTGTAAAGATAAATGCACACCGGTCTCCTCGGTTGTTGGCCGTCAGCCCTACGGCGTGCAGAATGGGCATAGAATTATGCACTATTTCGACAAGGATTGTCGGCCATCGCCCCTGTGGTGTGCAAAAAGGGGCAACTAATTTAAAGGGAATTGAAATGGCATTATTAAACAGTTGGATTGATAGCAAGCTAGCTGATATAGCGAACAAATTACCGACCTTAACACATCAAGATGCTGCAAGTTTCGCATGTGGTTACAATACAGGCTATAAATCCGCACTCCTCGACTTAGAAAAGCAATTGGATTCACTGCTAGACAGTTCCGAAGGCTATCCTTTATCATTGCCTCAAGTCTATGAATCACGACTGGAGGTATTTTGATGACCTATTATTTAGACCGAACCTATTGTGGTAGTCCTAATTGCCAGAATGAATGTGGCAGAAAGCTAACAGAACAACATAAGTGCGACTTAACTGATTTACTCGATGCGGGATATACATATGCTCATGTATCTTATGCTTACTTCTGTGGCGTTCCTGAGCCAGCACCAGAGATAGATGGTAAAAAGGAGATTTGGTTTTGAAAATGATGCCAAGATGCAAAAAGGGACTTCCTCAGGGCGGTGCAAATTTAGGCTTGTCTGCACGAAACAAAAGAAGATTGGAAAAGAAAAAGAAAAGAGTTATTCCCCGCTAGCACAATGGTAGTACAGTTGACTGTTAATTATAGTATAATTCCTAGGTAGCCTAATGGTAAGGCAACAAACTGTTAATTTGTAAGATGTTAGTTCGACTCTAACCCTAGGAGCCAAAGCGTGAGCTGTAAAGTATGTAGTGAATGCAAGGAAGAAAAAGGCATAGAGGAATATTGGTACAAAAATAAGTTAAAAAATATACGACAACCAAAATGCAAAAGCTGTACGTTGATATATCAGAAAAAACATTATAGAGAATCGAAATCTAGAAGGATAAAGATTCATAAAGCTAACGGGCAACTAAGAGAAAGAAATTATTTATTTGTGAATGATTATTTAAAAAAAAATCCTTGCATAGATTGCGGAGAAAACGACCCAATAGTTTTGGAATTTGACCATGTTTCAATTGAGAGTAAAAATAAAAATATCTCAATAATGGTTCGTGATTGCAATTCATTAGAAAAGATTAAGGAAGAAATTCAGAAATGTGAAATCAGATGTTGTAATTGTCATCGTAGACGAACGGCAAAACAGTTTAAATGGAGAGTTTTCTAGTGGTGGTTCGATTCCATCACGCGGAGCCAATACGACAATCGTACTATAGACAGCACTATAGCGCATAGATAAGACGAATTTTGGAATACAATGTAATGGCCTCCTTCCATAAAATTCTTATCACTGAGGTGGCCACCTTTAACGGGTGCAATTCCCGTCGATTGTCACCATTAACAAGAGAGATATATGTATACTTTAACAGCAGAACAAATAGAAAAAATAAAAGACATGTCACTAGAAAAATTAATAGATGATAGACAACGTTCTTTAGAAAAAATAAATAACGTAAAGAAATGTAAAAATGAGTTAATAATATGCCTCAGTAAATATAAAGACGATTATGGGATGTTTTCTTTTTTAGATTCGTCTCGTGTTAAAATGATTAGAATAATAGATAATATTATAGAAGATGATTTGAAGTGGCTTAAGCGAATAGAAGAGTATCTTGAGATTACTGAGGCAGCAATAGAATACAAAAAGAATTTAATCTAACTTTATGAAAGGATGTCTCCATAATTCAGTCATCACCGTTAATGGTGACCGATGGGCGCAAGCACACGCCCCAAATGAGCTGCTGTCACTTTAGACAGGTAAATGCTCTTACGTGCTCTGCAAGAGTCGGCAGTAATATGGATTGAAGAGGGTGAAAGCCCCTCACTAATTTAAACGGATTTTAAACTAGTAAAAGGAAAGAAAATGGAAAATGTTACAGATGAAGTAATTGTTGTGCCGTGGGAACTTGAGCGCGATTTGCCAAGAAATCAACGAAATTTAGTTAAAGCACTTGCAGCAAGACCAAAGGGAATTTTTACTTTTGAGCTTTTTAAATTACTTGGTAATAAAAATCCATCGAGCTCCCGTTTTAGTTCTCGTGATGAATTAAAAAAATATGGATTAGAAATTGAAGTTGAAAAATGGGCAGATGGAGTTCAATCGCATTGGATTTTAAGAAAAATTCAGCCAGACATTATTAATGAAATCACTAAAGTACAAGAAAAATCACCTCTCAAAATTGGTGATAAAATTTGGTATTTATGCTGCCCCATTATTAATGATTTAATTTCTGTTGATGGAATTCAAGTTGCTGCATTTAATATTGATAATAAAGAAGACTTAAACTTTATTATCAATAATGTTACATATTATACTTCTTTAAAAGAAGCATATACTAAAAAGGAAAAGATGTCTGCTAGGTTTGCTTTAAGTGAGTGAAAATGATGATCGCCTTCGCTTAAGAGCGAAACTCAAAGGCAGTCTTATTGAGTTTACAAAATACTTCTATTCGTTGCTTACGGGTAGAAGTTTTATCGTCTCAAATCCAAAGGGCAGACAATCTCATCACCTCATTATTAGTGAAGCGCTAACACAGGCTGCTCGTCTTGAAATACCTAATCATAAATTATTAATTAACGTAAGTCCTGGCTCAGGAAAATCAACATTGCTGGCCATGTGGGTCGCATGGACTATGGCGAAGTACCCAGATTCACGATTTCTATATATTTCCTATTCAAAAGTGTTGGCTGCAAAACATACTGAAACAATCAAACGTATCATGCAGCTTTCAACCTATGGATATCTATTTGACGTAAGGATTAGACATGATTCAAAAGCCAGAGAGTATTTCCAAACAACTGCTGGAGGCGCGGTTGCTGCTTTCGGAAGTGGCGGAGCAATCACGGGACAAGATGCAGGTCTGCCCGGATTGGCGCGATTTTCAGGGGCTGTTATTATCGACGATGCTCATAAGCCAGATGAAGTACATTCTGATACTATTAGAATCTCGGTTATTGATAACTATCGCGAAACTATCCAGCAGCGAGCGAGAGGAATTAATGTCCCAACAATCTTCTTGGGTCAAAGACTTCATGAAGATGACCTAGCAGCCTATCTGATTGAAGGCAAAGACGGTTACGATTGGCACAAAGTCATTTTAGAAAGCATTGATGGCGCAGGAAATGCCATGTATCCAGAAGTTAATCCTTTGGAGATGCTTTTAACGAAACAAGAAACAGACCCTTATGTGTTTGCAAGCCAGTATCAGCAGAATCCTATACCTGCAGGTGGTGCATTATTCAAACCCGAATGGTTCGTCATGCTGGAAGATGAGCCCAATGTGTTGTATAGTTTTATTACAGCAGATACCGCAGAAACAGCAAAGAGTTACAATGATGCAACCGTGTTTAGTTTCTGGGGTGTATATGAGATTGAATCTTTTGGCATTAAAACCGGTAAATATGGAGTACACTGGATTGATACATTAGAAACTCGAATTGAGCCAAAAGATTTGAAGCCAACATTTTTAGATTTCTGGCAACAATGTATGAGATATAAACGACCCCCTCAAATGGTTGCTATTGAAAAGAAATCAACCGGAGGTACATTGCTTAGTCTTTTAGACGAAATACGCACAGTAACGCTAATGGACATCCCCAGAACTAGAGAGCAAGGGAATAAAACAAAAAGATTTCTTGAAGTGCAGCCATATGTAGCAGAACGCAGAGTTTCTTTTCCTGCGTCAGGCAGGCACGTGAAACTATGTATAGAACATATGAGCAAAATTACCGCAAATGAAACGCATCGTTGGGATGACATCGCAGATACATGTGCAGACGCAATTCGAATGGCGCTCATTGATAAAGTTCTTATTGCAGCTCATATCAAAGCTACCGATTATGACCAAATGGCTAAGTCACTAACAATGAATCAAGTTAATTTAAGCCGGCTAAGGAAAAATGCTTATACAAAATAGTTAATTATTAAGCTACAATAAAACTATAAAGAGAAAGGATTCTCTTAAAGGAGCTGCTACATGGACGTAGCGAAACGCTATCAAGATAATCTTGCGCGCATCAAGAAAAAAGTACGCAATGCGCATGACTATTTTAAGCACAATTACGACCGTTACAATGAGTTTCGGAAGTTTGTGTTTGAGTCTTCGCTTACAGCAGACGAAATCACTTTATTGATGACCATGAACCGGCCTCAACTAGAGTTTAACGTCTTAGAAGCTTATATTAGTAGGCTTTTAGGTGAGTTCTCTAAGCAAGAGCCAGACATTGAAGTCAGCGCTTTTGATGAAGACAAAGCCGATCCGATTACGATTAAAGTAGTCGAACAACATCTCAAACATGTGTTCATGGATTCCAACAACGAGCACACACGATACGAAGTCTATAAAGACCTGTTATCGGGTGGGTTTAGTGTGATGAAAGTCTATACAGACTATGAACATCCTATGTCGATGAACCAGGCGATTAAGTTTGCGCGATGCGAACCTACACTATGTGGTTTTGACAAGATTGCACGCTATTCTCATAAAGGCGACGGTAATTTTTGCTTTGAATTATTCCCCAAAGACTCAGATGAATTTCAAGAGGAATACCCAGATGTATCCATTAACACATTAAATTTCCGCAGGGACTTTTCAGGATTCAATTGGTCTTATCTTAATGACAACAGCAAGATTGTAGTTGTTGGTGATTACTATGAGAAGAAACGCAAAGAAGAATCCATTGTAGAGGTGCGTGACGCTGGTGTAATGACCATGCGTAAATATCGAAAGATGGTAGATGAATGGGATGATATCACCGTTCCCCCGTCCATTATTGGCAAGCCACGTAAGACAATGCTTGATACGATTTGTCGCTATCGTGTCATTGAAAACCAAGTCATTGAGTATGAAGAAACTGACTACAGTCATTTACCTCTCGTTTTCGTAGATGGTCATTCATTGCTCATCAAAACCCCTATTAACGGAAACATCAGACAGGTAACTCGACCCTATGTTTATCATGCTAAGGGCGCTCAACGCCTTAAGAATTATGCGGGGATATCACTTGCGAATGAGATTGAGAATACTGTACAGCACAAGTTTATGGTCGCTAAAGAAGCGCTTCCAAAAGAAGAACAATTCCTTGATGCCTACAGAGATGTCCAAAAAGAATCTGTACTTGTATATAATTCTGTACATGAGTCTAACCCTGATCAGCCTATTAATAATCCTATAAGAGAAGTACAACGGGTTCCCGCTCCGCCTGAGATTGCGCAAGCATTTACAGGTGCTGATTCGCTTATTCAGAACGTGCTTGGCTCCTATGATGCTAGTCTTGGTATTAATAACAATCAACTGTCTGGCGTGGCCATTGTTGAAGCTGCAAGTCAGTCGAATGCCACTGCAATGCCATATATCGTTGGTTGCCTGCAGGGATTCCAGCGCGTGGCTCAAATTTACGTTGATTTAATGCCAAAATACTTCACAACGCCGCGAACTTTGCCTATATTAGATGAAGAGGGACGAAGACATTTCGTTCGAATCAATTCCGAAGATGGTATGGCCATGGATTTTGACACGAATGCCCTAAATGTATCATTGAAAGCGGGCGCAAGCTTCCAAGTTCAGAAATCTAGAACAATTATGATGGTCAAAGAGATTATGGGTATGTCGCCTTTAGTTGCGCAGTTCATGGCGGAAAAAGGCTTGAACTTCATTCTGGATAACATGGAAGGTAAAGGTGTTGAAGAATTAAAATCGTTGATTAATGAATGGGTACAACAATATCAACAAGAGAAAGCGCAGGCGCAACAAGCACAGCAACAAAATCCTGCAGCCATGAAAGCTCAAGTGGATATGGCACGATTACAACATGACCAGCAAAAATCACAAGCTCAATTCCAAATCGATATGGCTAAATTAAAACAAGCAGAGCAAAAAGTAGCTGCCGATTTGCAATTAGGCCAACAATCTAACAGTGTACAAGTGCTAAAAGCAATGACGGAACGATTTGCAAAACAAGTTGATTTTTCTTTGAAACATAAAGATATGGGTCATAAGCACATTAAAGAAGCTTTAGAAACTCATCATAAAATAAGGCAGCCTCATGGACATGGAAGCGCGCATCATTGATGCACAAGGAAAACAGATGGACACGATTAGCTTTGGTGAATTGGTTAAAGAACTAACCGGGGCATCATTTGATGAAGTGTACAAAGATTATTTAATATATGGAGAAAGTAATGTCGAAAGGGAAAGTGACTTGGAATGATTTACATTCTGGAACGTTTAAAGAACTTAAGAAAACCTACAAGCTCAATGACCAACAACTTGAGAACCAGGTAAGACGTCATATGGATGGCGCGGATAATAGAGAACGCAGAGAACTTTATAAAACAGTTTGGGATAAGAAGCAATGATTACTAAAAAAGCATTAGAAGATAGAAAAGATATGCTGACTACAACACTTCATGCAACCGAAGAATCATTACAGCTTCTTAAAGAGCGCACAAAAATTATTAAAAAAGAAATCGAGAATGCACGTGGTGCAATTCTTGAGCTCGAATGTTTAATAGATGGAGTAGATTATGCCACTTAAGAAAGGCGCAAAACCAGGAAGCACCGGGTTTAAAGAGAATATAAAAGCAGAAATTGCAGCAGGAAAACCGCAAAAACAAGCGGTAGCAATTGCTTACAGCGAATCTAGACAAAAGTCTGGAAAAAAGAAGCCATCTAAAAAACATAAATGACAAGGAGTGTCAAATGAAACACGAGCATAAAAAAGAACATCACAAAGAGCATGAGAAAAAAGAACATCACAAAAAAGAACATCACAAGCATGAAGCACATAAAGACATGCATCATCATCACAAAGAGATGCATAAACACCACATGAAAGAATTAAAACATCATGAAAAGATGATGAGTCATCACCATAAAGGTCATGCAAAAAAAAAGTAAATCATGCTGATGAAAAAAAAGATGAAATATTAATTCGTAAAATGGTTAAAAAGGAAAGTTTGAAATGAGTGTGGATTTAGAAAATAAATTGGATGCAGTACTTGAGTCACTTGAACATCAGAAGAATGAATTTGAAGAAGGTGCCACGATGTGCGTGGAAGCATTGCATGGTATGCATCAAAGACTGGAAAGGATTGAGAAATGGATGACAGAAAAAAATCGTCTAAAACTGGCAAAAATAAAAGCCCGTTCTTAAGACGTGAAGAGAAAGATACAGCCAAAGCATTTAAGTCTGTAAATAAATCGGTAAAACCAGTGGCTAAAGACACTAATAAAACACGTAGAAAAACTACGAAATCGCGTATTGTTGGTGATACTGTAAAAAAAGAAAAACCTGTTTCACATTTGAAACGGGATATGAAAAAACCCATGAAAAAAGATTGCTAGGAGCGCATCATGGCTGAGAAATGGATTCAAGGTGCCATAAAAAATCCAGGGAAGTTGCATAGAGACTTACATGTGGCTCAAGGAGAAAAAATCCCTGCTAAGAAACTCGCAAAAGCGGAGCATAGCAAAAGCCCGTCAATCAGAAGAGAAGCTAATTTAGCTAAGACGTTGAAAGGGTTGAGGTCAAAGTAATGAGTGCTGAAGATTCAATCAATGTTAAATCTAGTATTGAGAAACAATTTAAAGAGCGCCCAAAAGAATTGATTTCTAAATTGAAAGAATATGAAAAAGATATTTTTAACAAATTACCAAATCATTTGAGAAAGGCTGCGCATGGCAACCAACAAGTTAGTGGATTGACTTACGCTGATTATGTCAGAGAAAAAAATCACTTTTATGATAATAAATTAACTGGAGAATAACATGAAACAACATGGTGGATATAACAAATCTTCTGGCTGTATGAAAGGAATGATTGATAATCGGAAAGTAAACGATAATCATCAACAAGGTATTAAACGTGTTTTACAGCGCGGTCATGACAAAATGGATGTGGCTGGTCATCATGGGAAAATGGGTAAAGGTGATAAAGCTGAGTGGTCACGAAAAGGCGATTCATTAACACCAAGAAAAGCTTAATGAATAAATTTCATAAATAATAAGGACATTAACATCATGGGTATTCTTCAGTCACCAGTTCCTATTCCTGTAACCAATGGGAACTTTCCTCAATTTAAATTTGCCGTTTTTAGCGATAATTTAACAACTGTCACAACATCAGGTTACATGAATAGCAGTAATATTTCTTCTGGATTTCCTCTATCTAATGCAGATGTTGTAATGGCACTTTATAGTTTTAATCAACAAACTCAAACAGGTACGTTCGGCATCTTTACAGTTAATATTGCGCCTGCGACAGGGCAAATTACTCTTTCAGTATGGTCTAATCCCGGAGATGTTTTATTACCTACTACAGCTAATTATCTTGCGCATTTCATCAATACTACTGGAACCATATCATCTGGAGCTGGCAATGTCATTCAGCCAGGAAATATTGCAGCGGGTTTGTCTGGAGTAGCAGGAACGTTAGCTTCTTTCCCTTCTGCTGCAAGTAAAGGCTCTCTGATATTGGCAGGTGTTGCTAATACCGGAAACACGAATACTACTATTTCTAATTCTGCGATGGGTCAAGCTTCCGTGGTTAGTATTCCTGATCCTGCCACTGCAACCGCTAACTTTGCTGTGGCTCCAGCTGCTTTGGTGAATAATAATCTTATTAAAGCAAGTGGTACGGCAGGGTTAATCGCTGACTCAGGAATTGCTGCGACAAGTGTTCCTACTTTCACCTCTCCAACGATTGCTAACCATATTGCAGTCTTTACCAATACTACAGGAAATTTAGGTGAAGATGCTGCCACAGCAATCAATGGCGGAAATATACAAGCCGGTCTTTCAGGTACAGCAGGAACAGTAGTTTCATTCCCTGCTACAGCTGCAAATGGTAGTTTAAGATTAGTGGCTACAAACGCAGGTGGCGCATTTAATACGACTATCAGCAATAGTGCAATGGCTCAATCTACTGTTTATAGTATTCCTGATGTCACAGCTGCTACTGGACAAATTCTTGCTAAAACAGCAGCATTTGTTAGTGGAAACTTGATTCAAGCTTCAGGTACTGCTGGGGTTACTGTTGATTCTGGTGTTGCTACGACTAATGTGCAGCTAAAAACTCAAGTTAAAGCAGCAGTTACAGGAAATATAGGTGGTGGTGGCGCTGGACCAATTACCGTTTCAGTTCCTGGTTTGACTTCCACTTCAGTAGTTGTTGCGACTATTGTAACATCAAGTAATCTCGTGGCGGTGGCTCAGGTTATTCCAGCAAGTGGAAGTTTTAATGTGACATTTACAGGCGACCCTGGCGCAACATGTGCGTTAAGTTATATAGCGTATATTGCACCACAATAAGTGTTATAATAGAGTTGTAAACCCCTCTCAGGCTTAATAGTTTTTACTTCCTTTTTGATTAAGCCTGAGACCTTTAATTTGGTTTCATATTTGCTTTAAACCATTCATCAACATCATGTTCTCGGTAATATACTTTTCCATTCAATTTATGATATGGAGGACTTTTGCCTTCATAACGTGTCCGTCTAAACCAATGTATCGAAAGTCCGTATTTGGATGATGCCTCTTTTTCAACCAAGTATTTTTCACCATTAATTGTAAGCATGCCCTATTCCTCTTCGTCACAAGTTATGACTTCTTTTCTTTTTCGTCCTTGAGCTTTTTTCTTTTTGTTCTCGCAATAATCTTTAAATTCTTTTAAGTCTTCTGTATTTATAAACAAAGTCTTGGCAAGATACTCTATGCCTCTTCGGGTCTTGATTAAAGCATTATCAAGGCGTTTGAATTCATTTTGAATCTTACTCAGGTTATCAAGACCTATTCCATCAACCGGGCAATATCGTCCACGCTTAATGGCTACAAGAGTTTCTGCTGTAATACCAAATACCTTCATAATCTCTGAATCAGGTGATTTACGCTTTAAATACATTTCTATTTTATTTAATTCATCAAGCCCAGGCTCTTGATTATTGTTCTCACCTATCTTGGCCTTTCTCCATTTAGATTGAATAATCTTATTTTCTTTCGGTGTAGGCTTCCAATTATCTAAAGTAATATCATCCTCTTCCGAATCATCCAAAGTACATGGATCAAACTCATAAGAATTATTCATTTTAATTTTCCTTTCAATCATCTGTTATTCCGTAATCAATAACCATTTTAGTTCAAATAAACAAACGCGACATTAATATTTGTTGTGCAAAAGACATACTGATTCATACCGCTCTATACCCTTCGTTGAGTGACATCAATTCTTTGTCTACATTGTCAGTGTGGGAGCCAAGGATTGGCAGCAAAGGATTGCGACCCACAACGAAACTCACGCGTTATGTGGGGTAGATTTTTAGCGTGACGGCGTAATAGTTCGAGACCTGTTCGATAGGCAGAGGCGTTACCGTGGCGGGGAAATAGCTAGAAGGAACGATGATGGATAATAGTGTTATGGATAACACAGCGTCTGATATGAATCAGGCACCCGTAGAGGCAGCAGTAGCAGCTGTGACGCAGGAAGCGGAACGAATGCTACCGCAATCAAAGGTAAATGAGTTAGTTGGTAATGCACGTCGTGAAGCCGCTGAAAAGGCAGCTCAGCGAGCAGTCGAAGAATATAAAAGACAAAATTCTACGACTTACGAACAAACTAATTCGCAAAAATCGTTATCTGAAGACGACGTAAAGCGCCTAACAGGCGAAGAACTGAATCGCCAGCGCGAAGACTGGGAAAGGCAAAACCTTGAACGTCAACAAGCCGATGCAGCGAAACGAATTGTGAGCTCTTACCAAGAGAAAATATCTGCGGGTAAAGACAAATATCAAGATTTCGAGGCCGTCACGAATAACGTGGATATGCGATATTATCCCAATGTTGTTCAACTTTTAGCTGAGCACGTTGATAACGCTGCTGATGTCTTTTATGACTTAGCGCGCAACAGGACTAAATTACATCAAATTGAGTCCGTGTGCCAACATAATCCTCAAGACGCTATATACGAGATTCAGCGCTTGTCTTCTTCCATCAAGGCAAACGATGATACTTCAAGAATAAAGTCATCCAATTCACCATTGTCACAACAGCGACCTTCTAACACCGGAACGGATTCTGGCGGTGCGCTGTCTATGAAGGATTTGAAGAACAAATATAGAGCGTAAACCCGCCTGAGTCCTAGCTTAATTCTAGTTAGGAGTTATACAAATGGCAGTTTTTCCAACGAATATTTTACAACAGGTGCAAACCTATCAACGCTCAGGTCTTGCACTGTTACAAAACCTTTGCTGTCACATCGCAACGGCTAATACAAAATTCAAAGATTTCGACAAAATTCAAGCGAATTTAGGTTCTAACGTTACCTTCGATTTACCACCACGCTTCACCACTACTGCAAGCTTAGTGGCATCATTTGAGCCCGCAGTACAAAGAGTTCAAACTCTTGCCTGTGACCAAGCGAATAACACCTCATTTGCTGTGACGAACCAACAACGTATCTTTAACTTAGAGAAAGGCGAAGAAGACTATATGAGAGTCTTCGGAAAGTCAGCTATTGCTGAACTTGCTACACAAGTAGAAGGTAACGTTGCATTAAACTGGGCATCAGCAGTTAACTCACAATTAACCAATACGCTCAATACTTACTCAGGTCCATATCGCTTCTACGGGAACGGAACCCAAGCGCTTACTTCCTACCAACAATTAGCGCAAGCAATCATGTTCTTCAAGAACTACGGTTCTGTTGCTGAAGGAATCAAAGTTTACTTGCCTGATACCGTAGTTCCTAGCATCGTCGGAAATGGTCTAAATCAGTTCGTTCCACATCGTAACGATGAGATAGCAATGAGTTGGGAAGTGGGTGATTTTGGTACACCTCGTGTAAATTATTATCAGTCTAACTTAATGCCTATCCATGTTTCAGGTAATACAGGCGTTCTGCAACAAACATTGACCGTAGTTTCTGTAAACGATCCTACAGGCCAAAACGTCACTCAAATCACTGTGTCTGGGGCTTCTGCAAGTGATGCAAGCGCAGTTTTTTCTGGGGATTTGTTCTCATTCCAAGACGGCGTAAGCGGACAGCCAAATATGCGTTATTTAACGTTCATTGGTCATTTCCCATCTGCAAACGCAGTACAGTTCAGAGCTACAGCAAATGCAGTTTCCAACGCTTCAGGCGTAGTGACAATCAATATTACTCCAGCGCTCAACTGGGCTGGTGGTCAAAACCAAAACCTGAACAACCCAATCGTTGCTGGGATGCAGATTCTTGGACTTCCTTCGCATCGTTGCGGTGGAATTTTAGGTGGTGATGCGTTCTATTTAGCTATGCCTCAATTACCAGAGCAAAGTCCGTACGACACCGCAAATGAATATGATGACGACACAGGGTGCTCATTACGTCTGACTTACGGTTCATTGTTCGGTCAAAACCAAACTGGAATGATTTATGACGAAACTCATGGCTCTGTTATCGTACCTGAGTACTCAATGCGTTATGTCATACCGTTATCACAAGGCTAATTGGAAGTCACCGCAATTGCGAAGAACTATGTCGTAATTGCGGTGATTAACTTAACAAATTGAGGAAAAATCATGGCTACATTTTCTACACCAACAATACAGAACGATCCTATTTATGCATTGCCACATCTATACATTGACGGCATGAATATTTCGTTTGCTTCCACCACTGTCATTGCAATCGCTCCAGGCCAAGCCCGTGACGCGAACGATGTCATTGATATGCCTATAAGCTTCCCAGACGCGAGTGGCAACATTTACCCTACTGTCCTATATCAAAACTACCAACAACCCCTATTAATCAATTCCAGGATTACAGGCGTTAATGGTGTCGATACAGGGGCGATTGCTGCAAGTTCACAATATGCAATCTACCTAATTGGCGACTCAAGAGGATATAACCAAGTTGGGGCGGTAATCTCATTAACATCTAATGCATTTCCTACTCTTCCCTTTGGATATGATTCGTATCGTTTGTTAGGCTTTGCTGCTACTGATGGCTCATCAAATTTTGTGTACGCAACTCAAAAACCACAAAATATGAAGTTCGCCTTGCAGTATATCAATAGCCCTGCGATTAGCGTCTTAGCTGGTGGAAATGCTACTACATTCACCGCAATAGATTTAACTGCAAGTTCTGCAATTCCTACGACTACTCTTCCTAATGTGATTGTTGAATTGTTCGTAACTTTTACTCCAGTTGCTGCTGGCGACATAGTCCAATTCAGACCTACAGGATCTACTGCAACGGCCGGTCTTGTAACGATTACAGGAGTTGCAGCAGGTGTTGCACAAACTCAGTACATCCAAGTTATCGCAGGCGTAGGCTCTTCTAAACCAGAAATAGATTACAAAGTAACTGCAAGCGGTGACGCGGTAAGCGTGTCTGTAGCGTCATGGATTGGCGTTTCTAACACTGCATATCCAGCACTCGTATAAGTAAAATAAGACCATTTCGAGCATGGTCTCGGGATGGTCTACATAAACCAAGGACGGTTTATCATGGCCTATACAGCGCAAGATTTAATAACTCGCTCTTGGTTTCTTTCTGGAATCGTAGCGCGAAATCTACAAGTTCCTACAGGCGACCAGATTTACGACGGTCTGCACATGCTGAACGACTTGTTGAACTTCAAACAAATTGAAACCGATTTAATTCCTTATTGGCAATACATTACGTTTAATGCAGTGCCTACTCAAGAATATTATTTTCTACCCTATGTTGCAGCAATTGAGACCTCAACCTTTAACATTGGCGTAGTACGCTATCCTATGGTCTCTACAAGTCGTAGCAATTACTTCGGCTCCTCACGCGTTGATAACATCTATACGCTCCCTTTTTCATGGAACTACGAACGGGGTGTTGGTGGTGGAACCTTTGCAACCTACTTCATTCCAGATAAACCATACCCCATGAAGATGAAGGCTAAAATCTTTTTAGTTGATGTAGACCTTCAAACCGACATGCAAGATGTGACTGCAAGCTTTGTTAATACGTACAACGTCCAATACTACACGCCGTATACTTTTATTAATAATGGGATTCAGGGCTATGACACGGCTTATTTGGAGTATCTGCGCTACAGTCTCGCAGCTTTTATGTGCTCGGAATACGGGATCGTATTCAATCCTCAATCACAGAAGATTTTGGACAGTTATAAGCGTAAATTGATGTATGAAGATCCACCTGATGTTACTGGGAAAAAGCTGTCGATTCTCTATGCGGACTCCAACCCTGGCTACAACTGGGGCGACGTCAATATTGGTCACGGATGGCGCAATTAGTATATTTTTAATACAATATAGATTGAATTAGATTATAATTTATTCAAATATTGAGGGAAGGAGTCCTTGACAAATTTATGTAAATTGCATATTATTGCCTCTGTTTTATTTACAGAGGTAACAAAATGCAACACGAAAAAACTTGCAAGATTCATGGTGAATTGGAACAAGAAAATATTATTATAGAACCAAACAAATCAGCTAAGCGGGGCTATACATTAAGATGTAGATTATGCAAACTTAATAAAGATAGAAAATGGAAAGAAGAGAATAGAGAAAAGCATAATGCATCGGCATGTACGGCGCGAAATGAAGCACGGAAACTATATAGAGAAGGCATAATTGACATTGAACCAAAAGCAAATATTTGGGCTAGAGAAGATAAAAAAGAACATCCCGAAAAATATAAAGAATGGGTTCAAAAATCAAAAAAGAAACATTGGAAAAAAAATAGCGTGCATGAGTCTTTGAGGCAATTGGGCATAACCTTAGACGTTTATGAGTCATTGTTAGGAAAGCATCAGAACTTATGTGCTATATGTGGCAATGAGGAAACACGAAAAAGCAGGAACGGCGGAATATGCAGATTAGCTATTGACCACTGTCATGATAGTGGAAAAATAAGAGGTTTATTATGTCATGGGTGCAATACTGGTTTAGGAAAGTTTAAAGACAATATCAATCTACTAGAATCAGCGATACAATACCTAAAGCAACACAAACACATCAAGGATGATTCAACCGGAGTTATCCAATGATAGAAGAAAGAGAAGTGTTCATAGATCATGAAGTTCGAATAAGAATGCAAGAGTTATGTTATAAGCAATTGAATCGAAAACTCAATATAATCATGACTGTTTGCGGTGCAATTTTTACAGTTATTTTAGCGCCAATTGCCTTGCATGCAGTACATTTAACATAAGAGTTAATTAAATCAAGGATGATTCAACTGGAGTTATTCATGAGTAAAGAAACAGAATATTTCACAAGAGAGCAGTTAAATATTGAACTATTAAAGCAAAAGAATGACAGTTTCAATGAAACATTGAAGCAAATTATGTCTAATCAACGGTGGATGCTCGGATTGATGGGCACAGGATTTGTAGGATTGTTGAGTTTAATGGCTCATGGATTTAAATGGATTATTTAACCACATAAATATCAAGGATGATTCAACTCAGGTTGTTTGATTGTGAATCTAAAAAATAAATGGAAAAAAATAAAGCAAAAAATTTGTATTGAAAGTCTTATTAAGGCAAGATTGATTTCAATAACAAGTTATGAAAAAAAATTTATAATCTTTAAATCCAATATGGCTGCTGTAAATAAAATTTTTTGTGTAATGGGGTGCAGGTATAAAGTAGTGGGAAAAATAAATAATAATGCAAATAATCATGGATTATTGATAGAAATAGAATGAATTAAATAAACCAAGGATGGTTTAAACGTGATAACAAGAGGCCAGAATTTCAAACAAATTCCAATAAACATAGTAGGCTCTAGCATCTTCGGAAGATATCCTAAGATAAGCGTAGAGAAGACCTACAACATGTTTATTAGCGATGACTTCATGGTGCCTTACGCAGGATACAAAGTTGGCGTTCGATCAAATGAATTTAATAATGGAACAGAAGGAAGAGCGGTTTTCACAAGCACCAAATTTGGGAAAATGGTCGTAGTAATAGGCTCTAATGTTTATCTGGTTACTATCAATTTTTCACAGCAACAACAACGTGTTATCTCTGAACAGGTGATACTGATTGGAACATTGCAAACGCAAACAGGCGTAGTTTACATCGCTGAAAATAATAAACCTCAAATTGGTATATCAGACGGAACAGCATTTTATATTTATGACCCATCATTAACCCCGGTATTTCAAGCCGTACCACTTAATTTCACGCCTGGATATCTTACATTCCATGATACATACTTCATACTAGCAGCCAGTCAAGATACTTATAAGGGGGCACCCGTAAATAATACTTGGCGTTTGTCTGACAGTAATGAAGGTACCAGTTGGCCATCTACATCATCTAAGATTGGACTCTTATCAACGAAACCAGATAATACCAAAGCTGTAGTGCGTTTCCCATCTAAAGGTAATATGATATTTGTTATGGGTAGTATCGTTACGGAGGCATGGTTTAATGTTGGCGCGCAATTATTTCCTTACCAACGTACTACTCAATTTAACATTGATTATGGATGTCTATCACCTGCAACAGTTGCGTATATGGATGAAATGGTCGTATGGCTCGCTCAGAATGAGAAGTCTGGTCCAATTATCGTTTATTCAAATGGTGGAATGCCTCAGAAGATTACTACGGACGGGATTGATTATCTTTTTTCTACACTACAGAATCCTGAAGATTCTCAAGCCTTCCTCTATCGTCAAGATGGCCATCTCTTTTACCATATTAATTTCTATAGCGATAATCTTTCCCTTTTTTATGATTTCATCACTAAAAAATTCTATCATGCATCTGACCAGGATCTTAATTACTTCATTGCGTCCGAAGTGGCCTACATTAATAACCAATATTATTTTGTTTCACGAAACAATGGCAACTTATATGCATTCGATACTCAATTTTATACGTACCAAGATGTAAATAGAGTTGGTGAACTAGAGAATCATGAAATACCTAGAATAAGAACCTGTGCAAATATACGCAGTCCAGATCAGGAATATCACGTCATCAATGATGTAGGTTTTACGATTGAATCCGGTGAAACAGATTACCAGCAACAATCATTAGGTGAGATTATTTTTATAACTCAAGATGGTTTGATCTTAGAAACTCAAGGTGATTTTATTGGCTTGATTTATCAAAACTTCAATTACTTAGAAACTCAAGATTTTGATCTGATAGTTTCCCAAAACAATGCTGCAGGTACAGAAGCTTGGTTAATCGCACAACAAGATGCAAATACGGGTTTTGGTGATCTATCCTTGCCTCATGTAGATTTATCTATATCTACCGATGGCGGGGCTTCATTTGGTAATCAGTGGGCTTATTATCTGCCAGCAATTGGTCATAGAAAGAATCGATTGATGTGGTGGCAGTGCGGTATTGCAAATGATTTTGTTCCTCAGTTTAAGTTCTGGGGTATGGGGCGATTTGTTGTAACGGATGGAATTGCAAACGTTCGCATATAATAATAATAATATAAATATATATTATTTATTATTGTTATTATGCAGCCTGTTTTTATGTATAGTAATTAAAAATATATAAAAATCATATAGTTATTATATTTTAAAGATGTGGGAAAGTACTGTATTAGACATAGAATTAAATGTTAAGAACTTTTAAGAAGAATGTTATATAGAACTTAACCCCAGTTAACACTAAGGATATACAAAAGATGCCAACAACTAACAGTATATTTAGTGGAATATTTCCAGATTTGCCTAGAGAATTTCCGGTAGTTGATAAAGAAGGTAATTTTAGTCCATTTTGGAGTCTTGGCTTTGCTTCTTTATTTCAGGCGTTACAGGTAAATTATAAAAGTGAAGGCATTATGATACCGCCATTGACTGATTCGCAAGCAGCCGACATTGCTGCACTTTATGTGCCTTACTATACACCATCACCTATTCCGTTACCGCCCGGAATACCAGACATTAGCGGTCAAATGATATACAATACAACTTTAACAGTACCACAAATATTTATTATTAATTTCGATGCAGCAACACCACCTAATGTGACGGCAGCTCGATGGTGGACATTCACCATAACGTAATAATAGCGATGTGATATAGTAATAGGGGTGCGACAATCATTGGAATGAAAAGGTACTCTAAGGAAAAATTACTTAATAATACAAATGATTTAAGGATGAATCATGAGCTTTTGGGATATGTTTAGCGGGGGCAAGAATCCAGCGGATGTTGCACAACCATACTATGGTCAAATTCCTGGGGCTACAAAACCCTATTTCGAGCCTTATTTTAATAATGGAATTAATGCGGGGAAAAATCTTGAAGGTCAATATAGTGGCCTGATGAACGATCCCGGTGGAATGATGAATAAATTTGGCGAATCTTATAAAGAATCACCTGGAATGAAATTTGCCATTCAACAAGCGCTGCAAGCTTCTGGAAATGCTGCTGCTGCTGGCGGTATGGCAGGAAGTCCGCAGCATTCACAACAAAATATGCAATTGGCTAATGATATAGCATCTCAAGATTATAATAATTGGATGGATAAAGCGTTAGGACTTTATGGAAAAGGCTTAAGCGGAAATGAGAACTTTTACAATACAGGTGCTACCGCTGGCAAAAATCAAGCCGATGTAGAGGCCGAAACTTTAGCCCAGCAAGGGAACGCAGCATTCAACGGCCAAGCGCAAAAAAATAAAAACCAATCTGACCTATGGGGTAACATATTTACTGGCATAGGAAATGCAGCATCTGGCGGTGCATTTGGTGCTTTCAAAAATTTTAATTTTCCAGGTATGGGTTTAGGTTCTAATATGTATGGAGGTGGTTAATCATGTCTTTCACCTTTACCAATTATGCTGCAATTCCCCCACAAGAGTCTATGTGGAATAACGCCCTGAAAAAGATGATGGAAGGCTATACAGAAGGTACAAAAGCCAAGTACTTACAGCCCGGACTAGAAGAAGAACTTAAAAAGGCAAAACTATATAATCAATATTATGGTCCAAATATAGAATCAGAAATTGGTCTTCGTGGTGCGCAAGCTGGGCAGGCTAAAGCTCATACAGGCTTATTGGGTGAACAAACTCGCGCTGCGCACATGTCAAATGCAAATTTGCCAGCTAAATTAAGAGAAGAATTAGCAGCTGCACAAATGAAAAATGCCAATCCATTATTAGGAATGACAGGTCATGCAGGACAAATAGGTGCATTAATGTATTTGCAACAACATCCTGAACTGATGCAACAACAGCAAATGCAGCAACAGGCTCAAATGGGACAGCAAGGACAGCAGGGGCAACCTAACCCAAATGAATCTCAGATTCCATCAGCTTTTGGAAATCAATCGCAGCAAGGACAACAACAACGTCAATTAAGCCCAAGGGAAATGTTGCACGATTCCATTATGAGAGATTTACAGGGGAAAAATAAAGAATTTGCACCTAGCAACATTAGAAAGTTACAAGATGAGCTTCGGGACATCGAAAGCGGTTATTATCCTGGAACCAATCGACAAGAACGAATTGAAACGAAGCAGCAAGTGGAAGACTTGGCTTCTCCATACCGTGAAAAGCTTGGCGGTTTAAAACAGGGCGAGCATTATCTTTACGATGAAAACACGCACGAAAAGATTGGAATTAATCGCCCACTTACTCCAAAAGAACAAGAAACTGAAAAAGGAAGAGAGTTCTTTAATGAGGTATTTCCTGTTATCAACAATGGAGTCAAAGATTTTATCGGAAAGGATTCGATTAAAAATTTTGAAAAATATTCTCGTGAATATGGCAAGAATCCAAAAGCCACTGAAAAAATAGATAACTTGCTTTTAGCTAATCGACTAATAAGTGCTGGCGTTGTGAATGAGGCAGCTACTTTAGGTGCTGGAAAAACAAACATGTCCTACAGAAGGCTTGCAGAATCATTCCCTAAATCTGACATACCATCGCTGATAGAACGATTCGGAAAAGAACTTAGATTGCCATCGGAAGCATTTTACAAAGCCGGACAAAGACAGTCGATGATAATAAATCAAGCCACTCAATCTGCTGCCACAAAAGTTCCTGTAAACAAGAACATATATTACCACCCAGAGAAACATCTAAAAGGGTCAGAAGAAAAAGCAGTTTCATCTAAATCAAAACATTATTCTGATGCCGACATTAGAAATACCGCACAAAAATACGGAATATCAGAGGAAGAAGTCAGAAAAAAATTGAAGGAGGCTAGTAGCAAATGAGCCGAGACCTTTTTAAAGAATATGGAATTAAACCACCAAAGAATAAAAAACCTGTTGATTTATTTGAACAAGAAGATATTTATATTCCCAAGGAGTCCAAAGGATGGGGTGGCGTTGGCTCAGATGCATTAAATAAGGCTGTAGAAATAGGTGTTGGTCTTCCTGGTGCGCTTATGGAATTGCCGGGGGAAATTGCAGGTGCTGGAAAACAGGCATTTAATGATCCAAGACGCGCTATGCAGAATCTAGGGGCTGGATTTGGTAATTTAGGCCATGGTGTTTTGAGTTCCCTTGGAAATACTAGAGACTATCTTGAGAAGAAAGATATCGTATCGAAAGAAGCTCCAAGTTTTAGACTTCCTGAATCAGTACTGCCAAAAGATTACAATTATGCAGAGGCCTTAGGAGTGCAAGGAAAGCAACCAGGAGACGCGTTTATTCAGGGGCTACCTACCGCAGCAGCATTAGCACCAGCGTCTGAATTGGGAGGTTTAGCAAAGGCTGGGTTTAATAAAATAAAACCATCGAGTCCGTATAAGTACATTCAGAAGATGCATGACGTTAAAGAAAAGGCTTTATCTGACATATTCAAAGATGTATCGCATGAGGCTAATTTGGCTGAAATTAAAATAGAATTGCCTGACAATCTTATAGCTGCTATAAAAAAAATTGGTCCTCAAACAGATAGATTCGCTTCGTTTGTTGATAAAGCAAAAGCCGGTGATTATGGTTCGCTCAGAAAATTACAATCTGAATTGTATCTTAGAGGAAAGGGGTATAAGTCATCTATTATACCTTCTGAAGCCGAATTCGGAGATTTGATATTTGAACAAAGGTCAAAATTGAATGAAGCAATCAGTGATGCTTTGTATAAATCTGGTCGCCCAGACTTAGCGCATGATTTGAATATAGCTCGGAAGGGATGGAATGAATTAGAAAAAACATATCACGCTAATCCCACTATTTCAAAATTAGTAGGTCAAGAACGTGAAGTTCCATTTAGTACAAAGCCATTGCGTAAAGAATCAGCCTATACAAAACGATTAAAAGAAGAAAATCCAAAACTGGAAAGAAAGCTTAAAAATAGCAGAAGATTACAAGTCGCAGGCGGTCTATTAGCAGGAACCGTAGGGGGATATAAAGCACTTAATGCGATATCAGGAAAAAGAAATAATTATTACGATTATTCGGATTAAAGGAATACCATGATTGTATTTGAAGGGAATTTGAATTTATTAGTGGCTGCTCCCATGCTGCAAGATGCTCTTGTAGATAAAGATGGCACCGCAATGTCTGGCGGTACAATTACCTGCTATCATGATAATAGCCGTACTACGCTTAAGAATTGGTATTATCAAACTGGCTCAGGCGGTAACTACATTTATATTGCGCTACCTAACCCACTCACATTAAGCGCTGCCGGTACGATTTGCGATATCAACGGTGTTGATACAATTCCGTTCTTTTATCCCTATGATGAAGCAGACACCAATACGGTTCCAGCACGCGATCCCTATTACATTACTATTGTTAATCATGATAGAACAAACCAAATTACGAGAGAAAATTTTCCATTTCTACCTCCTGAAGGTGCGGTTTCTGCTGCTGTAAATACATTTAATAATTTGATTATTAATAGCGGATTTTGGAGAAACATGGCACCTAATATGACAAATATTACGCCATATAAAACAATAACTTATGATACCTCAGTATTAGCACTGACACCTGCAAGTCCCAATTATAGTGCTATAATAGCACCAAGTCAGCATGATGGTTTTAGTATGCCCGATATTCAATATCAACAAGCGATACTTACTGGAACTAATACTGTCACATTTACACCATTTCCTTTAGGAAATTCACAGCCTGTACAGAACACTAATACAATCTCACCTGAATATTACATAAACCATGTTTGCAGTGTTGCCGGTACGGGACAAACACAGAAATGCTATCAATTCCCTATATCCTTGCATTTGAATACCATAGCCAATCAGCCTTTCACATTTTCAATCCAAGCTCAAAATGTAGGTGGAACTAGTGTTGGTGCAAACGTAATCACTATCTATCTTTTACAATTTACTGGAACTGGCGGCACTCCAGTTGCTCCAATTGAAATAACACAATTTGCACTTAATACAAGTTGGGATCAATATTCTTTTTCTGATTTCTTCCCTGCGACTTCTGGGTTAAATCTAGGTTTAGGCGGTGATGACGCATGGTATTTACAAGTACAAATGCCTTTGAGTACGACTTGTGCTATTAATTTTACGAAGCCTAGTATTTATTTAACAGAAAATGTATTGCCGACAAACGACTTTCAAACATATGACCAAATTGATGCTGTGATTAATAGTCCGCGAACAGGAGATGTTCGCATATCAATGAATTCTTTTTATAATTTTTCTTCTCAATGGTTATATGGGTGGGTTGTTTTAGATGATCATACTATTGGTAATTCTTCTTCTAATGCAACAGGAAGAGCTAACGCGGATACGTGGCCTTTATTTAATTTATTATGGCAAGCTGCAAAACCTTATGATACCGGATCGACATTCAATGAAATTTGCCAAATGCTTAATAGTGCTTTTACACCTATAAACTATGGGTCAAGTGCAATAAGTGATTTTAACGCAAATAATCAAATTGTATTAACTAAAACCCTAGGACGTGTTCTTATGGGTTCAGCTCCTATTGGAATTGGTCAGCTTATTGTTAGTGTATCTAATCCTAGTGGTTCAATACTTCAATTTGCAGTAGGTGGCACACATATTCTTTTCCAAGGTTCTCCTGTGGCTTTTTTCGAAAGAGGCGGAACACTTCCGACAGGTGTTGTTGCAAATGCGATTTATTATATGACCGCTGTAAATAATATTGCAGGTACTTATCAAATTGCAACGACTTACGCAAATGCATTAAATAATATAGCAATATCTTATATTGATTCAGGTAGTGGAATTATATTTATGTTACAAGGACCGAATGGTTCCACCACTGGCGAATATGCGCATAGTCAAACGGAAAGTGAAATGGCCATTCACAATCACCCAGGTTCCAATGATAGATGGACAAGTTTACTTGGTAGTTATGCTGCTGGTGGAACACCCCATTTCTATGCGGTTGCTCCAGGAAATACAGCAATTAATATAACAAACGATGGCGCAGGACTTCCGGCGAACATTGTACAACCAGCAGCTTTCTATAATATGTACATGAAGTTATAATATGTCGACATATTATTATAATGTGTCGATTAAAAAGAGATTTTTAAACACAAGGACAAGGATATGTCTACAGAATTACAATTCGGGCGTGATGTGCAGGGTTATAATGCTTATGCTCCTGCCCCAAGCGCAAAAAAATGGAATGCGACTTTAACTAACGGCAATGCAACCTCGATTATAGTACCTTCTAATTATCCAGTATGGATTGTCTCATTTCGATATTATCCGAATGATATCTGGGTAGATGTCAGTGGCGCTACAGCAGCGTTTCCGGTGGGTAATACACTCACACCTTCAACGTCAGAATTGAACCCGGCATCATTAACTTTGTTAGCTGGTACGCAAATTAGCGTTATAACAGGTTTAACGACTGCGGATGTAAGCATCGTCATGTGGCCGGTGAGAAATCAATAATGCCAAATATAGCGGACAAGTTCTTTTTTGATGTCAATTATGGATTCGGAAGAGACAGCGTCTTTACACTTATTGATGACGAAATAAGTTCGCTTCCTCCGCCTATTGAACAATTTTTCTTATTATTAGATGGAACGCCTTTTTTATTACTCGATGGGGAAAACCTAACGCTTTTGTAAAGGATTACAAAAATGTCTAAAAATATATTTCAAGTCTTTACCACCAATCCAATTACGTCTAACGCAGGTACGGACTTGATGTATTTTGGACAATCTCCTTATGGTGCTACAGATGACGCAGCGATGACCTATGCGAACTTTGCTGCACAATTTGGTGCGCCATATACCGCTGCTGCATTGACATCTACTAGTGACGCTAACGTTACTATAACGCTTGGCGGAAGCCCTAGCAATGCGCTTCTTCATGCCTCCTCAATCACATTGGGGTGGACGGGTGAATTGTCTCCGTCCAGAGGCGGAACAGGCGTTAATAATGGAATTAGCACTATTACTGTGGGTGGCGACTTTCAAATGTCGGGTGGCTTTACCTTCAATGGAACGCTCGTTGGCAATACCGCCGTCACATTTCCCACTAGCGGTACTCTAGCGACAACATCTGAGCTTCCAACGCCCGCTGCGTTAACTGAAACGAGTGATACGAATGTCACATTAACATTAAGCGGAACCCCTAATACAGCATTGCTGCAGGCCGTGGATATCACCGCGGGATGGGCTGGACAATTGTCTCCAGGACGTGGGGGCACAGGTATAAATAACGGAACCAGTACGATTACAATTGGTGGCAATTTTGAGATGTCAGGTGCCCATACGTTTACTGGTACATTAACTGGTGATACTGCCGTTACATTTCCCACAAGCGGAACATTGGCTACGACTGCACAATTAACAAGTCCAGCCCAGGCTTTGTTTATTAGTAATGATGGTGATGATACAACTGGAACAGGTGCCATTGAAAAGCCGTTTGCTACATATGAAAAAGCACGAAGTTTTGCTGTATTGTCAGCTAGTGCAACAGTTCCTTATCTTATTGTTCCAATAGGTGTTTTCAATATCACTGGAGATATGACTCTATCTCCGTTCGTTTATGTATCTGCATTAAATATGAATGTTGGCGTATTTAATATTACGGGAAGCGTTGTATTAGATCCTTCATTTGACACTACTCCTAATCCAGCTACAGAACTTGAAAATGTAGAAATAAATGCAGCAGCCGGATTAAATCTAACTTTTAATACCTATCAAAATGCAATTTTAAATTTCATAAATGTAGAAGTTTCTGGAAGTTCCAATTTTACGATAACAGGCTCAGGAACTAATTCAAGTGGCGAATTGGCGATTTTTGACAGCGTTATCAATGAAGGCGGTAGTTGTCCTGTAACCGGTGTCAATATCAGTCTGGCTATTGCGGGTTCTCAATTAGGCAGCACAACAACCACTATTAACAATTCTGCTGTCACACAGAGTTTACTTCTAGTGTCAGGATTAGTTAGTTTGAGCGGTGATATCACTATGCAAACTACAAATAGTGGAACTCAAACTGTAGTTATAGACTCTACAAATTTATATAATTCTGCATTAATTATAGATGGAACACAAAATACGCTGATTATTGATTCAACGAGTTATACAACAACGCCTACTTATTTAAATGGTGCATCTGCTGCCAACATAGTATTAGCCTCTTTGTCAGATGGAGTCGAAGCCAACACAAACTTCACGCCTTCTTTTTATACGCCAACTGCTGGAACGAATTTTAAATCAGACAGTGTGACAGGGAATCTTCAAGGTATAGATAATGTACTGGGAACTCTTGTAGCTCAAGGATCATTGACGTGGGTTAACCTTTCAGGGACTACTCAAACGGCAGTTGCTAATAATGGATATATTGTTTCGAATACGGCATTAACTACTGTAACAATCCCCGCAACCGTTCCTGAAGGTACTGTGTTTGGTATTGCAGGAAAAGGTGTCTCTGGTTGGGTTATGCAAATGAATGCCGGCCAAGTCTGTAATTTAGGAAGCATAGCAACCTCATCTGGGGGTACTTTGGTTTCTACGAACCAATGGGATACGTTGCAAATTTTATGTGTTACAGCAAACACTGAATTTACCGTCATAAGCTCGATAGGAAACATTGGAGTCGCGTAATATATAAATTATTAATAAGGATATTAATATGGCCGTAGAACAAAGATTTACAGACTTACCGACGGTAGGAACAGCCCAGTTAACTGACATAATTTGTGCTGTACAAGGGTATACAGCCAGTCCGCTTAACCTAGGTCTTTCTGTACAAGAAACGCTTCAACAAGTGTATAATTTATTTCAACAAAATATTATTTCATCTTATCCAGGTAATCCAAATGGAAATCTTGCAGGTACGACCTATCAATTATGCTGGGATACAGTGGATGACATACTTTGGGTATGTACTACTTCTGGAACTTCTTCTACTGCAGTATGGATGGAATGCATAAACTCACAAAGTAATTGGGCTTTAGCCAGTACCTCACCTATATTTTTGGTTCCTAACAATAAATATATAACAGACACTGGCGCTACACAAACTTTCTTTGCATTACCAACAGTTGCAGCAGTTGGCTCTGAAATTGAAATAGCCGGAGTTTCCAGTGGTGGATGGCTTTTAGGTCAATCAACAGGTCAATCAATTAATTTTGGAGATTTGACCACTACTGTTTCGATTGGCGGTTTATCATCAACAAATCAAAATGATTACGTTAAATTAGTTTGTGTTTCAGCTAATTTAACATGGAATGTAATTGGTTCAATCGGAAATATAACTATTATATAAGGATATACATAATGGCTACAAATAATGCTACGAATACCCCTCAGTTAGTATCAAATGGTCAATTAATAATTGGCTCTGCTGGTGTCAATCCAGTTGCTGCAACGTTGACTGCAGGTACAGGAATAAGTATTACTAACGGTGCGGGAAGTATTACAATTGCAGCAGTAGGAAGTGCTGGTTGGGTTGATCAAACTACTCCATCTGTAACAATGACTGTAGACACTGGTTATACTTCTGATGCTGGGGCAAGTTTAGTTACTTTTACACTTCCATCGACAGCTGCAATCGGTGATTTTGTAGAAATAAATGGTAAAGGAACAGGGCTTTATTCAATTGCTCAGGGCGCAGGACAGCTTATCCATTTTGGTAATTTAACATCAACTACTGGCGCAGGTGGTTCTGTATCATCTACACTACCATTTGACTGTATTAAATTACGTTGTATCACTGCTAACACAACATGGGTAGTTGTTTCTTCTGTTGGTAACTTCACTATTGTCTAAAAGGATTTAACATGGCTACTAATAATAGTATTAATGCAAACTCTACAACCCCACTACCTATAGTAGATGGGGGAACCGGGGTAATTGCGGTAACTACTGCACCATCAGCTACTGCTTTTGCTGGGTGGGATGCAAATAAAAACTTATCTGCAAATAATAATATAGAAGCGTACACTACGACGGCAACAGCAGCCGGAACTACTGTATTAACTGTGGCAAGTACTTACCAACAATTTTTTACTGGCAGCACCACACAAACTGTAACGTTACCTGTAACAAGTACATTAGTTTTAGGTCAGGCGTTTTTAATTGTTAATAATTCTTCGGGTATTGTAACTGTACAATCATCTGGAGCTAATACTATTACTTCCATGGCTGCCAATACGCAGGCTATATTTACATGTATTTTAACCTCTGGAACTACGGCTGCAAGCTGGAACTCAGATTATAATTACAGTACTGCGGGCGTTTTATCCATCACAGGAACATCTAACCAAGTTATAGCTTCCAGTTCAACAGGTGCGATAACCTTAAGCACGCCTCAGTCTATAGCAACGTCAAGTGCTGTTCAATTTGGTTCGGTTTCCTTTTCCACTACATCAGGAATTATCGGAACCACAACTAATAATAATGCTGCAGCAGGAAGTGTTGGGGAATTTATAACTAATACGACTTCAGGTACATCAATGTCAAATGGCGTTAGCGTCAATCTTACATCAATTAGTTTAACCGCTGGAGATTGGGACGTATTTGGAATCATGACCTATTTACCAACTTCCGGCGCAACACAAGTAGCAGCAGGGGCAAATACAACATCGGCTACATTGCCGGGAACCGCTTCACAATTAGCTACTCTTACTCCCAATAATTTAGGATCAGGGATTTTTCCTATAACTTATTCGCGACAAAGTTTGTCAGGAACAACAACAGTTTATTTGGTGGGTAATGTTGTGTTTAGCGCAGGGACATGTAGTGGAAATGGCACGCTTTATGCACGAAGAGCACGCTAAATGATGAGCCATTAATCAATGAGAATCAATATAAAACTTCCATGGCCTCCTACTATTAATTCATATTGGCGACATACATCAAAAGGACATTATATTAGTCAAAAAGGAAAAGATTATCGAAATCTTGTTTACCAAATGTGCGCGCAGTCTTCTAATTTCTTTGACAAGAGCCAGCGCTTGGAAATGACGATTCTTGCCTATCCACCGGATAGAAGAAAGCGAGACCTGGATAACATCCTTAAATCGCTTTTAGACGCATTGATGCATGCAGGTGTATATCCAGATGACAGTCAAATAGATCGCCTCGTAGTGAGCAGATGTGAGCCTTTAGATGGGTGCGTGATTGTTAGTGTATACCCTCGCGATTGAGGGTATATATTTAAGGGTTAACCAGCATTGCCATGTCATTTAGCAAAAGCTTTATCAAAGTCATTTTTTAAACCTTTATAGGTATAAATGGCTGGCAAATAATATGGGTCATGCTGGTCTGCAAAAGAAGGCTTTTTAGCTTCATATCGGTCTTCATTTTCTTTAACGTACGCGCGAATCAAGTCAACTGATTCTTTATTGCGGAAATGACGCCAGCCCATTTTAGATATTCCAAAAAACATTTCATTTAAATCCGAATCTTTGTCTTTTCTAAGCATCTCAATAATTGAAGGAAAATAAAGTGTCTCAAGTTTTTGTGACTTGTGCGACAGACCCCATTTTAAACTAACTACTGAGAAATGATGCATCGTTTCAAATTGCTTGTCGAGTAATGCTTTGTTTTCGATTATTTCATCTGTAGAGTAAAAGAAAATGAAGCCTCGTACTGCCGCAGGTGCTGCTGATTTTGGCATACCTTCTTCAGCCAATATTTTTTTATAAAAAGTTTTTAGTAAATCACCATCGTACGTCCCTTTAATGGTTTTATGTCTTTTTTGATAATAGACCATAGTTCCTTGAACTAAACGCTCTTTAATTACTGCGCTGTCCGTTTCTTCGTACATTTTAATAAAGCGAGGGATTACATCCTGCTCATTAGACATAGACAGGCGATCGATAAACATGCCTCTTCTTATTTCTTGGGTTGAAGGATTATTTGCAAATTTCCATTCAGCTACGATGTGTGACGGAGTTTCTTGATTCATGGGAATATCTGCAATCATTTCAAATTCCTCAAAAGACAACTTGTTTAATTCTTCAGCACTTAATTCTGAAAAAACTTTGTCTGTGCTGTTCAATAAAGGTGGATGTGTTTCTTTTTCTGGAACTAAGCGCTCTCCCCGCATAGGAAATGCATTAAATAAAATTCCAGGTGTAATTAGAGGAAGAGGAAAGCCAGGATGTCCGGCAAACCCAAATCCCCATTCAATCATGGTGTCACAACGCCATTCACCGCATTCATAAATCTCTCCTGTATAAATGTTACCTCTTCCCACTTTATATGCTGATGTTGGTGTATAATCTGGACACCACCAACGTTGATGATTCATTTCAGCTAAAGCAACATGCACGCTTTGTAGCGTTCCAATACCATATCTATTTCCCCAATATTTAGATTGGCGTTTAAAATTATTTATGTCGTTGAATACTATTTTTTTATGCTCTGGAGCGTCGTTCATTGCTTCAATAATAAGTGAACTACTCTTTCCTACAGGATCTCCTGTGACCATACCTACATGACCAAGCCATCCAAAATAATCAACGATTAAATCACGCGCAACAATATCTCCTGATATTACATGAGCTGCATTAACAATAAAAGAGGTGGAAATTAAAGCGACAGAACCCGCCAATGCTACAACTTTCTTCATAGATTACTCCAATTAATTACAACTCCTGTTGTTAATCTATGTCCATATAATCCTAAATTACTCTCAATAAAAAAGGGGCAAATCCAGGTATTTATGTCTGTTTTGCCCCTTTTTGCTTGCCATTATATGTTTTTTAAAACATCACGTCATCATCTAAAAACGCATAATCATTAGACTTTTTCTGTGAAGATACAGATTCCTTTGGTGTTGACGAGGATTCCGATTTGCTTCCTTTTGGTATAAGTCGGATTTCATCTGCGGTTACTGAATACATGAATTGTCCTTTAGTTTCGCCATTTTGTACTTGTTGGTGCTGAATTTCACCGCGAATGAAGACTAAATCACCAACCTGGGCATAGGCGTCCGCAATTTCTTGTACTTTAGCAAAACAGCTTACACGGTGCCATGTAGTTCTTTCTTTTTTCTCACCGTCAGGGCTTTTAAAGTTTTTGTGCGTTGCTATGGAAAGCACAGTAAGCTGAGAACCATTATTTAAAGTTTTAGTTTCCTTTTTACCAATACGTCCAAGCAGAGTTGCATTATTAAACATTATTATTCCTTGATTTTGATTTTAATTTTTTTAACATATTGAGAAAAACTTCTTGTTGCACTTCGTCCATTTCTTCAACTGAGTTAACACTAAACAATGCTAATGCTTTATCGAAACGGTCTTCCGGCAACTCTATTTCTTGAATTAGTCTTTCAATTTCTCCCAAGTAATCATGGGATTCCAATTCCTTTTGTTCTAATACATCATTTAATTCTTGTACCTTATTTTCTCCTTCAATTATTTTTAATGGTGGATCTAACTCAGCTTCATGATAAGTTCCGTTAAATATTTCAGGGAACGCTTGGCGTAGCGCTTGTGCCTCAGCTACCTTCCTAATCATTGTTTCAGGCTTTTCATTCCATACACTTTGTTTCTTGTTGTATTCTTCCATGGATACTTTTACATAAGTCCAATCGCTGGCATGTCGTCTCTTTACTTTGCAATAAGCACCTAAAAGCTTTCTGTCCTTTGCAGGAGTTTCACTGAACCCGCATTCATGATGAATAACACCATTAATAATTTTAAACTTTTCATCCGAATAAACCGCTTCAACTTGATGTGCTTCATAATCAGGATGCCTTCTTGCACTAATTCTATAGCCATCTCGGCCAATGAATATTTGCGCTGCTTTATCGCCATACTTAACCGCCCATAGCTCACGTAGAAACGGGTTAAGACCCGTTACACGCCCTATCTCGACAAAGGTTCTGAACTCAATGTCTGTCAAAGGAGTGGTTGAAATAAGATTCCTAATTTCCTGCAAGTCGGCTTCGTTGTACCATATGTCTTGCTTTCTATCATAGGTTAATGCAATTACATTACTCATTCTTCACCTCGTGCAAACTTCAAGCCTTGAATAAATGCCTTCCCTGCTATTTCCGCTTTTTCTTCTGAATCGTAGTCTTTAAGATAATCGACCATATCCGAGTTAGCGATGATCGCTACGCCATGTAAACCGAATTCATTTGTTGTTAACTCGTACCAATAATTTGTCATTTTAATGTAATCCTTTTATTAGAAATGTGCGAGAACCGCGTTTATTTGTTTTAAATGTAGCCAGAATTTGCCCTGAATTATCAACTAACGCTTCTGCATCCTTCATATGCTTCATGATGTTGAATTTATATTTTTCTTCAACATCCCCTAGCATTTTGAGTTGGAATCGCGTTTCGGTTAAATTTGTAAATTGCTTTTCTATTTCGTTGGAGGCAATAACTTGTTTATCTTCTTCATGAATAGGAAACATAAGCCGTACATCATGTTCGTCTTTTAATTTAGGCGGTGTCTTTGTTTGTACACAGTTCCAAAAGTCTTTTGCTGCATTAAGTATACGATTTTCAAACTCAGCATCACGTGTATATTTGTATTCTCTATATTTACCATTACCAATCAATACTGCAATATAAGCGCAATCAGCGTTAGTAATAATGCAATAATGAGCTACTTGTACAAGATAGGCTCGTG